>Ga0326597_10001476_pt1 | contig 37904 bp, 33 predicted proteins | sample RVTome_12_FD_203789 | JGI IMG/M metagenome (GOLD analysis project Ga0326597, IMG submission 203789) | Soil microbial communities from uranium-contaminated site in the Upper Colorado River Basin, Wyoming, United States - RVT100D185 | ecosystem: Environmental > Terrestrial > Soil > Contaminated >... | reverse complement strand
ACCCAGGGGATGGAGATGCTATCTTTAATCGTCTAAGAGCGGACTTGGAAGGGATTCCCGTTATTTCGTGGTTGACGCTACCACCTTCTCCTATGATAAGCGGTCAAAACTACACGGTTTCCTGGAAGATCTTAGGGGGAACTACCGTAGGTCATACAAATATCCACTGGGATATCGTCCTCTTGGAAGTGCTTTTCGTCACAGTTGCGGTTGTAACATGGCGCGAACATATGGGTCTGCTCGAATTCCAATCGCATCGCTTAAGTCGCGCCGGCCTGATGCCGCACCAGGAACGGAAGAATAATGGTGCCTAACAACCCAATCGAGAGGGACGCGCGCAAGAGCGGCGCGCGCCCCTCATTGTGAACGTTAGCTGGCTTTGAGCATCGCCTCGAATGGCGGCCTACGAACAACCAGGGAGCGGTGTCAGGCTTCATTATAGTGATTTTATTGTCTCTGCTTCCCGACAATCCATACTTACGACGCGTTGAACCGGCTGCCCTGGAGGCTCGATCCGCTAAACGGGACCACCGGGTTTACTTACGATGCGAACGCAACCTGCTTAGCGTCACCGACGCGCGGAGCAACGCGAACGCGGAGAGTTGATCTCGATCTCGGCGCCGAGGGCGCGGGCAACCTTTTTGAGCGTCAGCAAAGACACGCGATCGTAATTTCCCCCCTCCAGGCGCGCGATGTTGGGCTGTTGCATGCCGACCCGCCGCGCGAGCTCGGCTTGGGTCCAGCCGTTCTTCAGTCTGGCTCGGAATTTCTCCGGCTCCAGGACCGTATAATCTAACCGCCCAAGTCACCGACGCCCTCGGCGGGCAGGCGCAAGAGATGCTGACGGCGAGGTGACGCTGCGACAGTGTCAGAGTCATCTTGGGCTTTGAGGGTTGGGGGTTCGAATGCCTGCGGGCGCGCCAACCAGTTTAAGATCGTAGCTCAGCGACTCGGCAATTGTTCACCGAGATTGGGAATCGAAGCTTCTTTTTTTCTTCCCCTATAGGTAATCTCCTTCGGATTCCTTCCTTGCTCAGTCGCGTGGACTATTGTACTGTCAAGTTATTACATCGTGCGAGTTACCTTTGCCTACGATAGAAAAGCTCGGAAGGCGCACTTCAAAGTGCGTCACGGGAGCGGTGTCAGGCTTCATTATAGTGATTTTATTGTCTCTGCTTCCCGACAATCCATGCTTACGACGCGTTGAACCGGCTGCCCTTGGGGGCTCGATCCGCTAAACGGGACCACCGGGTTTACTTACGATGCGAACGGCAACCTGCTTAGCGTCACAGACGCGCGGAGCAACGCGAACGCGGAGAGTTGATCTCGATCTCGGCGCCGAGGGCGCGGGCAACCTTTTTGAGCGTCAGCAAAGACACGCGATCGTAATTTCCCCCCTCCAGGCGCGCGATGTTGGGCTGTTGCATGCCGACCCGCCGCGCGAGCTCGGCTTGGGTCCAGCCGTTCTTCAGTCTGGCTCGGAATTTCTCCGGCTCCAGGACCGTATAATCTAACCGCCCAAGTCACCGACGCCCTCGGCGGGCAGGCGCAAGAGATGCTGACGGCGAGGTGACGCTGCGACAGTGTCAGAGTCATCTTGGGCTTTGAGGGTTGGGGGTTCGAATGCCTGCGGGCGCGCCAACCAGTTTAAGATCGTAGCTCAGCGACTCGGCAATTGTTCACCGAGATTGGGAATCGAAGCTTCTTTTTTTCTTCCCCTATAGGTAATCTCCTTCGGATTCCTTCCTTGCTCAGTCGCGTGGACTATTGTACTGTCAAGTTATTACATCGTGCGAGTTACCTTTGCCTACGATAGAAAAGCTCGGAAGGCGCACTTCAAAGTGCGTCACGCAAGCCTTAGAGAAGCCGAATTCGAGGAGGTATTGTCCAGACCCGTGGTGGTCATCGGGCAAGAAGGACGAGTCCTGAAAGCAGTGGGAAGAACTCTTACAGGAAGATTCTTAACGGTGGTTTTCATTCGCGTCAGTAGCGATCACTGTCACGTCATTACGGGTTGGCCTTCCACTCGACGGCAGATTGTCGTCTGGCATAGGGAGATGAGCAGAAGATGAAGAAGGAAAGAAAGTGTAGAAAGTGCAAGACCGAGATGTACCAGGACGATCAGAACAAGTGGTTCTGTCCTGATTGTATATTACGGCAAATCGAGCCTACCTTTCTCGATGAAAAGGTAGACCATCCGGGCAACTTGAGACGGCCTTACATCCTGGAACCCGCTAGCCAGCAGGTTAGCATCCGGCTCCCGATAACCGATCTGAAGCTTGCGCAAAAGCTTGCGCGCCGGAAAGGCATTTCAAAGTATCAGACCTATCTTAGGAGCCTGCTGCACGATACCCTTGTCAAAGAGGCGGCCGGGGAAGGATAGGGCGCTAACTTCATGGGGCATCTGCCGTAGCTTGCTTGGCTCAAAATTTTTCGGACTATTTCATGAGGGACGCGTTCGGTGCCTCGACCCCCTAAAACTCCCAGCAAACAAGACCTTCTCGAAACTAAAATATCTGAACCTACCGCGCTGATTGAAGAGGTATCGCCACAATCGCGCGTGGAGATCTCCTTTGAGAGCTACGAAGACGACCACGCGCACATCCGCGTCTAGCCGCCGCGTGCGGTTGTTTCTGAAGAGGCCACTCGGATCGAACTGAAGATCGGAGAACGGCGTGACGATGTTCTCTTAGAAACGGGTCTTTTCATTATAGGCGCTGTCCGCCTTTGAGCTACGCGGTGCGAATCGGACAGAGCATCAGACTTCGGTTCTGAGGGTTGGGGGTCCGAATCCCTGCGGGTGCGTACGTCGCTGGCGCCGCCCCTTGGTAGATGCTGAAAATCGGAATATAGTGCTTGCAGATTATTTTGTACTGAATAATAGGTAGGAGCCGTGAAAGAAGAACTCATTCGTTCTGATCCCTCTATCATGCTGGGTAAACCGGTTGTCGCCGGAACACGCATCACGGTGGAACTCATCCTCGATAAGCTCGCGGCGGGCGAGACGACGGAGCAAATCCTTGCCGCTCACCCACGGTTAACGCAGGAGGCCATCCAAGCGGCGTTGGCTTTCGCGGCACGCGCATTACGGGCGGATATCGTTTACCCCATACAAAACCCTGGGGCATGAATTTTCTGTTCGCTGAGGCCATCGGACTATCCCTTTTGTCGCCAATCCATTCCTCACTGTTAAATCTTTTCCCTCGCAAACACTCTCAACGGGTTCTTCTGAAAGATTTCAATCTTGTCCTCACCACTTAAGAACACCAAGCTATCAACCGCAGCGTAACCCGACGACCACTTCTGAGAGATCGATCGACCCGACGTGGCGGAACTTGGTTAGAGATACCAAGCCGTGTATCATCTCCTTAGCCCAAGCCAATGACATCGTCATCCGTCAGAGCGCGCCGTTGTTACGCTTGGGAGCGACTTCGTTTCGCGTCGGATTTTTCCCATGAGTAGTCGACCCGAACCGCAAATCTCACCGGTCATGCGCCGGCTGAGCGCCTACATGGCGGCGGTGCTGGCATCGGATATTCCCACCGAAGTGGCGGAGAAGGGAAAGCACCATCTGCTTGACACGCTGGGCGCCATGGTTTCGGGCGCGAAGCTGCCGCCGGGCAAACTGGTCATCGGTTACGTGCGCGGCCAGGGCGGTACAGCGGAAGCCTCGGTCCCCGGCAGCGATGTTGTGACCAGCGCGGTAAACGCCGCGCTCGCCGGCGGGATCACCGCGCATGCCGACGAGACCGACGATTCCCATCCCGATAGTTTTTCCCATCCCGGTTGCGGCGTGGTGCCGGCGGCGATGGCGATGGCCGAGCGCGAGGGACGCAGCGGCGCGGATCTGCTGCGCGCCGTCGTCTTCGGCTACGACCTCGCCGCGCGCAGCACCATGGCGATCGGCCCCGCGCGGCTCTATCACGAGATGCATCGCTCCTCGCACAGCTTCGCCGCGCTGTTCGGTGCCGCCGGCGCGGCGGCGGTCCTTGCGGGGCTCGGCGCCGATCAGTGCCGTTGGGCGCTCAGCTACACCGCCCAGCAGGCCGCCGGCGTCGCCTGCTGGGCGCGCGACGAGTATCATGTGGAAAAGGCCTTCGATTTTGGAGGCATGGGCGCGCGCAACGGTGTCGCCGCGGCGACCATGGTGCAGGCCGGCTTCACTGGGGTTGAGGATGTCTTTTCCGGACCGCGCGGCTTCTTCGAAGCTTTCGGCGGCGATGCAAAAGGGTTGGTGCGCGAGCTTGGCAGTTGCTTCGAGGTGATGAACACCCATATTAAAAAGTGGTCGGTCGGATCGCCGATTCAGGCGCCGCTGGATGCGCTTGAGTTACTGATGAAGGAACATGGACTTGGGCCCGGCAATGTCGCCGGCATCGAGGTCCGCATCTGCCGGCAGGAGGCGCATGTCACCGACAACCGCACCATGCCCGATGTCTGCATGCAGCATTGCCTTGCGGTGCTGCTGATCGACGGCGGCCTGACATTCATATCGAGCCATGACTACGCGCGCATGAATGATCCTGCGGTGCGCGCGCTCCGAGCGCGGATCACACTGGCTTCCGATCCAGATCTGCCGCGCCGCGAGGGCATCGTTACCGTTACTACAACCGACGGACGCGCGCTGACACGCCATGTGCCCCATGTGCGCGGCACCGCCAACAATCCGATGACCCGCGCGGAGGTCGACGCCAAGGCGGCCGACCTGATGACTCCGGTGCTCGGCGCCAAGCGAGCGCGCGACCTCATCGATGCGGTGTGGGAGATCGAGTCGGTGGCAGATGTTCGTGGTTTGCGCCCGCTACTGCGCGCCTGATGGATTTCTTACAGATGGCGCATTGACGTTGTGAGAGGGGTCAGTCTGACCGGGTTTGCAAAGGACTATCAAGGAAAGAAAATAGCGCGACACCCGTGGATAGTAGAGTTTTCATCTTGCCTAACTCCCTTCGTTCACCGCTAGTCCGAATTATTCACCCGGGGCAGCAATCGAGGCGCGAGCCCTCCGGAGCGAGCACGGAGATCCAGAGTTCAATGTTCAAAGTTCAAGGCTCAAAGTCGGAAACGAATTAAAACGTTGAACCTGGAACATTGAACCTTGAACGTCCTTTTTGCCTTCGCTCCTCCAGGCTCACCCCTGTGCTGGTTTCGCTACGCCGAACAAATGACGTTGATGACCGCCTGGCGATTTTCCACCGTCACCGCTTTGAGCCCGCGCTGGAGGGCCGGCATCACATCGTTAGGATCGGTGACCTTCTCGCCGTAGCCGTCGGCGACCTCCACGGCCTTTTGGTAATTCGAAATGCTGTCGAGAAACGTGATCGGCTGGTGCGGGCTCTTGGCCGCGTAACCGTCCTTATGCAATCCGACCGTCGCCCGACGCACCGCTTGCCAACGCTGGTTGTTGAAGATCACCGTCAACACGGGCAGTTCCTGCTCGGCGCCGACATAATGCGCCGAGATCGGATTGCCGAACATATACGAGCCGTCGCCGTGAGTGCCAATGACGAGCCGGTCGCGCGCCGCGAGTTTGGCGCCCAGAGCGCAGCCCAAGCCGTGCCCGAGCCCTGATGCGGCGCCAGCGTTGAACATAGTCGCGGGTTGAGAAATATCCACATGCTCCTGCAGCAGCGGTGACTCCTTGATCAATATCGTGTCGGCGCCTTTGATCTCATTGATGCAGTGGCTGATCCATGCCGGATGGACCGGCGTCTGCCCCTTGACCGACTCCAACTTCTTGCGCCAGCCCGCGCGCAGCGCCTGCCACTTTTCAGCCAATGACGCGCGCCGTTTGTCGATCCGCGTCTTCGCTATGGCTTCGTGCTCGGCCATCGTTTCGTTGAGCACGTGCAAACCTTCGGCCGTCGCGCAAGCAAGCGCGATGTCGCAAGGGTGGCCGCGCACCGGCACGTAGCCATGCAGAGGGTCGGCGCCCATGTGGATGACCTTCGCATCGTCGCGCACCTTGTCGTAGGCGGGTAGCCACGGCACGGGAACATCGACCGCCAGGATCACGTCGGCGCTGTCGAGCAGCGGCTTTAGCTCGTAACCTAAATTCATCGGGTGATTGCTGGGAATCGACATGTAGCGGTTGCGATACTGAACGACCGGGATCGCGTAGCGCTCGGCGAACTGCGCAAGCGCCGACCAGGCTTTGGGGTTTCTGCCGGCCGAGCTAGTGATAATCAACGGATTTTCCGCGCCGGCGAGCAGCGTCGCGACTTCATCGGCGGCGTCGCCATTGGGAACAGACGGTGCAGCCGGATGCTGCCGCGACGGCGTTGTGTACGTGAATTCAGCCATCGTCTGCGCCAGCACCTCTCGCGGCAGAGAGAGATAGACCGGACCCATGGGCTCGCTTTTTGCGATGCTAAGCGCGCGGTCGACCACGGTCTCGAGCTGTTGGCTGTTGCGCAGCTCGTAGTCCCACTTGACCGATTCGCGCAGCATGCCCGCCTGATCGAACATTTCCTGGGTCCAATGAATGTCGAGGCTGCGATGCCCGGCCAAGCCGTCCTCGTTGGTCGGCGTGCGCCCGGCCGTGAACAGCATCGGCACATGGCCGCGCGCGGCGTTGAGCAAACCATTCAAGCCGTTGGCGGTGCCGACGTTGACGTGCACCATCACCGCCTGTGGCCGCCCGGTCACCAGAAAATAACCGATGGCCATGTGCATCGCGGTATTCTCGTGCGGACAGGTGACCGCGGTGGGAACTTTCGTTTCCAAGACTTGCGCCTTCGCCAGCGCTTCAACGACGGGAGCGAAATCCGTCCCCGCGTTGGCGAACCAGTAATCGATCCCCCGGTCCGCGAGCAAAGCCATGTATGCGTCGGACACCGTGACGTTGTTGAGCGTGATCTTCGGCATATCTCTTACCCCTTTCCTCTCAGAGTTGATGGCGAGCGCTCCTGCTAAGTGCAAGAGTTCGAAATATTTGCTTCTTCCTCGGCGTTCACTGCTCCCCAGCCTATGCTGATCCGTCCTCTGGCGCCTTCGCGCTGGACCGTTGGGATTACTCTGCTATACGATTTGTCTTCGAAGCGGAGCCTATCGGATGAGCAAGCGTTATGTCAATCTGAAAACGATCCTCTCCCGTAGCAAAGCAATTCTGTTACGGGATAACGGCAACGTGATGATGCCGGAGGACGGTGAGGAACTATTCTGGTTGGACCTGGTTCAGTTGCCGACTGGATCGTACACGTAACTCCCCTGCGGATTCGAAGGCAGCGGGTTCAATGCTTCAACCACGCGGTTCAAGGTATCGTGGGTGTAATTAAGCGCGCCGTCTCCGTTCGTCTTAAAACGAAATAGTTCTCTGAACCCCGGTCTTGCCGAAAATCAACAAACCCCGCCCGCCCCTGAACTTACCGACAGATTGTGATAGTAATGGAACCATGAGCCGTCCTTTTGGGCGGCGGCGGAAAAGAGGCCTACGAACATGGCTGAATGGATCGAAGTGCCGGCGCATCGAATCTACGTGATAGGCCCGCGTGAATTACGAGATGGCTTTGACTACATCGGCGAGAACGGGGGGCCCGCCGCGCGCGGCGAAAATCCCTACCGTTTCGTACGAAAGAAGGACGGCAAGGTTTTTAAGTGGGCGCGCTTCATTCCGCAATATAGCGGAGTTCGTGACTGCACGGCGCTCGAAGAGATATGATTCATCTGATTGGGCAACCAACCGCCATACGGATGGCTTTTCGAGAGAAAGACGACAGTCGATGAAACGGCACAAGGACCATCCGATTTATGGAGTAGGAATTCCATCACCTAAGAAAGGGTGGCACTCACGTGGGTTAGTTTTTGATCGGGACCTAACCCAGACAATAGCGATTAAACGACTCGAAGGCCCGACGGATTCACCGTTTAAGTCCAAGCAACAAGCCGAGGAAGACGGACTCAAATTATGCAAGGAATGGATTGATAAGCAGGATTCCCAAACAAAGTGACAGTCATGGATAAACAGCGCCACCTTGAGTGTAGCGACAGTCTTGGTAGTGATTCTTGGGTACTCCGGTCAGTGCCGACTTAAACGAGCCGCCTTTTCATCTCTACTCAATGCCTCAAGTCTGTCGGCCCAGCCTTGCCAAATAAGCCTGGTAGTCGCTACCGCTGAGAAACGCTTTCTGTCGTTGGTTTCCACGCACGATCACGTGATACAGAACTCCGAGAGCCAACAGCCGTGGAAATCGGGCCATGCAACCACGGTAGCAGAGGAGCTAAAGGATTGTCTGGAATAGAAACTCAAGCAACGGCCGCTGCAATCGATGGTGTGATCGGATCTCCACCGTTACCGCCGAAACCTCTGACTATGGCGTCAATCTCCGCACCGTCCAGAACCTCTTTTTCGAGCAACTTCTCCGCAACTTGATGCAGCAGACGAAGATTAGTCTTTAACAGGTCCGTAGCCCGGTGGTAGCTCTCCTGGATAATGCGCCTGACCTCGGCGTCGATCTCGATGCCCGTGCTCTTGGAATAGTCTGCTTTCTGGGTAAAATCTCTCCCCAGAAATATCTCTTCCTCTTTTTTGCCGAAAGTCATTGGCCCGAGCTTTTCGCTCATGCCCCACTCGCACACCATCCGGCGCGCCAGATCCGTGGCTTTCTCGATATCGTTCCCCGCGCCTGTCGTCATGTGCTCGAGCACAAGCTCTTCGGCCACCCGGCCCCCGAACAGGATGACCAAATTAGTGAGCAGATAGTCCCTGGGATAGGTATGCTTTTCGTCTATAGGCAGTTGCTGCGTCAGACCCAAAGCCATGCCGCGGGGAATGATCGTCACTTTGTGAATCGGGTCGGCACCAGGGAGTAACTTCGCCACCAAGGCATGCCCGGCTTCATGATACGCCGTGTTGCGCTTCTCCTCGTCGCTAATGATCATGCTGCGCCGCTCGGCGCCCATCATGACCTTGTCTTTGGCCAACTCGAGGTCGATCATGTTGACTTTTTCCTTGTCGGTCCGAGCTGCCAACAAAGCCGCTTCGTTTACGAGGTTCTCCAAGTCCGCGCCGGTAAACCCGGGCGTGGATCGCGCCAGTATGCTCACGTCCACGTCCGTTGATAACGGCACCTTCTGGGTGTACACGCGCAAGATTCCTTCTCGCCCTTTGATATCCGGCCGCGGTACGACAACGTGCCGATCAAACCGCCCGGGACGGAGCAACGCGGGATCCAATACATCAGGCCGGTTGGTAGCAGCGACGAGAATAACTCCCTCGTTGGACTCGAATCCATCCATCTCGACCAACAGCTGGTTCAACGTCTGTTCCCGCTCGTCATTGCCGCCGCCGAACCCGGCTCCGCGGTGGCGCCCAACCGCGTCGATTTCGTCGATAAAGATGATGCAAGGCGCGTTCTTTTTGCCTTGAACGAAAAGGTCACGGACTCGGGAAGCTCCAACGCCGACGAACATTTCCACGAAATCGGAACCGCTGATGCTGAAGAACGGGACTCCGGCTTCGCCCGCAACAGCACGAGCCAACAGAGTCTTGCCGGTTCCCGGGGCTCCCACGAGTAAACATCCTTTGGGAATTCGGCCGCCAAGTTTCGTGAATTTTTTGGGATCTTTTAGGAATGCGATGATCTCCTGCAAATCATCTTTGGCCTCATCCACGCCGGCGACATCGCTAAAGGTTACGCGGTGTTGATTCTCCGTAAGCAGTTTTGCGCGGCTCTTGCCAAACGACATCGCCTTGCCACCGCCCGCCTGCATCTGGCGCATAAAAAATATCCACACCCCAACCAGAAGCAGCATGGGAAGCCAGTTGAGCAGTAGCACCATGTACCACGGCGACTCGTCCTCGGCCTTGGCAGCGATTCTCACCCCCTTATCCCGCAATGACTTCACCAGCTCCGGATCATCCGGCGCAAAAGTTCTGAACGGTTCACCGTTCTTGTATTTGCCCTGAATATGATGTCCCTGGATCACGACCTCTCGAATGTCGCCACGCTCGACGCCGCCCATAAATTCGCTGAAAATTATTTCCGGCTCGCGCCGGCTTTGCTTGCTAAAAACGCTGAAAATCCCAAACAAAACGAGCGCCAAGACCGACCAAACTACAATATGTTTTGATGATGAACTCAACAAATTCCTCCGTACAGTAAAAGCCCCTCTCGCATCGCCGGTGTTGATTGTAGCTCTTGGGGTACAGACCCGCAATGGAAGGCACTTTTTTGTGGAGCCCCACGGGCAAGCCCGTGGCAACTTCCACTACGCCGGTGGGACGGAATCCTGAGTAAGAGCCCGCGGCCAAGGCCGGGGCCCGAGTCGAAGGGTCGCCTCCAAGCATGATACCCATCGACTCTATCGTCCCCCTGCATCGGTTTAGGGTGAGGCGCCAACGACCTTCGCGGTCTTGCGCGTCATGTGCCCGTTGTTGTCGTATTGATGAGTGACGTTGGCGTTCTCTAATGGCTGGTTGCCTTGATTGAAAGTCGACGAACCGTTTTGATTCGAGCTGGACCGATTGCCTACAGGATCGTAAACGTAACTCTCCTGCGGATTCGAAGGCAACGGGTTCAATGCTTCGACCAATCGGTTCAAGGTATCGTAGGTGTAATTACGAGCCCAGTCTCGGTTCCTCTTAGGACGCAATAGTTCCCTGAGGTGTCCCGGGTCTATTCCTCAAACTGTCAACAAAGCCATGCCTGACCGTGCATCCCGACAGCAATTCATCTGGACACGCCAATATCCAAGGCCTGACGCTCAAAGTTGATCCTCAAAGTGGCCCTCGAAGCGCTCGAAGCGAAAAGTTTCCGTTCTCTCAGCGAAAGCGCTCTGTCGCGGCAGACGAAGCGGCCTGGACCGCGGCCACCGGGCAAAACCCGTTGGCCTCTATACCAAAGACCGGATTGAACTTGCTGCGAAAATTCTCCAGAGCGATGATGGCGGCCAGCTCCACCAGCTCCTCATCCGTGAAATGCCGCTTGAGCCGCTTGAAAAAGCTGTCCGTCACCCGCTTTGCGGTGTAGGTCATCCGCTCGGCGAGTTCCAGGGCCAGGCGCTCGCGCGCGGAGAAGAGCGGACTTTTGCGGTAGCCTTCCAGCACCGCCTCCACCTTTTCTGCCGACGCCCCGTTGTGCATCGCACTGGATGCATTGCTGTCAATTCAAAAGGGGCACCCGTTGATATTTGCAGTCCTGACGCATAGCAAATGGCGGAGGTCAGGCTCAATGAGCCCTGAGGCCAGGATTCCCTGAGCCAGGGCCTGAACCCCTTTTTGGATTGTCGGTCTCACCGCGTATATTTTCGCGGTATTCGACACAAAGCCATAGCGCTTCTCCTGCTCCTCAAAAACAGCACGCACCCCTTCATCTGCCTCACTCTTCGTTACACCTTTGATTCTGGCCATGAACCCCCCTCCTTCTTTGTGTATTCACTTGGCTTGCCAGCCCACCCGATCCCCTCACCCTTCGGGCCAAGAACGCATTTCATCCGGCCACAGCAAGATCCAAGACCTGGCCGTCGAAGCGACCCTCCCACCTAGCCCACAGCCCTCTTTCGCACGTCCTCCAGTATTGAAACCAGCTCGTCAACTTCTTTGGACTCAAAGACCCCATCAACGCCGCGTGGGCTAAAGTCAGTGTAGGGTGAATCGTAAAGCAAACGCGCATCCATCGAACCGTGCTCAGTCAGATGATCAATGATTAGGTTAAGAAACTCGATCTGGTTGGCACGCAAGGTTTTTCCAAGCAGAAATCCCGCTAGCGCTTTCTTCGCAGCTTCCCGGTCGAGTCCGATCAGCGATCGCACGAAGAGACCGAGGCCATCGTTCGTTTCCTTGGCTTTTTGCACATCCTCGGCTTTGCCGACTCCGCTTTCTGACAGCATGCGCTCTAGCTCGGCCAAATCAGTCGGGGTTAGCGGTTCATTCATTCGGAGCTTATACACGGCGATGTGATTTTCATTTGCTTTGAGAAACTGGCGCGCTTTGGCTCGGAATCGTTCGAAATCACTCGGGGTTGAAAACCCAGATAGGGTGAATTCTCTTTCACTGCCCATCAAGTCTTCGAAGTCAGTATAAATAGGCTTACGCTGCTTTTTCTCAATCAGCTTCACGAGCGAACGCAGGCGTCTTCGGACAGTCTCCAACATTGGCACCGTGACATTCTGCCACCATTCATCCGTCTGCAGGTCCAGAATCAGCGGCAACTCGGCTTGGATCATCGGTATGCTGGCTTCATCCTGGAGCAGACCGGCAATGCCCTTTACCTGGTCACGCAGGCGCGCAAACGAGGGCTCCTGGCGCAATACTGCGAGCTGCAGATTCAGAATCAGCAAGTCGAACCGCTTCGCCTCTTCGTCTTCGGGATCAAGCTCCGTCGGCAATCCCGCCACCTCGTGCGAAAGTTCGGTATACGCAACACCGTCAATTTGAGTCCATGCGCCGGTGGAAGCGTATTTTTCGACGAGGCGGCGTTTCGGCCGTACCACGAAGTTATTTACATTCATCGCGGCCACTTCGGTCCGCAGTAAATCTGCCGCGGCTCGCCGCAGCTCCGCGTCAGATAAATGCGATCCGTAAGGCCCGGCCGCCTCGCCTGTTAAACCGCCACCATCTTGCCCTTGTTCAATCGAAACCTTCTTGTCTAACTCCCCAATCAATTCCAGACGCGCGTTAAACAAACGCTTGGCAAGGGACTCGCTGGTGTCGCCTTCCGTCGGCGGGAGTTGCTGGGAGAAAAATTCCAGGTTCTGGCAGTAATCAAAGACGTAGAAAAACTCTTTGTCCTTGCCTGGCCCGAACAGGTCCGGACAAAGCCGCGTTCCTCGCCCGAGCATCTGCCAAAATTTAGTCTTTGAGCGAACGAGCTTGAAGAAGACCAGATTAACTACCTCCGGGATATCGATGCCGGTGTCGAGCATATCCACGGAGATCGCGATGTGCGGGTCTCTGGCCGAAATGGAGAAATTATCTATCAGGTTCTGAACATACTCCGTCTCAAAGTCGATGACCCGCGCAAACTCGCCTTTGTAGTGCGGGTAATTGATATTGAACCGCTCGGCGATGAACTGCGCATGGTCGTGCTTCTTGGCGAAGATGATGGTCTTTCCCAAGCGATCGCCGCCGGCCACTTTAAGGCCACGCGTCATTAAATGCTCCAGCACCTTGTCCACGGTATCCTTGTTGAAAAGCCAGCGGTTTACCGCCTCGGCTTCCACGCGATTGGGTATCGTACCGTCGTCGTTCCAGTCCAGCGCATCCCACTCTTCTTTTTCCTCTTCGGACAGTTGGTCGTAGGAGATTCCTTCCCGCTGGAATCTCAACGGGACCGAAACAGCTTTCGGGGGCACGAGGAAGCCGTCTCTGACCGCTTCGTCAAGTGTGTAGTTATCGGTCGGCACGCCGCTTTCAAGGTTAAACAATCTGTAAGTGTTGCGATCGACTTCGTCCTTCGGCGTTGCGGTGAGCCCAACCAGCAAAGAATCAAAATACTCAAAGATCGCGCCGTACTTTTGGTAGACGGACCGGTGCGCTTCGTCGATGATGACCAGATCAAAGTGTCCGACTCCGAATCGGCGCTGGCCATCGCGCGCCTCTTCAATGAGCCCCATCATCGTCGGATAAGTCGATACATAGACACGCCCCTCCGCATCCTTCTCCGTTACCAGATTCACGGGTGAGGTGTCGGGAAGAAACCTTTTAAATGCGTTCACCGCCTGTCGAACCAGTGCCACGCGGTCAGCGAGAAACAGCACTCGCTTCACCCAATTACATCGCATCAACAGTTCGCAGAGCGCGATCACCGTCCGAGTCTTCCCCGCCCCCGTCGCCATTGTCAGCAACGCCTTACGGTCCAGGTCTCGCTCGAATGCTTCGCCGACCCGCCGTATCGCCCGCGATTGATAGTATCGTTCAACAATGGACTCGTCGATTTTGGCGTCGGCCAGACCCTTGCGAGCTTCCCGTCGTTGTATGAGGAGTTCCAACTCGGCCTTCTTATAGAAACCTTGTACCGGCCGCGGCGGATAACTCAGGTCGTCCCATATCCAGTGGTCGTAGCCGTTGGAGTAAAAGATTACCGGCCGCTGGCCAAACTGTTTCTCCAAGCAGTCAGCGTACAGCTTCGCTTGCTGTTGACCGACCCGCGAGTCCCGTTTAGTACGCTTTGCCTCGACGAGCCCGAGCGGCTTACCATCGTCGCCCCACAGTACGTAATCGACAAAGCCTTCGCCCGTGTTGTTGGGCATGCCAGTGACGGGAAACTCCCGGTCCTGTGGATCGGTGAGCGCCCAGCCGGCTTCCTTCAGCAACAAATCGATGAAGTAGTCGCGTGTTTCGGCTTCCGAGTAGTCGTGGTCATCTACTCGCGCGGAGTTCTGCTGCTTCGTCTCAGCAACTTCGATCCGTAATCTTTGCAGTTCGTCATCTAACACTTTCTTGCCGGACAACAATTTGGAGAGTTTTTCATCGCGCTCGCGTAGCTGGCTCTCTAACGTCTGCAGTTGTTCCAGCGTCTGCGGCGAGACCGAGCTGCTCTTCGGAAGCAAGTCTGGGTTGAAGCAAAGACCGTCCGCTGGCTTCGCACCACGCGCATACGTGCGCGCCAGCCAGAACATGATGTGGAAAAGTTCTTTCCCCGCTGTCAGCGCGTCGAGTTGCCGCACCGGCTTGTGACTATGAACAGCGAGATTTCCCAGGTCTTTGACGACTTTGACCTTTGCGAAGATGGCCGGGCCGACGGCGTTCCGAAAGGACGGCGCGTGAATTAGAGCGCTGAGGTGGTCTTGATAGGGAAGTTTTAGTGCGGTGTCGTGTTTGTAAAGCCACGCAACAGCCAGCTCCAGAGCTCGCCGGGCGTAGAAGCATGCCGCGCGAGAATCGGGGTACGCCAACGCCTCCGCCTTCGCCGCAGCGTCGTGCAAGTCGGGCCACTCGGCTTTGAGGAAGGCGAAGTTGCTCATGCAATTCGATTGATGCGGTTTTCTAGACCGCGCAGAGACTCCAGTAATCGTTCAAACGGCGTTGGCTCGACCAGAAACATGTCTCGCATCGCGCGGTAGTCTCTCTCCAATTCGGCCCGGCGAGACTCAGGCGGCACGAGATGAAAGGTTCCCGGTTTGGCCAGGTCATAACGCGCCCAATTTGCCGCGAAGAAGCGGCTCTTCCAATCCGTAACGCGTTGCCGCAGTTCCTCGCAAGCTAGAGCGCCGTCAGCAATTTCAGATCGGGCCAGCGCGGCCACGTCGGAGTAATGCCGCGATGTTTTCCCGCCAGCGCGCGGGCCACTTTCTCAAGGTCTGGCGACAGGGTTCCCAGTTCCGGATGTTCACGCGGATACTCATAAAGTCCGCGGGCGAGACGCCGCAGAATTTTGCGCTTCACCAACCGGTGCAACACAAGGTCCACGGCCCGACGACTGCCGAGGTCCAAAAAGCTGCCGGGACTAAATGTCGCACCCCCCTTTGAGCCGTAAATACGGCTAAGAATAGTATTATCAATACTTTGCGTGTTTTTTTCATGGCGGTTTTGTAAGAAAAACTGGTCTGTTTTTCTTACACGATAGCAATCTCTGTGGCAAACGAAAGCTCGTATAGCTCTCCTCTAATGGCACGGTGGTGGAGTGCGGTGAAGATCCCGTCCAACTCCACCAGCGCCATTCTGCTCTTCATCGCTCATCCTCCAAAGCTTCCACGCTTAGCATGAACCGTCGGAGTTTCTGGAGCTTGGCCCGGCTGGGGCCGTTCAGGCCGTTGCCGTGACGGGTGTCGAAATGTTGCGCCCAGTCGGCAGCCAGTTTGTAGCCGCTGCTGGGCTGGCGATGGAGACCCGCGTGGAGGGCCAGCCCCTCTTCCACTAGCAGCAGCGGCCAGCAGTGGATGATCCGCACCGGTCCGTATTGCTGCTTCTGGAATTCGTTCTGAAACATTCGCGCCCGGTGATGCAGGCTCTGCGCTGTCTCCCGGTCGATCTGCTGGAAAAGGCTCTCCCTCGTGGCCACCGAGCCGAGCAAGGCACGCGCCTCGTCCAGTAGGGCACCGGCCCCGTCCGGATGCGTCTTGCCCTTGCGGCCCGCCGCCTGTCGCGCGACCCACAGACCAAAGACGTGCAACCGGCCCGGGCGCTCAAACCATTTCTTCAACACCGTCAGTCGCGTCAGCGACGCGTTTCCCTGCGTGTCGATGTCGTCGATGACCTTCAGGAGTTTCTCGGGGACGGCGGTGCGCATGGCTGGCTTAAAGTTCTCCTCGAAAGGCACGGTGCTGGAGGGCAGCAAAAAGCGCGTCCAACTCCGCCAGCGACGCACGCTGCGCCGTCTTCAGCTTTTCCACCGCTCCAACTCGGCGGGCGAATTCGCGCTGCAACGGGAGGGGTGGAACTTCGACGTCGGTAGTTTGCAGCCGCGCTTTTGAGATGTTTGGCATCGAGCCAGCAGAACCTCCGGCGAGTTTCTGAATCTCACGACGCTTCGTCGGGTAAATCAAAAGCTGATGGAGAAAAGAGGAATCCACTTTCGCTTCGGGCCGCAGACGAAAACGAAAGATGAGGTCGGACATCAGTAATCTGGGCGGAGTCTCACGAACCAACGCACACGCGGCTACCAACTCGTAGGTGTTCTTTCGCGCGAACAGCAAATCACCGGGCTTTACCTCAAGCGCGGCGTCCGGTTCAACATCCGGAGGGAGCGCCTTGTTCTCTGCTGCGTTGTATTCGCACCACGTCACCGCGCCAAGCTTGAGAATGCCCCACTCTTTGCCGATTACCGGACGGTCGAGACACTTTGGGCTCCAACCGCTGTCGATGTTCGCGAGCAGGTTGCCGAACTTGACCCGTGGCCAGTCCTTCGGGTTAGTGACCGGATCGCCGAAGAGGTCGAGGAAGAGGGATTGGGTGAGGGAGTCGAGTTGGGCGAGGGCGGCGCGGCGCTTGGCCCGCACCGCCTCCGCCCGGTCCAGCACCTCCGCAATCCGCCGCTGCTCCGCCAGCGGCGGCAGAGGGATAACAATTTCCGATGCGCCAGCCTTCGTGAGCTTGCCGCGCGTCGTGCCGGTGACGAACGGTGTCACATCATAGTTTTCAAGAACACGACAGAGATACGCGAGCTCGATGTCTGCGGTCGGACGGAGAACGTGAGCGTGGTTGTTCACCCAACTCTTTCCGGAAATTCGGTAAGCAATACCGCGCTCCGGCTCTCCGAAATGGCCACCATCTTCCGCGAGCAACACAAGCGGCTCATCAAAGATGAAGTCGTCAATCGTGCCCTGTAGTCCGTTCGCGCCGTAGTATGGATATGGTCCGGCGCGTCGGTCAGATTCCGTGACGGGGCGGCGCTTGCTGTCGAGGAACTCAACGACCTCGCCAAGCCGCTTGATTGGGAACGCGCCGTTGATGGAGTTCCGCGAAATCACTTCAACACTCCCTCCAGTTCCTTCATGCCCTGCTGAACCTCCGCCTCCAGTTTGCCGAGGTGGGCGAGGATTTCGCCCGGCGGGCGGTGGGCGCGTCGTCTATCGCGGCCCTTCAGGCCGCGTGATTTTTGTTGGGACAATAACCCAGCCCGATGGGCCGGGCTAAGGAATATCGGCCCGTTGGGCCGTAGACCTGGCGCCAACGGCGCGTCATCCCTTAGCCCAGGGCAACGCCCTGGGTAACCGGCCCACAAAACATTCCTGCGCCCCAACGGGGCGCGATAATCGTTAATCCCACACATATTTTTCATCAAACGCGACCTGATACCGTTCCAACAAACGCCGGTATTCATCTTCAAACGTCATCTTCTGGTGATGCTGCGCTTGGTTTTGGATGTAAGCGACCACCGTGTCCGCATCCGACTGGCTGACGGAAAATGCGCCGTATCCCGACTGCCAATGGAAATTCGCAAGCTCCACGCCCTTGGTTTTGATCCATTTGGACGAACTGGTTTTCACCGTCTCCACCACGTCGGCGATGGTGCGAGTGCGCGACAGACCGAAGAACAAATGAACGTGGTCTTCCACGCCACCGGCCTGCAATGACGGGCATTCGATATTGTCCAGCGTTCCCGCGAGGTAAGGATGCAATTCGGATTGGATCGGAGACGTGAGGACGCGCTCGCGATTTTTTGTGCTGAATACCAGATGAATCAGAATGCAGGACAATGATTGCGGCATATGATTTTTGAGGTTGCGGGTTGTCGCGGCCTTTCAGGCCGCATGCTTTGTCGGCCCGAATTCCCAGCCCGTTGGGCTGGGCTGAGGGATGACGGCCCTTTGGGCCTGTGTTTGGCGCGGCTGTTCATTTCAACATCCCTTCCAATTCTTTCATGCCCACGGTGATTTCCTTTTCCAGCACGGCGAGGTTTTGCAGGATTTCGCCTGGCGGGCGGTGCGTGACTTCTTCGTGGACGACTTCCTTGTAGCGGTTGAGCGAGAGGTCGTAGCCCTGGGCTGCGATGTTGGCTTTGGGCACACAGAAGCTTTGCGCGGTACGCGAGCGCTTTAGTTCCTGATCTCTGACCTCTGATTTCTGACTTCTGAGCGCAGCCCAACGGGCGAGCACATCAGGCAGATTGTTCTTCGCATGTTCGTCGGCGCTGAGCGCGACCTTGGGGACCGGGCCAAGCTTTTCTGACGGTAAGAGTTCCGTGCGTTTGTCGTCGAGCGACATTCCGTCGGCGTCCACGTCGTAAAACCAGACGTGGTCCGTGCCGCCGGAGTTGGTCTTCGTGAACAGGAGAATCGCGGTGGAGACGCCGGCGTAGGGCTTGAACACGCCGCCGGGCAGCGAGATTACGGCGTCGAGCTTCTGTTCTTCGACGAGAATCTTGCGCAGCGTCTTGTGCGCGTTCGACGAGCCGAAGAGCACGCCGTCAGGCACGATGACCGCGGCGCGGCCGCCGGGCTTGAGCAAGCGCAGGTAGAGGGCGAGAAAGAGTAATTCCGTTTTCTTCGTCTTCACCACCTGGAGCAGATCCTTGGCGCAAGTCTCGTAGTCGAGCGATCCGGCGAAAGGAGAGTTCGCGGTGATCAGAGTGTATTTTTCCACCTCATCGGCGTGGTCCTGGGCGAGGGAGTCGCGATAACGGATGTCGGGGTTTTCCACACCGTGTAGGAGCATGTTCATGCTGCCGATGCGGAGCATGGTGTTGTCGAAGTCGAAGGCATGGAAGAGGCCGTGGTGAAAGTGCGCGTTGAGCTTCGCATCGCGAAAAATTTCCGGGTAATGCCGCCGGAGATATTCACCAACCGCCACGGGAAAGCCGCAAGTGCCGCCGGCGGGGTCACACATGATGTCCGTGGGCACCGGCCGGACAAGCTCCACCATCAACCCAATGATATGCCGCGGCGTGCGGAACTGGCCGTTTTGACCAGCAGTAGCGATCTTGGCGAGCATGTATTCGTACAAGTCGCCCTTGGTGTCGCGCTCCTCCATCGGCACCTGGTCGATCATATCGACGACCTTTGCGAGCAGGCCGGCATTTGGAATCGTAAAGCGCGCGTCTTTCATGTGATGCGCGTACGTCGACTCATCGCCGCCTAATGTCCGCAGAAACGGGAACACATGCTCGCCCACCACTTCGTACATGTCAGCAGGTGCGAAATGCTTGAAGCGCGACCAGCGGTAATCCTCGTACGATCTCGGAGATCGCGGGTGGTCGTCCTCACCCTCCGGAAATAGCCGCCGCTCGATAGGCTCCTTGAGACGCGTCGCTTTCAACTCTTCGAGCGTCTGCAGCTCATCCAGCCGCTTGATGAAAAGCAGATAGGTAATCTGCTCGATAACCTCCAGCGGATTGGAAATCCCGCCGGACCAGAACGCATTCCAGATTTGATCTATTTGGTTACGTATCTCGTTGGTCAGCATAGTTGTTCGCTCTGATTGCGCACGGCCCAACTAGATTTGCAGCCGGTCGATATTTTCTCTGGCTAGTTCTTCGGGAGTCGGCATAGCTTGGCTATAGTGACCAACATCCAAGAGCGGTGAATTTTTGCGATTTTACGCCTTTTGCTTGCGCAATGACAAGGCACGGATTAGACGCATCGGGAATTTGCCGAAATGGCGACGAGTGGGATGGGGCGCCGTCTAGCTGTGGAACACCCGCGCTAGGCGCCAGAGTCCGCCGGGGATATCCTCGTTCCATTCCGCCAGCGCGACGAGTTCGCCGCGCGGATCGAGAATGCGCACCAGCCGTTCGCCGGCGAGCGGCTTGCCGATTTGGTTCAAGATCTCTTGCTGCCCCAAGCGGACCCGAGACAACCATCCGCTCTGCCAAGTCACGGCGCGCAGATGGCTGAGGGCGGAGGACAATGAAAGGAGGGGAATTTTTTCTTTTTCAACCAACCGCTCCAGCTCATCGAGGGTGACCGCGGTGTCAAGCTTCAGGTGGCCGCAGGCGGTCCTTCGGAGGCTTTTCAAATGAGCACCACAGCCGAGCGCTTCGCCCATGTCGGCCGCCAGCGTGCGCACGTAGGTGCCGCGCGAACAGGTGACGTCGAGTTCAATTTCGGCCTCGCCCGACTTGCGCAGCCGCAGCGTTTCAATTCTGATGGCGCGCGGCGCCCGCGGGATCTCTTTGCCCTGACGCGCCAATTTATAGAGACGCACCCCGTCTTTCTTCAAAGCCGAAAACATCGGCGGGATCTGTTGCAACGCGCCGGTGAACTTTCGTTCGAGATCCTTGAGATCGTTTACGCCGACGGGCGGCACCGGGCGCTCTCGGATGACGTTTCCCGTAGCATCTTGCGAGTCGGTGGCTACGCCCAGGACCATGACGCCGCGGTAACTTTTTGCCGCGCCGATAAAGATGTCGGCGACCTTGGTCCCTTCGTTGACGCCGACGAGCAGCAAGCCGGAGGCAAAGGGATCCAGGGTGCCGAGATGGCCGAGCTTTTTCGCCCCTGAGATCGCCTTGATCCGGCCCACAACCTGGGCCGACGAAGGCCCCTCGGGCTTGTCGACTAAAAGGAGTCCACTCTGCATCATGATTGGCTCGAAATTTAGGCTCTCCCGCTACTCTGTCAAATACGATTCACCGCAGAGGCACTCGCCCTGTGGAATTGCAGCCCGGTATTCCACAGGGCAAGAGATCGCAGAGTTCGAAGTATTTTATGATCCAAAGCTCTTTACTCGGCGTCCTCCGCGTCTCAGCGGTGCGTCATCCGAATCCCAATCGAGAGGAAAGCCGGCGAGGCGATTCCGCGCGCTACGTTTTCACTTGCTTTAACAGATCGTCGATGCGCTGCGCTTGATCCTCGGTCTCGTCGTAGAAAAACTCCAGGGTCGGCACGAAGCGAAGACTGAGCTGCTTGCCGACTCTGGAGCGGATAAATCCGGTGGCGCTCTTAAGGCCCGCCAGCGCCTCGTTCCGGACCCCTGAATCGCCGAGCAGATTGAAGTAGATCCGCGCATGTCTTAGATCCTTACTGACCTTGGCGCCGGTGAGCGTTACGGCACCGACCCGCGGATCACGAATCTCTCTGCGCAGCAACTCCGAGATTAGCTCGACAAGCAGATCTCCCACCCGGTCTGAACGTTGATATTCCGCCATCGCAACAGTCAGCTCTCAGCAATCAGCCGGCGGCTGCCGCCGGTAAAGCGGCAACACACGGGCGACAAATATAAGGGGTGAAGCCTGGAGGGAGAAGGCACCCGGACGTGCAGTTGCTTTGACTTGTACGGTGCTTGATCAAGCTGTTACTTGTTTCCACTCCTGTTTGCTCCAGACCAGCAGCATGCTTCAAGAAAAAAACTCGACGCACTGTAGACCGAGGAGCGAGCCTGGAGAGGCGAAGGCATCCGGTCCTAAATGGTCAATGACTTCTTTGGTGCTTGGCTGGATGTTTGAACTTTTTTCCGGTATTCGCTCCACGACCGCCAGCTTGCAGGCCGCTTCAAGGTACGGACCCATTGCCTTCGACTCGGAGGGCTCGCTCCGAGGGCATTCTCTCACTGCGAATAATCCGAGCTAGCAGTAAAAGAATTCCACCTGCGAATCGCCGAGCACGGCGAGCCCCATATCATCGACAAAATCTACCACTTTTTGCAGCGTCGCCTGCACCACCGGCTGGCTGCTGCCCACCACGCCGAAGCCCAGGATCGCGCTCTGCCAGAGATCCTGATCGCCGCATTCAGTGACCGAAATGTTGAATTGGTTCGAAACCCGCGCCTCAATGCGCTTGAGAACGCCGCGTTTGCCCTTGAGCGAGTGATTCTCGGGAATCACCAGGCTTAATTTGAGAACCCCCACGACCATGGAGGAGACGAATTTGCCGGACGGTCCTGGTTCGCCGGCTATGCGCCGCTCGCACGGGTCGCTTCACGGCCCGCCGGAGCCGGACTGATCCTTCGCACCACCGCAACGCGCTCGTAGGCTTCAATGACGTCACCGGGTTTGACATCCTGAAATCCCTCGAGCCCGAGGCCGCATTCGTAGCCTGCCGCCACTTCGCGCGCGTCGTCTTTAAAACGTTTGAGGCTGGCGAGCTTGCCCTCGAACACCACGACTTGATCCCTCAGCAATCGAATGACGCTGCCCCGTTGGATTTTTCCTTCCGTGACATAGCAACCGGCGACGGTGCCGACGCCCTGAATATTGAAGGTCTGGCGCACGTCAACCCGTCCGTGCAATTGCTCGCGATAAGTCGGCTCCAACATGCCTTCCATGGCCGCCCGCACGTCGGCGACGGCTTCATAAATAATTGTATAGAGACGAACGTCCACCCCTTCTTTGGCGGCCAACGCCGCGCCTTTGGACTCCGGCCGAACGTTGAACCCGATGACGATGGCGTTGGATGCCGCCGCCAGCAGAATATCGCTTTCGGTGATACCGCCTACCGAACCGTGAATGACCCGGAGCTTGACTTCATCGCTGGACATGCGGCTCAACGCCTCGGTCAAAGCCTCGACGGATCCCTGGACATCGGCCTTGAGCACGACGCGCAGCTCTCTTACGTCGCCGGCTTTGATCTGGCTATAGAGTTCTTCCAGGGAGACCTTGCTCGATTTGACCAGCTCGGTTTCACGCTGTTTGCCGCGGCGAAACTCCGCAACCTGGCGCGCCTTGGCCTCGTCGGCCACCGCGACAAAAGAATCGCCCGCCTGGGGCACTCCCTGCAAACCAAGAATTTCCACCGGAAACGACGGCGGCGCCGCGTCGACTTTGCTGCCGTGATCATCGATCATCGCGCGCACCTTGCCGTAAAACACGCCGCACACGAAAGCATCACCGACTCTAAGCGTCCCCTCTTGCACGAGCACGGTGGCCACCGGGCCGCGGCCGCGGTCCAGTTTCGCTTCGATGATGGTGCCGCGGGCCAGCTTTTCCGGATTGGCTTTAAGTTCGAGGATATCCGACTGGAGCAAAAGCATTTCCAAGAGATGGGGAATTCCCTCCTGAGTCTTGGCCGATACCGGCGCGAACACCGCGTCGCCGCCCCAGTCTTCGGAAAGCAAGCCATGTTCCGAAAGACCTCGTTTGACCCTTTCCAAATTGGCGTCGGGCCGGTCCATCTTGTTGACCGCGACGATGATCGGCACTTCGGCCGCGCGCGCATGGTTGATCGCTTCCACCGTCTGCGGCATAACCCCGTCGTCGGCAGCAACCACCAGCACAACGATGTCGGTCACCTTGGCGCCGCGCGCCCGCATGGCGGTAAAGGCTTCGTGTCCCGGAGTATCCAAGAAGGTCACGCTGCGCCCATCCACCTGCACATGATAGGCGCCGATATGTTGGGTGATACCGCCATGCTCCTGGGCCGTGACGTTGGTGCGGCGGATGGCGTCGAGCAAGGAGGTTTTTCCATGATCGACGTGGCCCATGATGGTCACCACCGGCGAGCGCAACACCCGTGCGCTTTCCTGCTCTTCAAGCTGGTGTTCGACTTCCAACGCGATATCGACGTCAAAGGCGACATTTTCGACCTGGTGATCGAATTCTGACGCGATCAACGCCGCGGTGTCGGCATCCAACACCTGGTTGATAGTGGCCATCATTCCCATGGCCATCAACTTTTTGATCACCTCGCCAGCCTTGACGCCCATTTCACGGGACAGGTCACCGACTGTGATCACTTCTGAAATCCTGACGACCCGCTTGCTCGCCTTCGGGATAGTGATCTCGGTCTTCTTCTGCTCTTTGCCCGGCAGCGCACGCTTCTTTTTCGGAATGCGTCCAGCGCGAAGTTCCTTCTCGCGAAACTCCAAAACATCCTGCTTCTTGACGACGCGTTTTTTGTGCCGTCCTACTTTGGCTGGTTTGTCTCCTTCGCCGCCTACCGGTGGTGGTTGTTCGCCGCCGGCTGCCGGTTTTGGGGCCTGCGCGCCCGGTATCCTCGGCTGGCCCGGAGCGCCTGGAATCGTACGCCGCGCCACGGGGGTAGGCGCCGGTTCAACTCTGACCGTGCGCCGCAGATCGATGCGTCCGAGAATACGCGCCCCCCGCGGCGCCTCTTCGCTCACCGGCGCTATTTGATCGGCCGCCGGCGCGGGGGCTTCGGGTTCCGCCAGCGGCGCAACCGGGGAAAGTTCCGCCGCTATGGTTTCCACTGGAGTAGGTTCGCCAGCCGGCGGGGGCACTTCAGGCAGACTCTCCTCCACGGCGGGCCGAATTTCCGGCGCGGCTTCCGCGGGCGCGGCTTCCGCGGGCGCGGCTTCAGTGACAGGCTCGCCAATCGGAGTCTCAACCGGTGCCTCTACGGGCGGCTTAACCGCTTCGACTTCGACCGGCGGCTTTTCGGGCTGGGGCACTTCGACCCGGCTGGTGCGACGCCGGATCACGTTGGTGCGCACGCGGCGCTCGACGATCGTTTCGCGCGCCTGGACCTCCCCCAGCGATTCATCCTCGGACTTCACCACACGGTCCGCGACGACTTTTTCTTCGCCGACGTGGACCTGGGGTTTCTCCTGAACCGCTAAGGCAGCGCGGATGCGCGTGACTTCATCGTCTTCGAGGGAGCTTTGCGCCTTGCGCCCTCGCATTCCTAACTTGTCGAGGTGGGCGATGAGATCCTTAGTCTCGATCCCCAACTCTTTCGCTAATAGATGGACTCTGATTTTTCCCATCTCTGACTTACTCCCGATTGCTCTCCTTGTTCATCCGTCCGGCAGATTACTTCCGTGTTTTTCCAGCTCCCGAACTAGCTTTTCTTTGGCACCCCTGTCGACTTCGACGTGAAACGCCCGGTAGAGACTCTTCCTCTTTAGGAACCGCTGCCAGCACTCTGCGCGCTGATGAAGATAGCCTCCCCGGCCCGCGCGCTTCTTGTCGATTTGCAAATCACCTTGTTCGGTTACCCTTAATCGGATCAAGCCGCTTCGCTCATCCCGGCCATTGCATCCCAGGCATGTCCGCTGCGGACCTTGATTCGACACGCGTCACCGAAACTTGCTAAGGCTCCTTGTTCACGACCGCGTCGGCAGTCACATCGGCCGCCGCCGGTTCGCTCGCCGCTAATTCAGCCGCCGCTAATTCGCTCGCCGCTAATTCAGCCGCCTGTTGCTTAGCGATAGCGGCTTCCTCTTCTTCCTTGCGCCGCTTTTCGACCACATATTCTTTGGCCGACTTGTGCAGGGCCTCGGCTTTTTCTTTACTGACCCCTTCGACGTCGAGAATATCTTCCAAGTCGCTCGCGGCGATGTCCTCGGCGGACTTAAAACCCTCCTGGTAGAGTAGCTCCGCTACGATATCGTTGATGCCGGGAATGGCGCTGATGGACTGGCGCGCCTTGCGCGTCTCTTCTTCGGCCTCCGCCTCGCTGCTCACGTCGATGCGCCAGCCGGTCAGGCGCGCGGCGAGCCGGACGTTCTGTCCCTTCTTGCCGATGGCGAGGGAAAGTTGGTCATCGGGGACGACGACCACCATGCTATGCTCGTCGTCGTCGATAATGATTTTGGAAACTTTGGCCGGGGCCAAAGCCCGGCAAACGTATTCGGCCTGGTCGGGGATCCAATGCACGATGTCGATTTTCTCGCCGCGTAATTCCTGGACCACCGCCTGAACCCGCGTGCCCTTCATGCCGACGCAGGCGCCTACCGGATCGACGTCCGGGTCGTGGGAAATCACTGCGATTTTCGCCCGCCCTCCCGGTTCTCGTGCTGCTCCCTTGACTTCGACGATTGCTTCGTAAATCTCCGGCACCTCCTGGGCAAAGAGCTGGGTCAACATGCCAGGATGGGTGCGCGAGAGAATGATCTGGGGGCCGCGGCCGGTGATTTCCACGCTCACGATATAGGCGCGAATACGGTCGCCCTGGCGATAACGCTCCCGCGGCACTTGTTCTTTTTCTGGCAGGATCGCGTCGGTGCGGCCGAGATTGACGATGATATTGCGCTTCTCGAAGCGCTGCACGATGCCGTTGACGAGCTGGCCCTCGCGGCCCTTGAATTCGTTATAGATGATCTCCCGCTCGGCGTCGCGCACGCGCTGGACGATATTTTGCTTGGCGGCCTGCGCGGCGATACGCCCGAACAGGCTTGAGTCGAGCTTGCTGAGCAGTTCATCGCCCATCTCGGCGTCGGGATCGAGGTTCTCTTTGGCCTCGCTCAAAGTTATTTCCGTGGCCGGATCTGCCACTGTCTCCACCACCGTCTTGGCCTCGAAGAGCTCCACTTCGCCGATCTCGGGATTGAATTGCGCTTCGATCTTGCGCTGGTGGCCAAAGGTTTTCTTCGCCGCCGAGATCATGGCGTTTTCCAAGGCGCTGATCAGGATCGACTTGTCGATGCCCTTTTCTTTACTGACCTGTTCGATAACTCGATTGAGATCTTGCTGCATTTCACGCGCTCCAATCGTGCTCGTAATTGGACTTTTCGATCGCCGCAAACGGAATGTCGTACCGCGTTCCCTCCTGCGCCACTGTGATGCCCTCGCCGGCGACGGCTTGGAGAATGCCCAGAAACGATCTTCTGCCGCCGATCAAGTCGCGCGTCCGGATGCGCACGCGCTTGCCGATGAACCGCGCAAAATGCTCGGGCCGCTTGAGCGGCCGGTTGATTCCCGGAGAGGAAACCTCCAACGTGTAAGCGCCATCCACCACGTCTTGGCTGTCGAGCAGCTCGCTCAGTTGCCGGCTCACCCGGCTCAGATCATCCACGGTCGGCCCCCCGGCCTTATCGAGGTACAAACGCAAGACGCGCCCGCCACGGCTTCTTTCATGGCGCAGCTCGATATCGACGATCTCCATGCCTTCACTGTCGGCCAGCGGCGCGGCCAGTTCCCACACCCGACCTACGGTCGCATCCATGCTGTTTGTCGGACCCTATAAACACAAAAAGCGGGCATAGCCCACTTCGAGTGTAAACTTCTAAAGTGTAAGAAATTTTTACCATACCGCACCCCACCAATGCAAGGCCCGGTCGCGGCGGGTTTTCGTTTGCGCGGCATGGCGCTTCTGCTATGATTTTACTTCGGTTCCGAGCATCGTCGATGACGGCCGTAAAGCAACAGAAACGACGCGCCCCGGCGCAAATCTCTTGGGAGCAAATTGTCGCCAATCTTGAGGAGGGCGTGGTCACCGTGGACCCGGAAGGCAACATCGTTTTCTTCAATGAAGCCGCGGAGGTCCTCACCGACGTCTCGTCGGTCCAGGCCACCGAAAAACCCCTTCGGCAAGTCTTCAAGAGCGCACCGTGGCTCATCGATCTAGCGAACAAAACGGCGCCGCCCCGTCACGAAGGCGCGCGGGGAGAAGGCGAGCTCGTCACCCGCTGGGGCCGGAAAACTCCCGTTGGCGTTACTGTCTCACCGCTTCAGGACCGCGACGGTCATTATCTCGGCACGATTCTGTTGCTGCGCGACATCAAGCATCGCAAAGAATTGGAGGAAGACCTAAAGCGCGCCGATCGCTTGGCGACGATGGGCACATTGGCCGCCGGGTTGGCCCACGAAATCCGCAATCCCCTCGGCGGCATCAAGGGCGCGGCGCAACTCCTGCGGCGTTCCTTCGACGAGCAGTCGCAGCTGCGCGAATATACCGACATCATGATCCGCGAAGTGGACCGCGTTAACCAACTGATCAAGCAACTCCTCGATCTCTCTCGCCCGGCGCAGTTGACGCTCGCGCCGGTCAACATCCATGAGATCCTCGACGACGTGCTGCTGCTCGAAGGCCAAACCGTCAGCGACAAAGACATCGCGATAAAAAAAATCTTCGATCCGAGCCTTCCGCCCATCCGCGGCGACCGGGTTCGGCTGACGCAGGTGTTTTTAAATTTGGTGAAGAACGCTTTCCAGGCCATGAATCGGGGCGGCGCTCTGACGGTCACGACCCGGCTGGAAACCGATTTTCATATTCGCGAGCAAGGCACCGCGCGCAACCGCCTGATCTGGATCGACATCGCCGACGAAGGCAGCGGCATCAGAGAGGAAGACTTGCCGCACATCTTCTCGCCCTTTTTTACCACCAAGAACAACGGCACGGGGCTCGGCTTGGCGACCTCCTACGCGATCGTCAAGGAACATGGCGGCTTGATCCGGGTGGAAAGCGCCGCAGGCAAAGGAACCACCTTCAAGGTGTCGTTGGTGGTGGCGGAGTAGGCTGCATCATTCATGCGCGCGGGAATGAATATCACGCGCTGTAGAGACCGAGGGGCAAACCTTGGAGGGAGAAGGCACCCGACCTTCGGCATCTCAAATGGCAAATCTCAAATCGCAAATCTGAAATCTGAGATATGCGATTTGCAATTCAGAGCGTCAGCGAGGACAGGCCCATTGCCTCCTCCCGGAAGGGTTTGCCTCTCGGTTGGCATGTGACTGTTGATAATGCGGAGTAGCTCCATGGACCAGGGAAAAATTCTTATCACCGAAGACGAAGAATCGCTGCGCTTCGTGTTGAAAAAAGCGCTCGAAGACGAGGGCTACTGGGTGCAGACGGCGGCCAATGGCGAGAGCGCGCGACGGTCGCTCACCGACACAAGCTTCGAGGTCGCTCTGATGGACATCAAGCTGCCGGACATCGACGGCTTGACGCTGCTCAAGGAGATTAAAGAAGCGGGCATCGAGACCGCGATCATCGTGATGACCGCGCAAAACACCATGCGCAACGCCATCGGCGCGATGAAAAACGGCGCTTTCGACTATATCACCAAACCGTTCGACCTCGACGAAGTGATGGTGCTGGTCAAGCGGGCTATCGACAGCCGCAAGCTGACGCGCGACTTCCGCGAGCTCAAGGAGGAAGTGAAAAAGCGCTTCGAGCCGGGGGTCAACATCATCGGCACCAGCGCGAACATGCAGAAGGTTTACAAAACCATCGGCCAGGTGGTGGACAACCAGGCGACGATCCTGATTCAAGGGGAGAGCGGCACAGGCAAGGAACTGGTCGCCAAGACCATTCATTACAACTCGCCGCGCTGGAACCAACCCTTCGTGGCGATCAACTGCGCGGCGATCCCCCGCGATCTGCTTGAAAGCGAGCTGTTCGGCCATGAGAAGGGCGCCTTCACCGGCGCCCTGGAGCGGCGCGTCGGCAAGTTCGAGCTGGCTGAGGGCGGCGCGCTGTTTCTCGACGAAGTCGGCGATATTCCTCTGGAGCTGCAGACCAAACTGCTCCGCGTGCTGCAAGACCGTGAGTACAGCCGGGTCGGCGGGCGCGACGTGTTGACCGCGAACGTGCGCATCCTGGCGGCGACCAACCAGGACCTGGAGAAAGCGGTCAAAGAAAAACGCTTTCGAGAGGATCTTTACTTCCGGCTCAAGGTGATCCCGATCTACCTGCCGCCGCTGCGCGAGCGCAGAGGGGATATTGCGCTCCTGATCAGCTATTTCGTCGATAAAATCAACCGCGAGATGGGCATTCAAATCTCCGGCGTCTCTCCCGACGCGCAGAAACTGCTCGAAGAGCACGCCTGGCCAGGCAACGTCCGCGAGTTGGAAAACACGCTGATTCGCGCCGCTGTGCTTTCTTCCGGGCCGATCCTGTTTCCCAAGGATTTCAGCTTGCAAAACAAACCGGCGGCTACGACTCTTGAGGTCGAGCAACTGTCGCTTGAAGAGATCATCCGGCACAAGCTCGAAGACTACTTTCGCCGCACCGAAGGCGTGGACGTCGACAATCTCTATTCGCTGGTGATCGAGCGCATCGAGCGGCCGCTGATCGAATTGACGCTCAAAAAGACCCGCGGCAACCAGATCCGCGCCGCGCAGATCCTCGGCATCAACCGCAACACGCTGCGAAAGAAGATCACCGACCTGCGCATCGAACTCAAGAAAGAGAGCTCCTAGCCCGCAGGGCATGCCCTGCGAGATTGCAAATGGCAAATCTCAAATTGCAAATCTGAAGTCTGAAATTTTCATTCTTCATTTTGCGATCTGCAATTTGCAAGTCCGAGGCTGGCGAGGACGAGGCGGTTTGGCTATGAATGAGCAGGAATAGAAATTACATGTCGCCATTTCAGAGACTCAGCCTCCCGCCCCTCTACGCGATTCTTGATCCGGAACAAACCAAGGGAAGCGACCCCGAGGCCGTCCTGCGCGAACTCCTGGACGGCGGAGCGAAGATCGTTCAACTGCGCGCAAAAACCATGGCGCCCAGGGACTTTCTCCAACTCGCCCGCAGCGCTCGCAGCCTGTCCAGGTCTCATGACTGCCGCCTGATCATCAACGACCGCGCCGACATCGCGCTTGCCTGCGACGCCGACGGCGTCCATCTCGGACAGGAGGACCTGCCGCTTCATGCCGCGCGAAAAATCATGGGGCAAAAGCTCATCGGCATCTCGACCCACAACGAAGCGCAAGCGGTCGAAGCGGAGCGGGGCGGCGCGAACTACATCGGCTTCGGCCCGATGTTCGGGACAATGACGAAAGCCACCGGCTACGCCGAGCGGGGCGTGGAAATGCTCCGGCAAATCCGATCCACGGTAAAACTCCCGATCGTCGCCATCGGCGGCATCAAAGAAGAAAACGTCCAGGAAGTCTGGGGCGCGGGCGCGGATTCCGCCGCGATCATCAGCGACATCCTGGGCGCGACGGACATCACAGCGAAAACCAAACGGATTATCGCGCTGCATTCAACGGCCGGACGATCAGTGCCGATGTCTTGAATCACTGAGTTCTCAGTCCGGCCGGCAGCAGGAAAGGGGGGGCTATTTTCGCCTTAATCACCCCTCGCTCCTCACATTTCTGAGCGGCTCATTGACTGTCGGGGAAACCCGGTTGTAATATCAGCGGCAATGCTGGAATTCATCGTGGTCATGGTAACGGTCGGTTCGGCCGCCGAGGGCGAGCGGGTCGCGCGCGCGCTGGTCGAAGAGCGGCTGGCGGCATGCGTCAATCGCATTCCCGCGGTGCAGTCGGTGTATCGTTGGCAGGGCAAGGTGGAGCAGAGCGCCGAGGAGCTGCTGGTGATCAAGACCCGTGCGGATCTGTTCGCGGCTTTGGAAAAAAGAGTGCGAGAGCTGCACAGCTATTCGGTGCCGGAAGTAATCGCGCTGCCGATCATGAACGGCAGTCAAGCTTATCTCAAATGGTTAGGCGAGCAAGTCGCGGACAGCTCGGCGTAACCCGATGACGTCATGCGCACGGTCCGAGAGGTTTCGGCGGGCGGGGTGATCTATCGCCGGCGCAATGATCAGGTCGAGGTCGCTTTGATCCATGCCGGCAAGCGCTGGGGCTTGCCCAAGGGACATGTGGAGGAGGGCGAGCGCGTCGAGGAGACCGCGGTGCGGGAAGTCCGCGAAGAAACCGGTCTGTTGGGAAAACTCGACCGCAAGCTCGGGCAGATTTCCTACAGTTACCGTGGCAAGTCGCGCGGCGGCAGGCCGGTGCGGATTGCCAAGCGGGTTACTTTTTTTCTATTAGAGTACTTGGAAGGCGAAGTGCATGGTCACGATTACGAGGTCGACGAAGCGCGTTGGTTTCCGCTCAGCGAAGCTTTGGCAAAACTCTCTTTCGCCACGGAGCAAAAGATGATGCGGCGCGCCAAGAGGTTTATCGACGCGGGTCTGTCGCGGCCGGCGACGCGGGGCGACGAAATGGCATGACGGCATTAGAAGGAGCAGCGGGGGATGAAAGAAAGATCCGCGGGCTTTGTTTTTTCGGTTCCCTATGAGATCGCGGTGGTGCGCCCGCTTCGACAGACGACGCTTAAAGAGCGGGAGGCAGCGCTCCGGGCGGCCTTCTACAATACCGAGCTGATCCGGCAGGAGTTGATCTACCTTGATTTTTCCACCGACAGCGGCGTGAGCTCCTTGAGCACCGGTCAATTGGCGGCGGCTACGGGAGCGCAGGCATTGGAGCCGGGGATGGGACTCGCCGCCGAAGGAAGCCGCGCATTCCAGTCGCTCAAAGAGCAGTTCCAAGCGATCTTCGGCTTCCCCTATGTCATCGCCACGACCCAGGGAAGGGCGGCCGAGCGCATCTGGTCGAAGCTCCACATCAAGCCGAACGGCGTGGCGGCCGGTAATATGCTCTTCCCTTCGACCCGCATGCATATCGAGATGAACGGCGCCAAGGTGGTCGATATCATTTCAGAGGCCGCCCACGATCTCGCCTCGGCGGAGCTATTCAAGGGCAACGTCGATTTAAACAAGCTCGAGACCGTTTTTAAAGAGCAGGGCGACAAGGTCTGCTGCGTCTACGTCGAGTTGGCGGTTAATTCCTGCGGCGGTCATCCGGTATCGCTCGGCAATCTAAAAGCCGTCAAGGCCATAGCATCGTCCCATCGGGCGCCGCTTTTCCTTGACGCCTGCCGGATTTTCGAGAACAGTTATTTGATTAAACAGCGGGAGCCGGGCTATCAGGATCGCTCGATCCAGGAAATCGTGCGCGAGACCTGCGATCTCGCCGACGGCCTGACGATGAGTGCGCTCAAGGATCTCCTCGTGCCGCTGGGAGGTCTCATCGGCGCGCGCGATCCGGCAAGCTACCAGAAAGCTGCCATGCAAGGATTTCTCGACGGCGTCCAGCCTCCGGGAAGCGCCCTGGAAATGATGAGTGTGGCGCTCAGGGAAATCTTCGGCGCGGAATCCTACGTCGCCAGCCGGGTGGAGCAGATAAATTATTTGTGGCGCAGACTCGACGGCGGCGTGCCGCTGGTCCAGCCGCCGGGCGGCCATGCGGTTTTCATTGACGTGAAAAAGTTCCTGCCCCATGTGGCGGCGGAAAACCATCCGGCCGAAGCGCTGGCGGCCTTCCTCTATCACATGGCGGGAATCCGGGTAACCAAGGGTCCACCGGCTGCGCCAAGCCAGGTCCAGCGCGGCGTGGAATTGCTCCGCCTTGCGGTGCCGGCGCGCAAGTATCTTCCGGGGCACCTGGACGACGCGGCGGAGGCGGTGCTTTACGCGTATGCGCATCAGGAGGAAATCAAGGGACTTAAGATAATTGATAAACCAGGCAGATCCAAATATGATCCGCCTTATTTTGCTCCGGTGTAGAAATGCAATCAGCACGACAACTTCAATCCTCGAATGACCGTCACCTGGGCGCGCTATTCTTTCAAAGAAGCGCGGAACTAGGCGGCCGGACCTTCGTCAAGTTACAACGAGGCGAGCGCTTCGAAGAGATTTCGTGGCGTGATTTCGGCGCTCGAGTTCGCGGCGCCATACTAGGCCTTTACGCTCTCGGGTTGGCCAAGGGCGATAGGGTTGCGGTCCTCGGCGAGAACAGCGTGGAATGGCTCTGCGCCGACATGGCGACACTGGCGGGCGGTTTCCCTAACGTGGTGATTTCTCCCAGCCTATCGGACAACATGCTCCGCAAAATATTAGACCACTCGCGTTGCCGCGCGGTTTTTGTCGAGGGCGATACCGGGGTCGGCAGGTTGCTCAATCTCCTCGGTCAACTGTCGTCGCTCCAGCATATCATCGTTTGGAACGGAGCCGCTTTCAACTTGCCGCACACGTTGACGTTTTCGCAGTTGCTTTCTCTGGGCGTGGGGCGGGGCGAGGATCGCCTGGGCGAGATACTCGAATCGATCCATACTCAGGATCTGGCTTCGATCATGTACACCTCAGGCTCCACTGGAGAGCCCAAAGGCGTCATGCGTACACAGGAGAACCTTTTATCGAATATCTCGAACGGCGGCCCGATCCTGCCCAGCCGGCCGGAAGAGCTTAGCGTCCTCGTTTTGAGCCTAAACCATTTGCTCGGACGTTTCGGTTTCCTCAAAAGCGCCGTCACCGGCCGGACCACGGCTGTGATCGAGGCGACCGAGCAGTCGGTCAACATGAAAGTCATCGAGGTGCTGTCGCCGACGGCCATGACCATAGTACCGCGAGTCATGGAGACGATGTGGAACGCGATCTTGGACGGGGGGAAGAACCGCGAGCTATGGGAACGGCTCGAAGCGCTGGATAAGGACCGGGTGGAGCACGGTTCTTTGAGCGGCGACGATGCCCGGCAATACGATTCATTGAAGTCCGGGCTCAAAGAGAGGACGAAACGCGCCCTGGGCGGGCGCATCAAATATGTTTCTTACGGCGGCGCGCCGATACGGCCGCGAATCGCGCACTTTTTTCAACTGATCGGCATTCCGCTGCTCGGCACCTACGGCTCAACCGAGTGCGGCGGGGTAACATTGAGCGGCATAGGCGATAGCAAGCCGGGGAGTTTGGGAAGACCGTTCCCGAACGTCGAGGTTCGCATCGCCGGCGATGGCGAGATTCTCGTGTGCGGACCCACGGTGACCCCGGGGTACTTCGAAAATCCGCAGGCGACCAGCGAGGCGATCGACCTTGACGGCTGGTATCATACCGGCGACCTCGGCAGGATCGATTCGGACGAATGCCTTTACGTCGTCGGGCGCAAGAAAGATGTCTTTTACTGTTCCGACGGCTCCAATATCTATCCGGGTTACATCGAGCTTTTGCTGGAAAACGACCCGTTGGTGCGCCAGGCGATTCTGGTCGGTGACCACCGGCCCTTCATCGCGGCGCTGCTGGTGCCGGAGCGAAAACAAATCGCCGCCGAATTGATCAAGCCAGAGTCGCAATTGACTGACGATGACATCTCGGCTGCGCTTTACGCACGGCTCGAACAAATCAATTCACGCCTCGAAGCGGTCGAAAGGGTGCGCAAGCTGATTGTCATGCATGACGAGTTCCCGGCTGAAGTGAGGAGTGTAACCGTATTTCAGAAGATCAAGATCGATCGTAAAGCCGTGGAAGAACGGTATCAGAAGGAAATCGAAAGCATTTATCGGCCTAGGGCGGACGGCGAACGCGGATGAGTCAAGTTGCGTTGATTTCCGGAGGAGGCGGTGGGATCGGCGGGGCGGTGGCGCACAGGATGGCGCAGGCCGCCGTTACCGTCGTTGTCGCGGACTACGATCTTGACGCCGCTGAGAAAGTCCGCCGCGAAATCGTTCGCGGCGGCGGCAAGGCGGAAGCGCGGTCGGTCGACGTGACGCAAGCACGGGAGGTCAAAGCGCTGGTGACCGAAGTGGCAGAGCGCTCGGGCCGCATCGACGTACTGGCGAACATCGCCGGGGGAAGCATTTACACCAAAAGGATCGAAGAATTCAGTTGGGCGGAATGGAGACAAGTCATCGATGTTAACCTCAAGGGCACGTTTCTCATGTGCCGCGAAGTCGCACCGCTCATGCAGCAGCAAAAAAGCGGGCGCATTCTCAACACCGCGTCGAACTACGGCGTGACCGGTTCCGCGCTGCGCGTCCCCTATTCGGCGGCCAAGGCGGGCATCATCGCGTTCACGCGTTCGCTCGCGCTGGAACTTGCTCCGGACGGCATTCTGGTCAACACCATTGCGCCCGGACCGACGGACACGCCACGGGTGATGGAAAAAGAAACGCCCGAGGCGCGCAAACAGCGCTGGTGGTCGGCGATTCCGCTCGGCCGGACGGGAAAACCGGAAGATCTCGCGGAACTATTTTACTTTCTTACGACCCCGGAGAGCGCGGCGATCACCGGGCAAACCTTTCATTGCAACGGAGGACTGATTTAGCGATGCGGCTGCAAGGAAAAGTTGCGGTGGTAACGGGCGGAGCGCAGGGGATCGGCCGCGCCATTACTTTCGGCATGGCGCGCGAAGGCGCTAAAGTAGTTGTGGCGGATATACAGGCGGACAAAGCCGAGAGCGTCGCCAAGGAGGCCCGGGCGCTCGGCGCCGAGGCCCTGGCGTTGGAAGTCAACGTGGCGAGCGAGCCGTCGGTGCAGCGGCTCGCCGAAGAAACCTTCAAGCGTTTCGGCGCCGTCGACATTCTCGTCAACGACGCCGGCGTTTATCTTAGATCGCCGGTCGTGAGCAAGAGCGAGGAAGACTGGGACCGCACGTTCAATATCAATCTCGGCGGCAATTTTCTCTGCGCGCGGGCTTTTGTCCCCGCCATGCGCAAGCAAAAAAGCGGCCGTATCATCAGCATCGCCTCCTCGATCGCCCACACCGGCGCCAAGGAGTTCGCCGATTACGCCGCCTCCAAGGCCGCAATTATTGGTTTTGTTAAAGCCCTTGCCCGCGAACTCGGCCCCGATGGCATTACCGTCAACGCGATCTGTCCCGGCTCGGCCAACACCGATATGCCGCGCCGCCATCGCTCTGAAGAAGAAGTGATGGCGCGGCTAAGAGCCACGCCATTGGGTCACGTCCTCGAGCCCGAAGATATCGCCGGGTCGGTCCTCTTTCTCGCCAGCGACGCCGCGTCCTACATTACCGGGCAGGCTTACAACATAAATTGCGGCACGGTCATGATCTGAAGGTGCGCCGGGCGTCTTTTGCAATTCACGTTGAGGTTGCCTCCGGTGTGAACGCTTCGACTTCGCTCGCTTTTCATCTGAAGCGGCAAGAAAATAAATGTGATAGGCCGGACCTATGATTGAAACTTTATTGCGTTCTGATCTCGCGCCGACAGGCAAGCTGCGCGTCGGCATCAACTACGGCAACCCGGTGCTCGCCACGCGAGATTCGGTCAGCGGAGAGTTGCGCGGTGTGGCGGTGGATCTGGCACGGGAACTCGGTACGCGGACCGGGTTGCCCGTCGAACTAGTCCCGTTCGAATCCGCCGGAAAAATGTTCGACGCGGTGAAGGCGGGCGCTTGGGATGTAGCGTTTCTCGCCATCGACCCAGGGCGCGCAGACGAAATCGATTTCACCGCCCCGTATATAGAGATCGAAGGTACGTACCTTCTTCCGTCCGAGTCGCCGTTTCGCGCTATTGCGGACATTGACCGCGCGGGAGTGCGCGTGGGCGTGTCCGCGAACAGCGCATACGATTTGTTTTTGGGCCGTAGTATGCAACACGCCCAACTTGTGCGAGCGCCCAGCCCTGACGCGGCGTTCGAGCTGATCGTCGCAGGCAAAGTAGATGTTGTCGCGGGCGTGCGACAACATCTGGTCGCAAACGCCGGGAAGCTTCCCGGCGCGCGCGTGCTCGACGGGCGATTCATGGCGATCCAGCAGGCGCTCGGCATTTCCAAAGGCCGCGACGCCGGCGCAAAGTATCTGCGTGAATTCATCGAGGATGTAAAAGCCTCCGGGCTGGTTGCCAGGGCGATCGAGAAAGCCGGCGTGCGCGGGGTATCGGTCGCCCCGAAGGCGACAGTTCAATAGCAGCCTGCCGATAGAGTTTTCCAGGAAACCGCAAGACGCGACGGCGTTCACGCTCGACGCAGAATGCGAGACCCTTCGCCTTCGCCAATAATATGAAGGTGTTGTACGAATCAGTTTTGCACGAGTTCATCAGACTCGAACGCCCGTCGCCCGCGCGCCGCGTAGCGTTCGATATTGGCTATCCCGTCAAGCCTGTGAATCCGTCTAATGGCGCGCTCAGGAGCGCGGCCCTAAACGGGCACTTTTAGGCTTACTCAGAACCGCAAAAGGGGCCCCGTCCCGCTGGAGCGGCTTGGTTAGGCACTCAGAGCCTGGAATGCTGCAACTGGCACCCGCCGGTCAACGGCGACCGCTTTGCGCAGGGTCTTGATGCGTTCGATCTCGTGCAGGGTCTGCGCCGTGAAGTACGACTCACCACAGCGCGGGCATGACCATAAGGGAATGCCTTCGATCACCAACAACGATGGCCCTCGACCAAAGCTTCGAGTA
>Ga0326597_10001475_pt1 | contig 37910 bp, 35 predicted proteins | sample RVTome_12_FD_203789 | JGI IMG/M metagenome (GOLD analysis project Ga0326597, IMG submission 203789) | Soil microbial communities from uranium-contaminated site in the Upper Colorado River Basin, Wyoming, United States - RVT100D185 | ecosystem: Environmental > Terrestrial > Soil > Contaminated >... | reverse complement strand
CTTTTTACCCACGCTCACCCTATGCCGTGGCCAAACTCTATGCCTACTGGATCACCGTGAATTACCGCGAAGCCTATGGAATGTATGCCTGCAACGGTATTCTCTTTAATCATGAATCGCCCACGCGCGGCGAAACATTCGTGACTCGAAAAATCACGCGAGCACTCGCCCGGATCAAGCTGGGACTTCAGGATTGTCTGTACCTCGGCAATCTGGACTCCAGGCGCGACTGGGGACACGCGCGCGACTTTGTGGAGGCCCAATGGCTGGTGTTGCAACAAGATCGACCGGAGGATTATGTCATCGCCACCGGAGAACAATACAGTGTGCGCGATTTTGTCGATGCCGCTGCCCGCGAGCTCGGGATCCATATTGAATGGCGCGGCAAGGGTACCAAAGAAACTGGCGTGATCGGCAAAATCGAAAGCAATGTAAAGTGCGTGCCAAAAAAGAATACGACGATTGTCAGAGTCGATCCCAGGTATTTCCGGCCCACGGAAGTAGATTCGTTGCTAGGCGATGCAACCAAAGCAAGAAGGAAACTCGGATGGAAACCGAAGATCAGATTCAAGGAGCTCGTTGCCGAGATGGTTCGTGAAGATCTTAAATCAGCCGAGCGCGATGAACTGGTCAAGCGACATGGCTATTCCGCTTACGATTATCATGAGTGATGAGGAATCAGGACTAAGGACTGAGGCAGGGAATGAAAGCATGGATCCCCCCGTCAAGAAGATTCGGCGATTTGAGGATCTGATTGCCTGGCAGAAAGCGCGAGTGTTGACAAAGCGGATTTATTCACTGACCCGGCAAGGGAATTTCGAACGGGACCATGGGCTGAGATCAGATTCGACGGGCCGCGGTATCGGTGATGTCAAACCTTGCCGAGGGCTTTGATAGGGGCGGCAGAGCAGAATTTCATCAGTTCCTGGTCATCGCCAAGGGCTCCTCCGCAGAAGTGAGGTCTCAACTCTATGTCGCCTTCGATGTTGGATATATATCACAGAGCGAATTTGAACATGTCTTCAGTATGGCTGAAGAGGTCACGAAAATCATCGGTGGACTTCGAGCCTCGGTCTCTAAACAGCGGGCGAATGATGTATCGCTTATTTTTATCTCAGTTCTTAGCCCTCAGTCCTTAGCACTATGAATCATGATTCTCGAATTTACGTTGCCGGTCATCAAGGTCTGGCGGGTTCAGCAATCACACGTCGCTTAATGGCAGAAGGGCACTCCAACATCATCCGTCGTACCCACGCTGAACTTGATCTCATAGATCAGAAAACAGTTAGAGCGTTCTTTAAAGCGGAAAAACCCGAATATGTTTATTTAGCGGCAGGCAAAGTGGGTGGAATTCTTGCCAACAATTCTTATCCAGCGGAATTTATTTTTCAGAACTTGATGATGGAATGCAACGTGATCCATGCATCTTTCGAGCATCAGGTAAGGAAACTCTTGTTTTTAGGATCAAGCTGCATTTATCCGAAATACGCTCCCCAACCGATGAAAGAGGAACACCTGCTCACGGGATTGCTCGAACCGACCAACGAACCCTATGCCATTGCCAAAATCGCCGGCATCAAGATGTGCGGCGCGTATAACCGCCAGTACGGCACTAATTATATAAGCATCATGCCGACTAATCTCTATGGACCTGGCGACAACTACGATCTCAGGAACTCACATGTGCTGCCAGCGCTCATCCGCAAGTTACATGAGGCCAAAGCTCAAGACACTAAAGAGGCCGTCGTATGGGGCAGCGGCATGCCGAAGCGCGAGTTTCTCTACAGCGATGACCTGGCCGATGCCTGTATATTTTTGATGGAACGATACAATGCCTCCGACGTTGGTGAATTTGTGAATATCGGTGTGGGCAAGGAGATTACTATCCGCGAATTGGCGGAACTGATTGCGGAAGTGGTCGGTTTTCAAGACAAACTTGTATTTGACAACTCCAAACCCGACGGAGCGCCCCGGAAGCTGCTGGATATTTCGCGTATGCATGCGCTTGGCTGGCAGGCTAAAATCAGCCTTCGTGAAGGCATCAGCAAGGCCTATGCGGATTACCTGCAGAACTTCTCCCACGCCGTATAACTTAAGGAGACCGATTAAGTATGTGGATGGTACCGGAAATATTACGGCATTGCCTGAGTATGGGTAATGATTTCATGGGCACTCATAGCGCGAGCAGCGTTTTGACGCGCCGTGGTCGGGCTGGATTTGCCGATGCGGACATCCCTACAGCCTGACAACCGTGAGTAAAAACCCATGGGCATAAGCAATCACAAGTTGCCAGAAGCGGAAAATGAGATTTCCCTTGCTGACTTGATCTTGGCGTTATTTAAGCACTGGCACGTAGTAGTAGCGTTGCCTGTGATAGCGGTACTGGGGACATGGGGCGTGGTCAGCAGTTTCCCCAACAAGTGGGAAGCACGGGCGATTCTAGAAATTGGAACAATCGGTGCAGTTGGGGGAACCGGGATAGCCAAAGTTGAAACACCATTTATGCTTATCGAGCGTCTCAAGTTGCGTGCATTGCACGAGCGGGCCGGACAGGCTCTTGGGCTTGCGCGTGATAGTCAGGATATCGAACGTTTTATTGGTGACATCTCTGCCAGCAGGGTGAAAAACTCCGACCTGGTTGAGCTGAAAGTGCGTGCGTTATCGCGCCAGGACGCCGAAAAGCGAATTATGGCGATTATTCAGGTGGTGCAGGAAAACCACTTGAAGGCAGTCGAGCACATTCAGCAGTCATTTGCCAGAAAACTTGAGGAGCGAAAACGTGAGTATGAGGCGTTGAAGACGCAAATCAAAGTTTATCGTGGGTGGTTTAAAATATCTCAAAACGTTCCTGAACGCATATTTGGTGGGGCAGAGCTTTTTACCGCTGCCTATGTGGCCAGCGTGGATATCCGTCTGCAACAGCTGGTTTCTGAAATTGCGGATTTGAAGATTTTGGTCAGCCGCCCCTTGGAATATCCTACCCAGATTTTTGGTGGTAACGTCTATGTGCCGCCCAAACCGGTTTTCCCAAGACGAGGGTTGTTTATGCTGTTGGCGTTGCTCGCCGGGTTATTCGCCGCCTTGTTGTTTGTGTTTGTTCGCCTGTCACTGCGTAATACTGGCAAGAACGCCAAAGCAGCTGACAAGTTGGAAAAAATCCACAATCCTAAGTAGTTCAGATGAATCAATTATAGAAGTAATGTTCTTTGCGGCCGTTGATTTTGATAAGACGCTGGCGAATTTAGCAGCATGTCCGAATGTCAAAATCAGATTTTGCAGACCAAAGCGTGAATTGGCCGATAGAAGTAGATTAGGCAGGGTATCTAAAAAAAGCGGTCGTATGCTTTTCGGGGAATTCAAGCCTGTACGATTCTTTTGCGCACACTGTAATCCTGCGTCAGCGCGTCACGCGCAGTAAGTTATATGCAATCAGAATGCGTGCAACCTAAATAATATATGGCCTCCACAACGAAGCTCTCTACCGCACGGAAAATATGGGACCTGCTCACGTTCGCAGAACGCCGCAGTGCAGTGGTCTTGTTAGGCCTGATGTTCGTCGGCATGGTGCTGGAGACACTCGGTGTTGGTCTTGTGATTCCGGCGATTGCGCTGCTCACTCAGAGTGATTTCGCACATAACTACCCTTCGTTCCAACCGACCCTTCAAGCGCTGGGAAATCCAAGCCAGCGAAGCCTCGCCGTCGGTGGCATGTTGGTGCTGGTGGGGGTGTATCTCATCAAGACGCTGTTTCTGGCATTACTCGCCTGGCGACAGATGCGCTTCGCCTTCGGCGTGCAGGCGCAACTCTCACAACGCCTGTTCACGCTCTATCTTCGCCAGCCTTATACCTTTCACCTGCAACGTAATTCGGCGCAGTTGATTCGTAATGTAATTAACGAAGTGGGCGTGTTCACCTTCAATACTATCCTGCCGGGCATGTTGTTACTCACGGAATCCTTGGTGTTGCTCGGTTTATGCAGCCTGCTAATTGTCATTGAGCCACTGGGTGCGCTAATTGTGGCGAGTGTGTTGGGTGCAACCGCTTGGGGGTTTCATCGCCTCACCCGCGGGCGTGTCGCGCGCTGGGGCGAGGCGCGCCTGCATCATGAGGGTTTGCGCATTCAGCACTTGCAAGAGGGTCTGAGTGGTGCCAAGGATGTAAAGCTACTCGGAAGGGAAACCGACTTTTTAGACCAATATCGCGTACACAATGTGGAGAGTGCACGTGCTGGACAATTGCAATTAACCCTGACACAACTTCCGCGCTTGTGGCTGGAACTGCTTGCGGTCGGTGGTCTCGCTATACTGGTGATCAGCATGCTGGCGCAGAACCGTGCCCTCGAAGCCGTGCTGCCCGCGTTGGGTCTGTTCGCCGCCGCTGCCTTTCGTCTCATGCCCTCGGTCAATCGTGTGTTGGGTGCGGTGCAGTCGCTACGTTTCGGCTTGCCGGTGATAGATACTCTGCACACGGAATTCATGCTTGCCGTCCCCGAAGCAGCCGTCACCCACAGATCCGTCACGCCTTTCTGTACTGCGCTGGAACTGAATCAGATCACCTATGCTTATCCAGGCGCCGCAGAAACTGCGCTCAAAGACATCTCGCTGGCTATCCACCACGGTGAATCGGTCGGTTTTATTGGCGCCAGTGGTGCTGGCAAGAGCACGCTGGTGGATATCCTGCTAGGCCTGCTCGCTCCCGATACAGGCGAGGTGCGGGTGGATGGCAATGACATTCAAAAAAATTTACGAAACTGGCAGGATCAGATCGGCTATGTGCCGCAGTCGATTTTCCTAACCGACGACACTCTGCGGCGCAATGTGGCCTTTGGCTTGCCCGACGAGCAGATTAACGATGCTGCCGTTCAGCGCGCCATCCGGGCCGCACAACTTGAAGAGTTCGTGGACAGCTTGCCTGATGGTCTGGAGACCTTTGTGGGCGAGCGTGGCATTCGGCTCTCGGGAGGGCAGCGTCAGCGCATTGGCATCGCCCGGGCGATCTACCACGATCCCGCCGTGCTGGTGCTGGACGAAGCCACCAGCTCGCTCGATACCGAAACCGAACGCGGTGTGATGCAGGCCATCACGGCGCTTCAGGGCAGCAAAACCATATTAATTATCGCCCATCGTCTCTCTACCGTTGAGCACTGCAACCGGCTGTATCGCATGCAGGACGGGAGGGTGGTGGAGGAAGGGGCGCCGAATACGATGGCGTTCGATGAACCTGCGCGTGACACTATTCCCGCGTCAGAAAACAGACGCGTAACACAGTAACGGGAAATTCATGTTTAACGGAAAATCTATCCTTATCACCGGCGGCACTGGTTCCTTTGGACACGCTTTTGTACCAATGACGCTGGATAAATACAATCCTCGTCGATTGGTGATCTACTCGCGCGATGAAATGAAGCAGTGGGAGATGGCCAAGCTTTACGGTAACGACAAGCGGGTGCGTTTCTTCATCGGTGATGTACGTGACAAGGATCGTCTTTCGCGTGCACTCAACGGCATCGATTTTGTTGTCCACGCGGCCGCCACCAAGATTGTGCCGACTGCGGAATACAACCCCTTCGAGTGCGTCAAGACCAATGTGATCGGTGCCATGAATCTCATTGATGTCTGCATTGACCGGGGTGTTAAACGAGTTGTGGCGCTCTCAACCGATAAAGCCAGTAGCCCGGCCAATCTGTATGGCGCGACCAAATTGGTCTCGGACAAACTTTTCATCGCCGGTAACTCTTATTCTGGTAAAACCGATACCTGCTTTGCCGTGGTGCGCTACGGCAATGTCATGGGCTCGCGCGGATCTGTGGTCCCGTTCTTTCTTTCCATGACCGATCAAGGTGTGCTGCCTATTACCGACGAGCGCATGACCCGTTTTATGATTACGCTCGATCAGGGGGTGGACCTCGTCTGGCATGCCTTTGAGGACATGGTCGGCGGCGAGATCTATGTAAAGAAGATTCCTTCCATGAAGGTGACCGACATCGCCAGAGCCGTTGCGCCAAACGCTCGTCATGAGATTATCGGTATTCGCCCCGGTGAAAAACTTCACGAACAGATGATCGGCTCCGAGGATGCACCACACACCTACGAATACGCAGATCATTATAAAATTCTACCGGCGATTCATAACTGGAGCCAAGATCCCGAACGCATCAACGGCGGGCAAAAGGTCGTACCGGACTTTACCTACTGCTCAGACAACAATACTGACTGGATGAGCATCGACACCTTGCGGAGCTGGATCGAGCAGAACCGCGACAAGGTCGGCAAGATCTGACAGTGATGATCCCCGACAACCGTCAAGACGTATCCGAAGCTGATATCTTGGCGGTAGTGGATGCACTACTTTCGGTCCTCCTCAGCCAAGGCCCTGCTGTCTCGGTATTTGAAAAAGGCCACGATTTGTTATGAAAATTGCAGTTATTCCTGCACGCGGCGGCAGTAAGCGTATCCCTCGAAAAAACATTAAAGATTTTTGCGGTAGGCCTATGATTGCCTGGGCCATCAGCGCAGCTAAAGAATCCGGCCTATTTGAGCACATCGTTGTTTCTACAGATGATGAAGAAATAGCCGAGTTAGCCAAGGGCTGGGGTGCGGAGACACCTTTTGTTCGTCCTGCGAATTTGGCCGATGACCTTACTCCAACGGTCCCAGTAATTGCGCATGCCGTCAAATCGTGTCTGGATTTTGGGTGGGCGGCAGATTACGTCTGTTCTATATACCCCTGCGTGCCGTTTTTGCAAGTTAGTGATTTGATCGCTGCACTTGATCTGGCCCAGGCACGAAATGCTGATTTTGTTTATCCCGTTACAGAATATGCACACCCTGTTCAGCGGGCAATGCGTCAACTTCTGGGCGGCAAGATGCAGTTTCTCAATCCGGAATACGAGTTAACACGAACTCAGGATCTAGAGAAAACCTACCATGATGCTGGACAGTTTTATTGGGGCAAGGCATCAGCTTGGTTAGAGCACAAAAAAATGCATTCCGATGGTTTGGGTATGCCCATACCGAACTGGAGGGTTGTGGACATTGATTCTACAGACGATTGGAAACGCGCTGAACTTATTCTTAAAGCAATTAGTCGTGCTCAGTGACTGGATTCAGCATGACAACAGGATCAATAGTGTGAAGATACTCTTACTGGGATCTGCCGGCCTATTTGGCAGCACCCTAGCGCCCTTTCTTGGCTCGCGTGGGCATGAAGTCAAGACTCATAGCCGTGGTGATGGAGGCCAATACCAAGCAGACCTTAATGATCCAAAGGTTGCAATTGAACTGCTGAGAAAGGTTGATCCCGAAGTTACAGTCAACCTGGTCGGTCTGACGGATGTGGATCGTTGCGAGACCCAGCCCAATCAAGCTTACCTCGCAAATGTCCGGACCGTAGAAAATATTACAGATTGGATAAAACAAGAAAAGGGACTCTGTCATCTGGTGCACATATCAACCGACCAAGTTTACGATGGTGCCGGCCCACATACTGAGGAGCAAGTGACGTTGATGAATTACTACGCCTTTTCTAAATATTCCGGGGAATTGGCGGCGGCGAGTGTATCAAGCACCATCCTTAGAACGAATTTTTTCGGCCGCAGTCATTGTGCCAAACGATCAAGCCTGACGGACTGGCTTTTTCACTCTCTCTCGATTGGTGACCCAATTCAGGTATTTGATGATGTGCTATTCAACCCGCTCTCTATGACCACTCTCTCAGAGATGATCGAGTTGATCATTCATAAGAAACCCATTGGCGTGTTTAATCTGGGTTCTCATGAAGGTATGAGCAAGGCGGATTTCGCATTTGCTTTTGCTGAGGAACTGAATCTTTCAACCAGCGCCATGACGCGCACATCAACAGAACAGGTAACGTTTCTCAAAACGTATCGCCCGAAGGACATGCGGATGGACTGTTCTAAGTTTGAAAATTCGTTGGACGTCAAACTGCCACTTCTGAGAAATGAAATCAAACAAGTTGCGAAGGAATATTATGAAGAAGCCTGATTCAATTATAGAAATTAAAGGAAAAAGAATCGGTCGCGACTTTCCAGTTTATTTCATTGCGGATATTGCTGCCAATCATGATGGCGATCTTGAACGTGCCAAGGATCTGATCTGTCTAGCAGCGGAGGCAGGTGCTGACGCGGCCAAATTTCAACATTTCCAGGCTGAAACGATCGTCAGTGACCACGGGTTTAGAAACTTAGGTGGCCAGCAGTCCCACCAAGCGAATTGGAAAAAGTCGGTATTTGAGGTCTACAAGGAAGCCAGTGTCAGCCTTGGTTGGACCTGCACGTTAAAAGAGACCTGCGATAAGGCAGGGATCGCGTTCTTTACCAGTCCTTATGCCGTTGATCTTGTTGACCACATCGACCCCTATGTGCCAGCCTATAAAATTGGTTCAGGTGATATCACCTGGATTGAAATGATCGAATACATCGCCTCAAAGCTAAAGCCATATATCATGGCGACAGGCGCCTCGACACTGGATGATGTCCATCGTGCGGTATTTGCGGGGCTAGCAATTAACCCCAAGCTTTGCTTGATGCAATGCAATACCAATTACACAGCCAGCCTAGAGAACTTCAAATACATCCAATTGAATGTTCTGCGGACTTTCCGCGCGATGTATCCAGACCTAGTTCTAGGGCTGAGTGACCATACCCCAGGGCATGCGACAGTTCTTGGCGCCGTGGCTTTGGGTGCTCGGATGATCGAGAAGCACTTCACGGATGACGTCATGCGCGTTGGCCCAGATCACGCATTCTCAATGGATCCCACGAGCTGGCGGGAAATGGTGGATCGGACACGGGAATTAGAAAACGCCTTGGGTACAGGTGTAAAGCAAGTTGAGGAAAACGAACGAGAGACCGTCGTCCTTCAGCGACGGGCTATCTGTGCCAGAAGCAATCTGGCTGCCGATACTGTGCTGTCCCAAGAGCATCTTACTGTTCTACGGCCATGTCCCTCGGATGGAGTTCCTCCCTATTGGATGAATCAACTGATTGGCAAGCGAGTCAGGCGAGATGTCAGTGCGGGAGAGCATCTACGATGGATCGATCTCGAGTAGGCATCGTCATCCCCGCCTTGAACGAATCAGCGACCATCTTGGATGTTGTTGAAACGGCGGGAATATACGGTGTGCCAATTGTTGTCGACGATGGTTCAACTGATGACACAGCAGAACTGGCCAAGCAGGCGGGGGCCGTTGTTGTGTCGCATGAACGGAATCATGGTTATGACGCAGCATTGAATACCGGCTTTGAAAAAGCAGCAAGGCTTGGCAGTGAGGTGATCATTACGCTGGATGCAGATGGCCAGCATGATCCATCTCTCATTCAAAGATTTATAGACAGAATCGATGCTGGCGCTGATGTTGTCGTCGGAATTCGCGGCCGGAGACAACGGTTCGCAGAGCATCTGTTTGCCTGGTATACACGTCTTCGTTTTGGGATTATAGACCCTTTGTGTGGAATGAAGGCGTATCGCGCAGTGGTTTATGAATCGCTAGGTCATTTTGACTCATACGGATCTATTGGAACCGAGCTGCTGATCTTCGCGGCGAAGAAGGGCCGCCGGATCGGGCAGATGCCGTTTTCTGTGCGCGAGCGAAAAGACCGGTCGAGATTTGGTCGAGTTCTTGTAGGGAATTACAAAATAGTCCGCGCAATCGCGTTATCCATCTGGCGCGTCAAATGAACTGCTGAACGCTCAACCCAATTTAATCAAAGGGCCATCGAATATGACCACTCCACCCAACTACGTAACACCCCAGGAAGAATTCTGGGCAGGAGACTTCGGCACCGAGTACATCGGTCGAAACGATAGCGAAGAACTCCTGGCGTCGAATCTCAGATTCTTTTCAATAGCCCTCAAGCAAGCTGCCAACATATCGTCCTGCCTTGAGCTGGGCGCCAACATCGGGATGAATTTGAAGGCGCTTAGGCTGCTTTATCCAAAAATAAAGTTGAAGGGCGCAGAAATCAACCCGGATGCCTGCAGGCTGCTCGCAGAGTTAATTGGGAAGCAGAATGTATTCGAAGGTTCAATCTTCGACTATCCAATATTAGACAAAGTTGACCTGGCCTTGATAAAAACCGTCATGATCCATATCAATCCAGAAATGTTGAGTGCCGTGTATGAAAAACTTTACCTGGCATCAAGTCGTTACATCCTCGTGTGTGAGTATTACAACACGGTGCCCGTAGCAATTTCTTATCGTGGGCACTCAGACCGGCTTTTCAAGCGAGACTTCGCGGGTGAAATGTTGGATAAGTATTCTGATCTAGTGCTTGTCGACTATGGCTTTGCCTATCACCGCGTTCCTCCCTTTATGAATGACGACATTAGCTGGTTCTTGTTGGAAAAAAGGCCGTGATTTTCCAAGGTGCGGTAAAAGCCGTGCGATGAAAGGTTGTTGGCAGATATATCAATAGGTCAATAATGATGAACTTAAGCCCACTGCGTGCGTTGATCATAGGCTGTGGAAATATTGCTGGTGTGTTTGATCATGGACGACCGGCCAGTGATTTGCCGTATACGCATGCGGGCGCATACAAGCGCGATGACCGGTTCGTTTTGGTTGCATGTGTGGAGCCGAATGACCATCGCCGTAGCGAATTCATGACTGCCTGGGGTATACCGGCAGGTTTTCGCACCATTGAGCAAGCAATCGAGTCTGGCATTCAGCTTGATATCATTAGCATCTGTTCGCCGACGGACTATCATGCGCATGATCTCGAAATGGTATTGCGCTTTAAACCAAAACTGATTTTTTGCGAGAAGCCTGTCACGACGTCGGTCTCGGAAACTGAAAGGCTCGTCGCAGAATGCGGCAAGCTGAAGATCCCGCTTGCGGTAAACTACACCCGGCGCTGGGACCCGGATATATCAAAACTCCGAGCCGATATGCAGGCAGGCCGATGGGGGCAGTTGCGCTCAGCAGTCGGGTATTACAACAAGGGCATATTGAACAACGGTTCCCACATGCTGGATCTTTTGCGCCTGCTTGTTGGACCCATGGACATAGTCACGGTTGGCAAACCAATACACGACTATTCCCCCGATGACCCAACGGTTCCTGTCTGGCTGGAGAGCTTACAAGGTGTGCCCGTGCATCTTGTTTGTGGGCATGCAGGGGATTATGCAATCTTTGAACTGCAGTTGGTCTTCTCGCATGGTGTATTGAACATGGAAGAGGGCGGTATGCATTGGCGTGAGCGTCGTGCCTCAGATAGCACTACATTCAAGGGTTATCGTATGCTGGGAGAGGGTGTTCGTCGAATCGGGGAATATCCTCGTGCCATGCTTCAAGCCGTCGATAATATCTACCGCACAATTTATCAAGGCGACCCGCTTGCAAGTACGGGCGCATCGGCGCTTGAAGCACAGCGCATCTGTGAGAATATCAAACAACAAGCTGTTACCTCGCAGACAAATTAGAGCTAGCAGGTTGCTGAAAAAGTAATTTCCCTTCTCCCTCCGGGAGAAGGCCAGAGCCTGCCCCCACGAAGGCGGGGGATGAGGGGGATGTTAAAAACAAATGCTTAACAACTATGATCACCCTCACTCCGGCCCTCTCGTAGGGAGAGGGTGTTTTTCAGCAACCTGCTAGTGATCACGATTACTTTTGGACGACGCGGCTATTTATATGAGCAATCTAGAAAATAACGAAAAACTTGCCTTACTTGGTGGCCCCAAGTCTATACAGACTACTTTCAAACGTTACAACCCGATCGGCGTAGAGGAAGTACAGGCTGCCAAACAGGTGATCGAAAGTGGCGTGTTATCCCAGTTTCTCGGTGCTTGGCACGAGGACTTTTACGGCGGGCCCAAGGTTCGAGAGTTTGAGCGTGCCTGTGAAAACTTTTTCGGCGTAAAGCACGCGGTTACTGTCAATTCTTGGACATCTGGCTTGATCGCAGCCGTTGGCGCTATCGGCATAGAACCCGGTGATGAGGTCATCGTCACACCCTGGACCATGTGCGCCAGCGCAACCGCCATCTTGCACTGGAACGCAATCCCAGTGTTTGCGGACATTGAGCCCGAGACATTCAATCTTGATCCAAAATCAGTCGAGGCCAATATCACGCCCTACACCAAGGCAATTATGGCGGTTGATATATTTGGACACTCCGCCGACATGGACGCCTTGATGGCGATCGCGGCCAAGCACGGGCTGAAGGTTATTTCTGACGCTGCCCAAGCCCCGGGAGCACTTTACAAAGGTAAGTATGCCGGCACCATGGCGCATGTAGGCGGGTATAGCCTCAATTACCACAAGCATATCCATACAGGTGAGGGTGGCATCCTTGTAACGGATGACGATAAGCTTGCCGAGCGAATGCGCCTGATTCGTAACCATGCTGAAGCGGTTGTTGGTGATAAGGGTGAAACCAATCTTACTAACATGGTTGGCTACAACTTCCGCCTAGGTGAGATCGAATGCGCCATCGGGATTGAGCAGCTAAAGAAACTCAAGAGGCTCGTTGAATCCCGTCAGCGCCTTGCTAATCGTCTTAGCGATGGATTAAGAGGTCTGCCAGGCCTGCGACCGCCTGTGGTCAAATCGGATTGTACCCATGTCTACTATGTTTACCCGATAGTCGTAGATGTAAAGGCTCTTGGAGTGAGCCGCGACAAAATACATGCCGCGCTGCAGGCAGAAGGGGTGCCAGTGGCGAACCGATATCAAAATCTGCATCTATTACCGATGTACCAGAAAAAGCTGGCGTATGGGTCTATGGGATTCCCCTGGACTTCGGAGTTTTGCCACCGTGAGGTGAATTACCACAGGGGTATTTGTCCTGTTGCAGAGGAACTCAATGACTCAACTTACTTGAGTATCGGTATGTGTGTCTATGACCTGACTGATGAGGATGTGGATTTGATTACTGGGGCGTTTAAGAAGGTTTGGGCAAGATTAGAGACTCTGCGTTGATATGTTGTACCAGCGAAGTGATGACACGCATTTTCAGTTGACTGGACAACTGATTACGTTGAGACCATTTACCTCTTCAAATATCACGTCTGAATATATTGGGTGGCTAAATAATCCAGATGTAGTGAGATACAGCAATCAACGATTTCGTTCTCACAACGTAGAAACCTGTGAGGCCTATCTAAGTTCATTTATGAATACAGGCAATATGTTTTTGGCAATCTACAGGGAATCTGAATTCGTGGGCACCATGACAGCGTATATTTCACAAACCCATAAAACCGCAGACGTGGGAATTATGATTGGTTACCAAAATTGGGGTAAGGGCATCGGGACGGATGCTTGGACGACGCTAATGAGACACCTCTTTCAAGCGGGCATCAGGAAGGTTACCGGCGGCACATTGAGATGTAACACTGCAATGGTCAATATCATGATGAAGTCAGGCATGAAGCCTGATGGAGTTAGGTTTGCCCAGGAGTTAGTTAATGGGCAACCCGAAGATATCCTATATTTTGCTAAGTTCAATACCTAATGCTCGATTCTCTGCCGTTTCCAATCGCGGTCGTTGCCCATGACTCCGGGGCTGCAAATCACATTATCGCTTGGTCAAAGAAAGTAGACCAAAACCGAATGCATGTTTGTCTAGCTGGACCCGCTCTAAAACTTTGGGAAATCGCATTCCCGCACGCGTCAATCAGCACGCTCACTGACGCTTTATCTAACGCCAAATCGCTGTTGAGCGGAACCGGGTGGGCCAGCAACTTGGAGCACGATGCAAGAAAAATGGCCAGAAAGTTGGGCATTAAATCGGTAGCGGTTGTAGACCATTGGACGAACTACCGCAACAGGTTCGTTCGAAACGGCGAGGAGGTTCTGCCGGATGAGATATGGGTGATCGATAATCATGCCCAGAAAATTGCTGAAACAGAGTTTCCCAACACGCATATCGTGCAGCTGCCGAACCTTTATTTGGATAACTTGGTCAAGGAGGTTCTGTCAAATGAGGCTAGGTTGACAGGGGATGCAGAGAGTCACGTGCTGTATGTACTAGAGCCTATTCGCCAAGTCTGGGGCGGTGACAAACTACCAGGAGAACTTCAAGCCTTGGATTTTTTTGTCAAAAAGATGGACCTTCTCCTATTGGGCGACAACCCGTCGATTAAGTTGCGTTTGCACCCATCGGAAACCATAGGAAAATACGATCAGTGGATGGAAGCACAGAAGGGTCTGAAGGTAACTTTGGACGACTCGCTCACTTTGGCGGAGTCCATTGCATGGTCAGATGTGGTGGTTGGTTGTCAGACCTATGCAATGGTTGTCGCCTTGGCTGCCGGCAAACGTGTTATATCGTCTATCCCGCCATGGGCACCGCCGTGCGTCTTGCCACAGCCAGAAATAGTCAAATTGACTGATTTGCTGCCACAAAAATTTCCCGCCGGGAAAGTTACCAACTCGACCAACTGATTTGGATATGCCTATATGAACAATACTGCTTACGGTCAACCGTTGTTTGTAAACATGCGCTATTGTGTGCGCTGTTGCATGCCAGAGTCGAACGAGGGCATTCAATTTGATGAAATGGGAATCTGCCAGGCTTGCCAGTCCGCAGAACAAAAAATCCGGATCAATTGGGTCGAGCGCGAAAAGGAACTTCGTGAAACGCTCGATCACTACAAGGAGCTGAATAACGAATACGACTGCATCATCCCCATTAGTGGCGGCAAGGACAGCACCTTTCAGCTTCATGTGCTTACAAAGGTCTATGGCATGCGCGCCCTGGCGGTCACCTTCAGTCACACATGGTTCTCAGAAACCGGGAAATACAATCTGCAGAATTGTCTCGAGAAATTCGATGTCGATCATATTATGTTTTCCCCAAGCCGTTCGCTGGTAAACAGGCTTGCGCGGCAATCGCTCTATAAAATTGGAGATGCCTGTTGGCATTGCCATGCAGGAGTTGGTGCTTTCCCGCTTCAAATCGCGGTCAAATACAAAATACCTCTGCTGATCTGGGGAGAGTCAATCGCCGAAACCTCTGGTCGTGCAACACATCGCAATCCAGTTCGTAAATTTGATCGTGATTATTTTACCAAGGTTTCAGCGAAGCGTTATCCAGAAGAAATGGTTTGCGAAAGTATTACTCTGCGCGAAATGTCCCCATTCCAACTGCCTTCGGTCGATGAAATCGAAAAGATAGGCGTTGTCGGCATTCATCTCGGTGATTTCATCTTCTGGGACGACGAACGTCAGATGGAGTTTGTGCGGGATGTATATGGTTGGCGCGAGGACAAGGTCGAAGGAACTTACAAGCGTTATAAGAGCGTCGAGTGCAAGATGGCGGGGGTTCATGACTACACGAAATTCCTCAAGCGAGGGTTTGGACGCGGAACGGATCATGCCAGTGTCGATGTGCGGGCTGGCCTGGTCTCGCGCGAGGAAGCCTTTGAACTCGCCAAGAAAAGCGACACCGAGCGTCCCCCAGCGCTAGATTGGTATCTCGAAATCACCGGCTTTACCGACGACGAATTCAACGAAGTCATGGCACAGCATCGCCGTGACCTGGGCATTGAATCGTTGACTGATGAAAAATTTACCGCGGCGGTTGAAGCGTATCGCCGACTTCAGCAGAAGACTTGAGCGGGACGACTGCTAGCATGAATCTTTCCCAGCTTACGGCGACGGACATCATCGCCCACCTTAGAGCACGTGATTTTAGTGCAACCGAGGTCACCCGTGCCTGTCTCGAAACCATTGAACGACTGGACCCAGCGATCCATGCTTGGGTTCACGTGGTTCCGGAAACCGCCTTGAAACAAGCCGATGCGGCAGACCGCAAACTGGCGTCCGGTCAGGCGGGAAAGCTTTGTGGTGTGCCGATAGGCATTAAGGATATCTTCAACACGGCTGACATGCCGACCCAGATGGGCAGTCCAATCTGGAAAGACTTCACGCCCGGCAACGACGCACGAGTTGTCCATTACCTGCGCATGGCCGACGCGGTGCTGCTGGGTAAAACCGTCACCGCCGAATTCGCCGTGCATGCGCCCGGACCGACTCGCAATCCGCACAACCTCGAACACACACCAGGGACCTCGTCGAGCGGTTCCGCCGCGAGCACGGCCGCTTATATGGTGCCGCTTGCGCTTGGGACGCAGACCGCGGGCTCTATCATTCGTCCAGCGAGTTATTGCGGGGTTTACGGTTTCAAGCCTTCATTTGGCTTGGTGCCGCGCACCGGTATGTTAAAGACCACCGATTCCTTGGATACCGTTGGGGTATTTGCCCGCAGCGTAGAAGATCTCACGCTCTTGTTCGACGTCATCAGGGTGCGTGGAGCGGATTATCCAATTAGCCATGCACATTTGAACGATCCAGCCCGGCAAACCAAAGGCCACAGGCCCTGGCGCATCGGCCTGTTACAAGGGCCAAAGTGGAAGTATGCAGAAGGCTATGCACAACTGGCCTTTCAGGAGTTTGGACGGAGTTTGGCCAACGTCCCGGAAATCGAGATCGAGGCGGTGGCTCTGCCAGAATCATTTCAAAATGCCCACGAGATTCATGCGACTATCTATGACAGAGCACTTGCCTACTACTTCAAGGAAGAGTTTGTTGCACACACGCTGGTCAGCTCGATCATGTATGAAATTGTCCAGCGAGGAAACCGGCTGACGCTCGATCAGTATAAAGCAGCGCTCAATGCTCAAAACCTGCTTGCTCGCCAACTTGACCAAGTCTTCGTTGACCGCTTTGATGTCATTGTCGACCTCTCGACCGGTGGTGAAGCCCTCAAGGGGCTCGATTCGATTGATCGTCTTGACAACTGTCTCATCTGGAGCCTTTGCGGTGTGTCGACAATTAACCTACCGGTGTTCACCGGCCCGAACCGACTGCCTTTTGGCGCGCAGATTTTTGCCCGCCGCTATAACGATTATTTGCTGCTGGACTTCGCACGACACCTATATGCACATGGTGTGATTGGTAACGGCACTAACCCGGTGCCGAGCCACTTGCTGGAAGGGTAAACCACGTAGTTTTTCAAGGTGAACCCCCGGCTTTGCCGTGGCTCGTCAAGATTTGACCCAGGACGTAACTTGGGCTCGTCTCTGTAAAATAATAAATGACGAAAGGTAAGAAATGATTCGCGTGCTTTTGACAGACCGTTCGTGGCCGATGGTAGGGAAGTTTGCCCGATATTTCGCAGATTCTGTACAGGGAAGCGATATCCACGTTTTATTTTTGTCGGACAAGGAGCCATCTGGGATCAACGGAAATCTTGAAACGATCAATATTTTTGACGTACCGCAACGGCGATCTTTGGAAGAAATGCAGGCGGCCTATCCCTTTTCATTGCATAAAACGCTTGTTACAGAGCGCGCCTATTATGACTACTCAAGTTTTCGTCGCAGCCAGTGCTATTCAAGACTCAGCGAGGAACAGGTTGCCGAGCGGATTACTCCTTTTGCCAATGCATTCGATTACGTCATACGGGAAAAGGCAGACCTCGTTTTGGAGTGGTTTCCTGACTGTTTTATCCCCTCGCTCGTTGGGCAAATTGCCGGCTATTATGGAAAGCCATTCAGGATGTTTTTACAGCATTACTGGTGGAGTGATGGCGCCTTCTTCGTCGACCGGTTGGATACGACATCTACCATGGTCGATCGCAACTATCGGTATAATTACGATAACCCTGCGCTGTGCGATCGTGAAAAGCTGGATAACATCTTTAAGGCGAAGAAGACGCTTTATGCATTCTCAAGTAGCGAGATGTACACGTTATCAATGCGTATGCGCCAGGTGCTGATTAGGCAAAAATCATACGAACCGCTGTCGCTTCGGAACTGGATTGTGCGGAAGATCAGTAAAGCATGGTCCGCAACACTAATTCGAGCACTTATCCCAAGGTGCGTTGAACCGCGAGACGAACCTTTCGTGGTTTACCCGCTACATATCCAACCCGAAGCATCATTGCTAGGCACTTATCCCGAATTGGCGGACCAGTTCGGCCTTATCAAAAACATTTCAATGAACATGCCTTACGGTGTCAAGCTTTATGTCAAAGAGCATCCCTATGCAGACCTTGGCCTTGGTCTGGATTACGATTTCTACCGTCGCCTTACAGCCCTCCCAAACGTGCGGATTTTTTATGGCAAGGCACGTCTCGACAAACTGATCGAGCACCCGCGTTTCCTAGCTGTCGCAGCGCTAAGCGGAACGGTTTGCCTAGATGCAGCAATTAAGCGTAAGCCTGTCTTTATTTTCGGTCGAGCAATCTTTGCTGCGGCGGATTGCTTCCTTAAGCCCGCGAATTTTGAGGATTTTTACGCGCAATTAATGTCCATTCGTCGCGGCGAATTTCGGTTCAATGAGCGGGCGCTGTATGCGATGCTTAAAGCACTCGATGCGAGCATTGTCTGCGGAAATGTTGATTTCCTGGAGCACACTACTGCAAGTTCACTGTTTATGAGTTTTACAAACATCATGCACCGCTATGTCGAATCCCGCGCATGGGAAAAAAGAACTGAGCAAGCTGAAAGTTAAGTCATCATTGTTGCTACCTGGGTTATGCCCCTAAGAAAAATATTTATGAATGTTTGTTGCGCGGCACAGGAGGAAAACGATTTTAATCGTGACAAATCAGTTATTAAAACAAATGTAGAACATTCGGAAGACCTTGTGTGCTTAGCTTAAGAGCGGGTGTCGCAAAACACCTTAGGGTTTGATCGGCGCTACATCACATGCGCCTATCTAGGCACAATGTTAGATATCCCCTCACTAAATGAGAGTCATTGCCTGACAAAAAATGTCTTTAGAGATAAAGTCGGGATATTCGTTCGATTGAATAAGTTTCAATTTGTAAGGAATGAATTCGGTCTGCTTTGGTAATTGTAAGGTAAAAATCAAGAGGACAATTAGTAATGAAGATTAAAAGAGATATGTCTAGTATGTCTATAAGACCGACAACATATATTATCGATATCAGCGGAAGATGTAATTTAAAGTGCCCTCTTTGTCCGCAAGGAGCGAGTTTTCCCGAGCATGAGCAGCCTGTTAAATATATGTCTTTTAAAGATTTTGTAACAATCTTTGGAAAAATTAAATCCTACGCTAAGACTATAACGTTACATAATTGGGCGGAGCCGTTTTTAAATCCAGAAATATCGCAAATAATCAAATTTCTCAATAAAGAGGCACCAGATATAATTTTGCATATTTCAAGCAACGGTATCCCCCTTAATGAGGGGCGAATAAAAAAATTATCAGGCGCCAAAATTGATTTTCTTGAAATATCAATAAGCGGATTGACGCAAGATGTTTATGAAAAATACCATAAAAATGGCCAGCTAAAAAGAGTACTAAATAATATCGGCCTAATAATAAGAACCAGCGATTTAGAGATTAAAAGGTTATCAATTAAGTATCTGCAATTTGATTACAATATATCTTCGTATTTTTCAATCAAGAATGAACTATTAAAACATTTAGGCATTGAAAAATTTCCGCCGTATGTAGAATTAAATATAACTCCTGGTTATATAACTGCTGCTGTTTCAGGGTACGAAGAAAAATATTCTGTGGAATTAGAAAAATATAAACCAAAAAGGATCCCGATGAAGGATACATGTAATTACCCTTTTGAACAGTTGGTGATCCGTTCAGATGGAGAAATGTTTCCTTGTTGCGTTGTACCGTACGACCAGAATTTTTCTGTGGGCAACTTGCTGGCCATGGAGTGTGTAGATTTTTCTACCAGCAAAAAATACATCGAATTTAGAGAATCTTTCATAAAAGGTACTAACCCGGTTTGTAATAGTTGTTATTTGATCACCAAATGGTACCCTGATTTACCGTTCGATAGGCAGTTTGTAAAAATCGCAAATCGACTGGCTAATAAATTTTTAGGTTTAAAGCGAATGTTAAGATAGATACGCACTTCACGTTAATAGATTGTGCATAAGCTAAACAACGATTGTTTTTCCGGAATTGAGTTCGCACTCGGTGCTAATGACAAAGAACATCGGCACCGCCCCTGTCCAAATAGCACAATTTAGTCCAGTACAAATATCGCGCGTTGTCTTCCATCCATTCCCAAACCTGGCTAAGCACGGTTTTTTTGGCGTAGATATTTCGTTTGTATTCCTGGCGTTCTAATTCCTATCGAGGTGTTCTCCAACACCGGAGCCGCCGCCACTCCACGTTCATGAGCAAGTCGCCGACCCTTGTAAGACGGAAAAATGGCGAAGCTCATTGTTTAAATATGGTAATTTAAATTTATGATACTTTCAAAAGTAGATTATCTAAATTATTTAGAAGCAGACAGGATTGCTTTGGGCAGAAACAAAACAGGTTTTTTGGATAAATTAATTCGCTTGATTGCACCCGATTACATTTGGGAATTCCAGCGCATGTTAAGAAAGTTAGAATACTATAAAAATGTTAAAAACAATGGCTTATTTAATAAACTTACTTACTTATATTTGAGGCTTAAGTATAAAAAATTATCGGTGAAATTAAGTTTTACTATTCCTGAAAATGTGTTTGGACCAGGTCTTGCCATCGTCCATTACGGTACAATTGTGGTCAACCAAAATGCGAAAGTTGGCGCTAACTGCCGCATTCACGTCGGCACTAATATAGGCGGGTCTGGCGGAACGAACAAAGCTCCACAGATAGGTGACAATGTGTACTTGGCGCCCGGCGCAAAAATTCTGGGAGATATTAAAATCCCAAATAATACCGCAATCGGCGCAAATTCAGTTGTAACCAAGTCATTTGAGGAAGAGAACATGATGATTGCAGGTATTCCGGCAAAAATCATAAAACCAATAGTAATAAAACAGATTATTAAACATATTTAGTTCAACTCCATCTGTTGTGGTAACAGGGTTACCATTTTCGACACCGTTGTTAATCCCGCACTACTTAATTGAGCAGAGAAAAGGAAGAAATGCATGGATAAGGCCGGGAAAAAATATTGGAACGATTCGTGGGCATCCAGCGACATTCCAGAGGCAGTGAATCCTTCTGATACGAGACTCAGGAATTATGTAAATCGACGATTCCATCAGTTGTTTCTGAGTTTGTTCGATAAATCAAAGACCCCCTCTATGCGCCTGCTCGAAATCGGGTGTGCGAAGTCGGCGTGGCTTCCCTATTTCACAAAGGAATTCGGTTTCAACGTCTGTGGGCTTGATTATTCCCCGATCGGCTGTCAGATGGCGAAGGAAGTCCTGCGAGTAAATGGGGTCGAAGCAGAGGTCGTTTGCGCCGATTTCTTTGCACCACCAGAAAATATGCTTGGAGCATTTGATGTCGTGTGGTCGCTTGGGGTTGTTGAACATTTCGACGACACGGCCCCGTGCCTCAAGGCGGTTTCTTCGTTTCTTAAACCCGGTGGGATGTTAATCACAAACATCCCCAACATGGTGGGCTGGATCGGATCTATCCAAAAATTGGTTAATAGACCTGTTTATGACATTCATCAATTAATAGACCCGGCTAGGCTAAGAGAGGCGCATGAACAGGCAGGGCTTGAGGTACTTGAGTGTGATTATTTTGTCTGCACCGGTTTTGGTGTAAATAATCTCATCGGTATTTCAACGAGAACAGCAACAGGTTTTTTGAAAAAAGTTTGTCTGGGAATTCTATCTCGGGCATCGATGTTGGTGTGGCTAATTGAAAATAAGACTGGTAGTTTCCCCCCTTACAGATTTTCCTCTCCATACATTAACTGTATCGCGCGCAAACGTTAATCCTTCATCCATATCTGGGGTCGCGTATCGCGTCGTGACAAAATGTCAACGCGATATATCAGGCTGAATCGGAGCTGAATGACCAATCACGCAATTGAAGTCCAGCAAGGCGAGCGCTTTGGTTTTGGCGCCAACTGGGCGCGTTTTCTATCGGTATTGAATGACGAGCGCATTGAAGAGGCGAAATCGTCGTTAAAACGCATGTTGAATGTTGAGTTGCTGGAAGGCAAAACCTTCCTGGACGTGGGTTCGGGCAGCGGGCTGTTTTCACTGGCGGCGCGATTATTGGGCGCGAAGGTTCATTCTTTCGATTACGATCCGCAATCGGTAGCCTGCACGGCGGAACTGAAGCGGCGTTATTTTCCTGACGACGACTGGGTGGTGGAATCGGGTTCGGTGCTGGACAAGGATTATCTGTCGCGCCTGGGGCAATTCGACGTGGTGTACAGCTGGGGCGTGTTACACCATACGGGAAAGATGTGGGAGGCGCTTGGAAATGTGGCGCCTTTAGTGAAGCATGAGGGCCAGCTTTTTATTGCTATTTATAATGACCAAGGCAGGGCAAGCATGATGTGGCTTGCTGTTAAGAAGGTTTATAACATATTGCCATCGTGGTTGCGTGTGCTAGTGCTTATTCCGTCGTTCATGCGCCTCTGGCTGCCAACGATAATTAGGGATCTTGCAGGTGGGAGACCGTTCCGTACGTGGAAAACCTATCTTAAAGAGCGCGGAATGAGTCCATGGCGGGATGTGGTGGACTGGGTAGGTGGGTATCCCTTCGAAGTGGCAAAACCGGAGGATATCTTCGATATCTACTGCGCAAAGGGTTTTAGCCTAGAAAAGTTAAAAACCTGTGCGGGGGGCTTGGGTTGCAATGAGTTTGTTTTTCGAAAAAACTGAATGACCAATCACGCAATTGAAGTCCAGCAAGGCGAGCGCTTTGGTTTTGGCGCCAACTGGGCGCGTTTTCTATCGGTATTGAATGACGAGCGCATTGAAGAGGCGAAATCGTCGTTAAAACGCATGTTGAATGTTGAGTTGCTGGAAGGCAAAACCTTCCTGGACGTGGGTTCGGGCAGCGGGCTGTTTTCACTGGCGGCGCGATTATTGGGCGCGAAGGTTCATTCTTTCGATTACGATCCGCAATCGGTAGCCTGCACGGCGGAACTGAAGCGGCGTTATTTTCCTGACGACGACTGGGTGGTGGAATCGGGTTCGGTGCTGGACAAGGATTATCTGTCGCGCCTGGGGCAATTCGACGTGGTGTACAGCTGGGGCGTGTTACACCATACGGGAAAGATGTGGGAGGCGCTTGGAAATGTGGCGCCTTTAGTGAAGCATGAGGGCCAGCTTTTTATTGCTATTTACAACAAGCAACAATTCATTTCCGTTTACTGGGCATTTGTGAAAAAACTGTACAATCGGTCATGGCCAATCGTTCAGCGTTTTTTTAATTATGGTTATTTTTTGTTTTTTGCTGCCGGGCTTTTTGCCGCAGACATCTTGCGTGGACGGAATCCGATATCAAGATATGAGGGAATGAACAACCGGGGGATGAGTGTATACTTCGATGTGGTCGATTGGATAGGGGGCTGGCCTTTCGAAGTGGCGACGCCGGAAGAAATTTTCCATTTCTTCCGGCAACGAGGTTTTGTATTGATTGAGCTGGTAACGTGCGGCGGGAAGCACGGATGTAACGAATTCGTGTTTAAAGCCAATGTTAGACCCGCATTGTGCACTAGTTCTCAGGAAATGCGACGAGACTTCCCATCTGCCCTCGCCTCATGGGTCACGGTGCGTGATGCTGCCTCAGGTCTTCGCCTTCGGAAAGCCTCGGCTACCCTACGGCTTAAAAACGCTAGCATGGATTACGCCGCACTAGGCGCGGCACCCTCGGTCTTTTCACCGCGGCGCATCGCATCTTCCGTGGCTCATCGGGTGAGAATTCTTCTTTTGTGCCGTTCGTTAGACTTCGGCGGGACGGAGCGTCAGCTTGTTAACCTTGCCAAGGGTCTTCACCAGCAGGGGCATGAAGTCGCCGTAATGGTTTTTTATGCCAATGGGGTACTGGAGAAGGAGCTTCACGAAAGCGGCATCCCGGTTTTTGATTTGCATAAATCCGGACGCTGGGATGTGCTGCCTTTTTTCGTGCGAGCGGTGCGCATGGTTCGGAAACTAAAGCCAGGGGTGATCTATGGATTTCTGGGCACGCCGAACATACTAGCTGCATTTCTTAAACCCGTTGCCCCAAGAACCAGGGTGGTGTGGGGGGTGCGTGCGTCCAACGTGGACCTGGATCGCTATGACTGGCTGTCGCGCTTGAGTTACCGCATCGAGTGCCAGCTTTCCCGGGTTGCCGATGTGATCATCTGCAATTCTCGCGCGGGGCTGGAATACGCCGCCGCGCATGGTTTCCCCAGGGGGCGAATGACTGTCATTCCCAACGGGATCGATATTGAGCGTTTCAAACCGGACGCCGCGGCGCGTGATCGGATACGGGCAGAGTGGGGTGTTGCCGAGAATGAAATACTGATTGGGTTGGTCGCTCGTCTGGACCCCATGAAAGATCATTCCACCTTCTTTCGTGCGGCGGCGATGCTGGCTCAAGAAAGTTTGGATGTTCGTTTCGTGTGCGTGGGGGATGGCTCGGGACCGTACAAGGATGAGTTATACCACCTGGTGAGCGAATTGGGGTTGGATGGTCGGTTGATCTGGGCCGGCGCGCGTCACGATATGTCCGCCGTTTACAATGCGTTGGATATTACCGCTTCTTCTTCATACACCGAGGGGTTTCCCAACACCATCGCCGAGGCAATGGCGTGCGGCGTGCCGTGCGTGGTAACGGATGTGGGCGATTCGGCAATCATAGTGGGTGGTTCCGGGGGTGTCGTTTCGCCGGCCTCACCCGAGGCGCTGTGTGAAGGATTTCGTTTGATGCTCAAACGATTGGGGCCGGATCTTCGCGATGCGGCGCGTGGTTTGATCGTAAACCGGTTTACAACTACTGCGCTGGTAGCGAATACCCTGGAAGCGTTATGTCGATTGAAGATCATACTTTTGGTTCGTTCGTTAGACTTCGGCGGGACGGAGCGTCAGCTTGTTAACCTTGCCAAGGGTCTTCACCAGCAGGGGCATGAAGTCGCCGTAATGGTTTTTTATGCCAATGGGGTACTGGAGAAGGAGCTTCACGAAAGCGGCATCCCGGTTTTTGATTTGCATAAATCCGGACGCTGGGATGTGCTGCCTTTTTTCGTGCGAGCGGTGCGCATGGTTCGGAAACTAAAGCCAGGGGTGATCTATGGATTTCTGGGCACGCCGAACATACTAGCTGCATTTCTTAAACCCGTTGCCCCAAGAACCAGGGTGGTGTGGGGGGTGCGTGCGTCCAACGTGGACCTGGATCGCTATGACTGGCTGTCGCGCTTGAGTTACCGCATCGAGTGCCAGCTTTCCCGGGTTGCCGATGTGATCATCTGCAATTCTCGCGCGGGGCTGGAATACGCCGCCGCGCATGGTTTCCCCAGGGGGCGAATGACTGTCATTCCCAACGGGATCGATATTGAGCGTTTCAAACCGGACGCCGCGGCGCGTGATCGGATACGGGCAGAGTGGGGTGTTGCCGAGAATGAAATACTGATTGGGTTGGTCGCTCGTCTGGACCCCATGAAAGATCATTCCACCTTCTTTCGTGCGGCGGCGATGCTGGCTCAAGAAAGTTTGGATGTTCGTTTCGTGTGCGTGGGGGATGGCTCGGGACCGTACAAGGATGAGTTATACCACCTGGTGAGCGAATTGGGGTTGGATGGTCGGTTGATCTGGGCCGGCGCGCGTCACGATATGTCCGCCGTTTACAATGCGTTGGATATTACCGCTTCTTCTTCATACACCGAGGGGTTTCCCAACACCATCGCCGAGGCAATGGCGTGCGGCGTGCCGTGCGTGGTAACGGATGTGGGCGATTCGGCAATCATAGTGGGTGGTTCCGGGGGTGTCGTTTCGCCGGCCTCACCCGAGGCGCTGTGTGAAGGATTTCGTTTGATGCTCAAACGATTGGGGCCGGATCTTCGCGATGCGGCGCGTGGTTTGATCGTAAACCGGTTTACAAATAACACGATGGTAACAGACACTGCGGGAGTTTTATGCCGTATGAGTCAACGGCGGCTTTGAGGGTTGTCTCGGTGATCCTTGTACCGGAACGAACACATACTGGCGTATTTTATGTATTCCAATTCATGGCTGACTGTCGTATATAAGGTTGTTTTCCCTCGATGTGTTAGCCGAATACGATGAATCGCGGATTCGCTTAGCAAATGGAATGTCGCTAAGACCGTCCAGTTGTGACTAGATGTGTTTGCCGCAGATTATGTCAGTGAAGCTTGCTAATGTTATACAAGCTGTGATACCGCCGCTGCGGCTGTCTCGAAAGACGCTGGTCGCAGTTCTTTTTGCTATTGGGTACGCTCTCTTCGTTGTATTTTTTCCATGGGAGGAAATCTCAAAGGCCGGTTTTAGCGATTTTGGTAACTACGTCGATTTCTTTAATTCTGCTGATACTCAAGAGTTGTCAGCAATCGAGTTTCACCAGCTTTCTACCCTAACGGAATATTTTACCCATGAGGTGCTATGGTTTGAGCTGGTTCGTTGGCTAACCAGCATGACTGGCGAAGCGGCGATTGCGCTTCGTATAATTTCATTTTTCATCCTTTTGGTTTGGGGTCTGTTTCTATTCAAACGCGCCAGTTATGGTGTGGCACTCCTTTTTCTTTTCAATCCGGGTGCAATTGATATTGCGATGTCGGGCATCCGAAATGGACTGGCGTGGTCTTTGGTCATTGTTGGATTAAGTGTTCAATCGAAAGCCGTGAGGGCGGCACTTTTTTTGACTGGACTGTTTATCCACTCCTCAACGTTAGCGCTCTTGGCCATTTATTACTTCACTGAATTGGCAATTTGGGTCATAAAGGGTAAGAAGACTCTTCTTGCTAGTGGACTCGCTATCGGTATTAGTATGGGGCTCATTCTTACGGTTGGTAGCGAGCTTGTGCTCGGTGCTATCGGGGATCGGCGACTAGGTGAAAATTATATGGTGGGCGGCGGCTCCCTTTTGCAGGCATCGTTATGGGGCATTCTTCTCTATTTGCAAGGCACGAGTGGGCGCGATTATGTCAGACAAAATATTTTCATCATTGCGGTGCTTGCCTGGTATCAAACCATGAATCCCTTTATTCCGTGGTCTTACAGAATATGGGGTTCTTTGCTACCGGTGATTGCTATCTCTGTGATGGATCTTCCCGCGCGGAAACACAAAATATTCCTTTATCTCTATTCAGCGTATCTCGTGGCGCAATATCTTTACTGGACAAAACTTTTTGACTACTGGTATCCGGCCTTAACAGGTGCTCCACTATAGTGGCAGGAGGCAACAGTTATCTCAGCTGTTTATTTGGCCGCAAGCCCGATGCGTTGTGCGAGGGATTTCGTCAGACTGCCCTTGGAATGGATATCTGCTCTATTCGGCGTACTGATGGCTGTTGCAGATGTATTGATGGATGAGACATTATAAAGCTGGATTCTAATACTTTGCCCTGGCGCGTGGTTTTCATGGTCACCGGGCTCACCACTGGTGGCGCCGAGATGATGCTGTTCAAGCTGTGTTCTCGGTTGGATCGCCGTCGCTTTGCGCCAAGTGTGATTTCTCTCTCGGACAAGGGGGCAATCGGGTTGCGCATCGAGGCGTTGGGGATACCGGTGTATACCTTGGGTATGCGCCCAAGTCGCCCCTCGCTGGCAGGTTTGTTTCGGTTGAGCAAGCTGGTTTCGACATTGCGTCCAAATTTGATTCAGGGCTGGATGTACCACGGAAATCTGGCCGCCAGCCTGGCGGCAGGAAGTAAGCCTGTGGTTTGGGGAATACGGCAGTCCTTATATGGCCTGGATAAGGAACGCGTGCTCACCCGATGGGTGATCAGGCTGGGGGCAGTTGTGTCTCGTTATTCCCACGCCATCGTCTATAACAGCCACACCAGCGCACGCCAGCATGAGGCGTTCGGGTTTGACGCGTCCCGAAGTCGCACTATTCCCAATGGCTTCGATACCGAAGTATTTAATCTAGATGAGAATGCACGTGTCGGCATTCGGCAAGAGTTGGGACTAAGCGCCAATGTGGTTCTGATAGGGTTGGTCGGACGCTATCATCCGATGAAGGATCACCGGACTTTTCTGAATGCGGTGGCGTTATTGGGCAAGGAATTTCCCGAAGCGCATTTTCTGCTCGCCGGGCGCGAAGTGGATGCCGATAATCCTGCCTTAGGGGCGATGCTTGTGGAATTTGAGCTAGGTGATCGGGTGTTTTTGCTTGGGGAACGAAAGGATATTCCGCAGTTGAATGCGGCGCTGGATATTGCTTCTTCCGCTTCTGCTTGGGGGGAGGGATTTGCAAATGTCATTGGTGAAGCCATGAGTTGCGGTGTGCCGTGTGTGGTAACGGATGTGGGTGATTCGGCCTGGATTGTCGGTGATACGGGACGGGTGGTGCCGCCGCGCGACCCAGTAGCATTGGCCACGGCGTGGATGAGCCTGATTGCGCTTAGTCGCGATGAGCGCCAAACATTGGGTATCTTGGCACGCCAGCGGGTGATCGAAAAATTTTCCTTGGGATCGGTGGTGAAGCAATACGAAGATTTATATGAGAGCTTGATGTCTCGGGCAGGGATGTAGCTGTGTGTGGATTGGCTGGTTTTTTTCAGGCGTCCTTCCAGGGTGTTGATGATCTAACGGCGTTGCTTTCCCGCATGACTGACGCGATCGTTCATCGTGGTCCCGATGACAGCGGGGCTTGGGTGGATGCGGAAACGGGTGTCGCGTTGGGCCACCGGCGCCTTTCGATCCTGGATTTATCGCCCCAAGGGCATCAGCCGATGGCTTCCCCCAGTGGGCGCTATGTAATCGCGTTCAATGGCGAGATTTATAACTATCGAGCTCTGCGAAAAGAACTGGAATGTCCCCCCTCACCTCAGCCCTATCCAGTGGCGGGAGAGGCGGTGGTCAGCTGGCGCGGGCATTCCGATACCGAGGTGATGCTGGCTGCCTTTGAGCGCTGGGGGGTGGAGGGGGCACTTTCCCGTTTCAACGGCATGTTTGCCTTCGCGCTGTGGGACAGGCGCGAGCGCGTGTTGCATCTGGCGCGCGACCGTATTGGAGAGAAGCCACTTTATTACGGCTGGATGGGCAATACCTTACTGTTCGGCTCTGAGTTGAAGGCGCTGAAGGCGCATCCCGCGTGGCGCGGCGAGATTGATCGCGGCGCGGTGGCGCTTTACATGCGGCACACCTATATTCCGGCGCCGTATTCGATCTACCAGGGGATCCGCAAACTGTTACCCGCGCATGTGCTCAGCATTCCACTTTTAAACGGTAGGCGCGAAGCGTCACAATCCCGCGCCTACTGGTCTGCCAAGACGGTTGCGGAAGCAGGTGTTCGGTATCCGTTTGCCGGAAATGAGGCAGAGGCGATTGAATCGCTCGATGTCTTGTTGCGCGATGCGGTGGCACTGCGCATGGAGGCGGATGTGCCCTTGGGAGCCTTCCTTTCCGGTGGGATCGATTCTTCCACGGTAGTAGCGCTGATGCAGGCACAATCCGCCCGTCCGGTGAAAACTTTTACCATTGGTTTTCATGAGGAAGGCTATAACGAGGCGAAGCATGCGAAAGCCGTGGCCAAGCATCTCGGCACAGAGCATACCGAGCTTTATGTTACGCCAGCGGAGGCGATGGCAGTGATTTCGCAGTTGCCAGAGATTTACGACGAACCGTTTTCCGATTCGTCCCAGATTCCGACCGTTCTGGTATCGAAGATGACGCGACAGTATGTGACGGTGGCGCTGTCAGGCGATGGGGGGGACGAACTGTTCGGGGGGTACAACCGTTATCTTTGGGGGCGGGATATTTGGCGCAAGATAGGATGGATGCCGACGTCAGCGAGGGTGGCTATGGCGCATGGGCTGACTGCATTGTCCCCGCAGGGGTGGGACAGAATTATTTCAGCCATGGAGCCAATATTACCGCGCCGGTTGCGGGCGAGTTTGCCGGGCGACAAGCTACACAAGCTTGCCGGGGTATTGGCATGCGCATCACCAGAAATTATGTATCGCGGGTTGGTTTCATTCTGGGAACCCGAATCTGTGGTATTGGGTTCATCGGAACCACCGACGGCCCTGATGGAACGTGGCCAATGGGTGGATGTTCCGGACATTACCCAACGCATGATGTTTCTGGATCTGGTAAGTTATTTGCCGGACGACATTCTGGCGAAAGTAGATCGGGCGAGTATGGCGGTGAGCCTGGAAGCGCGGGTGCCGTTGCTGGATCACCGCGTAGCGGAGTTTGCGTGGACGTTACCGTTGGCCATGAAAATCCGGGACAACCAGGGTAAGTGGCCGTTGCGGCAGGTGCTTTATAAATATGTTCCTAGGGAACTGATAGAACGGCCTAAGATGGGTTTCGGTGTACCGATCGACATGTGGTTGCGCGGCCCGTTGCGTGAATGGGCTGGGAGCTTTCTGGATGAGTCGCGTTTGCAGAAAGAAGGATTTTTCAACTCACGTGCGGTCCGCGAGAAGTTAAATGAACACCTTAGCGGAAACCGAAACTGGGCGTATCAATTGTGGTGTGTGTTGATGTTTCAGGCATGGCTGGAATCTCAGAATTCGTGATAAATGGGAAAGTGCATAAATGCGTAAACAAAAAGTTTTTGTAGATTATTCGTGACGGTCTGCCAGATCCTGCATGCCTCCCTACTGAAGCTCACGAATCTGGTTGATCACCGGCGTGGCCGGTTTTATCAGATGTTCGCCCCACGAAAACCATGAAGAGCCAAAAAAACTGGATTCCCTGGTACGCTAAGATCGCTGCCAAATTGGTGCTTTCTCGCCTACCGGTGGGTTACAGCATATGGAGTAAGTTAAATCTGTTTGCTCATGGCGCGATGCACAAACCGGATTATGCCTATGGTGTTTTTTGGCAACATTTCGAGCGAAGCCATTTTTCGCGAAAAGAAGGTGGATTTGTCGTGATGGAGGTCGGGCCAGGGGATTCCTTGCTCTCGGCTGTTGTGGCTGCGGCACATGGCGCAAGCGGATGTTATCTGATTGATACCAGCGCTTTTGCGACAAAAGATTTGAGCGTTTACCGTGACATGGTGGGGTACCTTCGCTTGCGGAATCTACCCGTACCTGCCGTAGATAAGGTTTCCAACCTTGCGGGGATATTGGAGTCGTGCAATGCAGTCTATGGCACGCAAGGCTTGAGATCACTCCGCGACATACCGTCAGAAAGCGTCGATTTCATTTGGTCTCAAGCTGTTCTTGAGCATATTCGCCGGCATGAGTTACTGGACACAATGCGAGAGTTGCGCCGGATATTGCGCCCTGACGGAATTTGTTCTCACCGGATCGATCTGAAAGATCATTTAGGTGGAGCGCTGAACAATATGCGTTTCTCCACTCATTTGTGGGAGTCGGATTGGATGGCGCGCTCAGGCTTCTATACCAATCGTTTGCGTTATTCCGAGATGATTGAATTATTTCGGCAGGCTGGATTTGCAGTAGAAGTGGTTGCCACCAGTCGCTGGTATGCTGTACCCACGCCGCGCAATTCCATGGCCAAAGAATTCCGTGGTTTGAGCGATGAGGATCTATTGGTGAAGGAATTCGATGCATTGCTGAGACCGGCTTGAGCCAATGATTACGCGTTTTCTTTTTATCATTAACGATGCCGGCTTTTTCCTTTATGGGCATATTAATCTTCCAGATACCGCTGAAGACTAATGAATCCGCCTAAGCTACTCTTCTTAGTGACGGAGGACTGGTATTTCGTATCCCATCGTCTGCCTTTGGCAGTGGCTGCGCGTCAGGCTGGTTACGAGGTGACGGTGGTGACCCACGTAGGCGAGTACGGCAACACTATACGCAATGCGGGCCTGCGGCTGATTCCCATCGAGCTGTCCCGGCGTGGCAAGAATCCTTTTTCAGAAATGATGCTGGTGGTCCGACTCATTGCGATCTATCGCCGTGAGCGACCTGACATTGTGCATCATGTGGCGATGAAGCCCGTGCTGTATGGCAGTTTGGTGGCCAGGCTCGCAGGCGTGCGGCATGTGGTGAATACTCTGGCCGGACTCGGCTGGCTGTTCACGTCGGAAAGCCGGCTGGCAGTCGCTCTGGGCCGAGGGGTGCTCTTCGCTTTCAGGAAGTTGCTTAACCGTGGCGCTGTCATCGTACAAAATCCAGACGATATGAGATGGCTTGTAGACCTCGGCATTGAACCCAGCCGTATTCATTTGATCCGCGGTTCCGGCGTAGATGTGAATCGATTTTCCATTACACTGGAACCCAATGGAGAGCCGGTGGTGGTGCTAGCTTCCCGGATGCTTTGGGATAAGGGAGTGGGCGAGTTCGTTGCGGCAGCGAAAAATCTGAAGCAACGGGGTATTGCTGCACGCTTCGTACTGGTGGGCGATCCGGACCCCGCCAACCCCGCGAGCATACCCACCGGCCGTCTTGAATCTTGGCATGCAGAGGGTGTGATCGAGTGGTGGGGACACCGGAATGACATGGCACAGGTCATTGCACAGTCCCATCTGGTTTGCCTGCCATCGTACTACCGGGAAGGTTTGCCTAAGATACTGCTGGAGGCGGCGGCCTGTGGTCGCGCAATCGTCACCACCGATATGCCGGGTTGTCGGGAAATTGTTTCTCACGGGGACAATGGTTTGCTGGTCCCGCCCCGCGACGAGGCGGCCCTGACGGATGCTTTGCAAGCGTTGCTGCAGGATCCGGACCGACGCAGCCGTATGGGGGCCCGCGGCCGGGAACGGGTGGTACAGGAGTTTTCAGTGAATAAGGTGGCGGCCGAGACCTTAGCGCTCTATCGGGACCCTTATGCTTAAACATTCTCCTTTTGCAAAAGGATAGGCGGGGAATTTTACGTCACACAACGCCACACGCTTGCTTTCAGGCAAAACCATTCTAGTTACGGTAGCCACCGGATTCATCGGGCAACATCTGGTAAACGCGCTTCTGGAGCAGGGAGCTCGCGTTATCGTTCTGAGTCGAAGGCCACCGCCTGAATGCATCCAAAAGTACATGACGGTCGTTGGAGACCTGACGCGCCCCGTCACGCTTGAGGGAATCTGCCATGGCATGGATATCGTTTTTCATTTGGGCGGTTACGCGCATGCGGTTGATCAGCCTGATGGCGAAAGCGAGATGGTCAATCGGCGGGTGACTGTGGAAGGTACACTGGCGCTGCTCGAACAGTCTTGCAGGGCCGGTGTCAACCAGTTCGTTTTTTTTCAGCAGCGTGAAGGCGATGGGTGAAGGTAGCGATGTTTGCCTGGATGAAACGGCGGATTGCCGCCCGGTCAGCGTCTATGGAAAGGCCAGGTACGAGGCGGAAAGGCTTGTGCTCGATACCGGACAACGGGGTCTTTCGACAACTGTTCTCAGGCTTCCGATGGTATACGGACCTGGGTGCAAGGGTAATCTGCCGCGGATGATTCAGGCGGTGGCGCGTGGCCGCTTCCCGCCTTTGCCGGAAACGGGCAACAGGCGCTCCCTGGTGGATGTGCGTGACGTGGTGCAGGCCGCGCTGTTGGCCGCCACCAAGCCTGTTGCAGCGGGAAAGGTATACATTGTCACGGACGGCCAAGCTTATTCAACACGCCGGATGTATGAGTTGATCTGTGCATCATTGCAGCGGCCTATCCCGCGCTGGGCTTTGCCACTTTCTTTATTGCACGCCGCTGCGAGCATCGGGGATATGATCAGTTACCTGAGCGGGAAACGTTTCGTGATTGACTCTGATTCCCTGCAAAAACTGATCGGGTCAGCCTGGTACAGCTCGGAGAAGATCAGCACGCTTCAGACAAAGAAGGTGGATACCTGTTACGGCGATCTTGTCTATGTAGACAAGTCTGATGACCGTCGTATTGTGCGATACTGGAAGTCACAACCATACCGTGCAGGTTTGTTTGAAAAAGGTTGGATGCCAGCCCATCCAACGTTTTATGCTCGTAAGTGGTTGTATGACAAATATGGCGGCTATGATTTGGTATATCGACGACAGTCGGATTTTGAACTCACCATGCGTTTCCTTGCAGTATATAAAATAAAGTCTGCTTATATTCCGAAGGTTCTGGTGCGCATGAGATGTGGTGGAGCGTCACAGGGAATTTGGCATATTCTGGAAGGAAATATAGAAGCTTATCGGGCTTGCCTTAAACACTCTCTCAATGTAGGACCTTTTTTTATTGTAAAAAAGATAATGTCACGAATTCCACAGCTGTTTCAACGCGATTATACCTAATTGTATTGAGATTAATTTAAGTGAAAAGTAATGCAAATAAAAAACCCATTTTTGTTACTGGCGGTGCAGGATTTATCGGTTCAAATTTTATTCTTGACTGGATCGACAAAACCGGTGGAGTAGTAGTTAATCTTGATAAGCTGACTTATGCCGGCAATCTGAAGAATCTAGAAAGTTTGCTATCAGACTCGCGCCACATTTTTACCAGAGGAGACATTCTAGACAGTAGTCTTGTTCAGAAACTGTTAATAAAGCATCGTCCAATGGCTGTTGTGCATTTTGCCGCTGAAAGCCACGTGGATCGCTCCATTCTTGGCCCGGAGGATTTTATAACTACAAACATAATCGGTACCTTCCGTATGCTTGAGGCGACGCGCGCCTACTGGGAGTCGCTCGAGATGGATAAGAAGGGAAAATTCCGTTTCTTGCATGTTTCCACCGATGAGGTGTATGGATCTTTAGAGGCCCAGGATGAACCATTTACCGAATCAACACCGTATGCGCCGAACAGTCCCTATGCAGCGTCGAAAGCAGCTTCAGATCATTTGGTTAGAACTTATTACAGCACCTACGGTCTTCCCACCATAACAACCAATTGCTCGAATAATTACGGACCATACCAATTTCCGGAGAAGTTGATCCCGCTGGTAATCGTCAATGCCATTAAAGGGGAGTCGCTACCTATATACGGTGACGGTCTTAATGTTCGAGACTGGCTGTATGTTGCGGATCACTGCAGTGCCATCCGAACTGTTCTTGCGCGTGGCCGTGTTGGCGAGACGTATAATATTGGTGGGAATAGCGAAAAAAACAACCTAGAGGTCGTCCACACCGTTTGTGCAGTGCTCGATGAACTACATCCTGACTCGCCCGTGATCCCTCATGCCAAGCTTATTAAATTCGTCAAGGACCGCTCTGGCCATGATCGACGCTACGCAATCGACGCTTCAAAAGTTAAACGAGATTTGGGCTGGGTACCGCAGCAAAGCTTTGCGGATGGAATCCGCGAGACGGTTAAATGGTATCTGGACCATCTGGATTGGGTGGAGCAAGTACAAAGTGGCGAGTATCGGAAATGGATTGACATTAACTACGGGGGGAGACAACTGATATGAAAGGCATCGTCCTTGCCGGCGGAGTAGGCAGTCGCCTATACCCGGTAACTCAAGTTGTCTCGAAACAACTACTGCCGATCTACGACAAACCGATGATTTACTATCCCTTGTCTACCCTAATGCTGGCGGGGATACGCGATATCATGGTGATATCGACGCCTCAAGACACACCCCGTTTTGAGCAGTTGCTGAGTGATGGCAGGCAGTGGGGATTGAATATTCATTATGCCGTGCAGGCTTGGCCTGGAGGGATCGCTCAAGCATTTATTGTCGGAGCTGACTTTATCAACGGAGAGTCCTGCGCTCTTGTCTTGGGGGACAATATCTTCTACGGTCACGATCTCGTTCGTGTTATTCAAGCGGCGGCACAGAAAAGTTCCGGTGCAACGGTATTTGCCTATCCGGTGAGAGATCCTGAGCGATATGGCGTCATCGAGTTTACCCAAGACGGGAAGGCACTTTCAATTGAAGAGAAACCGAAGAACCCGAAGTCTCGATATGCGGTGACCGGCCTATATTTCTATGATAATCAGATAGTATCGCTGTCACGTTCGCTGAAACCATCCGCCCGCGGTGAAATTGAAATCACGGATGTGAATAAATTCTATCTCAAGCGCGGTCAGCTCGATGTGATAGTCATGGGACGTGGCATGGCATGGCTGGACACCGGGACCCACGAGGCCCTTCTCGAGGCTGCTCGCTTTATTGAGACCATCGAGAAACGACAGGGCCTTAAGATCGCATGCCTTGAAGAAATCGCCTATCGCATGGGTTATATCACGGCCGATCAGCTTGAAGCGCTTGCTGGCCCTCTAAGCAAAAGCAGCTACGGACAATACCTGCGTGGGTTATTGCGCGAGCGCATCTTCTGATTCTGAATGAATGTGATTCAAACTTCTCTACCCGACGTGCTCATTCTTGAGCCTGAAGTCTTTAGTGATGAACGAGGGTTTTTCTTTGAAAGCTATAACAAGAAAGCGCTTGAAAAGGCAGGCATCGCAGATGAATTTGTACAAGAGAATCTTTCATGTTCAGTTCGCAATGTCCTGCGAGGACTTCACTACCAGATTAAGCGGCAACAGGGAAAGCTTGTCAGAGTAATCCAAGGCGAGGTTTTCGACGTTGCTGTAGATATTCGGAAAAGCTCGTCAAATTTTGGCAAGTGGGTGGGTTTTAACCTCTCGGCGGAAAACAAACGCGCGATTTGGATCCCCCCTGGTTTTGCGCATGGTTTTCTTGCCCTTTCGCAAGTAGTTGAGTTGCTTTACAAGACGACGGATTATTGGGCACCGGAGCACGAGCGCTGCATTATCTGGAATGACCATGATCTTGCGATTAATTGGCCGTTGCAGGGTGACCCGATACTCTCCGCCAAGGATAAGACGGGGCAGAAAATTAAAAACGCAGAGTTTTACCCTTGACTCGAATACTGCTCACGGGAAAAAACGGTCAGATTGGTTGGGAGTTATTACGAACTCTCGCAACGCTGGGGGAGGTGGTCGCATTCAGCCGAAATGAATTGGATCTTGGCAACCTTGATTTAACCAGACAAACGGTCCGTGAACATAAGCCTACCCTGATTGTGAATGCCGCCGCCTACACGGCGGTAGATAAAGCCGAGGAGGAAAGCACACTTGCCATGGCTATTAATGGGATTTCTCCCGGTGTTCTTGCCGAAGAAGCCAAGAGAATCGGAGCGCCATTGATTCATTATTCCACGGATTATGTATTCGATGGGGGGAAAAATGATCCATATAGTGAAGACGATGTGACCAACCCGTTAAACATATATGGCAAAACCAAGCTTGCGGGAGAGCAGGCTATACAGGCCGTCGGTGGGGCATATTTAATATTCCGCACAAGCTGGGTGTATGGCATGCGTGGAAATAATTTCCTTTCAAAGATATTAAAGATCGCGGAAGAACGCGATTCACTCAGCGTGGTAAACGATCAAATCGGAGCCCCCACCTGGTGCCGCATGGTCGCGGAGGCTACGGCACAAATCATTGCTAAAATCAGCTGTCATTCCAACCCCAAGTTATTCTTTGAAGAGATTAGCGGGATTTACCATTTAACAGCGGCGGGAAAAACATCATGGTATGGTTTTGCTGAGGCAATACTTGCAAACCGGAGTGGTTTGGCGGCAGTGCCACGCTTAGTGCCTATCAGTACCAGCAAGTATGCATCGCCGGCAATTCGACCGCAAAATTCTCTACTGGCTAATGCAAAACTGAATAGCCGATTTAACATTAGATTACCTGTATGGACGACCGGCTTGGAACTCTGCATGAATGAGGCAAATTATTAATAGTGTTTAAAAACACAAATATTTTATATTAATGATTTGCGATTTTAATAAAAAGCATGTTTTTGTCACTGGCGCAACCGGATTTATCGGTCGATATTTGACGAGTGCCTTGATTAAACAAGGCTGTATCACGACTTTATTTAGTCGCCGGCCGCTAGAAAACGCTTGTAAAGATTGCAAAACCATCGTTGGTGATCTCTCAGACACGACATCACTTGTCGGAATATGTCAGGGTATTGAAATAGTTTTCCATCTCGCAGGGGATTCCGGCGCGTATGAGGAATTGGATGAAAAAAACAAAAAATATAATTGGCAGGTAACCGTTGATGGAACTCGTGCGTTAGTTGAACAGTCGGTTAAATCCGGTGTAAGTCGATTTGTATTTTTCAGCAGTGTCAAAGCCATGGGTGAAAATAGTGATGAATATCTTG
>Ga0326597_10001473_pt1 | contig 37981 bp, 25 predicted proteins | sample RVTome_12_FD_203789 | JGI IMG/M metagenome (GOLD analysis project Ga0326597, IMG submission 203789) | Soil microbial communities from uranium-contaminated site in the Upper Colorado River Basin, Wyoming, United States - RVT100D185 | ecosystem: Environmental > Terrestrial > Soil > Contaminated >... | reverse complement strand
GAAACGCAGCGCTAAACCAGGATGATGTCGAGCTTCTCCGGGCCGTGCACGCCGATCGCCAGGGTGAGCTCGATGTCGGCGGTGCGGCTGGGTCCCGTGACGAGGGTCAGGTTCGTGGGCGGGGCGGAAGCCACCACCGAAAAGAGGCCGTCCAGGGTGGCGAAGATCTTCCCCCGACGCACGATCGCCACGTGGTGCGACGGCAGAAGTCCCGCCTGCACCGCCCGGCCTCCTTCGCTCGCGCACACCAGCGACCCGGTCTCGGCGACGGCCCCGAACACCTCCTCCACCGTCACCGCCGCATCGGCGTAATCCGCCACGCGGTTCGGGAAGAGGCCCGCCACCGCGCGCTCGATCTCGGTGGCGCCGGGGCAGTACACCGCCGCGTCGGGGGGAACGATCCCCGCGAGGGCCTCCCGCAACTTTTCCGGGCCGGACAGAAGGTGGGTCCCCGCCGCCGCCTTCGCCGCGTTCTCGAGGAACCGGGCCGCGAGGTCCGCACCGTTCACGGCGCCTTCCTCCGGAAGGGAACCTTCGCCGGCGGCGGCATCCGCCCCGCCACGTCTTTCCCGCCCAAGGCGCGCACCAGCGGCCAGAATGCGCCGGCGAGCCGCTGACCGAGGGCGAAGAGCGCCGGCGAGGCGGCCGCCTTCCCGAACGCCTTCATCCCGCGCCGCTCCCGGGGATCGGCGAACCCTTCCCGCACCTTGCGCCGCCTCAGCCCGAGGATCAGGTCGGACAGGGGAACGCGCACCGGGCACACCCCGACGCATGCCCCGCACAGGGTGCTGGCGTCCACGAGGGGATGCGACTTCCTCATCCCGGTGAGCAGGGTCGTGAGGACCATCCCCATCGGTCCCGGGTACGTCCACCCGTAGGCGTGCCCCCCCACCGTCCGGTAGACGGGGCATACGTTCATGCACGCGCCGCACCGGATGCACTTGAGGATGTCGCGCGACTCGCCGGCGAGGATCTCCGTGCGGCCGTTGTCGAGGAGGACGATGTGCAGCTCCTTCGCCCCGGTCGCGTCCCCCGCCTTGCGCGGCCCCGTGATGACCGAGACGTAGCTGGTGATCGTCTGGCCCGTGGCGGAGCGTGGAAGCAGGCGGAGGAACGCCGGCAGGTCGGCGAGCGACGGGAGCATCTTCTCGATGGAGAGGATCGCGACATGCAGCTTCGGTACGGTCGTCACCATCCGGCCGTTCCCCTCGTTCGTCAGCAGGACGAGGCTTCCCGTGGCCGCGGCGGCGAAGTTCGCCCCCGAGATCCCGGCGTCGGCGGAGAGGAACTTCTCCCGCAGCGCCTTGCGGGCGATCTTCGTCAGCACCTGGGGGTCGTCGGAGTACGGCACCCCGAGGCGGTCCGCGAAGAGCCTGCCCACCTGGGTCCGGTTCTTGTGGATCGCCGGGACGATGATGTGGGACGGGGTCTCCCCTTCCATCTGGATGATGTATTCGCCGAGGTCGGTCTCCACGACCTCCATCCCCGCGTCCTCGAGGCGGGAATTCAGGTCCACCTCCTCGGAGACCATCGATTTCCCCTTCACGATCCGGCGCGCTCCCCGGTCGGCGAGGATCTTCCGGATGATCTCCCGGGCCGTCGCCGCGTCGTCTGCCCTGTGAACGACGGCCCCGGCGCGGGTGGCGGCGGTGACGAACCGGTCCACGTACATCGGCAGGTTCGCCAGCACGTCCTCCCGGATCGCGGAGGCGCGGTCCCGCAGCGCCTCGAGATCCGCCACGGTGGCGAACGCGTCGGCGCGCTTCGTCCCGAACGTGTCCGCCGCCTGCTTCATCGCGGCCCGCAGGGCGGAATCCTCCAGCGCCCGCACGGTGTTTTCGCGGAACGCCAGGCTCGTCTGTTCGTGGCTCACAGCCCCTCCGCCAGCAGTTGCGCGATGTGGGCGACCCGGATCTTCGTCCCCCGCCGCCGCATCGCGTCCGCGATGTTCATGAGGCACCCCGAATCACACCCGGTCACGGTGTCGGCCCCCGTCGCCTCGATGGAGGCGGCCTTCTCGTCCGCCAGCGCAAGGGAGATTTCCGGCAGCTTCGCCATGAACGTCCCACCGAACCCGCAGCAGCGGTCGGCGTCGGGCATCGGGAGAAAGGTCGCCCCGTTCAGCGAAGCGAGCAGCATCAACGGCTCCTCGCGGACACCCAGCGTCTGGAGGAGGTGGCACGATGCGTGATAGGTGACCGAACCCTTCCCGCGCAGCCCCGCCTCGTGGGCCTTCGCCACGTGGACCAGGTACTGGGTGAGCTCGAAGATCCGCTCCCCCGCCCGCCTCGCCTTCGCAAAAAGCTTCGGGTCGTCGCGGAACAGGCCGGGGTAGTGGTGCTTGACCATCGCCGCGCAGGAACCGGAAGGGGTGACGATCGGGTCGTCGCCGTCGAACTCCCAGAGGAAATGCTCGGCCGCCGCACGGGCCTGCGCCTCGTACCCGGCGTTGAACGCCGGCTGGCCGCAGCACGTCTGCCCCCTCGGGAAGACCGGCTCGGCCCCGAACCGCCGGAGCAGCCGGACCGTCGCCTCCCCCGCCTCGGGGAAGAATGTGTCTACCAGGCACGTGCCGAACAGAAGGACCCGCATCGTCCCTACACTCCCATGTGAATTTTCTTGATGTCCTCGCGCGCGTCGATCCTGCGGCGTGCCGAGGAAGACCACCTTGCCGTTGTCGAGGACGTGCATCCGATCCGCTACCGTGAGCGTGGTGCGAACGTCCTGCTCCACCAGAAGGATCGCCGTGTCCCCCTGCTCCTTGATCGTGCGAATCATCGCCACCCGGACTACGAATTGCCGCGCTCCCTTGCCGCCGAAAACGACCGGTCCAGGAACAGCCGGATTCTCGAGTGTTCCGTTTCCGTCATCGGCCGCCGCGGAGGCCGCGGAAGCGGCACGCGGTTGCGGAACAGCACGACCGCCTGCCGGAACTCGGGGCTTGCCCCCGCCTGCCCGAAGTAGTACGCCTCCTCTCCGTACTGGACGCCTTCCAGGATGTTCCGGACGATCAGGTCCAGCGCATAGCGCAGGACCGTACCCCTGCGCCCCACGGTCTCGGCCTGGCGGAGATATTCCTTAACGTGCTCGTCCTCGGTGACGATCGACGGGTCGAGGGTTCCGCCCGTGTCCTCGTCGATCAACGGTTCTTCCCAGCGCTTGACGGCCCTGTGGCGCTCCTCCATCGCGCGGCGAAGGGTGTCGTCGGTCCCCAGGGCATGCCCCGCGGCAAGCCGGTACGCCCGGGCCAGCGAGTCCGAGGGCACGAGTTCCGAGACCAGCCCGTGCGCGTAGGCCTCCTCTACGCTCATCGGCTGCCCGGTCAGGATCGTATCGGCCGCGAAGAGGAGCCCGCTCTTCCGCCCCAGCCGCGACTTCTCGGCCATCAGCCGGACCAGGCGCTGGGTGCCGCCGAAGCCGGGGATCAGGTTGATGTAGGTCTCCGGCTGCCCCAGGTAGATGCGCTCGACCCGGGAGGCGACCACGTGGTGCGCGGCTGCCACCAGCTCGGTCCCGCCGCCAAGGGCCAGGCCGTTCAAGTTCAGGACGACCGGGATCTTGAAGCCCTCGATGAAACTCATCGTCTCCTGCGCCAGCGCGGCGAGTTCGGTGATCTGCTCGTCGTCCAGCACGGAGAGCTCGTCGCTGTTCTGGCCCGGGACGAACGCACGGGTGCCTTCGGCGGTGAGCACCACGGCCCGGGCGGCGCCGTCTTCCCGGATCCGCTGGAACAGGACCCGGAGCTGCTTGACCGCGTCGCCGCGGAACCAGTGCAGGTCGGTGTTGCGCAGGGTGTTGCTCCCCTTGGGCTGGTTGAGCTTGAACTCCACCGTGGCGATCGACCCGCCCCCGTCCAGGGAGTGGAACAACAGCCGCATCAGCGAGAGCTCTTCGGCGATCCGGACCCCCTGGGCCAGCAGCAGATCGCGCTCGGACCGGACCCCGTCGAGGTCGGTCGTCATCCGGTAGGCGGTGGACCCGGGGGCCCGGCCGTGCAGCTGATCGCTGAAACCGCGCGGGATCCGGTCCGCGTCGAGAACCCGGTCCGGCCCGTGAAGGTGGTAGAGCCCCCGGTCGATCTTGTCGCGGAACGCCTGGGCTTCGTGGGGCTCGTACATGTGGGAGCCGGCCATCCGGACGATCTTTTCCCGGGCCGTGGCGCCGTCGCCGAGCTCTTTCGGGTTGGCCGGGACGAGGAGGGTCCGCTGCTGCATCCAGCCCTGGGCGAGGTGGTAGGTCAGCGTCTGCCGGGAGGTGGTCTCGCCGTATACCACGCGGCCGGTCTGCTCGGTCAGCAGGGCGACGTTCAAGCCCAGGTGGTCCCGCCGGCCGCTGTCCCAGATCGCGTCCCACAACCCGGAGCGGTTCGTGTTGTAGGGGGCCAGGGCGTTCTTGACCACGCTCACGGTCTCGGTGGTGAAGCGGTTCTGCGCGTCCCTGCCGGGCCAGCTCTCGTGGGCTTCCCGCTCCGGGGCGAAGCGGCCCTCGTCCACGTCGGGCATGTGCTCGGGCCAGAGCAACTTCTTCCGTCCCTCGCCCCCCCGCAGGGCCTCGACGTTCTGGATCCGGGTCTTTCCGAAGTGGACGGCGACGTCCTCCCGGCGAAGCAGCGCGCTCTGCTGCTCCTGGGTCTCGGCCAGCACCGTCACCCTTGCCCCGAGGCGGGCGGCCTCGGCGATGGCATCGATGGCCGGTCCGTCCAGCCCTTCCGCGTCGGCGTTGGCGCCGTAGTGGATCAGGACGTTTTCCCCCAATCGGAGGTCCGCACCGTCCTGGCCGAGGGCCTCGGCGGCGTTGAGCCGGGCATCGTACCCGTTGAACGTCCCGTACAGGCCGAAGGCCCCCGAAAACCAGGCGGTGCGGCTGCCCTGGACGCTCGGCCGCAGCAGCCGGAAGTCCGCCGCTTGCAGGCCCCGCCCGGCGTTCTGCATGACCTTCGTGGGCCGGTACCTCGCCGGAACCGACGCCACCAGGCGTTCGACCGCCCGCTGCCACTTCAACAGCCCTTCCGGATCGTCGACCGGGGCCGCCCGCAAGGCGTCCGGGTGGTCCTTCCGGTGGATGAACCACAGGTCGGCGAGGGGGTGGCGGCTGCGGACGAAATCCTCCTCTTCCCGGTCGAGGACATAGGTCACGACCGGGACACCCAGGGCCGTCGCGATGTCGATCGCCAGGGACCCGGTGTGGCCGCTGCCGCCGTGGGCCAGCAGCACGTCCCCCGCGGCGAGGTTGAGCTTGCGGGGGGAAAACAGGGCGTGCTCCACAGTCGGGCCGTTCAGGATGAGGGTCGCCGCCAGGGGCAGAGGGCAGTCGACCGGGACCTCGATGAGGCTGCCCGTGTCGAAGGACGCGAACGACTGCAGTGTGGCCTGGTCCCGGCCGCCCTGATACCCGCCGATGTGGCCCTCGCGCTGGGCGTCCAGGGTCACCGTGGGCGCCTGGCGGTTGAACACCAGCGGGTCCGCGAGCACCAGCTGGCCGATGGCCAGGCGCCCTTCCGCTTCCGCTTCAGGGGAGAGCGCCACGATCTGCCCGACGGCCGCGTCGCCGAGCACGTGGTGGTCCTTGTCGCCCAGCACGTCGACCGGATCGGACGTGATGCCGTTGATGACGTTGTAGGTGGCGCCCGCGTAGAGGATCTGGACCAGGGCCTGCCCGGCCGAGGGTGTCGGCGTGGGGCGCACGACCTTGCGGAACCCCTGGGCGGGGTCCCGGTGCACGATGCTCATCCCGTCCACGTTGCGGGCGACCCCATACGCCTCCTGGTACGGAGGGATCGGGTCGAAGCCGGCGCGCAGCGGCGGCGTCCCCAGCCGCTTGACGAGCCGGTCGGGGATCTCCGCCAGGGAGTCGGCCGCCGACGCGTCGGGACGAAACGTGGCGGTCACGATCTCGTCCCCCTCGCGGGAGGCGATGATCCGGTCCAGCAGGTAGATCAGCGTCCCCTTGACCTTCAGCCCGTCGGTGTTGGGCATTCCCTGGAACAGCGGACTGGCGCGGAAGAACTCGGCGTCGCCCCCGCGGATCTGGGCCCGGACCTCGTCAGGCCGGAGGGCCTGCCGCATCTGCTGGAGGGTTTCGAGGGGTTTTCCGGCGTAGAACTTGATCAGCTCGTACATGATCTTCGCCGTCAAGGTCATCGGCAGGAAGGTCTCCTCGCCCTCGAAGCCCGCCACCTCGGCCACCAGGAAGACGATGTCCTGGACGTCCGGCTTGACCTGGGGATTGAGTTTCTGGTTGATCGTCATCTGGATGAGATCGATCAGGTCCTGGCTGGGCTGGACGCCCGGCTGCAGGGCCGCCACGACGACCGGCGTCCGGTCCTTGGTGGGGTGGGGGATGAAGGTCACACCGACTTTCCGGAAGAAACGGGTGTGCTCGTTCAGCGCGTTCTCGAACATCGTCTCGTTGACCAGGTGGCCGTAGACGTTGGCGATGTTCCCGGAGCGGCCGGACGCATAGAAGCTCCTGGGGGTTACCGGGTCTTCCGGGCCGGTCAGGATCAGGGCGTCCTCCGGGCTCCCGGGGTCGTAGAGCACCCGCACCCAGTAGGCCGAGTCGCCGCCGTCGTGGGCCAGGCGTCGGCCCTCCCTTCCCTTCCCCGGCCATTCGGGGGCGAACCGGTGGTCGTAGTACTTCGCCGCGGTCAGCGCGGCGTCGGGCCGGGCGGGCCCCCGTCGGCCCTCGTTGCTTCCCATCAGCCACCCCATCCGGTGCGGCTGGGCGTCCCTGTAGAGCAGCTGCCCGATCGTCCCCTTGCGGCCCCGCCCCCGATAGGTGATGAGGGCCTCGGTCACCTCCCGCGGCGATTCGACCCGGTTGCCGTGCTCATCCTCCAGGCGGTCGGCGATCACCGGGTGCACCCACGGCATCGGCAGGATCTCGGGGTGGTCGGGGTCCATCTCGATCGGGGTCCGCACCCGGGCCACCACCTCCTCGGGTTCGCGGGTTCCGGCGAGCCGCCGGAGCTCATCGCGGTAGGTCTCGACGCACTGACGCTCGACGGTAGGACGACGCTTGAACGTCCCGTGCTGGGACCCGAAATCCTCGGTGCGCCACAGCGAGTTGATCGCCACGTCGCCCAGCACCGCCTGGATCCGTGCGTGGGCGGGGTAGGAGTACGGCGCCGCGCAGCCGCAGATCCCCGGCGCCCCCTCCCGCTGCAGGGACCGGACGTCGAACCCACCCTTGCCGGGGTCGAAGAGCCCGTCGACCTTCGACATCGCCTCGTAGATCGGAGAACCGGCCTTCAGGAAGGAAACCCGGTGGTCCTCGACCACCTGCGCCAGTCTGCGCGGAGTGGGCGCGAAGCTCTGGAGGATGAAGCTGCGGCCCTCCATCATCGGGAACCACAGGGCGTACGCGGGGCCCACGATCCATCCGTAGTCCGTGGAGGTGTGGTGGATCTCGTGGGGCGCCAGCCCGAAGGAGTTGAACATGGTCTGGGCTCCGGCGACGATCGAGCCGACGAGGGAGATGATCCCCTTGGGTTGCCCGGTGGAACCGCTGGAGTAGCTCAGGATCGCGGCCTCTCCGCCCCCCATCTCGACCGCCGCGAACTCGTCGATGTCCTTCCCCTCCGCCTTTCGCTTCACTTCCGTCCACCGGATCGCGTCGTCCCAGAGGATGTCCCGGCCCTCCGTAAGGGGTGGTCTCGAAAGGAGGCCCAGCCTGGCGAGACGATCGTAGACGATGAGTTTCTCGTCGCGCTCATGGGGTTGCTCGAAGGCCGAAAGGATCCGATCGATGACCCGCCGCTGCCGCTCGATGCTCTCCAGCTGCCCGGCGCCGACGCCCTTCCGCCGCGCGTGGCGCAGGATAAACTCCGAGACGCCGACCCGCTGGTCGTCGGTCAGCAAGGTCTCCACGGTCGGTTTCGGGGTCCCGTGCACGATCCGCCGCACGTGGTTTTTCAGCCAGTCGCGGTGACGGGTCTCGATCGCGTCCCCCGCGGTCTCGAGTACGTCCACCCAATGATCATGCAGGTCCGTTGCGAGGGCCCGGGCGTCGGTCCACCATGGTTCTCCGCTGTCGCCGGGGTCGGCCATCACCGGAACGCCGCGCAACGCCGCCGTCAACACCGGCGTGTATCGCGTAAAGACGCGTTCGTCGCGCTCGGCGGCTTCCACCCGCATCTTCGCCCGGCGGATCGCCTCGTCCCGCGCCCGAAGGGCTTTTTTCAGCTCATCCCCGGCGTCGCCTTCGAGCGAGGAGAGGACGACGCGCTTGATGTGCGCCTCGTGGACGACCTCCAGGAACTCGCGCATGGCGTCGCGGCTATAGGTGACCTTGCCCGCAAGGCGCTCGTTCACGGCAGCGTCGATGCGCCGCGCCTCCTCGCCCAGCTCTTCCGGCATCGTCGCCAGCGCCGCCCCGAGGCGCTCACGGAAGACGGCCTTGGGCAGGTATCGGCGAAGGGCCAGGTCGACCGAATCCTTTTTCAGCTCCCGGGACCGGTCCCCCACCCGGTAGCCGTCCTCGGTGATGATCACCTTGGCGCCCATGTTGTGGACGGTGTCGCTGAAGATGTCGGGCCCCTTGGCCCCGAACACGAAGTGATAGGTCGCCCCGACCAGGGTCGCCGCCAGCTGGGCGATCAACCCGATGATGTCCGTGGACATGTAGATGACGACCATGTCCCCCCGCGCCACCCCCATGTCGACCAGGACGTTCGCCAGACGGTGGGCCTCCCGCCGGATCCGGCGATAGGAGTACGTCCGCACGTCCACGTTCTTCCCGTCCTTCTGGTCTTCGCCGATGTTGATCACATGGCGCTCGTCCAGAAGGCCTTGCGCCTCGAGCTGGTCGAATATTGCCCGTGTGGGATTGATCCTCCCGTCCTCGAAGCGGCGGATCACCGGGAAGCTGCTCAAGTCGAGGGATACCGACGGCCGTTGGCTCCATGCGTACGGGTAGACCATGTCGAGCTCGAACTTCTCGGGATGGGCGAGCCATGCGCGGCGTGCCACGCGCCAACCCATCTGCGTTTCCATCAGCGACCGGAGCGGGCCGAGTTCGTCGGCGACCCTTTGGTCCGACCACTGGGAGTTGCGAAGACCGATCCGCATACCGACCGTGCGGGCGGGATCGTCCTTGGAAGGCAATTCCCGATGCTTCTCCCCGCAATGGTAGGTCCCCCCGGGAAGCACGTACTCGGTCCCTTCGTAGGAAAATTGCGCGTCGGATGCGAGCGAGCAGCCCGTGGAAACAGGCGTGGCCGGGACCGACGCCCGGAACCCCTTGGCGTCGGACAGGACGATGCGGTCCAGGTGGCTGTGAAACGCATCGGAGACGAACCCTTTCTCCAAACCGAGGACGCCCTCCAGGTGGGCGAAACCGGCGGTCATCTCTTGCGCAAACCGGAGCTCCACCGCCCGGGCCTCGTCCTCCGCGTAGAAACCTTCCTTCGCGAAGGTGTCGATGAGGAACTCGGTCACCCACACCGCCTGGGCTGAGGCCGATCGCATCGCGGCCAGGGATTCCCGCGCGAAGGCGTCTCCCTCCGCGGCGGCCTGCTCCAGGCCGGAGAAGATATCCCCCAGGTACCCCCGATTGCCCTGCCCGAAGCCGAAATGCCGGCCGATCTTCTCCGTAAGCGGTCGAACCCACTCCGCAAGGACCTCGCGCGTGCCCCCCCTCTTTTCCAGGAGGGAGGAGATCCTCCGGAGATCCGGAACGCCCATCGCCTGCCGGAGATCGTCGACGAATCCCCCGACGCCGCCTTCCGCGTACCCCTGGGCAAGACCCAGACCAACCGCCTGTCTTCCGTCCATGGGGGAGGCGGTCAGGCCGTAATACTTGGCGGCCGCGAGGCCCATGCGCCTCGGCAGAAACCAGGTGGCCCCGTTTCCGGGGACGAGACCGACGTTCACCTCCGGGACCTGGATCCGCGTGGTCGCATCGGTGATCATCAAGTCCGCGGCCGCGGCGATGCCCAGGCCAAAACCCGCGCAAAGACCGCGAACCACGCTGACGGTCGGGATGCTCAAGTCCCGGATCTTGTCGCACAGTGTCTTTTGGTCCGCGAGAAACCGATACGCCAGCTGTCCGGCGGAGGGATCAAGGCGATTGCGCATCACTTCGACGTAATCCAGACCCGCCGAGAAATTCTCCCCCCCCGCGAGGATCAGCGCCCGAACCGAGGCGTTCCCGGCTACCCGGTCCACAAGCCCGATGAGGCGGGCGGTGTCCGCCTGTCCCAGGCGGTTTCGCTCGTCCAGGGTCTCGATGCGCAGCACCGCAACGCCGTCTTTCCCGATTTCCAGCTCCATCGGTCTCATCCCGCCCTTCTCCTTCCCCACGCCGGATTCACCGTTGCCGAAGCTCGATGGGAAGGTAATCGGGGGAGTGGATCTCCGCCCGTTTCGAGCTTCCGAGAGTGTCAATGAGCCTGGTCACAACCGGCCGAGCAGGCGGCGCAGGGCCGGCTCGAGTTCCGCGGAGAGGAACGCGTAGCCTGTATCGATGAGCCGTTTCGGGACGACGCGGGCGCTCGAAAGGAGCAGGGCGTCCGCCATCTCGCCCCCCACCGCGAGGCGGAGGGCGAAGGCCGGGACGGGAAGCGGCGTCGGGCGCGACAGGACCTTCCCGAGCGCCTCTGTAAATTCCCGGTTGGTGACCGGGCGCGGCGCGACGGCGTTGACCGGTCCGTTCAGATCCCCTCGCTGCAACGTGTGGAGGATGATGTTGGGAAGGTCGTCGAGGGCGACCCAGCTGACGTACTGACGCCCTCCGCCGATCACGCCCCCGAGCCCCGTCCGGAAGAGCGGGAGCATCCGCGCGAGCGCCCCCCCCTTCGGCGAGAGCACCATCCCGATCCGCAACGCCACGACGCGGATCCCCTTCCGCGCGGCGGCCGCGGAGGCCGTCTCCCACTCCCGGCAGACCCCGGAGAGGAACCCCACGCCGGGTTGACTCTCCTCGGTCAGCACCTCCTCCCCGCGGTCGCCGTAATACCCGACGGCCGATGCGCACACCAGCGTCTCCGGCGGCCGGGTCAGACCCGCCAGGGCTTCGCAGAGAAGGCGCGTTCCCTTCACGCGGCTGTCGCGGATGGCCGCCTTCCGCGCCGCGGTCCACCGGCCGGAGCCGACGTTCTCCCCGGCCAGGTGTACGACGGCGTCGAGGCCCTCGAGCCCCGCCGCATCGACCTCCCCCTTCTCCGGGTCCCACTGAACCACCTTTTCCCCGGGGGCGGGCACGCGTCGGACCAGGCGGACAACGTCATGTCCCCCGGCGGAAAGAACCGTCACCACCTCGGAACCCACGAGCCCCGTCGAACCGGAAACGGCAACGCGCATCCGTTACCTCCTCCCCGCCACATACCATGCCATGTTACCGCGATCGCGGATGGATCGGCGTCGTGCCGTCCGTTTTTCGCGCCCGGAAGCGCCAAGGCGGTCCGGGGCCGGCACCGTCACGACCTCACGGGGAAAGGATCCTCTGGAGATCGCCGCTCGCGTGATTCACCACGTACACGTTTCCCGACTCGTCTTCGCCGAAGGAGGATATGGCGAACGTCGTGTCCGCAAGCAGCGCGTTGTCCCAGGCGGCGCCGTTCTTCCTGATCCCCCAGATCCGCCCGCTGCAATAGTCCCCGAAGAGATAAACCCCCTGCAGGGAGGGGATTGCCGAACCGCGGTACACATGGCCGCCGGTAACGGAGCACCCGAGCGAGTGATCGTACACGAAGACCGGGAGGGCAAGGCCGGTGCGGTTGCAGCCGACGGTCCCGGGGGGGTAGCAGCGGTCCCCCTCCATGATGTTCCAGCCGTAGTTCCGGCCCCCTGGATCCCCGGCCGGCTGGAAATCGATCTCCTCGAAGTTCCCCTGCCCCACGTCGCCGATATGCAGGTCCCCCGTCAAGCGGTCGAAGGAGAATCGCCACGGGTTCCGCAGCCCCAGCGCCCAGATCTCCGGGCGGTACCCGGCCATGCCCAGGAACGGGTTGGTTGGGGAAATCCCGTAGGGAACCTCGCCCGACTCCACGTCAATGCGAAGGAGTTTCCCCAGCAGGGTACCGGGGGTCTGGCCGTTGTTCAGTGGATCCCCGCCCGAGCCACCGTCCCCCATTCCGATGTAGAGGTACCCGTCGGGACCGAAGGCGAGCTGCCCGCCGTTGTGGTTCGCAAACGGCTGCGGGATGGTCAGGACGACCTCCTCGCTCGCGGGGTCGGCCGCATTCGCATCGCCGATGGAGACGCGATACCGGGCGACCACCGTGGCGCCGTCCGGGATCCTGGTGTAATTCACGTAGAAATGCCGCTTCGCCGTGAACCCGGGGGGGAACGCCACGCTCAGGAGGCCCTGCTCGCCGCAGCAGGCCACCCGGGAGGAGACGTCCAGGAACGGGGAAGGAATCGCAACCCCGTTGTCGAGGATCCGGATCCTCCCTCCCTGCTCCACCACGAAAATCCGGCCGCTGCCGTCCCCCGCATGGGTGACGTGGACCGGCTGCGCAAAGGGGCCCGCCACCGTGGACAGGGAGATCCGCGGCCAAGCCGCGGGATCAGGGACGGGACCGGGCGTCGGAGCGGTGGAGGAACTCCCGGCGCATCCGGCGATGGCCAGGAAGACCAGGACGGCGACCGGATTCCGACGTCCGGCCCGGACGCGCGCGCTCCCTGTCCGGAGGAAGAACGCCGCTCCGGACCCGCTCGGCCCACCGGCATCGGAAACGCCGAATCGCACCTCATGTCCCCCCGCGCAGGGCTTCCGCCCCGCCCGTTCATGCGATGACGCCTGGGCCCGGACCGTTCCCTCGATCTTCAGGATACCCGGCGCCGAATGGCGGCAAGCGCGGGGTTGTCCGACAGCCGCAGGTCGCGGCGGAACCAGACGACGGCCGCAGGAGGTATACTTTCCATTGGCATCGTGCATCTCCACACGGAGGTGGGATCCACTCCGGAAGTCTTTGCCAGTATACCGGACCACTTCCCGGCGTCGCCGCGCGGCCCGATCGAATCCGCCGGTGGCAGAAGGAAACCGTCTTGAAGGTGCTGGTCCTGAACTCCGGAAGTTCCTCGATCAAGTATGCGCTCTTCGCCGCGGGATCCCTTGCCGAACTGCGCGCCGGCGCCGTGGAACGGATCGGCGAGCCCGGGGCCTCTTCCGTCCCGGACCATCGGGAAGGGTTCCGGCGCGTGATGTCGGATCTCCTGGATTCGGGTGCGATCCGGGAGCCGGCCGGGCTGTCCGGCATCGGGCACCGGGTCGTCCACGGCGGGGAGCGGTTCCGGGAACCCGTCCGCGTCGACGGGGGAGTCGTCGATGCGATCCGGGCGATGATCCCCTTCGCTCCGCTGCACAACCCCGCCAACCTTCAGGGGATCGAGGTCGCCCTGGCGACGTGTCCGGGGGTGCCGCAGGTGGCGGTCTTCGACACCGCTTTCCACCAGACGATGCCTCCCTTCGCCTTCCGCTACGCCCTCCCCCGCGATCTCTACGACGCCCATCGCGTGCGGCGCTACGGCTTCCATGGGACCTCGCACGCACACGTCGCCCGGCGCGCCGCCGAACTCCTCGGCAAACCGCCGGCGGCCCTGAACCTGATCACCTTCCACCTGGGGAACGGCGCGAGCGCGGCCGCGATCCGGGAGGGGAAGAGCGTCGACACGTCGATGGGGATGACCCCGCTGGAGGGACTGATCATGGGGACCCGGTGCGGCGACCTTGACCCGGCGGTCCCCTTCTTCCTCGGGACGGTGACCGGGAAGGATCCCGTGGAGGTCCTGGACCTGTTGAACGAGGAGAGCGGGCTGAAAGGGATCTGCGGGGCGAACGACATGCGGGAAGTGCACCGGAGGACCGCCGGGGGGGATCCGTCCGCATCGCTTGCGATCGACATGTACGTTTACCGGGTCAGGAAATACATCGGCGCCTACACCGCCGTCCTCGGCCGGGTCGACGCCCTGGTGTTCACCGGTGGGATCGGCGAGAACGACGCCGAGGTGCGGCGTCGGGCGTGCGGGGGGCTGGAACGGCTGGGGATCGCCCTCGACCAGGGGAGGAACGACTCCCCGTCTTCGGTCCCCCGGGAAATCCAGCGGGAGGGGATGCCGGTCAAGGTCCTCGTCATCCCGACGAACGAGGAGCTCGAGATCGCCCTGCAGACGCTGGCGTGCATCAGAAACAACGTCGGACAGGAGGAGCCGCGATGAAGCCGACCGTAGGACGATCGAACACCGGGAGGAGTTCCCTTGCGGAAGAGGAGTTGCGGCGGATGGACGCCTACTGGCGCGCGGCCAACTACCTCTCCGTGGGCCAGATCTACCTGCTCGACAACCCGCTGCTGCGGGAGCCTCTCCGGCTGGAGCACGTGAAGCCGCGGCTGCTCGGCCACTGGGGGACCACCCCGGGGCTCAACTTCATCTACGTCCACCTGAACCGGGTGATCCGGGCGAACGACCTGGACATGATCTGCATCGCGGGACCCGGTCACGGCGGCCCGGCCCTCGTGGCGAACACCTGGCTGGAGGGGACCTACAGCGAAGTGTACCCGGACGTTCCGCGGAACGAGGAGGGGATGCGGAGGCTGTTCCGGCAGTTCTCCTTTCCCGGCGGGATCCCCAGCCACGTGGCCCCCGAGACACCGGGCTCCATCCACGAGGGAGGAGAGCTGGGGTACGCCCTCTCCCACGCCTTCGGGGCGGTCTTCGACAACCCCGACCTCATCGCGGCGTGCGTGGTCGGCGACGGAGAGGCCGAGACCGGGCCGCTCGCCGCGTCGTGGCACTCCAACAAGTTCCTGAACCCGGTGACCGACGGGGCGGTCCTCCCGATCCTTCATCTCAACGGGTACAAGATCGCCAATCCGACGATCCTCGCGCGGATCCCTGGCGAGGAACTCGCCAACCTGTTGACCGGCCTCGGGTACGAGCCGTGGTTCGTCGAGGGGGACGACCCGGAGACGATGCACCGGAAGATGGCTTCCGCGATGGATACGGCGATCTTGACGATCCGCTCCATCCAGCGGGAGGCGCGCGCCTCCGGAAACGTGGCCTGCCCCCGGTGGCCGATGATCGTCCTTCGGACGCCGAAAGGATGGACGGGACCGGAAACCGTGGACGGGAAACAGACGGAGGGCTCCTGGCGGTCCCACCAGGTCCCCTTCGGCGACATGGCGGGAAAGCCGGACCACCTCCGGTTGCTGGAGGAGTGGATGAAGGGGTACCGGCCGGGGGATCTCTTCGACGAGGAGGGCCGTTTGCGGCCGGAGCTCGCGGAGCTGGCCCCGGAGGGCCCCCGGCGGATGGGAGCGAACCCCCACGCGAACGGGGGCCTCCTGCTCAAGGATCTCGCGATCCCCGATTACCGGGAGTACGCGGTCGATGTTCCGAAACCGGGGGGCGCCACGGCGGAGGCGACCCGCGTGATGGGAAGGATGCTCCGCGACGTGATGAAGCGGAACGCCGACGCGAGGAACTTCCGGGTGATGGGCCCGGACGAGACCGCGTCGAACCGTCTCGACGCCCTCTTCGAGGCGACGGACCGCACCTGGGTGGCCGCGAGGCTTCCCGGCGACGACCACCTCTCCCCGGGCGGGCGGGTGATGGAGATCCTGAGCGAGCACACGTGCCAGGGGTGGCTGGAGGGATACCTCCTGACCGGCCGGCACGGCCTCTTCTCCTGCTACGAGGCGTTCATCCACATCGTGGACTCAATGTTCAACCAGCACGCCAAGTGGCTCAAGACGACGGGGACGGAGATCCCCTGGCGCCGCCCGATCGCCTCGCTCAACTACCTCCTGACCTCGCACGTCTGGCGGCAGGATCACAACGGCTTCTCCCACCAGGACCCCGGCTTCATCGACCACGTGGTGAACAAGAAGGGGAACGTCATCCGGGTGTACCTCCCCCCCGACGCGAACTGCCTGCTGTACGTGACGGACAAGGTCCTGCGAAGCCGCAACCGGATCAACGTGATCGTGGCGGGGAAGCAGCCCTCCCCGCAGTGGCTGGACATGGACGCCGCCGTCCATCACTGCACCGCCGGGATCGGGATCTGGAAGTGGGCGAGCAACGACGAGGGGGCGGAGCCGGACGTGGTGATGGCGTGCGCGGGGGACGTTCCGACGCTGGAGACGCTGGCGGCGGTCGACCTGATCCGGAGGCTACTGCCCGACCTCCGCGTCCGGGTCGTGAACGTCGTGGACCTGATGACCCTCCAGAACCGGGAGGAGCACCCCCACGGCCTGACGGACAAGGAGTTCGACGCCCTGTTCACCACGGACAGGCCGATCCTCTTCGCCTACCATGGCTACCCGTGGCTGATCCACCGGCTGACGTACCGGCGGACGAACCACAAGAACCTCCACGTCCGGGGATACAAGGAGGAGGGAACCACCACCACGCCCTTCGACATGGTGGTTCGAAACGACCTGGACCGGTTCCACCTGGTGAGCGACGTGATCGACCGGGTGCCCGGGCTCGGAACCCGCGCGGCCCACACCCGGCAGGAGATGCGGGACATGCGGATCGAGCATTGGCAGTACATCACGCTTCACGGAGAGGACATGCCCGAGGTGCGGGACTGGACGTGGCCGTACTGAACCGGAAAAAAGGAAACGCCCGACTCGCGGATGACGAACGGCGAGTTCAGCGCACCCCTCTTCCGGACCCCCGGCTCCATCCGCCGGACGAACCCCGGAACGACGCGCCGGACCCGCGGGATCCGCCGCTGACGGAGCTCCGGAAGGATCTCCCGGACCCGGGGCTTCCGCCGCTGACGGAGCTCCGGAAGGATCTCCCGGACCCGGGGCTTCCGCCGCTGACGGAGCTCCGGAAGGATCTCCCGGGCCCGGGGCTTCCGCCGGTGACGGAGCTCCGGAACGCTCTCCCGTCGCCGGGGCTCCTCATGCCCGGGGAGCTGCGGTACGATCGGGCAGGATCCTTCCGGATTCCGGCGCTCCCCGACACCCTGCCCGCCCCTCCGTTGTGGAACCGCGTGCCTCTCCCGCGCCGCACCGACGGACCGGCGCCTCCATCGTTGCCCGGTCGGGACCGGGGGGCCACCACGTTCCCGCCGCGGGGATTCGAAGCCCTGACGTCGCCGGCGTCACGGGTCCGGGAACCGGGCGGGGACACCCCGGTGCGTCCCGCTCTCGATATCCCCGTTCCGCGGCCGCTCGTTACGGGAAGCGTCCTTCCGTCGCGACGGACCATCGCCGACCCGCGATCCACCGGCCGGTTCCACCGGGTAAGGCGGGTGTCGTCCCGCTGGAAGGAGGAGGAGCGGGAACCGATCACTCCGGGCCTTTCGGGAACCCAGCGGACGAACCGGTCCCTTCCGAAGAAGCGCACGTTCGCCGGGAAGAAGCGGGCATGGTGGCCGTGGAATGTGGAATGGCCGAAGGCGAAGTTCACGGATACGAAGGAACCGAAGGGGCACCACACCCACCCGAAGGCGGGCGACGGCCACCACCACCCGGTGTGGTACGGCCACCATCCCCACGGTTCATAGCCCACCCAGGTCCACCCGTACGGCGAGACCCAGGTCCAGCGGCCGTAATAGTACGGCTCCCAGCCGTCGTCCACGTAGGGGCGCCACGCAACCCCGTACTCGGGGGTGCTCACCCACTCGCCGTACTGCCGAAGCTCGCCCGCAACCTCCGGCGGAACGCCTGCCTCCCGCTCCGTCCCCGTCAACGCGGGCGGGGGAGCGGCTTCGACGGGCGCCGTTTCGGCCTCGCTGATGCGGACATCGTCTCCGATGGACGCCTCCTGGCCGGCGTGCACGGCGATGGACGATCCCTTCGACCCGGTCACGGTGCCCGTCCCCGCACTCACGAGGAACCTCGTGCTCTCCCCGTTGGTGGAAAGCGAATATTCCCCCGGGATATTCGCCTGGACCTCGCGGTCTCCGGGAACGGCGACCCGTACGGGAGCGAAATTATCTTCCGGAAGCGACAGGCTCGCCTGGCCGTCCCGGAGCCGGTAGGAAACCTCCTGTTCCCCCAGCTGAAGGATATCCACCTCGGACCCGCCCGGCAGGACAAGGGATTGGCTCCCGCGGAACCGGATCTCGGCCTCGGACCCCTGGGGAACGCTTACCCGCGATCCTGCCACGAGGGGATAGTTGCTGACGGACTCCTCCCACTCGCCGGCATCCCCGGTCCGGACCCAGGCGGTTCCCTGAACGATCTTCAGGCGTGCGAACGCGGAGGATGGGATGCCGCTCTGGTCCGTTGGCGGATCGGCCGCCATGGCGGGGGCCGCCAGGATAAATAGAGCCGCTGCCGAAAAAGCCGTTAGAATCCATCGATTTGTATTCATCGTACGCACCTTCCGCCCCGGGGGTCATACAATTTCCTCGGCGTTCATTCATTAGACGCTTTCTCCCCGCAAAAGTATTCATTCACAGGCACAGGTACACGGGTGCGGGACTGCGCGTGGCCGTACTGGAAGGAGGCGCTATCGCATTCCTGCCGTGCCGAGGACCCGGCCGATGAGAGCCTGCGCCTCCTTTTGGATCCGTCGAAGGTGGTCGGGCCCGAGGAAGCTTTCCGCGTAGAGCTTGTACACGTCCTCGGTCCCCGAGGGGCGGGCGGCGAACCAGCCGTTCGCGGTGGACACCTTCAGGCCCCCGATCGCGGCGCCGTTCCCGGGGGCGGTCGTGAGCATCGCCTCGATCCGTTCCCCCGCCAGCGTGTCCGCCGCCACCTGCGAAGGCGACAGGTTCGACAGCGCGGCTTTCTGCCCCTTCGTCGCGGGGGCGTCGATCCGCTCGTACACCGGGGCGCCGAACTCCAGGGTCAGGTCGGCATACCGCTCGCCGGGATCCCTGCCGGTCGTCGCCATCATTTCCGCCGCGAGCAGCCCGAGGATCAGGCCGTCCTTGTCCGTGCTCCACGCCGAACCGTCCTCCCGCAGGAACGAGGCGCCGGCGCTCTCCTCGCCTCCGAATCCGAGCGTTCCGTCCAAAAGCCCCTGGACGAACCATTTGAACCCCACCGGAACTTCGTACAGCCGGCGCGACAGGCGCGCCGCCACGCGATCGATCATCCCGCTGCTCACGACGGTCTTCCCGATCCCCGCATCGCCCCGCCACCCGGCCCGATTCCGGAAAAGATAGTCGATCGCCGCCGCGAGGTAATGGTTCGGGTTGAGCAGCCCCGCGGTCCGCGTCACGACGCCGTGCCGGTCGGCGTCCGTGTCGTTTCCGAAGGAGACGTCGAACCGGTCCCGCATCGCGATCAGACCCGCCATCGCGTACGGGGAGGAGCAGTCCATCCGGATCCTCCCGTCCCAATCGAGCGGCATGAACCGGAACGTCGGATCGACGGCGGGGTTCACCACCGTCAGATTCAGGCCGTACCGATCGGCGATCGGTTCCCAGTACGCCGCCGCGGAGCCGCCCAGCGGGTCGACCCCGATCCGGATGCCGGCCCCGCGGATCGCCTCGAGATCCAGCACCGCGCCGAGGTCGCCGACGTAGGAGCCGACGTAGTCGTAATGCCGCGTCGTACCCGCCGCAAGGGCCCGCTCGATGGAAACGCGCCGAACCTTCCCGGCCCCCGACCGCAGGATCCCGTTGGCGCGCTCCTCGATCTCCCGGGTGACCCCCGTGTCCGCCGGCCCGCCGTGCGGCGGGTTGTACTTGATTCCCCCGTCTTCCGGCGGGTTGTGGGACGGGGTGATCACGATCCCGTCGGCGAGACCTTCCCTGCGCCCCCGATTCCGCGAAAGGATGGCGTGGGAGATGACCGGCGTCGGCGTGTAGCCGCCGTCCCGGGCAACCATCACCTCGACGCCGTTTCCCGCCAGCACCTCGAGCGCGCTGCGGAACGCCGGCTCCGAGAGCGCGTGGGTGTCCATCCCGAGGAAGAGCGGGCCCGTCGCCCCCCCGTCTCCCCGGCGCTCGCAGATCGCCTGCGTCACGGCGAGGATGTGGGCCTCGTTGAACGAACGGGTGAGGGACGACCCGCGATGGCCGGACGTCCCGAACGCCACCCGCTGCGAGGGGTCGGACGGATCCGGATTCCCGGTGTAATAGGACGCCACCAGCCGCGGAACGTCGACGAGATCCTTCGGATCGGCCGGTTTCCCGGCGTTCGGGTGTGTTCCCACGCCTCGCTCTCCTTCAACGGTCGTTCGATGGGTACAGGGTACGACAGAACGGATCCGTGCGCACGCCAGTATGTTGCCGGCTTCCTCTCGTGGCATAATAATATGTTCGACATGAATCACCGTACCGAGAGGATGGCTGACATGACAGCGAAGAACGTTCCGTTTCGAATAAACGCTTCCGGCGTCCCGAGACCGACCGGCCTGTACGACCCGCGAAACGACCACGACAGCTGTGGCGTCGGGTTCATCGCCCGGATCGACGGAACCTCCCTGCACACCGTGGTCGAGCAGGGGATCCGGATCCTCGTCAACCTTGAGCACCGAGGCGCATTGGGCGGCGACAAATCCACCGGCGACGGCGCCGGCCTCCTCTTCGAGGTCCCCGACACCTTCTTCCGCCAGGTGTGCCCGGGGGACGGGCTCTACCTTCCTCCGCGCGGCGAATACGCCGCGGGGATGCTCTTCCTCCCGATGGACGAAGCGATTGCCGAACGGTGCTCCGGGGCCTTCGAACGGGTCGCCGCCGCGGAAGGGTGCCCGGTCCTCGGGTGGCGCGAGGTGCCGGTCGACCCGTCGATCCTCGGGGATCTCTCCGGGTCGACCCGGCCGCGGATCCGCCAGGCGTTCCTCGGATGCGGAACCCACGAGGGGGACGCCTTCGAGCGGAAGCTGTACGTGATCCGCCGCCTCGCCGAGAAGACGGTCGCCTCCTGGCACGACGTCGACGCCAGCCAGTTCTACATTTCCAGCCTCTCCAGCCGGACGATCGTCTACAAGGGGCTTCTGACCGGGTCCCAGCTCCCGCTCTTCTACCCGGATCTGAAAAACGAACACTTCATGAGCCCGTACGCCGTGGTCCACCAGCGGTACAGCACGAACACGCTTCCCACCTGGCACCTGGCGCACCCGTTCCGGCTCGCCGCCCACAACGGCGAGATCAACACGCTGCGGGGGAATATCAACCGGATGCGGGCCCGGGAGGCGAACCTCGCCTCGCCGCTGTTCGGAAACGACATCGCGAAGCTGCGACCCGTCATCAACGAGGCGGGGAGCGACTCCGCCATCTTCGACAACGTCCTGGAACTCCTCGTGATGGCGGGCCGGTCGCTGCCGCACGCCGTGATGATGATGATCCCCGAGGCGTGGGGGGCCAAGTTCCAGATGAGCGAGGACAAGCGGGCATTCTACGAATACCACTCCGCGGTCATGGAGCCGTGGGACGGGCCGGCGGCGATGGTCTTCTGCGACGGGCGCTACCTGGGCGCCACCCTCGACCGGAACGGGCTCCGTCCCGCCCGGTACACCGTGACCCGGGACGGGATGATCGTGCTCGCCTCGGAGACGGGAGTGATGGACATCCCGCCGGGCCGGATCGTCCGGCGCGGCAGGCTCCAGCCCGGGAAGATGCTCCTCCTCGACCTGCAGCAGAAGCGGATCGTCCCGGACAACGAGATCAAGGCGGCCATCTCCCGCCGGAAGCCGTACAGGAAGTGGGTAAAGGACAACAAGATCGAGCTGCGGGGGATGTTCGTCCCGTCCGAGATCCCCCCCGAAGACCCGGAGACGCTTCGGCGCAAGCAGCACGCCTTCGGCTACACCGAGGAGGAGATCAAGCTCATCATCTCCCCGATGGCGTCCCGGGGGCAGGAGGCGGTCGGCTCGATGGGGGACGACGCGGCGCTGGCGGTCCTCTCAAACCGGCCGCAATCGCTCTTCGCCTACTTCAAGCAGCTCTTCGCCCAGGTGACGAACCCCCCGATCGACCCGCTCCGCGAGGAGCTGGTGATGTCGTTGAACAGCTTCATCGGGAGGGAGCGGAACCTGCTGGACGAGACCCCGGAGCATTGCCGGATGCTGAAGATCATCCAGCCGATCCTCACCCCGGAGGACATGCTCCGGCTGCGCGGCGCGAACCACCCCGATCTCGCCGCCGCCGAGATCGACATGCTCTTCCCGGCGGGCGGGGACGGCAAGGCCCTCGAGACGGCGCTGGCCAGGCTCTTCGTCCAGGCCGACAAGGCGATCCGGGGGGGAGCGACCCTTCTTATCCTCACCGACAGGAACATGAACGCCGGCCGCGCGCCGATCCCGTCGCTGCTCGCCGTCGCGGGGCTGCACCATCACCTGATCCGCAGGGGCCTGCGGACGCAGGCGTCGATCGTCGTGGAAAGCGGCGAGCCGCGGGAGGTCATCCACTTCGCGCTCCTCCTCGGGTACGGCGCCAACGCGATCTGCCCACACACGGTCCTCTCCACGATCCGCGAACTCGCCGAGAGCGAGGCGCTGGAGGCTCCACTGCTGGTCGGAGAAGCGGTGGACAAATACATCACCTCGGTGAAGAAGGGGCTCCTCAAGACTTTCAGCCGGATGGGGATCTCCACCCTCCGCAGCTTTCTCGGCTCACAGATCTTCGAGGCGGTGGGGCTGGGGAAGGAGCTGGTGGAGAACTACTTCACCAACACGGCTTCCCGCATCGCCGGGATCGGGCTTTCCGAGATCGCGGCGGAAACCGTGGCGCGGCACCGGCGCGGCTTCCCCGCCAACGGCCACTGGCGGAACGTGGACAACCTTCTCGACGTGGGCGGCGTCTACCAGGTCCGGGTCGACGGCGAGCGCCACCTGTGGACGCCGGAGTCCGTCTACAAGCTTCAGAGCGCGACCCGCCTGAACGACTACGGGGTCTACAAGGAGTACGCGGCGCTCATCAACGACCAGTCGCACGCGCACGCCACGCTGCGCTCGCTGTTCCGCTTCCGCAAGGGAGTCCCGATCCCCCTCGGCGAGGTGGAGCCGGCCGAGAAGATCCTGCCGCGCTTCGTCACCGCGGCGATGTCGTTCGGCTCCATCAGCAAGGAGACCCACGAGACCATCGCCATCGCGATGAACCGGATCGGCGGGCGGAGCAACTCCGGGGAGGGGGGCGAGGACCCCGAACGGAACATCCCGCTCCCGAACGGGGACAGCAGGCAGTCCCGGATCCGGCAGGTCGCCTCCGGCCGCTTCGGAGCGACCACCGAGTACCTGGTGAACGCCGACGAGCTGCAGATCAAGATCGCGCAGGGGGCCAAGCCCGGCGAGGGCGGGCAGCTCCCCGGCCACAAGGTGAGCCCCGAGATCGCCCGGATCCGCCACACGATGCCGTACGTGACGCTCATCTCGCCGCCGCCGCACCACGACATCTACTCCATCGAAGATCTCGCGCAGCTCATCTACGACCTGAAATCGGTCAACCCGCGGGCGGACATCTCCGTCAAGCTCGTTTCCGAGGTAGGCGTCGGGACGATCGCGGCCGGGGTCGCCAAGGCGAAAGCCGACCTCGTGCTCATCGCGGGGAGCGACGGCGGCACGGGCGCCTCGCCCCTCACTTCCATCAAGCACACGGGGCTGCCGTGGGAGCTCGGGCTGGCCGAGACCCAGCAGGCGCTGATCTACAACCGGCTTCGCGACCGGATCCGGGTACAGGTCGACGGGCAGTTGAAGACCGGCCGGGACCTCGCCATCGCGGCGCTGATGGGGGCCGAGGAGTTCGGGTTCGGCACGGCGGTCATCGTGACCCTGGGGTGCATCATGATGCGGGTCTGCCACCTGAACACCTGCCCGGTGGGGGTGGCGACCCAGGACCCGGTCCTGCGCGCGCGCTTCGGCGGCGCCCCCGAGTACGTCGCGCGCTTCCTCCGCTTCGTCGCCGAAGAGCTGCGCGAATACATGGCGGAGCTCGGGTTCCGCACGCTCGACGAGATGGTGGGCCGTGTCGAAATGCTCGAGGTCCAGCCGGCGATCGAGCACTGGAAGGCGAAGGGGCTCGACTTCACCGCCATGCTCCTGCCGCCCGACAACGGGCGGAACAGCCCGCTGCACCGCATCCGTCCGCAGGAGCACGAGGTCGGGAAGGCCCTCGACTACGAGATCATGGCGCTCGCACGAAGCGCCCTGGACCGGAAGGAGCCGGTCCGGATCGAGCTGCCGATCCGGAACGTCCACCGGTCGATCGGCGCGGCGCTCTCCGGCGAGATCACCCGCCGGTACGGGGCGGCGGGACTGCCGGACGACACGATCCACCTCACCCTCCACGGCTCCGCGGGGCAGAGCTTCGGGGCGTTCCTGGCCCCCGGCGTCACGATGCACGTGTACGGGGACGCCAACGACTACCTCGGCAAGGGGATGTCGGGGGGACGGATCGTCGTGACCCCCCCGGAGGGGGCGACCTTCCTGCCGCACAAGAACGTGATCGTCGGAAACGTGGTGCTCTACGGCGCCACGGGCGGGGAAGCGTACTTCCACGGGACCGCCGGGGAGCGGTTCGCGGTCCGCAACAGCGGGGGGAAAGCCGTCGTGGAGGGCGTGGGCGACCACGGGTGCGAATACATGACCAGCGGGGTCGTCGTGGTGCTGGGGCCCACCGGGAACAACTTCGCCGCCGGGATGAGCGGGGGGCTCGCCTACGTCTACGACGAGACGGAGCTGTTCGACACCCGCTGCAACCTCGACATGGTCGACGTGGAGAGCGTCTGGCAGGAGGTGGACGTGAAGCGTCTCCGCTCCATGATCGAGAACCACTTCCGCCACACGGGGAGCCAGCGGGCCGCGCAGATCCTCGAGAACTGGGAGTCCCGCCTCCCCCTCTTCGTCAAGATCATGCCGATCGAGTACCGGAAGTCGCTGGAGCGGATGCGCATGGAGGAGGAGATGAACACCGAGAGCGTCTCCGCCACCGAGGAGGTCTACCGTGGTTAAGCCGACCGGGTTCATGGAATACGACCGGGAGGAACCGACGCACCGGCCGGTGACCGAGCGGACCAGGGACTACAAGGAGATCGAGGAGCTGCTCCCCGAAGATGGGATCTACCGCCAGGCGGCGCGCTGCATGGATTGCGGGATTCCGTACTGCCACGCCTTCGGCTGCCCCGTGAAGAACCGGATCCCCGACTGGAACGACATGGTCTACCGGAAGAACTGGCGAAAAGCGCTCGACCTGCTGCACGCCACCTGCAACCTTCCGGAGATCACGGGCCGGGTCTGTCCCGCCCCGTGCGAGACCGCGTGCACCCTGGCGATCAACCTCCCCGCGGTCACCATCCGCCACCTGGAGCTCCAGATCGTGGAGCACGGCTGGCGCGAGGAGTGGATCCGGCCGGAGCCGGCGGGGTATTCGACCGGCAAGCGCGTGGCCGTCGTGGGGTCGGGCCCAGCGGGACTCCCCGCCGCCCAGCAGCTCGCGCGCAGCGGCCACGAGGTGGTGGTCTTCGAGAAGTCGGACCGGATCGGGGGGCTCCTGCGGTACGGCATCCCCGACTTCAAGCTCGAGAAGTGGGTCATCGACCGGCGACTCGACCAGATGCGGGCCGAGGGGGTTGTCTTCGAAACGAGCGTCAACGCGGGGGTGGACGTCTCTTCGGCGTACCTGCTCCGATCGTTCGACGCGATCGTCCTGGCCGCCGGGGCGACGGCGGCACGCGACCTGCCCGTCCCCGGGAGGGACCTCAAGGGGGTCCACTTCGCGATGGAGTTCCTCACGCAGCAGAACCGGCGAAACGCCGGAGACGCGATCCCGGAGGGGGAAGCGATCTCCGCGGCGGGGAAGCACGTCGTGGTCATCGGCGGGGGGGACACGGGATCCGACTGCATCGGCACCAGTCGCCGGCAGGGGGCCGCCTCGATCACCCAGATCGAGCTTTTGCCGAAGCCTCCGGAGGACCGGCTCCCGACCAACCCGTGGCCCACATGGCCGGTCGTTCTGCGGACCTCCTCCTCCCAGGAGGAGGGGTGCGAGCGGATCTGGAGCGTCCAGACGAAGGCGATCCTCGGCGAACAGGGAGAGGTCCGGAAACTTTCCTGCGTGAAACTGGAATGGACGGAACCGGATGCGGCGGGAATGCGTTCGTTCAGGGAGATCCCCGGATCCGCGTTCGAGCTGCCGGCGGACCTCGTGCTCCTGGCGATGGGGTTCGTCCACGTGGAGCACGGCCCGCTGGTCCGGGATCTGGGGGTCGCGACGGACAGCCGGGGGAACCTGGTCGCCGACGGGAACTGCATGACGAACGTCCCCGGCGTCTTCGGCGCGGGGGACGCCGTGATGGGGGCCTCTCTCGTGGTGCGGGCCATCGACCTCGGCCGGCTGGCCGCGGCGGGGGCCGACCGGTACCTCGCCGTGCGCTGATTCGCGAAACCACCCGCTCCTCCCGGGAATCTCTCCTTTGTCGTTGGCGGGAGATCGAACATCAAGGAGGAAGAGATGCGGCGACGGATGATTCTTGCGGCGGCGATCCTTTGCCTTGCGGCACCGGGAACCCTCCATGCGGCTCCCTGGGAGTTCGACCCGGCGCACACCGGGGTGCATTTCAAGGTGCGGCACCTGATGATCTCCTCGGTGCGGGGAGAATTCGAGAAAGTCTCCGGGAAGATCGTGTACGACGAGGCGGACGTCACGAAGTCCTCGGCCGACATCACCATCGACGCGGTCTCGGTCAACACCCGCGTGGCGAAACGGGACGAGGACCTTCGCAGCCCCAATTTCCTCGACGTGGCGAAGTACCCCACGATCGTCTTCAAGTCGAAGCGGGTGGAAAAAGCCGGGGACGGAACATTGAAGATGACCGGGGACCTGACGATCCGGGGCGTGACGAAGGAGGTGGTCCTGACCGTCGATGGGCCCACCCCCGCGATCAAGGACCCGTGGGGCAACTTCCGCGTGGGCGGCCAGGCGACCACGAAGGTCAACAGGAAGGATTTCGGGCTGGTCTGGAATAAAACGCTGGAGACCGGCGGTGTGATGGTGGGTGACGAGGTCGAGATCACCATCGACGTGGAGATCTACAAGAAACCGGCTTGACCCGATCACGGAGCCTTCCGCGTCGCGTTCCGGCACGGAAGGCCTCCCGTCCACGAAACCCCTCATCGAGGACCTTGAAGACGTCTCTCCCTCCGCGGGACGATTCCGGTTGACGGCCCCGCCGCGTTGCGGGTATGTATGTTGAGCACCGTTCAAGGATCCGGGACCGATCCATCCTTTCGGAGGGAACCGATGCGCAAGACAATCTCCATTCCGCTCCTGGCGGCCGCGCTCCTCGGTGTCGCCGGCACCCCGTCGTCCGCGTTCAACCAGCCGCCGCTGAACCTCGGCCTGACGGACATCCTCGACGGCGCCCTACCCGGCCCCGGGACCTACTTCACGGAGTACATCCAGGCGTACCAGTCGGACACGTTCAAGGACCACGACGGGAACGATATCGCCGGGGACCCGAAGGTCGCCAACGTGCTTGCGATGAACCAGTTCGTCCATGTCTACAAGCACAAGATCCTGGGGGGACACCTCGGTGCGGACGTCCTCCTGCCGGTGGTGACGATCAGCGGCTCGGGAACCTTCGGTTCCCCCGGCCCGCCGGTGTCGGCCAACCCCGCGGTCCTCGGCGACCTGGTCATCGGCCCCTTCGTCCAGTGGTTCGACACGAAGCTCCTCGGCCGCCCGTTTTTCCAGAGGCTGGAGCTGGACTTCATCCTGCCGACCGGCCAGTACGGCAACAAGTACCTGATCAACCCGGGCTCCAACCTCTGGACGATCGAGCCGTACTACGCCTTCACCTGGTTTCTCACCCCGGAGTTCTCCACCTCCTGGCGGATCCACTACACCTACAACACGGAGAACGACGACCCCTTCTCCGCCCTGGGGGCGAACGACCTCCAGCCCGGGCAGGCGTTCCATTTCAACTATTCGTTCGAATACGAGTTCTTCAAGAATTTCCGGGGAGCGGTGGCGGGGTACTACCTGAGGCAGCTCTCCAACGACAAGGTCGACGGCCATTCGCAGGCGGACACGAAGGAACAGGTCTTCGCCGTCGGGCCCGCGGTCTCCTGGGCCGCGTCCGCGAACTTCTTCCTGGGCCTGAAGACCCAGTGGGAGACGTCCGCGGAAAACCGTCCCGAGGGAAACCGGACCACGTTCCGGATGACGTACAAGTTCTGACCGCGGGCGTGGAGATCGACCTGCACGGGATGACCGTGGCGGTAGCGCTCTCCCGCTTCACCGTCCAGTACAACGCGCGGCTGCGGGCCGGGGACACCGGCCCGATCCGCGTGATCCACGGATACGGCTCCTCGGGCCGCGGCGGCGACCTGCGGACCGCGCTCCGGGAACTTCTCTCCCGCCACGCCGGCCGCCTCGAATTCGTCCCCGGCGAGACGTACTTCAACAACCCCGGCGTGACGGTCGTCTACCCGAAACACCCGCTCCCCACGCCTTCCCCGACCCTCCGGACGGGACGCCGGTAGGCGTCCCTCACCCCTCCCCGTCCAGCCGTTTCATCAGCCACGCCATGTTGCGCCCGAGGGTGCGCATCGTCGCCACCCCCTCCTCGTCCTGCTCCACGTCGCCGATCTCCCGGCCGACCCCGATGTTCCAGTAGCTCGATCCGGGGACGATCATCTCGCCGATGAGGAAGAAGTGGTTCATCGTGTCGAAGGCGTGGATCGCGCCGGCGCGCCGCACCGCCACCACGGCCGCCCCGGCCTTCCGCCGGTAGATGTTCCCGTTGGCCCGTCCGACCATCCCCGCCCGGTCGATCAGCGCCTTCATCTCCGCGGTGACGTCGGTGAAGTAGGTGGGGGACCCCAGCAGGATCCCGCCGGCGCCGTCGATCTTCTCGATGCAGTCGTTCGCCGCGTCCCCCTTCACCGCGCACCGGCGGTCCTGGTTCGCGAAGCATTTGTAGCAGGCTGTGCACCCGCGGATCCTCTTGCCGGACAGTTCGACGAGCTCGGTTTCGATCCCCTCCTTCTCCAGCTCCGCGAACACGTGCCGAAGAAGCATCGCCGTGTTCCCGCCCTTCCGGGCGCTTCCGTTGAACCCCACCACACGCATCGGGACTCCCCCCCTTCCGGTTCTTCGGCGGCCCACCGCAGGGCCGCCCCCGGGCTTCGTACCGCGTTTCATGAATCTAGTGTAACGGAGAACGGGAAACCCTTCCCGCCCGAGCCGAACCCCACCTCCGGCAGACAAGCCCGGGACGGGATGGTACTATGCCCGGAACCAATCCGGAAAGGGGCTACGGATGAATCGTTTCGGCAGATGGCTCGCTCTTTGCGTTTCGATCGGGGTGCTGGCGGCGGGTGGCGACGCGCCGGCGTTCGGGAACAAGTCGGGCGGCGGGAGCGGAGGCGCGAAGGCGCCGGCCACCTCCACGCAGGTCAAGGTGGACAAGGCGAAGGGGGCGAACGCCTATACCGTGTCCGAGACCTACGAGAAGGCCGGGACGCTGGACAAGAAGTCCGTCGTCGTCCGGGGGAAGGTCGTCAAGGTGTCCGTGGGGATCATGGGCAAGAACTGGGTCCACCTGCAGGATGGAAGCGGAGATACGGGAAAGCGGACGAACGACCTGGTGGTCACGACGCAGGACGCTCCCAAAGTCGGTGACGTGGTGACGGCGAAGGGAACCCTCCACAAGGACAAGGATTTCGGCGCGGGGTACAAGTACCGGGTGATCGTCGAGGAGGCGACCGTAAAGCCTTAGTGCGGCGCTTCATAAACATGGCTGCCTCCGAGGCCCCCCGCTTCCGCATCGGCGTCTCGGTCCTCCCGCCTCTTGCCGCGGGGCTGCTCCTGTTCCTCGCCGCCGGGAGTTCCCCGGCGGCCGACGTCCCGGCCGGTTCCGCTCCAGCGGGGACGGACAACGCCGCGGTTCCGATCGCGCCCGCCGCCGACAACGGCTGGGTGGACCGAACGCATTCCCGGATCGAGAGGGACATGTTCGACACCGTCGTCTGGTTCGACCGGTTCTTCGGCGACGAGCGGATGCTGGTCACCGAGCGGCCGGAATCGTTCCTTCGGTGGGTGAACGACCTGCGATGGGACGAGGAGGAGCGCTTCTCCTACCGAACCACGGCTCGCGCTTCCCTGCGCCTCCCGAGGCTCAAGAAACGGTGGCGGATCGTCATCTCGGGAGAGACCCGGGGCGATCCGAACGCCGTCACCCCCGAGGATCCGGGAAACCCCGGCCTGGTCACCGGTAGCCGGGTGCGGACCGGTTCCACGGAGCTGATCTACGAACTCCTTCGGACCCCGCGCTCCACCCTCGACGCCGGGACCGGGGTGCGGGTGAAGATCCCGCCGGACGCCTTCGTCCGGACGCGGTTCCAGCACGTGATGCCCCTTTCGCTTAACACTCTCGGGCGGTTCACGGCCACCGCGTTCTGGGAAGCCCGGGACGGTTTCGGCGAATCGAACCAGGTCGACCTCGAGCGCCGGCTCGCCCCACCCACCCTGCTCCGGTGGTCCAACTCCCTCGAGATCACGCAGGAGAGCAACGGGTGGACGTGGGGGACGGATCTCTCCCTCCTCCACAAGCTTTCCCCGAAAAGCGCGATCACCTTCGCCGCGGGCGCCTCGGGTTCGACCCGACCCGCGTGGATCGCGCAGGATTACCGGATCCTCGTCCGCTACCGTCGGAACGTCTGGCGGAAATGGCTCTTCCTCGAGGGGGAGCCCGACATCCATTGGCCGAGGAAGGAGGACGGAAGCCGGAAACCGGTGTGGGGCGCGACCCTGCGGGCGGAGATCCTGTTCACCGGCACGGGACCGGATCCGCAGGTCGGTGGAGGGAGCGGTCCTTGACGCCGACGGGCCGACGCCCTGTTTCCCCCTCCCCGCCAACTACTCCGAGACGGCCGATGGGGTTGTCGACGCAGCCGGACATGAGTCATGGCGCCTCGTACCCCGCCTGCCCGGGACGGTCCGATCGCGCCTCCAGGAATCCCGCGGCGACGGGGATCAGCAGGAGGACCACCACCAGGGCGACCACGCCCCTCCATCCCGTCCGTCCGTAGGCCTGCCCGCTGGCCGTGATTCCCGCCGTCCCCCCGAGATAGTAAAAGAGCACGTACAGGGAATTCCCCCTGCCGCGGCTGGTCGCCAGCTTCCGGTTCAATGCTCCCACCGCCGCGGTATGCACGAGGAAAAAACCGGCGCACACCCCCGCCAGCGACGCGGCCACGGCCAGGAGGGACGGGAGCAGCGTGAGGAGGATCGAAGCGCCGAACACGCCTCCGCCGACCGCCATCGCGATCCCGTTGCCGAGCCGGTTCCCGAGCCGTCCCGCCAAGGGACCGACCGCGACGCCGACCAGGTAGGAAAGATACAGCATCGTGATGACGCGCGTGGGCAGAAGGAGCGGCGGTCCGGCGAGGTGAAACGGCAGGTAGTTGAACACGGAGGAGAAGGCCCCGAACGACGCCGCGCCGACCGAGAAGATCCGCAACAGGTCGGGACGGGAAAGCAGCGCGGCGAACCCCGCCTCGTCCCCCGCCGCATCGGGGATCTTCTCCTCCCGCGGGAGCCATCGTCCCGCGTCGATGGTCGCGAGGAGGAGAAAAGCGGAGGCGGTCACGAAGGCGTAGCGCCAGTGAAGGGGCGGATGGATGAACCCCGCGAGCAATCTTCCCCCCAGCCCCCCCGCCACGGTGGCGGAGACGTACGCCCCCATCGCGACGTTCAGGCGCTCGGGGGGAAGACGCCGGACGAGGTACACCACGAGACACGTGGTGAGCGACGGGACGAACACGCCCTGGAGAAACCTCGCCGCCACGAGGAGCGGGAAGCGGGTCGTGGCCGCGCAGAGGAAGCCGCACAGGGAGGCGAGCGTCCCGCCGACGAGAATGATCGGGCGGGCGGGAAAGCGATCCGCCAGCCGTCCGAACGGCAAGGTGGCCAGCGCGATCCCGAAGATCACGGTGGATACCGTGAGGGACGCCTTCGCCGCGTCGATCCCGAACTCCTCCCGCAGGACCGGGAGCACGGGCTGCGTCAGGTAGATCGTGGAAAACGTCGCAGCCACCAGGAGGAACACCCTCGCCTGGAGCGACCTCGCCCCCTCTTCCCGGCCCGGCGCCGAAACGGCCATCGACTCGTTCTCCCTCTCAAGGAAAATGGCGAGCGGATCAATGGAAACCGCGGGTGCACCCTGGCGGGCGAACCTGTGAAAAAGGCCGCCCTTCGAGAGAAGGACGGCCTGCGGATGGAGCGGAGACCCTCGTATCCGCTACGCCCTGTACTTGAAGGAGATGTTCACCCGGGCCCGGTAGGCGACGACCTTCCCCTTGTCGATCGCCAGGTCCAGTTTGACGACTTCCCCGACCCTCAGGTCTTCGAGGGACTTCGCGGCGGTCTCCACCGCGTTTTTCGCGGCTTCTTCCCACGAAGTCTTGCTCGTGCCCACGATGTCGATGATTTTGTAAATGCTGTCCATCGCCCCTCTCCTTTCCATGCGGATTTTGCTCCGATCGCTGCCATCATCCGTAATGGTAGCACGCCGGGAGGAGCGAATCGACGTCGCTTTATGCAGATCCCCGTCGGGCGCCTGTCGAAGGTGACCAGGCCTCCCTCTCGAGCAACGCGCGCTTTCGTTCGACTCCACCGCCGTAACCGCCCAGCTCCCCATCGCACCGGATCACCCTGTGACAGGGAACGGCCAGGGCGAGGGGATTCGACGCGCATGCCCGGGCCACGGCGCGCGCCGAGCCGGGCTTCCCGATCCGGCGGGCGATCTCCCCGTAACTCGCCGTCCTGCCGGCGGGGATCCGGCGAAGCTCCCGCCAGACCCTCCGCTGGAAGGCCGTGCCGCGGATGTCCAGGGGAAGGTCCAGGCCGCGCCGCGGGGAAACGATCCATTCCGTCACCCGGGAGAGCCACCGGACGGTTTCCGGATCCCCCTCGCGATGCTCTCCTCCGGCGAAGCGGGCCTTGAGGGTATCGATCAGCGCCTCCCGGGATTCGCCGAGGGCGATCGCGCAGAGGCCCCGCCCCGTGCCGGCGACAAGAACCCATCCGATGCCGGTCCGCCCCACGGCGAAGCGGATCGGGTCCCCCTCTTCCCCGAACCGATGCTTTGCGGGAGGCATGCCGCGGTGCTCCCCTGCCCTCTTCACGCTTTTTCCCTTCATGGATCCGCTCCTTCATCATACTTTGCGATCCGCGCATCCCTGGGGGATCCATCCTATACGAACACTCCCTCGATTGACAATAAGCCCCGCCACGGGTCCGGTATGGAGGCGATGGATCCTTCGGCAAAGCGCGTGGCTCCCCGGTTTCCCCTTCCCGTCGGACGGGAACCATGTATTATGTATACTGCATACAAATTCGGAGATCCCCGGCGCGGATGAACTGGTACAAAAACATCGGAATGAAGATCATCCTGAGCGTCGTCGGGATGATCCTGGTGGTGAACGGCGCGCTGGCCTGGCTGTTTCTCGGCATCCAGAGGGAAAACCTCAATCACGCGGTTCTCCGGACCGCCTCGCAGCTCAGCGAGACGATCAAGAAATCGATCCAGAACGACATGCTCGAGAACCGGAAGGAAGCCGCCTACAAGATCATGGAAACGATCGGGCGGCAGGAGGGGATCGAAAAAGTCCGGGTCTACAGCTCCGAGGGAAAAATCCTCTTCTCCAGCGGCAGCCCCGACGAGGTCGGCAGGATGGTCAACCAGAGAGCGGAGGCTTGCTACGGGTGCCATTCGGAAGCGCGCCCGCTCGAGCGGCTGGAGACGTCCGGGCGAAGCCGCATCTTCTTTTCCGAACACGGCGAGGTTACGCGCGGCGGGAACCACCGCGTCCTCGGGATCATCAATCCCATGTACAACGATTCGGGCTGCTCCTCCGCGGCGTGCCACGCCCACCCCGACTGGCAGAAGGTGCTTGGGGTGATCGACGTCACCATGGACCTGAGCGAGGTGGACGGCACGATCGCCTCGGCGCGACGCCAGGTCCTGGTCGTGAGCTTCGTCTCGGTGGCCGCCATCTTCGGCATCGTCGCCCTCATCCTCTTCCACTTCGTGGAGAGGCCGGTCAAGGAACTCGTTCTCGGCACGAAGCGGATCTCCGGGGGGGATCTCGATCACTTCATCGACGTTACGACGAACGACGAGATGGGCCACCTGGCGGCATCGTTCAACCAGATGACCCTGGACCTGCAGAACGCCCGGAAACAGATCCAGGAGGGGATCCGGAACCTGGAGCACAAGGTGGAAGAGCGGACGCGGGAACTCAAGACGACCCAGTCGCAGCTCCTCCATTCGGAGAAGCTCGCCGCCGTGGGAGCGTTGGCGGCGACCGTGGCGCACGAGATCAACAACCCGCTGACCGGCGTCTACACGTACATCCGGCTCATGGAAAGGAAGATCGAGCAGGGGCAGATCGGGCCGGAGGAAATCGCGAAATACAAGGGGTACCTGGATACGATGCGCAGGGAGGTCGAGCGGACGACCGCCATCGTGCAGAACCTGCTCGATTTCACGCGGCCGAAGGACCCGGTCCGCAAGCCGATGAACCTCGTCAAGGCGATGGAGGAGTCCCTCGCCCTCATCTCGAACAAGCTGAGCCTTACGAATATCGAGGTGGTGAAGCTCCTGAATCCCCTGCCGGAGATCCAGGCCGACCCGGCGCACATGAAGCAGGTGTTCCTCAACCTTCTCATCAACGCCTGCGAAGCCATGGAAGAAGGGGGGACCTTGACGATCCGGTCCGACTACCATCCGGATGCGAACACCGTGACGATGAGCGTCCGCGACACGGGGAGCGGGATCGAGGAGAAGGACCTCGCCCGGATCTTCGATCCCTTCTTCTCGACGAAGAAGAAGGGGACCGGGCTGGGGCTATCGGTCGTAAACGGCATCGTGACCCGCCACAATGGAAAGGTGGAGATCGACAGCGCCCCCGGGAAGGGAACCGATTTCCGGGTGACCCTGCCCGTCGGGTAAAGGAAAGCGGAGAACATCGGCAACGTCATCTACATCCGGCCTGTCGGGGCCGTGGATCACGGGACCCTCGAATGGCTGAGGGAAGAGATGGGTGACTGCCTCATGGCGACCGTACGGATCCTGCACTCGATTCCCGTTCCCCCCGACAGCTTCGAGGCCCGTCGGAACCAGTACTATTCGACGAAGATCCTGAAGGAGATGCTCGGAGACGTCCCGAAGGACGCGCTCAAGATGCTGGGGGTGACGGACAGGGATCTGTGCATCCCGATCCTGACGTACGTGTTCGGGGAGGCGCAGGTGGGCGGGACGGCGGCCGTCGTCTCCCTCGCCCGGCTGAGGCAGGAGCATTACGGGCTGGCGCCGGACCGTCCGCTGCTCCTGGAGAGGCTTCGCAAGGAATGCCTCCACGAGCTGGGGCACACGTTCGGTCTCGTTCATTGCCCGTCGAGGGGATGCGTGATGTACCTTTCGAACACCGTGGTCGACGTGGATACCCGGGGGCGGGACTTCTGCAGGGGTTGCCGGACGGTCGTGGCGTCCAGTACCACGACGGAGAGGCGGGGATGACGATGGAGAAGAAGGTCAACATCATGGTGGTGGACGACGAGGAAATCGTCCGGGATTCGCTGACCGGCTGGCTCGAGGAGGACGGGTACAACGTGGAGGCCGTGGAAAGCGGCAAAAAGGCGCTGGAACGCCTTCCCGAGAAAAACTGGGACCTGATGCTGGTGGATCTGAAGATGCCCGCGATGGACGGGATCCAGTTGATGGACGAGGTCCACAAGACGGCGCCCGACATGCTGGTCATCATCATGACGGCCTACGCGACGGTCGACACCGCCGTGAAGGCGATGAAGAAGGGGGCCTACGACTACTTCGTCAAGCCGTTCAACCCCGACGACATCTCCCTGACGATCCGGAAGATCGTGGACCATCACAAGCTCGTCCAGGAGAACCTGTTTCTGCGGAAGGAGCTCAAGAAGCAGTACAAGCTGCGGGACATGATCAGCAAGAACGAGAAGATGCTGGAGATCTTCGACCTGGCGCGGACCGTGGCGAAGAGCAGCTCGACGGTCCTCATCCAGGGCGAGAGCGGGACCGGGAAGGAGCTTCTCGCGCGCGCGATCCACGACGAAAGCCCAAGAATGGACGCGCCGTTCATCTCCGTCTCCTGCGCATCCCTCACGGAAAGCCTGCTCGAGAGCGAGCTCTTCGGGCACGAAAAGGGCGCCTTCACGGGCGCCACCGTCCTCAACCGGGGGAAGCTCGAGCTCGCCCAGGACGGGACCCTCTTTCTGGATGAGATCGGGGACATCAGCCTGAAGTTGCAGATGGACCTTCTCCGCGTCCTCGAGCAACGAGAGTTCCGGCGGGTCGGGGGGTCGGAGCTGATCCCCATCAACTCGCGGATCATCGCCGCCACGAACCGGGACCTTTCGGTCGCGATCGCGGAGGAACGCTTCCGCGCCGACCTGTACTACCGCCTGAACGTCATCTCCATCCACATCCCGCCGCTGCGGGAGAGGAGGGAGGACATCCCGCTCCTCGTCGACCACTTCATGGAGAAATTCAACATCGAGATGGGGAAGGAGATCCGCGGGATCAGCGAAGGGGCCGTGAGAATCCTGATGAACAACGATTGGCCGGGAAACGCGCGGGAGCTTCGCAACGTCATCGAGAGGGCGGTGGTCGTGGCCAAGGGGAACATCCTTACCGAGTCCGATATCAGCCTCCCGTCCGTCGCTTCCGACGCGAACCACCGGACGAAATCGCTCGAGGAGATCGAGACGGCGCACATCCGGGTGGTCCTGAACGAGAACCAGTGGAACATCGTCCGGTCCGCGCATGCGCTCGGGATCGACCGGGTCACCCTCTACAACAAGATCAAGAAATTCGGCCTGAAGAAGGAAGGGGGCACGCCGAAGGAGTGATGAAAATCTCGATACGCTGTTGAATTTCTCAACTGCATAATCCGCAGGAAATTCAGCATGTAATCTTTCCCCGCCTGGAAGTGTAGAAAATCTCTGCAATTCGTGGTTTCCCGGACCCTCCATCCCTTGGGGGGTCTCCGACCGGAAATCCAATTTGGAAACAAGCCGTTATGGAGAGCGTTCGGGCCAGGCTCCGATTCCGGCACAACCGTTGCGGTAGTGAGGTGCGCGGGGAGTGCTCCCCGCGGAGGGAGGTGGGAACGATGGGATACCTGATCATAGGAATCGCGTTCATCGTTCTGTCGATCGTCGCGGCGGTGAGGACGCGGACAGGGCACGCGTAGGCGGTTTTCGGAGGTCGAGCGTGGGAACCGGAAGGACCGGAGAAAAAGGGGTGTGGCGATGAAAGAGACGAGGTGCCCTTTTCTCGAGACGAAGACCGTGATGTTCTGCAAGGCGTACCCGTCGAAGATGATCCCGGTGGACAGGATGTCGTCGTCGGAGAGCCTCTGCAACACCTGCAACTACGAGGAGTGTCCCCTCTACAGCGAAGTCAGCGGCGCCGGGAAGGGGACGGAGAACGTCCGCGGATTCCACCTCCACCCGGAGTACTACTACCACCCGAAGCACCTGTGGGTGGCCCCGCGCGACGGGGAGGAGGGGGAGGCCCGGGTGGGGATCGACGACTTTTCGGCCCGGCTGATCGGCAGGGTGGATCGCGCGTCGGTGCCCGCCGTCGGCGTGGCGGTGAAGGAGAACAGCGTCTGCTTCCTCCTCCACTCCGGCCCGCGGACCGTCCGCCTGGTCTCCCCCGCCAGCGGGGTCGTCAAGGCCGTCAACCCGAAGGTGGCGGCGGATCCCTCCATCCTCAACGACGATCCGTACTCCGAAGGCTGGATCTTCTCCCTGCGGCTCAAGGGGGACGAGGTGAAGGGGTTGTACCACGAGAGCGTCGCCCGGAAATGGTTCGAGAGCGAGGTCGAACGACTGCAGAGGGTGTTCTCTTCCGATCTGGGGATGCTGGCGACGGACGGGGGGGAGGCGCTCACGGAGATCGGCGGCCGGTTGAACGACGCGCAATGGGGAAAGATCGTCAGTCAATTTCTCGGGTAAGAGCAGGAGGTGCGCCATGGTAGTCCTTCTCGTCGTACTCACGGTTCTTGGATGCCTCGCGGTGGACCTGGCCCTCAAGCGGAGGGAGAAGGCGGCGACGGAAGCCGGGATCGCCCGGGAGCCGGCCGCG
>Ga0326597_10001472_pt1 | contig 37989 bp, 32 predicted proteins | sample RVTome_12_FD_203789 | JGI IMG/M metagenome (GOLD analysis project Ga0326597, IMG submission 203789) | Soil microbial communities from uranium-contaminated site in the Upper Colorado River Basin, Wyoming, United States - RVT100D185 | ecosystem: Environmental > Terrestrial > Soil > Contaminated >... | reverse complement strand
TGCGCGCCAGCAACTTGCCGTCGATGTCGAAGTGCTGGTCGTCGAGGGCGTGCGTGAGCTCGTGCGAGAGGATGATCTCGGCCACCTTCCCGGTGAAGGAGTCCATCAGGTAGAAGGTGTCCGCGCCCGGGTCGTAGAAGCCGCCGACCTGCTCCTTCAGCATCTCCCCCATCACCGCCCACATGTCCATCTCGGGCGGGATCAGCCCCAGGAGCTTGGCGGTCGTCTCGTCGCTCTCGATCATGCCCTCGGGCACGAGCTTCTCGACGCGCGCCCGCATGTGCTTCGCGAAGCCTTCCTTGTCGGTCAGGCTGACCGCGACCGGGCGCTTGAACTCGACGCCGCGGATCTTCGCCACGTCGGCCTGGATGCGGGCCGAGACCTGCTCGAGCTCCTTCTGGGTCCAGACGTCGTCGGCGGCCGGCGCGGAGGTCCAGGACAGAGCGAGAGTGATGAGCAGGAGGCCGGGCTTCATGGCGTGTGCGTGGGTCGAGGAGGTCCGAGCGGGTCCGTCAGGGTACGCGCTCGGGCTTCGGTCCTTTCTCGCCCTTCCCGGGCGAGCGACCGGTTTGCAACCCCGCGGGGTCCCTGGCAAGCTCTCGCCCCGTCCCCAGCCTTCCAGGAGCCCCCATGCGCCAGCTCTCGCGTCTCCTCGTCCTCCTCGCGGCCGCCAGCCTCGTCGCCAGCGCCCCCCGAGCCGAGGCGGCCGCGACCTGCGGCGAGGCCGCGCCGGGCCTCCAGGAGCCCGGCGTTCCCGGGCTGGGCGCCGCCCCCGAAGTCGCGGCGCCACAGGGGGTCCCCGCGGCGGATCTTGCGGCGGGTGGAGCCGAGCAGGCAGGCGCGGGGGAAGAGGACGGCCTCAACGCGTTGTTCGGCGACGTCAACGCGGCCATCGGCAACGTCGTGTTCTGGCCCGTGCCGCTGCCCTTCACGGACGGGGGGGTCGTGCCGCTGCCCTTCACGGACAAGGTCTTGCAGCTGCCCTTCACGGACAAGGGGGTCCCGCTCGCGGTCCTGATCCTGGTGCTGGGCGCGGTCTTCTTCACGATCCGCATGGGGCTGCCGCAGTTGCGCTCCTTCCGCCACGCGATCGACGTCGTGCGCGGCAAGTACGACGACCCCGAGGACATCGGCGAGGTCACGAGCTTCCAGGCGCTGACCGCAGCGCTCTCGGCCACGGTCGGCCTGGGCAACATCGCCGGCGTCGCCATCGCGGTGGGTACGGGAGGCCCCGGCGCGACCTTCTGGATGATCTGCGCCGGCTTCCTGGGCATGGCCTCGAAGTTCACCGAGTGCACCCTGGGCCAGATGTACCGCGAGGTGCGCCCCGACGGCCACATCATGGGCGGCGCGATGTTCTACCTGTCCAAGGGCCTGGGCGAGATGCGCCTGGGCGCCCTGGGCAAGTTCCTGGCGGTGATCTTCGCCATCATCTGCATCGGCGCCTCCTTCGGCGGCGGCAACACGTTCCAGGTCAACCAGTCCCTCGGCGCGGTCGGCCGCACGATCCCCTTCTTCGCCGACCACCCGTGGGTCTACGGCGTGCTCATGGCGACCCTGATCGGGGTCGTGATCCTGGGCGGCATCAAGCGCATCGCCCAGACCGCGGAAAAGATCGTGCCCTTCATGTGCGGGATCTACGTCCTGGCCTGCCTGGCGATCCTGGCGATGGACTTCCGGCAGATCCCGACCGCCTTCAGCGCGATCATCAGCGGCGCGTTCAACCCCAGGGCGATGTTCGGCGGCTTCATCGGCGTGCTCATCATCGGCTTCAAGCGCGCGGCCTTCTCGAACGAGGCCGGCATCGGCTCGGCCGCGATCGCGCACTCGGCGGCGCGCGTCCCGCACCCTTCGCGCGAGGGCATCGTGGCGCTGCTCGAGCCCTTCATCGACACGATCGTGGTGTGCACGATGACGGCGCTCGTGATCGTGATCACCGGCGCGTACGACCCCGACCCGGCCGTCTTCGGGGTGGCGGGGGCGGCGGAGATGAGGGGCTTCATCAGCGGCGACAACGGCGCCGCCCTGACCTCGACCGCCATGGGGCACGTGCTGCCCTTCTTCCCCTACGTGCTGGCGCTGGCGACGATGCTGTTCGCGTACTCGACCTGCATCTCGTGGTCGTACTACGGCGAGCGCTGCTGGGCCTACCTGTTCGGCGACGGCTCGTCGATGGTGTACCGGATCATCTTCGTGGGCTTCGCCTTCGTCGCCTCGCTCGTCTCGGCCACGAACATCCTGAACTTCGGCGACCTCTTGATCTTCGGCATGGTGCTGCCGAACATCGTCGGCGTCGTGCTGCTGAGCGGGAGAGTGAAGGCGAAGTACGACGACTACATGCAGCGCCTGGCCGCCGGCGAGTACAGGACCTTCAAGTGACCCGCGCCGACACCGCCGCCTCCGTCGCACCGATCGCGCCGGTCGACCTCAGCGCCGAACGCGCGGAGGTCGGAACGGCCGTGGACGAGGCCGTGCGGCGCGTCCTGGCGAGCGGCCAGTACGTGCTGGGACCGGAGGTCGAGGGCTTCGAGCGCGACTTCGCGCGCTTCCAGCGGGCGCCGATCGGCGTCGGCGTCGGCTCGGGCACCGACGCCCTGGCGCTCGGCCTGCGCGCGCTCGGCGTGGCCCCCGGCCAGCGCGTCGTCACGAGCCCGTTCAGCTTCTTCGCCAGCGCCGCGATGATCGCCTGGACGGGGGCGCGCCCGGCGCTGGCGGACGTCGATCCCGAGACCGGCCTGCTCGACCCGGAGCGCGCCGCGGCGGCCGTCGACGGGCGCACGGCCTGCCTGCTGCCGGTGCACCTTTACGGTCAGCTGGCCGACGTGCGCGCCTTCCGCGCGCTGGCGGACGCGAAGGGCCTGGCGCTCTTCGAGGACGCCGCTCAGGCCCACGGCGCCGAGCGCGACGGCGCGCGGGCGGGCCAGCTCGGCGACGCGGCGGCCTTTTCGTTCTACCCGACCAAGAACCTGGGCTCCGCGGGCGAGGGCGGCATGGTGCTGACGCGCTCCGAGGAGGTCGCGCGCAAGCTGCGCCGCCTGCGCGATCACGGCAGCAGCGCGAAGTACGAGCACGCCGAGCTGGGAACGAACTCGCGCCTGCACGCGCTGCAGGCCGCGATCCTGGCCGCCAAGCTGCCGTATCTCGAGAACTGGAACGAGCGCCGGCGCGGCGTCGCCGGGCGCTACGACGCGGCGCTCGCGGGCGCGTCCGGCGTGCGCCCGCTGCGCGTCGATCCGGGCTCGACCCACGCCCGGCACCAGTACGCCGTGTGCATCGCCGGCGAGGGACGGCGCGACCGGGTGTTGGCGGGGCTGCGCGCGCGGCGCATCCTGGCCGCGGTGCACTACCCCCGCCCGGTGCACCTGCAGGAGGCCGCGCGATCGTGGGGCTACGCCCCCGGCGACTTCCCGGCCGCCGAGCGCCTCGCGCGCGAGGTGTTGTGCCTGCCGATCCACCCGTTCCTGGGCCCGGACCAGGTCGAGCGCGTGGTGGCGAGCCTGCTGGAGCTGTCGGAGGAGTAGCGCCGTCCCGTCCGGTGGAAGACGGGGTCCCATCGGCACGAGGCGCTCGAGAGCGGGGTGCCGTGCGGTCGATGTCGACATCCGGGGCCCGTTGGCCCACAATCCGCCCTCCAGGACTCCTTCACGACATGAGCGCGCGCAAGATCCTCCTCGGCTCCTCGCTCGCGACCCTGGCCCTGGCCCTGGTCGGGTGGGCCGCCCAGGGCCGCGCTCGGCCCGGTCCGGCAGCCGGGCGCGGGGCGCTTGGCGGGCAGGAGCGCGGCGCGCCGCGCGGCGGCGGCGACGAGCAGTCGCGCGCGCCCGAGGTCGATCTCGGGCTGGCCGACGCGTACTTCCGGATCTGCGACTACGACGGGAACGGCTGGGTCAGCTACCGCGAGGCGAGGCAGTCGCTGGAGATCAGCCGCGCGCGCTTCGGTGCCTACGACCAGAACCGCGACGGCCGCGTCGAGCTGGAGGAGTTCCGCGCGGTCTATGCCACGACGGTCGCCCGCTTCGGGTCGTTCAAGCCGCCGCTCTCCAAGGACGGAGCGCCGGTGGCGGTCGCCGAGGACGCGGGTCGCAGCGCGACCGCCGGTCCGCGCGCCACCTCCGTGCTCGCGCTGTTCGGGCAGCCCGAGGAGCGCGCGAACGCGGACGAGATCACGCCGCTGCCGCCGCGCATCCCGGGTCCCGTGCCGCTCTTCCGCCGCCTCGACCTCGACGACGACGGCCTGATCACGAGCGCAGACCTGCAGGAGCTGCAACGGCCCGTCCAGCTCCCGGTGCGCATCAACACCGTGCTCGCCACCCTCGACCTCGACGGCGACGGCGGCATCAGCGCCGACGAGCTACACCGCGCGATGCGCTGACGATGCGGTGTCAGGCGTGCAGCGCCTCGAGGGGCTCGTGGCGCGGCCCGCCGTCGGGGTCGGCCACGGCGTAGCTCCCTCCGCCCTTCAGGCTCACGCCGGCCGTGCGGCCCTGGAGGTCGAGCAGGTAGAACTTGAGCCCGAAGGTCGGCACGCCCTTCTCGTCCACCAGCCCCGGCTGCCACTTCGCGGCCCGCCGGGCCTGCTCGGTCACGCGGCGCAAGAGCTCCATGCCCGCGTCGAGCGGCGCCATGCCGGCACGCATCAGCTCGATGCACGCGTGGCTGCCACAGGCCAGGATGGCCGCTTCGCCGCGCCCGGTCGCCCCGGCGCTGCCGACACCGTCCTCGCAGTAGAGGCCCGCGCCGACGATCGGCGAATCCCCCACGCGACCGGGGATCTTCCAGGACAGGCCCGAGGTGGTCGTCGTGCAGGCGACGTGGCCCGTGCTCGACAGCGCCGAGCAGTGGATCGTCCCGGTCGGGCGCTCGGCCAGGACGCGCTCGATCAGCGCGAGCTCTGATTCGTTCTCGTCCGCGGCGCCGGCAGGGCCCGCGTCGCCCCGCCCGTCGAGCAGCGATCCCTGCTTCTGGTCCTCTTCTTCCCGCCCTCCGGACGGCGGCAGGCGGTCGTCCTGATCGCTCATCGTCTCCTTCCAGCGCAGCCAGATCCGGCGCGCGCGCTCGGTCAGGAGCTCGACGTGCTGGTGCCCGTGGGCGCGCGCGAACTCGTAGGCCCCGCGCCCGACCAGCAAGCAGTGATCGGTGCGCTCCATCACCAGCCGCGCGACCTGGGACGGGTGCAGGATGTTCTCGATGCAGGCCACGGCGCCGGAGTTGTGCGTCTCGCCGTCCATCACGGCCGCGTCGAGCTGCACGACGCCGTCCTCGTTCGGCAGGCCGCCCAGGCCCACGCTGTTGTCGTTCGGATCGGCTTCGACGACCTGGACCACCGCGAGCGCGACGTCGAGCGGGTGCGCGCCTTCCAGCAGGCGCGGGAAGCTCTGCTGCATGCCCGCCAGGGCGTTGGCGCTTCCGGCCAGCACCGGCCCGGCGGGGGCCCCGCGCCGCGCGGGCCGGCCGGGGCGCGCCGGCGCCCAGGCCAGGGCCGCGGCGCCGGCGCTGAGGCCGATGAAGTGACGACGGTCGATCGCGCGCACGGATCCGGTCATGGGGTCCTCCTACTTCCCCGAGCAGATGGCACGCAGCCAGCGCTCGACTCCCCGGCACCAGCCCTGCCATTGCTGCACGAGAGCCTTCTCGTCCGCGCGGCGGGCCGCCGCCACCCGTAGCTCCTTCTCCAGCTCGAGGCTCGCCAGGTAGCGCGCCAGGTCGCGCTTGCGGGCATCGGCGACCGCCAGCGCGGCGGACATGACGACCGTCGCGCTGCGCCGCAGCTCCTCGCCGTCCAGCATGTCCATGCGGTCGAGGCCGGTGTGGTACGTGAAGTCCGTGAAGTGCCAGATCAACACGCCCGGGATGCCCCTCGACAGGAACACGTCGTGGTCGCTGCCCCCCTCCCAGGGATTCTCGGAGGTCCGCCAGCCGCCGACGTGCCGAGCGACGTCATGAAGCGCGGTGCGCGCGATCAGGTTGAGCCCGTTGGGCAGGATGTCGTCCTCGCCGACCTCCCCGAAGCCCCACGGCGTGTGCTCATCCGGGGGCAGGACCACGAGCGCGCCCGGGTCGGGGCTGCGCTCGAGCAGCGCGATCGAACCGGTCCGCTCCGGCGACTGACCGAGCATGTCGGCCGAGATGCCGGCCACGCACTCGCGCTGCGTGTTCTCGAGCCAGACCCGGGTCTGGCGGATCTCGTCGCCCCAGATGAACTCGATCGTTCGCGCGGGCCAGTCGATCTTCTCCTGTCGCAAGAGCCCGGCCAGGGTCAGCGCCGCCTCCGCCATGCCGGCGACGCCGCTGGCGTTGTCGCCGGCGCCCGGCTCCTGGACGTGGCTGGGGATCGCCACCGCCTCGTTCGGGCGAGAGGCACCCACGACCGCCGCGACGAGCGTGCGCAGCGTCGACGGCGCCGTCTCCGTTCGCGCCTGGAAGCTCAGTCGGACGTCGCCGCGTTCCGCGCGCAACGCCTGCAGGACCTGGTGCGTACGCGGCGAGATCTGCGCCACGGGCAGCGACGTGCCGGGCGCGACGGTCACGAATCGTATGGCGTCGAGATGCCGTTCCGCGCCCGAGGGGTCGACAGTGAACGGGAACAGGGAAGAGGACAGCACCGCCCGGGCGCCGAGCTTGCCGGCGCGGTGCAGGATGGCGCCGTTCAGGGGCTGGCTCGTGACCAGCAGGCTGCCGTCCGTGACCTCGCTCAGCTGGAACGCGATCGGCCCCTCGACGTCCGCCGAGGGCGCGTTGACGGGCAGCATGACGCGGTCGCGGTCAACCGGGTCGGAGAAGGCGTGCAGCACGCGCGGCTCTTCGCCCGAGAGGAGCAACGCGAGCTTCGCGCTGAGCGGCGTCCAGGTCGGCGAGCGCATCCCCGACTCGATCACGCGCAGCTCGAGTCGCTCGTCCGTTCCGAAGCCGGCCGCCCGCAGCTTCGCGGCGACGTGGTCCAGGGCCGCGTCGTAGCCCTCGTTGCCGGGAACGCGGTACCAGCGATCGACGAAGGCGGTCATCTCCAGCGCGCGCTCGGCGTCGAAGGCTGCGTACAGAGCGGCGACGAAGCGCGCCGGACCGGTCTCACCGGGCTCGGTAGCCGGCCCGCAGTGACCGGCGGTCGCCGGCCCGGCGGCAGGCGAGTCCTGGGCGGCGCGCTCGACGCTCCACCAGTTCCCGTGGCTGCCGTAGGTCCCGGCGAATGCGACGGCGGCCAGAGAGCAGGTCCCGAGGGCCTTGAGACGCGGGATGGACAGGGTCGGTCGCTGCACGGGGAGGCCTTGGAGTGTGCCGCCGGGGCTGGACGCGCGGCCCGCGCCCGCCGGGTGGAGAGTATCCCATGCCCGCGCGCCGTCCGACAACGCGGGCGTCAGTTTCCGCGTCCCGCGCCGCGGGCGGGTGCCATTCCGAGGCACAGCGCTCGCAACCAGTGGCGCGCTCCGTTTCCCCAGCGGTTCCAGTCCTCGGCCAGCTCCTCGTCGTCCGCCTCCCGGGCGGCAGCCACCCGAAGCGCCGTTTCCAGGAGGTTCGTGCGCAGATAGCGGTCGAGGTCCGCGGGCACGGGATCGGCGATGCTCAGGGCCGTCGCGACGGCGGCGACGGAGGCACGCCGGATCTCGTCGCCGTCGACCATGTCCATGCGGTCGAGGCTGGTGTGGAAGGTGAAGTCCGTGAAGTGCCAGAAGAGAACGGCTGGGATCCCGGCGTGGATGAACACGTCGTGATCGGTGCCGCCCTCGTACGGGTTCTCGGATGTCTCCCATGCACCCGCGCGCAGCGAGACGTCCACCATGGCGCAGCGCGCGATGACCGCCAGGCCGTTGGGCACGAGCCACCCGGGATCGACGTCGTAGCGGCCCCAGAGCGTGTGCTGGTCGGGCGGCAGCTCGCGCACGGCTCCGGGGTCGGGGTGACGTTCCAGCAGCGGGATCGCTCCGGTTTCGCCGCGCGACTCGCCCGCCATGACGGAGGCGATCGCGGCCACCGGCGTGCGCTCCGTGCTCGCCATCCAGGCCTCGCTGCCGGCCAGCTCGGCGCCCCACAGGAAGGTCAGGCTGCGGGAGGGCGCCGCCAGGTCGCCGCGCCCGATCCTCTCCGCCAGCCCCAGCGCGCACTCGAGCAGACCGGCTGCGCCGCTGGCGTTGTCGGACGCGCCCGGCTCCTGCACGTGGGCGGTCAGCACCACCGTCTCGTCGGCGTGCTCCTCGCCGACGATCGTCGCCACGAGCGTGCGCGCCTGCATCCCGGCGGTGCGTGACTCGGCCTGGTAGGAGACGACGACCGAACCGTGCCGCTCGTGGGCCGCGCGCAGCGCCTCGAAGGAGCGCGGCGAGATCTGTGCCACCGGCACGTCTCCGCCGGGCTCGAGCTCGCGCCAGTGGACCGCGTCCAGGTGGCGCTCGCGCCCGGTCGGGTCGACGTTGTACGTCCCGAGCGAGGCCGACACGATCGCGGCCGCACCGCCGTTGCGAGCGCGCAGGACGAGATCGGGGCGCACCAGGGTCTCGGTCACGAGCACGCCGCCCGGTCGCAGCTCGTCGAGCGAGAAGCAGGCCTCCCCTTCGATCCGGGCGGAAGGCGCGTGGCGCGGCAGGAGGCAGCGGTCGCGATCCGCGGGGCTGCTGAACTCGTGCAGGACCTCCTCGTGACCGTCCGGCGTGCGCATCGCCAGGCGCGCGCTCGTGCCGATCCAGACCGGGTCCGCCAGCGCTGCGAGGACCTCGTGCAGCTCGAGACGCGCCTGCGATCCGAAGCCCGCGCGCCGCAGCTCGGCCGCGATGCGGTCGAGCGACTGGTCGAAACCCGGCCCGCCCGGCGTGCGGTGGCGAGCGTCCATGAAAGCGGTCGTCGCCAGGGCGCGCTCGACGTCGAAGGCGTCGTACAGCCCGGCGACGAAGCGCGCCGGACCGGCGTCGCTCACGATCACGCCCGGGCCACCGGTGTGAGTGCCCGGATCGGGGCGATCCTGAGCGGCGAAGAGCTGGTCGGGCGGGGGAATCTGGGGCGCGCTCGCGCAGCTCGAGCAGAGCGCGACGGCGAGCACGGCGCTGTCGAACCGGCCCTGCATCAGCTCGAGGCCCCCACGCGCCCGTCGATCAGGAGGCCGAGCCGTGTCCGCGCCTCGGCCGGGATCGCCTCCGGGGCGGTCATGATCGCGTTCTTCAGCGCGCTGTCGCACGAGCACTGGCCCAGCGCGGCGATCTTCGGCGCCGCGCTGCGAATCAGCTCGCGGGCGGCAGCGACGTTGCGCTGCATGATCTCGAGCACCGCCCCGACCGAAACGTCGTCGTGTCCATCGTGCCAGCAGTCGTAGTCGGTCGACATTGCGATCGTGGCGTAGGCGATCTCGGCCTCGCGCGCCAGCCGCGCCTCCTGCAGGTTCGTCATGCCGATCACGTCGACCCCCCAGCGGCGGTAGATGCGCGACTCGGCGCGCGTCGAGAACTGCGGCCCTTCCATGTTCAGGTAGATCCCCCCGTCGTGCACCTTCGTGTCGATGCGCGCGCAGGACTGGAGCAGCACCTGCCTCAACTCCTCGCAGACCGGGTCGGCGAAGGACACGTGCGCGACGACGCCGTCCGTGAAGAACGTGTCCGGCCGGTGTCGCGTGCGGTCGAAGAACTGATCTACGAGCACGAAGTCGCCCGGCGCGACGTCCTCGCGCATCGAGCCCACGGCCGAAACGGACACGATGCGCGAGACGCCCAGCTTCTTCATGCCCCAGATGTTCGCGCGCGCATTGATCTGGCTGGGACCGATGCGGTGTCCGCGGCCGTGGCGCGGCAGGAACACCATGGAAACCCCGTCGAGCCGTCCGGTGACGTAGGCGTCGCTGGGCGCCCCGAACGGGGTCGAGAGCTCGACCGTGCGGATCCCGTCGAGCTCGTCCATGTCGTACAGGCCGGAGCCGGCGAGGACCCCGACGACGCGCTTCTCGACCATGCGCACAGCTTAGGACCGCGCCTTCCCCATCTCCAGCGGCAGCGCTGCGAGCCGGGCGCTCGGGAGCTACACTGGCCCCATGGCGCGCGCACGCTGGTTGGGCCACGTCGGGCGGCTGCTCCTGGTCGTGGCGATCCTGGCGCTGCCGGCCTCCACCTTCTTCGCGCGGCGCGAGAGCGCCGAGTGGCAGCGCGACCTGGAGGACGGCGGCACCTGGCGCCGGCGACTGGCGGCGACCGCTCTGGGCCGGGTCGAGGGGGATGACGTGCGGCCGGCGCTCGCGGCGCTGCTGAAGGTGCCCCTCGATACCGATCCCGAGGTGCGCGCCGCGGTCGAGACCTCGATCCGCCTCCTGGCGCCGAGCGCCATGCGGATGGTGTTCGCGGGCGCGATGCTCCAGGGGTCCCACCGGGAGCCGCTCCGGGACCTGTGCGTGCGCGCGCTGCTGGCGAACCCGGACACGGCCATGCCGGCGCTGGCGGCGGTCATGATGAGCCCCCAGGCCCCCGGGCGGGAGCGCTCACCGGCGCTCCTGGCGCGCTTCGGGCTCGAGGCCGTCCCCACCATCACGACGCTCCTGCGCTCTGCCAATCCCACGGCCCGCGCGCTGGCCGCGACGGCGCTCGGCCTGATCGGGAGCGAGGCGCACGAGCACCAGGAGCTCTTGGCGGCCGGAGTGCGCGACAAGTCGACCCCCGTGCGGCTCTGTGTGATGGACGCGATGGCGCGCGTCGCACCGGAGTCCCGGCAGACCCTGCTGGCGGCGCGCGAGCTCCTCCTCGATCCCGACCCGGCCGTGCGCCGCTCCGCGCTGCGCGCCCTGGTCGGCGTCGCGCTGGAGCGCCTGGACGCACCGGATGCGTCGGATGCGCCGCGCGGGGACGCATCCGTGCAGGAAGCCGCCGCCCAGGACATCCTCTCGGAGGCGATCGACGCGCTGCGCGCGCTCTCGCGCGAGCGCTGACCCGGCGCACCTCGCACGGCGTGTCGTTCAGCTAGAGCCTAAAGGCCGAGCCGATCGCGCACGTAGCGCGCCAGGGCCTCGCCGCCGATGCGGTTGCCGCGCGCGTTCCAGTGCGTGTCGCGCGCCTGGTACAGGTGCCGGCGGCCGTCCGCGAGGGGCTCCGCCGCCAGGAATTCGTCCAGCGGATCGATCAGGTCCACGCCGCGCCCGGCGCACCAGTCGCCGAGCCTGCGCTGGGGCAGGAAGCGGTCCATCGTCTCGCCGCCGCCAGAGACGACCGCCCAGACGTCGTCCTCGACCTGGAACTCGTCGGGGATGAGCAGAAACGCGAGCGGCGTCTCACCGGCGGCCGCGATCATCTTCTCCATCTCCTGGAACAGCGCCGGGCCGAGCGCGCGATCGGCGCGGCACACGTTGTGCGCGCGGGATCGTTCGATGTCGCTGAATCCACGCTCGGAGAAGCTGGCCCGTTCCAGCGACGGGTCCACCACCCAGGGAAAGGCGGCGCGCGCCTCCTCCACGGTGTCCACGACCTCGTCCAGCTCGGCGTCGCTGCCCTGGATGTGCCCCGCACCCGCGCCCTCGGCAGCGGCGCGCGCGCGCTCGGCGGCCACCCGGCGCACGCGCGTGACCAGCAGCGCGAGGAGCGAGCGCTCGCGGTCGAGGGCCCACGCGCCCGGCTCGGGAGGTTCGTCGAACGGGCGCCCGAAGACGAGGTCGTTGCCGACGAACAGGCACACGACGACCAGATCGGGCCGCAGGAGCAGCGCTTCGTGCGTCAGGAGCTCGACGTACTCCGGCGGCCCGACGCCCGGCACGCCCATGTTGTAGACCTCGCACACGCCGCGCCCGCCGAGCTCGTCCTCGGCGACGCTGGTGAAGTGCAGGGGCAGAGGCACCACGCCGAGTCCGAAGGAGTCGGCGATCGCCACGACCAGGCGCTTTCCCGGCTCCCTGGCGCCGAGCTCGTGATCGTAGTGACCACGCGAGTTCAGGGGGAAGCCGAGACGCGATTCTCCCGCGCGACCGATCTTCGCCGCGATGAAGCGCATCGCTCCCTGATCGGAGCTCGCCAACAGGGACTGGGGCCGGAACGCATGCAGCGCGCGCAGGCCGCCCTCGCTCCCCAGCAGGGCCACGCAGGCGCTGGTCAAGAGCAGGTCGGCCGGTCGCAGGGTCCGCGCCGCGCGCGCGGCCAGCGGGCGCACCAGGGCCGCGAGGGAGTACGCACCGGCCGCCATGCCGGCGGCGAGGGTGGCGACGAGCGGGCGGTAGGGCTGCAGCGACAGCGCGTGGACGAAGAGGAACAGGACCACGACGCAGAAGAACAGCCGCAACGCCGCCGGCGAGGGGCCGGCCGCGCGCCGGCCGGCGAGTTCGCGCGCGAGCGCCCACAGGCCCAGCGAGCTGGCGATGTAGAGCCCGGCGACGACCGGCACGTAGCGCGGCCCCAGCTCGCCCCGCAGCCCGTCGCCCCAGGCCACGGCGCGCCACAGGGCCCACAGCGAGACCGCCGGGCAGATCGCGAGCAAGGCGCCGAACGCCAGCCGACCCGCGAGCGGGACGTCGCGGGGACCCACGGCTCCGTGCGGGTTCGGCGCCTTCACCGCCGCCATGCTACCTGCGGCCGGCGCGGCCGCGTCCCTGCGGCCGGCCGCCGTCCCGAGGCGGCGCGGGACCCGGGCCGGCCAGGAGCCGGCGCACGACCAGGGTGGCGTAGGCGCCGCGCGGCAGCTCGAACGAGAGCAGCGCGCTCGCCCCGCGCGCCCCCGGCCCGGCCCGCTCGGGCGCGGTGACGCGCAGCAGCCCGGGGCGCACGCACAGCGGTCGATCCTCGCCCTTGAGCCGGAAGCCCGGCGCGTCCTCGATGCGGAGCTGGTCCGCCACCAGACCCTCCTCGGCCAGCACCTGCTCGAGGAGCTCGCGCTGAAGCTCGTGCTCGACGTCGGCCAGCCGTTCGCCCGGCAGCCGGAAGCGACCCTCCCAGCCCTCCTCGGCCGGCAGCGGGCCGAGGGGGAAGACCAGCGGCCCCTCGATCGAATCTGCGACGTGGAGCTCGGCCGCGCCGCAGCGCCGGCGCAGGTAGCTCGCGACGGCGCGGTTCCACAGGTGCGACTGGAAGGCGTACAGGTGGATGAGCCGCACGCGCGTGGCGACGTGGCGGAAGGCGCCGGCGAAGTCGCCCGGGCGCCGCCGGAGGTGATCGAAGACCGAGTGGTGCGCGCGGTGCCGCCCGGCGATCTCGCGGCACTGCGACCAGTCGCCCCAGGCCCGGGTCAGGGCCGACTTGAAGCCCGCCGCGCGCGGGTCATCGTGCCGCGAGCGCGAGCACAGGAGCCCCTTCAGCGCGCCTTCGGCACGGCCGAGCATCAGCTCCTTCGCGATCCACCCTTGCCCGTGGCGCAGGTTGCCGAAGCGCTGCTCGTCGAAGTAGTCGGGCAGTCCGTGCCGGCGGACCACCTCGGCGTTGGCGCGCAGGCGCTCGATCTCGCCTCGATCGAGCTCGCGCACGCGGATGCGGAAGGCGTTGCCGCGGCTCTCGGCGGCGCTCAGGGCCTGGCGCGCGAAGCCCGCCGGCTCGATCGTGAGCTCCGGCTCGTCGACGCGCACGGCCCGACCGCCGGGCACGCTCATGAACTGGCTGGTCACGCCCTGGCGGTCCTTGAGGCCGGCCAGCGAGACCTCGGCCGGATCGACCCCGACCAGGCCGGCCAGCATGGCGGCCGCCTCGAGCGAGGTGAGCTTGCGCTTGGTGACGAGGTAGACGCGGTGGCCCCCGCGGCCGGCGAGAAACCCGTCGCGCAGGAGCTCGCGCACGCGAAAGTCGGAGGGCCTCTGCTTCAGCTTCATCGTCAGCGTCTCGGTGGCCGCACCTTGGCGAGCTGCTTCAGCGCGCGCCGCAGGTCGGCCGGCGGCTCGGCGCGCACGCTGCACTCGCTGCCGTCCGGTCCCGGAAAGCATAGCTCCAGCGCGTGCAGGGTGAGGCGGCTGATCAACGGCGTCTCGGGCCGGCCTCGCTTGGGTCGGTACCCGCGCTTGATCTCGGACAGCGAGAAGCTCCTGCGGCGCCCGTAGAGCGGATCGACCACGAGCGGGAAGCCGCGCGCCGCGAGGTGCACGCGGATCTGGTGCGTGCGCCCGGTGAGCGGCTCGCAGCGCAGCAGCGTGAAGCCGCGGAAGCGCTGCTCGACGCCGATGCGCGTGCGCGCGCTCCTGCCGCCCCGTTCGTCGACCTGCATGCGGCCAGACTTCCTGCGGTCCGGACCGATGGCGAGGTCGATCATCTCGGTCTCGCCCTCGGCCAGGGGGTGCTCACCCTCGACCAGGGCCAGGTAGGCCTTGTGGACCGTCCCCGCCTCGAATGCGGCCCGCAGCCGGCGCTCGGCCGAGAGCGACTTCGCGACCAGCACCACGCCGGTCGTGTCCTTGTCGATGCGGTGCACGAGGCGCGGGCGGAAGCGCAGGCCGGCGGTCGGCTGCACCCGGGACCCGACGGCGATGCTCGAGCGCTGCATGGCCAGCCGTCCCAGCGCGCCGGAGAGGCAGGCGGCGCCGCGCTCCCAGCGCTCGGGCTCGACCGCCAGCCCGGCGGGCTTGTCGATCACCAGCACCTCGTCGTCCTCGTGCAGCACCTCCAGTGCGACCGACGGCGCGGCGGGAGGATCCGGAGCCGAGGCCTCGTCGATGTCGATCGAGATCACCTGGTCGGTGCTCAGGTGCTGCGACGGCACGGCCGCGACGCCGTCGACCAGCACGCGGCCGTCGCGCACTTGATGCCGCAGGAAGCCCTTGTCGAGCAGCGGGAAGAGCAGGCACAGGAACTCGTCCAGCTCGATTCCGCTGCGCTCGCGGGGCACGGGGATGTGGAAGCTCACGGCAGGACCCGGCGCGGATCGGTGCAGCGGAGGCCGCGACCGATGATACAGGGGGCATCAGTCCCGCGCGAAGGCCGCCCGGTGCAAGGCGCCGACGAAGGGGAGATTGCGGTAGCGTCCGGCGTAGTCGAGGCCGTACCCCACGACGAACAAGTCCTCGACCTCGAAGCAGCGGAAGTCGGCCTGGAAATCGACCGCGCGCCGCGTCGGCTTGTCGAGGAAGACGCAGGATCGGACTTCCGCAGCGCCGCGCTTCAGCAACTCCGCGAAGAGCTGGGAGAGCGTGCGCCCGGTGTCGAGGATGTCATCGACCAGCAACAGGTTGCGCCCCTCGATCTCCTGGCCGGTGGGGAAGAAGCTGAGCTGCACGGGACCCGATTCGGTGCCGTCGCCGTAGCTCGAGGCCGAGACGAAGGCCAGCTCCAGCGGGATCGGGATGCGGCGGATCAGGTCCGAGGCGAACACGCACGAGCCCTTCAGGACCGAGACGACGGTGAAGCCGCGGCCCGTGTACGCCTCGGTCACCTCCGCGGCGACGCGGTCGATGCCGGACAGGATCTGGGCCTCCGAGAAGAGGACTCGCTCGATGTCGTCGTGCACGATCTTGGGCCGGCGGGCGGGGGCCGGTGAGCGGGGGGATCGACCTGGTTCCGGGTCGGGGAGAGGACGGCCAGCATACCAGCCGGCCGGGGGATCGCGCGCGGGCGCGGAGCTCGAAAAGCGCGGATCGGATTGATTTCCGCGCAACCTGGCTTTCTGACTCGAAGTCCGAGTGCTAGATTCCCCTGTTGCAACCGCAGGGAGTCGTCTCTCGGGCGAGTATTCCGGTCGAGGAGCTCCCGTACTTGGCGCTCGATCCCCCACATAACTCTCCCGGTCCTCGTTTCCGTCCAGTGCCCGAGGCGTATTGCCTCCGGGTCAGGCAATCGAGCCACGATCGGGAAGGGGCCTTCGGTCGAGGGTCCCGCTCTCCACACGTTTCTTCTCGGGTTCTTCTCAGATGGCAACACGGAAGTACAACCGCCGTTCGGACGACGAACTGATCGCGGAGCTCCAGACCAAGATCGACCGCGTCCAGGCGCGCGTCGAGTCGCGCAAGCGCCGCGACTCCCCGGTGATCAAGGAGCTACCCAAGATCCAGCGCGTGCTCCGCAGGTTCGCCCAGCTGGCGATCGACCACGGGCGCGAGGATCTCTCCAACTCGACCCTCGCCTTCCTGGCCGGCCTCGAGCGCGCCGCCGCGACCCCGCCCGAATCCGAGCGCGGAGCGCGGGTGCGCAGGGGCGCCTGATCTACTACTCCGGAGTTTGCGCGCGCAGCGCGCAGATTCCGAAGTAGTAGATCCGGCGCCAATGGCGCCGCGCCGCCGGTCGGGCGGCGAGGAGGGGGAGGCCGCGCGTCGCGGCCGGTGCGGGGGAGGGTCTGCCTCCCCCGACAACAGGGACTCAGCGCGGCGCAGCCTCCTCATTGGGTTGCGGGCGTCGGCCCGCGCTGAGAGCCTGTCGGAGGCGGCTCCAGGCCCGCGAATCGTCCCGCCATCCGCGGGCCGATGCGGGTCGCGGGGACCGATCGACTGCGCGGGTGATGATCCTCCGCGAGGGGGATGCTCCTCCCGGGAGGGAGGATCACCGCCCTCCGGCGCGTCTTTCGCGCCGAGGGTCGGCAAACGCTGCGGCGGGCACCCGGGCGACGTCGAGCGCGAAGGCGAAACCAGCCTGGCCCGGTCGCCGGCGGCCCTCGCCGTCCCAGCGCAGGAGAGCCCCCGGGGCGCGAGCGATCAGCCCGCCGTCGGTGGTGGCAACCGCCGCGTGCACGCCGGCCAGCGGCAGCGGCCCCAGCTCGAGCTCCGTACGACCGTCGTCGTCCAGGCGCAGCAGGGCGTCCCCGCGCCCGTCCGAGACCCAGACGCGCCCTCCGGCCGGAAGCGGCACCAGGCGCGCGCAGCCCGCGAGCTCGCGCACCCACACCACCGCCAGCTCGCTGTCGAGGCGCAGGACGCGCCCCGGCGGCGCCGCATCGACGAGCCACCAGCCGCCGTTCCCCGCGTCGGCGGCCGCCTCGACCAACCGCCCGCCGATGCTCTCGGTCCGGTGCCCGCCTTCGGAGGCGATCAGGTGAACGCGGCCGGACCCGTCCCCCACGAGCACCTCGCCGCGCGCCACGGCGATGCACAGCGCCCCTTCCAGCGCCGCGAGCACGCTCGGACGGCCGAGCTCGTCGACGCGCACGATCGGACGCGCCCCGGAGCCGGAGCTCAGCAGGACGGCCTTCCCGCGCTCGTCGAGGGCGAGGCGCGCGGGACCGTCGAAGGACGTGACGGCGCGCCGCTCGCCGTCGGCGGAGAGCAACAGCAGCTCGTGGCGCCCCGCTGGCCGGCCGTCGACGGCGGACAGCACCCACAGCATCCCGTCGGCGCGCGCGGCCAACGCCACCGGCCACGGCGCGCACCACTCGCGCGCGACGAACAGGTCCTGGTCGAGGCCGACGACGCGCCCGCCGTCGCGGTCGGCGACCCAGAAACGGGGTGCTCCCGGCTCGAAGGGCGGCCCCTCGAGCGCGCGCCTCACGAGCACCGCGCACAGCGCCGCCAGCGCCCCCAGCCCGAGCCCCAGGATGCGCCGTCGCGCGGACCCGCCGGCGCTCTCCGCCTCCGCCGCCACGCCCACAGGACCGCCGCGGGCGAGCGGGGTTGCGGTCCGGATCCGCGTGCGACGCCTTCATGCGCCCGGGCCGGTCGTGTCATGCCCGGACGGCTGCGGCTCGCGACCCGCCACGCGGTAGCTGTTCCAGATCGCCAGAGCGAAGCCGCCGAGGACCAGCAGCACCGAACCCAGCATGAAGAGGATGCTGGCGTTGAGCCCGCCCGCGAGACCGCTGTGCTGGCCGGCGACCGCCTCCTTGCAGCTCTCTCAGGTGTTCCCCGCCGGCGACAGCAGCGCGAGCGCCAGACCGACCGGGAGCACGGTTCCGAGGGCGGCGGAGAGCTTTCGGAGCAGAGATTCCATCGGGCGCCGGGGCTATCCCCGGGCGGGATTGAAAGGGTACAGCAAGAGGTACACCAGCACACCCGTGACGGACACGTACAGCCACAGCGGCAGTGTGCGGCGCGCCAGGCGTCGGTGCTCGTCCCAGCGGCCGCGACCAGCCAACCAGAGCACGCGCAGCACCAGCGGCAGGTTGACGATCGCGCCAACGACGTGCGTCGCGAGCAGGACCAGGTAGATCGCTCTCGGCGCTCCCGTGCCGCCGAAGCGAGTCGGCCCGCCCTGGGCCGGGACGACGACGAAGTGGTAGTAGAGGTAGCACGCCAGGAAGGCGGCGCTCGTCACGAAGGCCAGGCGCATCAGGCGGCCGTGCAGTTGGCGCCGGCCGCTACGGATGGCGAGCCAGCCGCAGCCGAGCAGCAGCGCCGCGACGCCGTTGAGGACGGCGTCCACCAGCGGCAGGCTCGACGGCGAGCCGCCCGCGGCGGCGCGCGCGAGAAAGCGCACGCGCGCCACGGCCGCCTCCGTGCCGGCGCGCTCGTTCGCGTCGTACCAGCCGCGCACCCGGCCGGCGGCGTCCACGGCCACCAGCTTCGAGCTGTGCGTCACCAGCAGGCCGGGATCGGCATCCGGGTTCTTCGCGACGGGCAGCTTGAAGCTGGCGCGGATCCAGCCGTAGGTCTGCTCCTCGTCGCCGGTCAGGAACAACCAGCGCTCGGGATCGGCCGCGGCGTAGCGCTGCGCGTACTCGCGCAGCACCTCGGGCGTGTCGAACTCGGGGTCGACGCTGACCGAGACGACGCGCGCGTCGGTGTCGGCGAGCTGTTCCTGCGCCCAGCGCATCTCGCCCGTCAGTGCCGGGCAGATCGTGCTACAGCGCGTGAAGATGCAGCCCGCCAGCCACGGCCTTCCGAGCAGATCCTCGCTCGAGATCGTGCGGCCGCTGCGCTCGGTGAAGGAGAACTCGCCGACGGCGCCGAACTCCGCGTCCGAACGCGCTGCGGCGGCCAGCTCGACCCCAGCCGACCCGCCGCGCCCGACTTCGCCGCCGCACCCCGCCGCGCACAGGACGACGGCCAGGGCGAGGGGCAGCCCGCTCAGTGCTCCTTTTGCTCGTCCAGGAATCGCTTGTCTCCGTACCTCCGGGTCGCGGCCGCGTCCTCGATGCCGACCACGTCGCCGGTCGAATCGATGTACTGGTCGCCGACGTGGTATTGGAGCCGGCCGTTGAACGAGGTGTCGGGCATGTTCGCGAAGAGCACGATCGCCACCAACGGGATGGTCGGAGCGATCAGGCCCTTGCAGATCCAGCCCTCCCACTTCATGTGCATGAAGTAGGTGAAGATCAGGTAGCCCTTCCAGATGGCGAAGATCACCAGGCCCGAGCGAACGGCCCAGACCGGCAGCGGCATCCAGATGCCCCAGGCGACCTCGAGCATCGTCAGCACGAGGAGCCCGAAGAAGATCTTGTTCGCGTTGAAGTCGTGGTCTTCGCTCATGGAACGCCGGAGCTACATCAGGTAGACGATGGTGAACAAGAGGACCCATACGAGGTCCACGAAGTGCCAGTAGAGGCCGCCGAGCTCGATGCGCAGGTGGCTGGCGCGGCTGTATCTGCCGCGCACGGCGCCGGCCCAGAGGCAGGTCAGCCAGACGACCCCGACCACGACGTGCAGGCCGTGGAAACCGGTCATCGCGTAGAACGTCGACCAGAAGATGTCGACGTTGGGCAGCATCTCGTGCTCGATCAGCTGGCCGTACTCGTAGACCTGCACGCCGACGAAGACCGAGCCGATCACGATCGTCGCGCCGAGCCACTTGACCAGCCCCCGCCGGTCCTCGCCCTGGATGGCGTGCAGCGCCCTGACCATGGTCCAGGAGCTGCAGATCAGGATGAAGGTGTTCACGGCGGTGATTCCCACCGCCAGTCGGTCCTCCGGATTCGGCCAGGCGGACGTCCCCATGCGCAGGACGATGTAGGTCCCGATCAGGCCGCTGAAGAACATCACCTCGGTGGCGAGGAACAGCCAGATCGCGAACTTGCCGCGGTCGACCGGAGGCCCGCTGTCGTAGTCGTAGATCGCGTGGTGCGCGCGGGGCGCGTCCACGGCGGCATCGTAGGCGGAGATGCTGAAGCTCATGTCTGGGTCAGGCCGACGCGGAGAGGCGCAAGGCCTGGTCGAACAGGACGAGGGAGAGGAAGAGCGGCAGGTACGCGAGCGAGGCGCCGAGCAGGAGCCGGGCGCTCGCCTCCGACTGCGTCCAGGCGAAGCGCAGCGCGGCGGCGCAGTAACCCGACCCGAGCAGCAGCGCCCCGGTCACGTAGACCGGACCGGCGAGCAGCCAGAGGGCGGGCAACAGCGAGACGGGCAGGAGCACCAGCCCGTAGAGAAGCGCCTGGCGCCCTGCCGCCGGCTCGCCGTCGTCGAGGGCCGGCAGCATCGCCATGCCCGCCCGGCGGTAGTCCGCGCGGTGCAGCCAGGCGATGGCCATGAAGTGCGGGAACTGCCAGGCGAAGACGATCGCGAACAGGGCCGGCGCCCAGCCCTCGACCGTGCCCGACAGGGCGGCGTAGCCGATCAACGGCGGCGCCGCGCCGGAGAGCGACCCTACCAGCGTGTTCAGCGTGCTGACGCGCTTGAGGGGCGTGTACACGGCGACGTAGGTGAACAGCGCAGAAGCGGCCAGCAGGGCCGCGAGCAGGTTGAAGCGCAGCGCCAGCCCGACGACCGCCGCCGTGCCCAGGACGGCGGCGGCCAGGATCGCGTCGCGCATCGAGACGCGGCCCGCGGGCAGCGGGCGGTCCTGGGTGCGTCGCATCAGGCGATCGCTGTCGCGCTCCAGCACCTGGTTGAGAACGCCGCCGGCCGCGGCCGAGCAGGTGATCCAGAACGTGGCCTCGAGCGCGAGAGCGAGGTCGCCGGCGGGCCCGGAAGCGAGCAGGGCGCCGACGAAGGCCGCCAGGGCGACGAAGGACGCCAGCCGCAGCTTCGTGAGCTCGATCCAGTCGGTGACGAGGGAATGCCCCCGTGCGGCGCGAATCGACTCCCGGGCCGCGGGCCTCACGACCCCGCCTCGATGCCGGGCTCCAGGGCGTGCTCCAGGGCGTGTTCGCCCTCGACCGGCAGGAGCCGCCGCGTCCACATCACGGCCGACACGCACTGCGCCAGGAGCAGCCCCCCGAACAGGACGTGCAAGGTCGGGAAGACCGCCTGGCGCACGTCGCGCGCCGTCGGGCCGACGGTGACGTAGATGACCAGGAACGAGAGCGCGCCGAGGGCGAGCTGCGCTCCGAGGAGCGCGAGCAATCCGCGACGCACGGCGAGGAGCCGCTCGGCGCCGGTCCCGGCCGCCATCTTCAGCCGCGCGGCGAGCGCGATCAACGCCCCGGTCGCCGCCAGCATCAGCGCCAGGTGCAGGATCAGCGCGGCGAAGGACGCGCTGTGGCGCAGCCACGCTCCCAGGAAGATGGTCGTGTAGACGAGCGCGAGCGAGATCAGCGCCAAGCGCTGCGCGCCCGACGCCCGCGCTCCGGTCGCGGGAGCGCTCGCGCGCCAGCGCGGCGAGAGGCCGATCGCCGTAGCAGCCAGAACGGCGAAGACAGCCTGGCCGAGGGCGCCGTGCAGGAAGGCGAGCTCGCCGCTGTTCTCGAGCACGCGCAGGCCGCCGATCACGCCCTGCGCGCACACCGCCAGCAAGGCCGCGACCGAGAGGGCGCGCGCGCTCACGCGCCGATCGCCCAGGAAGGTCGCGAGCACGGTGCCGATCGCCAGGAACCCGACCAGCGAGCCGAGCAGGCGATGCGAGTGCTCGACGAACGTGCCGGCATCGCGGAACCACTTCTCGACGGGGAAGAAGAACAGGAAGTGGTCGCCGCGGCCCGGCTCGAGCACGAGCCAACCGTCGATGGCCATGCCGGCTTCGAGCGTCGTCACCGTCCCGCCGAACAGGAGCAACGGGACGGCGGCAGCCAGCGTGGCCCAGGCCAGGCGCTGGGGCCAGCGGCTCACAGGTGTCGGATCGGCTGCCATGGCTGACGAGTGCGCGCGGAACGACCTATGCGCTCTCCGCGACCTCCGCTCTCAGGTCGCGCGCTTGCGCGACGAAGTCCTGCTCGACCTCGGGCGCGGCGTACTCGTAGGGGCCGCGGAAGACCTTCAGCTCCCGGTCGAAGTTGCCGTGCCCGGGGGGCGTGGGCGCCTCCCACTCGAGGCTCGCGCCGCTCCACGGGTTGCGGCCGGCGCGCCGGCCGCGGAACAAGCTGTGGAAGAAGTTGAACGCAAAGAAGACCTGCCAGCCCAGCAGGCAGAAGGCGCAGATCGAGATGAACACGTTCACCGGCTTGAGGTGCGCGAACACCTCGTAGGCGTACGGGTCGGCCGTACGGCGCATCAGTCCCGCCAGACCGAGCTGGTGCATCATGTAGAAGACGCCGTTCGTGAACACGAAGGTGCCGACGAAGTGGATCTTGCCGAGCGTCTCGTTCATCATCCGCCCGAACATCTTCGGGAACCAGTGATAGATGCCGGCGAAGATGGCGAGCACGGAACCGGCGAACACCACGTAGTGGAAGTGCGCCACCACGATGTAGGTGTCGTGGATGTAGATGTCGACCGGGGTGGCCGCCATCCAGATGCCCGACAGGCCGCCGATGATGAACATCGACACGAAGCCGAGCGCGAACAGCATCGGGGTCGTCAGCCTGATGCGCGAGCCCCACAACGTCCCGAGCCAGTTGAAGACCTTGATGGCCGACGGCAGCGCGATCATGATCGTCGACACCATGAAGGTCATCCCGAGCGCCGGGTTCATGCCCGAGGCGAACATGTGGTGGCCCCACACGATGAAGCCCAGGCCGGCGATCGAAGCCATCGAGTAGACCATCGGCTTGTAGCCGAAGATGGGCTTGCGCGCGTGGACCGCGATGATGTCGGAGGCCATGCCCATGGCCGGAACGACCATGATGTAGACGGCCGGGTGGCTGTAGAACCAGAACAGGTGCTGCCACAGGAGCGGCTGGCCGCCGGCGGCCGCGTCGAGCGTCTCCGGGTTGAGCTGGTTCACGAGCAGATTGGCCGGCGTGAAGAAGCCCGTGTGCAGCACGCGGTCGAGGAGCTGCATGATGCTCGCCGCCGTCAGGACCGGCAACGCGAAGAGTTGCAGCAAGGCGGCGATCAAGAGCGACCAGACTGCCAGCGGCATGCGCATCAGCGTCAAGCCCGGCGCACGCATCTTGACGATCGTCGTCACGTAGTTGATCGCTCCGCACATCGACGACAGGCCGACGAAGGTCAGCGCCAGCAGCCAGTAGGTCTGCCCACCCTGACCGGCGATGGTCGACAGGGGCGGGTAGGCCGTCCAGCCGGCGGCCGCCGCGCCGCCCTCGACGAAGAAGCCCGTCAGCACGAAGATGATGGCGGGGATCATGGCCCAGTAGCCGATCATGTTCAGCCTGGGGAAGGCCATGTCGGGCGCGCCGATCATCAACGGGATCAGGTAGTTCCCGAACGCGCCCGTCAGCAGCGGGATGATCACGAAGAAGATCATGATCGTCCCGTGCATGGTGAAGAGCATCGTGTAGAACTCGGGCGTGATCACGCGACCGGTCTGGGGGAAGAGGAGCTTCCCGACGACGGGCATCTCGGTCCACGGCCAGGCGAGCTGCCAGCGGATGGCCATCGCCATCAGTCCGCCGAGCAGGAAGAACACCAGGCCCGTGAACATGAACTGGATGCCGATCACCTTGTGATCGGTCGAGAACACGTACTTGCGCAGGAACCCGAGCTCGTGGTGCTCGTGGTGCTCGCGCACCCATCCCGGCGTTCCCAGCCCGGGGGCCACCGGCGTGACGAGCTCGGCGCTCACGACCGCTCCTCCATTCCGTTGCTCATCAGGTCGGCCTGCTTCTCCGTGATCCAGGCGTCGTACTCTTCGCGCGTGACGACGCGTACGCGGCCGTTCATCTTGTAGTGGCCCCATCCGCACAGCTCCATGCAGATGAGCTCGTAGCTGCCGGTCTCACGGCAGTTGAACCAGACCGGGATCGACATGCCGGGCACGGCGTCCTGCTTCAGGCGGAACTCGAGCACCGAGAAGCTGTGCAGCACGTCGCGCGAGTGCAGGTTGAAGAGCACGTCCTCCCCGACCGGGACGACGAACTCGAACGGGTTCTCGATGTCGTCCATCGTGCCGAACACCCCGTCGGCGCCCGCATACTGGAAGCGCCAGTCGAACTGGCTGGCCCAGACGTGCGCGAGCGGCTCGCCCTCGGGGATGTTGCCACGGAACTTGATCTTGGCCCAGGTGCCCATCTGCGAGAAGGCGATGACCAGGAGCAGGGCGGCCGGGATCCCGGTCCACAGGAGCTCGAGCTTGTGGTTGCCGTGCGAGAAGGTGGCCTTGTCAGCGCGCTTGCGCGAGTAGACGAAGACCGAGTACACGAGGATCGCCTCGGTCAGCACGAAGAAGAACGCCACCATCCACAAGATGAGATAGAAGAGGTAGTCGATGTCCGGGCCGAAGGTCGAGACGGTCGGCGGCATCCACCAGCCGTTGGCCGGCGCGGTCACGAAGGTCCACACGCCGAGGACGGGGACCAAGAGCAGCAGCACGGTCGCAACGAGGCGCGTGATCATCGCCCAGCCCCCCCCTGCCCGACGGGGTCGGGCCCCTCGTGCTTCGCGCTCGCGTCGGTGTCGCCGCGCTCGCTGCGGGCGACGTGCGCGATCGGCACCAGGCCGAATCCGTCCGGTCGCTCAGACAGCGAGCGCACGTAATGCACGAGCGCCCACATGGCGTCGTCGTCCAGGAGCCGTTCCCCATCGGCCCCCGTCGACTCGCCCACGGCCGGCATCGGCGTCCCGTTGATGCCGGAGTAGATGCGCCGGTAGATGTCGATCGGCCGCTTGCCGCCGCGGAAGATCCCCCCCACGAGGTTGCGCGGGAAGATCGGGTGGCCCCAGTCGTCGTCGTAGGCCGAAATGGTGTGCTCGGGGTCCTTGTAGGCCGAGTCGCCGTCGCCGCGGCCGCTCACGCCGTGGCACTTGGCGCAGCCGCCCCGTGCGTCGTCCTCGAACAGCGCGCGCCCGCGCGCGATCATCGCGGGCGTCGGTTCGGGGATCACGCCGTCGAAGGCGACGAAGTAGTCCTCGGCCGCGCGCCACTTGTCCTCGACCTCCATGTAGGTCTCGACCACCATCTCCGCAGTCAGCACCTCGTCGGCCTCGAAGCCCGCGACGAGCAGGCGCTCGCTCTCACCGCGCTTCGACAGCAGCATCACGTAGTCGATCAGACCGTGGAGCTGGGCGTCGGAGAAACGTCGAAAGGACGGCATGGCGGTGCCGTTCACGCCCTCGGTCAGGATCCGCAACAGGTCCTCGCGACGCGGGCGCGCCTTGTCCTTCACTGCGGTGAACTTGAAGATGCCGCGGCGGTAGTCGCGCGGGCGGGGCGAGAGGGAGGCCGCGGTCGGGCCGTCGCCGCCGCCCGAGTTGCCGTGGCAGTGCAGGCACTGCCGGCGGTACAACTCGGCCGATTCGGAGAGCGTCGGGTAGTACTCGACGAAGGTCCGCCGCGCCTGATCCGCGAATCCGTCGCCGAGTTCCTCGCTGCGCCCGAGCACGTCCCGCCAGTACGCGTCGAGCTCCGGCATGCGGCGCACTCGGACCTCTTCGAAGCGCTTCGCTTCGAGCAGCGCGAGCTGCTTGGAGAAGCGCCTCTCGTTGTCGGCCTGGAGGGCGTCGAGCTGCGCGTCGTCGAAGGCGCCGGAGCCGCCGTCGGCGGCGGCGTACCGCGGGTAGTTCGGGTCGTAGCCGTCGTCGAGCCAGCGGCCCGTGACCATGTAGCGCGGCTCCTGGGGCGTGCCGTAGAGCATCGCGAGCGCGCCGCGGATCTGTCCCTGGACGTCGGGATACCCGTCGAGCGCCTCGATCGTGCTGGCGTCGAGCTCGTAGCTGCGCGGGGCGGCGCTCGGCTCGAACCCGCAGCTCGCGACGAGCGGCGCGATCGAAACGAAAAGGAGAGCTGCGTGCGGCCGCGCGGGTACTGCGGTCTTCATCGGGTCTGCATCGAGGAGGACGGACGAGGGCGATCCTCCGGCGCGATCCGGCCCGCGGCGGGACCTTCCGAATCCACGGCGGGCGCGCGGGAAGCGCGCTCTCGGAGGCTGGAAGCCGCGGCGGGGGTACGCCGAGGAGGGCGTTGGGGGGGCTCCGCAGGCTCTCGCCCACGAAAGGTCCCGAAGAGTCAACCACGTCGCCGCGCGGAGTCAATGATGCGCAAGCCGATTCCTCCTTTGCGCTAATAAAACTACTTCGATATCCTCATTTTTTTCGGACGCTCTCGAACGGAGAATCCGGGCCCGTGAGCGCGGACTTATCATTCGCGCGCGACGCTTTCATCGGCGCGTACCCTGGTCTAACGACTTCCACGTCTTCATTCCTCCTGATCAGCGCCTCCCCATGAACGCAGGAATCCTGCACGAGCTGCACGCGACGGCCGGTGCGCGCCTGCTGGAGCCGGAACAGGGCGGGGCCCTGCTCACCTACGGCGACGTGCCCGCGGAGTACGAGGCGGCGACGCGCGCGTGCGTGCTCTTCGACCAGACCGGGCGCGGCTGCGTGCGGGCCCGCGGGGCGGAGGCGGGGGCCTTCTTGCAGCGCCTTCTCGCCAACGACGTGCTCGCCCTGGCGCCCTCGCAGGTCGCGCGCAACCTCCTGCTCTCGCCGAAGGGCAAGGTGCGCTTCGACTTCGACCTGGCCCGGATCGGGGACGAGTACCTGCTGTCGACTGCGCCGGGCGAGGGGGCGTCGCTGCTCGTGGCGCTCGACACGTACCTGTTCACGGAGCAGGTCGAGCTCAGCGACGAGTCCGATGCGCACGCACCCCTATGCGTGCTCGGCCCCGACTCGAGCGCCCTCGTCGAGCGCGCGCTCGACGTCGCCGCTCCGCGCGAGGATCTGCGCGTGACGGCGGCACGATTCGAAGGCGGCGCGCTCTCGATCGCGACCATGGTCCAGTTCGGATCGCGCGCCCTGCGTCTGGACGCCGGGCCCGAGCGCGCGCCGGCCCTCTGGACGGCCCTGCGCGAGGCCGGCGCGCGACCGGCCGGCCGCGTCGTGGCCGACATCCTGCGCGTGGAGGCCGGCGCCGCGCAGTCGCCTGACGACCTGGACGAGACCGTGTACCCCCAGGAGGCGCGGCTCGAGCGCGCCTTCAGCCTCGAGAAGGGCTGCTACATCGGCCAGGAGGTCGTGGCCAAGATCGACACCTACGGCGGGCTGAACAAGCGCCTCGTCGCGCTGCGCGTCTCGCACGACGACCCGGTCGCGCGCGGGACGCGCCTGCACCGCCGCGACGAGGAACGCGACGAGTGGCGCGACGTGGGCGTCGTCACGTCCTGGGCGTACTCCTTCGTCCTCGACACCGGGCTCGTGCTGGCCTTCGTGAAGCGGCGCCACCAGGCGGCCGGCACGCGCTTTCGGCTCGCTGACGGCCCGGCCGAGGCCACGGTCGTCCCGCTGCCGGTGCGCCCCGGCGCGGTCCCCCCCACGGGCGTGTTCGAGTAGCGACCTCCGGGCCCCCGCCGGTCCGGCGCCGGATCCAGCGAGTGGGCGCTGCGATGGCTCGCGGGCGATCAGCGCCCGGAGAGCCGGGCGAAGGCCTGGGGCGTGCCCGAGTGCTCCTTCAACACGACGCTGACCTTCAGGTCGAACAGGTCGCCCACCGGCAGCTCGCCCTCGATCAGGACCGGGACACCGGTCGGGTCCTGCATCCAGAGGTGCAGCTCGCCGCGGATGCCGAACAGGCCCGCGAACTCGCGCTCGGTGTGCTCCTCCCCCGCTGGAACGCTCGAGTGCAGCAGGATCTCGCTGCTGCTGAAGACACCGGCGCGGGTCTTGATCGAGCGGCGCTTCCCGCGCCGCAGCGTGACGTCCCACAGCCGGTCCGTCTCGACCATGTCGAGCCGCGCGTCCGACTCGCCGGAGCGCATGAACGTGCGCGCCAGGTACACGGCCCCCAGCATGTCGATCGCGGCCTCCGGGACGGCGCGCTCGCTCCCCTCGCGCCACACCCGGTGCTCTGCCCGCCTGCACTTGTCGCAGTGGTGCTCGTCGCTCCACGGCAGGCTCGATTCGACGAAGTGCTCGCGGCGCCGGCACCCCTGACAGTGGACGTCGCGGCGGTAGCTCGACACCGCGGCGCCGTCGCGCCAACCGAGCAGGAGCTCGCGCCGACGGTTCTCGGATCCCCTCTGGGTGTCGCGCAGGATCGTGCGCGGCCAGGCCTGGGGGTTGATGCGCGTGGTGATCTCGTGGTCCAGCTCGTACCCCAGGTAGCCGCCGCTGGCCGATCCGCGCAGCCACCCGACCTTCAGCTCCTGAGCCGTGTCCTCTCGCTGGCCGGCCAGACCGGGGACGTATCGCTCCACTCCCGAAGCGAGCGTCACCGACCCGACATCGAGGCTGCCCAGCTTCCCCAGATCGAGCACGACCTGGAACACGAGCTCCTCGCCCGGCGGGATCCAGATCGGCAGCCGGTCAGCGCCGCGATCGATCCGCAGGCTGCCCGCCAGAAGGGTCGGATCCCCCGCGCCCGCTTCGACGGCGGAGTTGTCGAGGGGACTCTCGAGCGTGGGCGCATCTTGTTGCGACGCCCGGGCGGTGGGAACCGGCAGCAGGAGCGGGAGCAGGAACAGGAGCGACATGGAAGGTGACGGGGAGAGCACGGGCTGGGATTGGGGGCGGAGGCCGTAGCGGACGCGCAGGCGGCATCCTACGAGAGGGCCGGCTCGTCCTCTCGGCGCCGCTCGGTGATTCGTCGATCGGCCTCCCGCAGCGCGACCGTCTCGGGCGCTTCGCCGGCCTCGGACGCGCGGCGCAGGAGCTCGCTCGTCGTGCGACCGATCCGCTCGCCGATGCGCTCGATCGGCTCGCGCCGCCCATCGAGGTGGAAGGTGGCGCCGCGCACTAGGGCGCCGGCGTTGATGACGAAATCGGGCACGTACAGGATCCCGCGCTCGAACAGCCGCAAGGCGTGCTCCGTCCGGACGAGCACGTTGTTCGCCCCGCCGGCCACGATGCGGCAGGCCAGCCGCTCGACCGTCAGGTCGTGCAGGATCCCGCCCAGGGCGCACGGCGCGAACACGTCGCAGCTCAGATCGAGCTCGCGCGAGGGATCGGCCAGCTCGATCGCGAGCTCCCGCCGCGCGGCCTCGGCCTTGCCACCGTCGACGTCGGCGGCGACGACGCTGACGCCGCGCTCGACCAGGCGGCGCGCGAGCCGCAGCCCGACTGCGCCGAGCCCCTGGACGACCACGCGCCGTCGCGGCCAGTCCTCCTCACCATCCACGTGGCGCAGGGCGGCGGCGATGCCCGCGAAGACCCCCTCGGCGGTCGCATCGGAGAGCCGGCCCGGGCCGCTCGGGCCAGGGTGCGTGACGAACTCGGTGGCGCGCGCCACCCACTCCAGCTCGCGCTCCCCCGTTCCGACGTCGGGGCCGGTGTAGAAGAGGCCGCCCAGGCTCTGCACCACCCGGCCCACGTACGCGTAGGCGCGCTCCCAGTCGACGCCCGGCGCGTCGATCAGGACCAGCTTGCCGCCTCCCGCGGCGACGTCCGCCAGACAGCATTTGCGCGACATCGCCAGCGCCAGCCGCAGGCAGTCGCGCAGGGCCTGGTTCTCCTCCAGGTAGGCCCAGCGCCGGATCCCGCCCAGCGCGGGGCCCACGCTGGTGTCGTGCACCCCGAGGAAGGCCCTCAGCCGGGAGCGCCGGTCGTGGATGGCCAGCACGCGCTCGAAGCCGTCGCGAGCCATCGCTGCCAGGATTCGGGTCTCCATGCGCGCTCGGGTTCCTTTGAAGCGCGTCGCCTGCGCTCCTCCCCTGGATTGTACCTTGTGGCCGGCAAGCGGCCCTTCACCCTCCGAGCGGGAAGAAGGCGGCTGCCAGGGACGTCCAAGGCTCCATGCCCCAGCACCCGATCGCTCCGCCCGGCGCCGCGGGCACTCTCCGCGTCCTGCGCGGCTGCGCGGTTCCTGAAGATCGACCACGGAGGCGCGGAGGACGCGGAGAGTCCTCGCGGCTCCACGCCCGGACGTTCTTCCTCTCGCCCTTCCTGCTCCCTCGCGCATTCCACGCGATCTGCGCCGTCCGAGAAGCCCAGGGAAGGCCACTTCACCGCTGGTTCCTCATCCGGACGCTCGCCCTGGCGGCGGGCTGCGCCGCGCCGGCGGCGAGCGGCGGGGCCGGCACGCCGGCGCAGGACGAAGACTACGTGCCGGTCGAAGCCCGCCTGCCGGACCAGGACAGGAGCTTCGGGCTCTACCTCGCGCAGCTCAGCACCGGCATCAGGGCCTGGACGGAGAAGACCTGGAACGCGGCCAGCAGCACAGACCGCAAGAAGCAGGACATGCTCGAGCTGTACCTGACCGGCGAGGCCAAGAAGCGCCAGCGCGAGCTGATCGAGACGCTCGAGACCGGACCGAAGCAGAACCGCGTCATCGCCGCCGCCGCCCTCGGCTTCACCCGCGAGGAGGACGTGCTCAGCCCGCTGCTCAACGCGCTAGAGGATCCCGAGCCGGACGTCGTGAGCAATGCCCTGCTGGGCCTCAGCCTGCTGCAGTCACCGCGCACCCCGCTGGGCCGGGTGAGCGACATCCTGCGCTACGACCCGAACGAGCGCATGCGCTGGAGCGCGGCCTACGCGTTGCGGGTCCTGATCGAGGCCGGAGCGCGCGACAAGGGCGCGCTCGACGCCGCGCGCGCCGGCCTGGCCGACGAGGAGCCGATGGTGCGCTCCCAGTGCTCCCTGATCCTGGCGCTCTTGTCCGACGCCGAATCGATCCCCTCGCTCACCACCCTGGTGTACGACGAGGTCCCGCTGGTCGGCTCGGCCGCGGCCCTGGCTCTGGCCCACATCGGCCGCGAGGTTCCCGGCGCGCGCCGTCCGGCCGCCAGAGCCCTGGCCCAGGCCATGAGGGACGGCGACCGGGCCCTGCGCGTGCGCCTGATCGCGCCCCTGCGCAAGCTGTCCGGCCAGGACTTCGGGATGGACGTGGCCGCCTGGAGCGACTGGGCCGCGACGCAGTAGTCGGCGCGGCCACCGGCGCTACCCTGGTCACGCGATGCGCCCCGCCGCTCTCCGACTCCCATTGCTCTGCGCCTGCGTCGCGCTCCCCGTCGCACTCGACCCCGGCGCGCCCGCCGCGGCACCCGCTCGCCAGGAGCGGGACCCGGCGCAGGACTCCGGACCCGAGCCGGAGCAGGCTCGGGTCCCGGGTCCGCTCGCGCCGCGGCGGGCGGTGGCCGGCCTGCGGGGCTTCGTGAGCCGCTCGACGCTGGTGTTCGATGAGTTGCCAGAGGTGCCCCACGCGCTGGAGGCGGTATTCGTCTTCCCCGATCGCGGCCGCTGGCGGATCGAGCCGGCGCAGGCCTCGAGCGGCGACCGGCGCCTGCGGTTCCGCTACGGCCCGAGCGTGTTCGAGCTCGACCCCGGCAGCGCCCGGTCGCGGCGCCTGGAGCCTGAAGCCGAACGCCCCGCCTTGTTGCAGATGGAGCTGCGCCGAGCGGTGATGACCTGGCCGCACGGCTTCGACTGGACCGGCACTGGCCAGGCCCGCAGCGCCGGGCTGGGCCCGCTCGGAGAACTCGAGGCCAGTCTCGACCCGCAGACTGGGTTGCCGCGCGAGCTCAGGAGCCTGCAGCCCGACGGCAGCGCGCTGGAGATCCTGAGCGAGATCACCTGGCGCGAATGCGACGGGCGGCGCTGGCCCGCGAGCTGGCGCCTCGCGGCTGGCGGGCGCCCCATCTGGCGCGAGACCATCGAGCGCATCGAAACGGGCTGGAGCTTCCTCGACTCCTACTTCCTGCCGCCGGACCGCCGCCCCGCCGCGCCGCCCGATGCCGGTCGGCCCCAACACCTCGACCTGCCACGGCGCGTCGAGCGCGCCTTCGCGCTGCCGGAGGGCACGAGCTGGGAAGAGGCTCGGACCCGCGCCGCGAGCCTGCGCGCCACCTGGGCCGAGCGCCTGGAACTGCACCCGGCCACCGAGTTCGAGCTGCGCGCGGACGGCCGCCCGGCCGCCGTGCGCCTGAGGCTGCGCGACGCCGGGGCCGAGGCCCCCGAAGGCTGGCGCTTCGCGCCCGGTGGCCCCGGCCTCAGCTCATTGGCGGAGACCCCCGAGGGCATCGACGCCGCCCTCCTTCGCGGCCTGGCGGGCGCGGTGCCGGTGGGCGCCACGGGCGGGACCCCTTACACCAGCCAGCCACCGGGGTCGCAGGCCGGAGGGCGGGTGCAGGTGGTGCTCCCGATAGAGCCGCGGGATTGACCGCACCCGGGGACAGGGCCCCCAGGGCGACCTCTTCGGAGGACACGCACGGGTGGTCGTCCCCCTGGCGGGCGGCAGCCGGGGCGCCCCTCGGCCGGGCGCGGCCCGGTCCCCGAGGCACCCGATTTGCGTGGGCTATATTGGTGGGCTGGGTGGATGTCCAGCCCCGCTACCGTCCCGAGCGCCTGAGGCCTCCCATGTCCCGAATCCCCATCACGACCCTCCTGGTCCTCGCCGGCGGCCTCTGCCTGGCCGCGGGCGAGGCGCACGGTCAGCGCCGAGTCCCCGATCCGCGCTCCTCGGTCCTGGGGAGCGCGCCTTTCATGGCGCTCTCGACGGCGCTTCCGAGTCCGGAGCCGGCGGCCCTCTCCCAGAACCGCGGTGCGCGGGGCGGATCAGCGCGTCCGAGCGGATCAGCACGTCCGAGCGTCTCGCGCTCCTCGGTCGCCTCGCAGTCGCGCGGCAGCTCGGGCGTCTCGCGCTCCTCGGTCGCCTCACAGTCGCGCGGCAGCTCGGGCGTCTCGCGCCCTTCGAGCGCCCCGCAGCCGAGCGGCAGCCCGCACTCCTCGGTCGGCCCTCAATCGCACGGCAGCTCGCGCAGTGCGGGGCCCGTTCGCGGCGGGTCCTCCTCCATTCCGACGTCACCGCGGTCGGCCGGCCCCTCGAGCGCGCCGCGCGTGGAAGTTCCGCGCAGCTCGGGCAGCCGTGACGGCAGCTACGGCGGTCGCTCCTCCTCGGGATCCACGAGCTCAGTGCCCTATGTTCCGCCGAGCGTGCGCCTAGGTGCGAGCGACTTCGCCGCTGACGGCTCGACGGCTCCGCGCGAGTTCGCCGGAGCGTCGCGCGGCACGCCGTACGACCGCGCGTCCTCGAGCTCCCCTCACGGACCTGGACGCGTGTCCGTGGCCGACACGATCGTCGACCTGACTCCCGCCGCTTCGCCGCGGCGCGAGCGCGTTTCCTTCCCTCGCATGTACGGTTCCGACAACTCGCTCTCCGGTGCGCGGGCCTCGGCACTGCGCGGCCGGAGCGACGGCGTCGGTCGCACGAGGGAGTCCACCATGCGGCTGGGCGATCGAGCCCAGCCCGGCTCGATCCTCGAGAGCTACCCGGAAGCGCGCTCGAGCACGCCGACGGCGCTGGGCGCGGCTGGCACGCCGAGCGGCGCAGCGGCGCGCCGCGGTGCGGCCGCGCGCGACGCGAAGCTCTCCCGCGCGCGCGCCGAGGCGCTCGCGGGACGTCGCCGGGCCATCGAGCCCGTCCGGCCGCGGGCCGACCGGACGCGCCCGGAGGACACGACCCGTCCGCTGCCGACGCGGCGCGACCTGTCCGGCATGCGTGCGCGCTACGAAGCCGCCGCCGCGAAGGACCCCGGGCTGCGCCGGAAGGTCGACGCGCGCTCGCGCGCCGCGGCCTCGGCCACCGACCTGGCCCTGCGCACGGCGCTGCGCTCCAACCCCATCACGGGGAACATGAGCAGTGGGTACTCCCCGGACTTCGCCCGCGATCCGGTCCAAGGCTACTCGTACTGGTACTGGAACAACTGGTATCCGGGCTTCTGTGGCTGGTGGTTCGGGCACCACAGCTGGTTCCACCTCAGCTGGGGCTGGGGTTGGGGCTGGGGCGGAGGCTACGGCCACGGCTACAACCCCTGGTGGGGGTACTACTACCCCTATTACGGCTGGCCCTGGTACTCGGACTGGTACTACCCCGGTTACTACTCCTTCTACTACCCCTACGCGTACAGCTCGTACTCCCCGCCGATCGTGTACCAGACGGTGTACTACGGCGACGACCATGTCGATTACGGCAGCGACGAGAGCGCCGTGGCGGCCGAGCCGGAGGATCCGCGCGTGGCCGTGGAAGCCGAGGTCGGGGCCGACGTGGCGCAAGCACCGGCGTACGCCCCCGGTGCGCCCATGGGGCGCGCGGCGGCCGAGTACCTGGCCCTGGGCGACCGGGCCTTCGTGGAGGGACGCTACGGCAGCGCGGTGCACTACTACGCGAAGGCCGTGGAGTTCGCGCCCGGCGACGCGGTCATGTACCTCGTCCTGAGCGACGCGCTGTTCGCGACGGGCGACTACCACTACGCGGCCTTCGCCCTGCGGCGCGCCCTGGAGCTCAACCCCGAGCTGGCCGGGGCCATGATCGACAAGCACGAGTTCTACGGCGATTCAGCCGACTTCGACCTGCAGCTCGCGCAGCTCGAGAGCTACCTGCAGGACCATTTCCTCGACGACGACGCGCGGCTCGTCCTGGCAGCCAACTACCTCTTCGGCGGGCAAGCGCGGAAGTGCGCCGAGCTCCTGGAGAACGCCTTCAGCCTCGAGGTGCGGGACAGCCCGGCCGGAGCCCTGATCCTCGCCGCCGCTCAGCGCGAGACGGCAGAGCTGGTTCACTGAAGGACTGAGAGGCTGAGCAGAAATCGATGATACAGCCTCTCAGATGCCGTTTGGCCCAACGCCTGGCGGCGTTGGCGCCGATCGCGAACGACCATGGCGTCTGAGCCTCTGGGGCCAGAGATGTTGACCGGCGTTCAAGAACCGACTCGCTCGCAAGGGCGTGCAACCGGCGCCGGAGGCGCCGCGCCGCCGATCGGGCGGCGAGGAGGGGGAGGCCGCGTGTCGCGGCCGATGCGGGGGAGGGTCCGCCTCCCCCGCCAACAGGATCAGCGCGGGCCGAGTCCTTCCATTGGGTTGCGGGCGTTCAGCCCGCGCTGAGAGGCGGCGCCAGGTTCGCACCCACCGGCGCGGGGGAACCGGGCGGCGGCGGCAGGGCCGCCGCCCGGTCGTACAGGAAAGGCACGGGCGGACCGAGGTCCTACCCGACTTCGATCTCGCGCGGGCCGCGATCGCCGGTGTAGAGCTCGACCGGAGGCACGCGGCCGAAGCGCCGCTCGAAGCCGGCCGCCAACCGGGCACGGAGCTCCTCCTCCGCGCCCTTGCGCAGCAGGATCACGGCGCAGCCGCCGAAGCCCGCGCCCGTCAGGCGCGCCCCCAGCACGCCCTCGACCGCAATGGAGTCTTCCACGATCTGGTCGAGCTCGGGGCATGAGACCTCGTAGAGATCGCGCAGCGAGGCGTGGGAGCGTGTCATCTCGACCCCAAGGCCCGCGGGGTGGCCGGCCAGGAGCGCGTCGCGCGCGGAGAAGGTCCGCGCCACTTCGCGCAGCACGTGCTCGGCGCGGCGCGCGACCGTAGCGTCCAGCTCGCCGCGCTGGTCCTCGAGGGTCGCGTAGGCGACGTCGCGCAGGCAGGTCGCCGCCGGTTGGACGCGGCGCAGGACCTCGAACGCCGCGCGGCACTCGGCCACGCGCCGGTTGAAGGCCCCCTCGGCCAGCTCGCGCCGCACGCCGCTGTCGGCCACCGCCAGCGCGAAGCCGTCGAAGTCGAAGGGCAGGTGGGTGCTCCTCGCGTCCTTGCAGTCGAGCCACAAGAGGTGTCCGGGCCGCGCCAGGCCGACGGCGTAGGGGTCCATGATGCCGCACTGCACGCCGACGAAGCCGCGCTCGGCGTCCAGGGCCGCGTGCACGCGCTCGAGCGGCTCGAGCCCCAGCTCCCACACGACGTCGAGGGCCAGCGCCGTCCCCACGCAGATGGAGGCCGAGGACGACAGCCCGGCGCCGATGGCCAGGTCGCCGCCGAAGAGGAACTCCACGCCCGCTGCTGGCGCGGCCGCAGCACGTCGAGCCAACTCGACCAGGACCCCGAGCGGGTAGTCCGCCCAGACGCCGCGGCGCTCGCGGGGCAGGTCCGTGAGATCGACCTCCAGGACCGCCGGATCGAAGGTCGAGGCCATCACCACGCGCGAGTCCGCGCGTGGCCGCACCGCGACGAACGTGCCGCGGTCGATGGCGGTCGGCATCACCGGGCCGCCGTTGTAGTCCAGATGGGCCCCCATCAGGTTGACCCGCCCAGGCGAGAAGAACTGGCGCGGCGGGCCTGCGCCGCCGAAGCGTTCCCGGAAGGCGGCGGCGTGCCTGGCGAAGCTCCGCGCCAGCACTTCGTCGCCGCTCTCGAGGCCGGCGGGGCTCATCGCACAGAGTGTAGCGGCCCGGATCGCGCGGATCCGCGCTTTCCCGGGACCGACTGGGGGGCTACAGTCGTCGCCATGGTGGGTCCTCCTTCCTCTGCCAAGCTCCCCGTCGCGCTTTCTGCCATGTTCGCGCTCGCGACCTCCTGCGCGAGCGTCGATTTTGAGCGCGACACAGAGAGCTCGGGCACCTTCGCGGCGACCGGCTGGGCCCTGACCCTGTTCTCGGTCGACCTGCCCAAGTCGGCCGTGAACATCGCGCGCGAGAACGTCTCGGACGCCAACCTGCCCAACATGGTCGTGCAAGACGTGAAGGTCGTGCCCTACCTGGGGCGCTTCGACTGGCTGCTGGACCTGATCAGCGTGCGCCGCGCGAAGCTCACCGGAACCTGGGGATTCTCGGGCGAGTGACCCACAGCGCGAGGCGCAGGCCCAGGATCCAGCCGAGGATCTTCCACCCCGCCCTGAGCGTCCCGAGGAGCGTGCCGGTTATCTTGCTGTGCCCGGAGCGCGCGCGGTAGCTCACCGGCACCTCGACGACGCGCAAGCCCGCGACGCACGCCTTGAGCTGCATCTCGACGGTCCAGCCGAAGTCCCGGTCACACATGCCAAGGTGCTCCAGGGCATCGACGCGGATCGCGCGGAAGGGACCCAGATCGGTGTGGCGGGCGCCGAACAGGACTCGCATCAGGAAGCACGCCAGACGGTTCCCGTAGCGCGCCTGGGGCAGGAGCGCGCGCGCTCCCGCGCCCTGCTGGAGGCGCGAGCCGACGACCAGGTCCGCGCGGCCCGCGAGCACCGGCGCCAGCACGAGCGGAAGCTCCTCCGGGAAGTCGGAGTGATCCGCGTCGAGGAAGCACACCACGCCGTCCGGTCCGAGCGGCTCGAGCGGCGGGTCCAGAGGGTCCGGTCGATCGGGCGGGCGGCGACCGAGGACGACGTCGATCCCGGTCAGGCAGGCCTGACCGTAGCCGCGACGCTCCTCGCGCACGACGCGCGCCCCTCCCTCGAGCGCGACGCGGCCGGTCGCGTCCTCGGAGCCGTTGTCGACCACGACGAGCAGGTCCAGGTGCTCGCGCGGGAGGTCGGACAGGACGCGCGCGAGAGCGTCCTCCTCGTCCAGGGCCGGCACGACCACGGCGACCCGCGGCCGGGCGCGGGCGCGGGGCGAAAGTGCGCCCGCTTCCATCGCGGCGAGTATAGGCTTGCGGCGGTGGAGCCGAGTTCCCCCATCGTCCCCACCCTGAGGCCCGCGAGTCCCCTCGAAGAGCCCTCCATCGTCACGCTGCTCGACGACGCCTTCGGGCGGACGGAGTGCGATTCGCGGCTGGCGCTCGAGCTGGCCGGTGGCCACCCCGCGTTCGAGCGGCGCCTGGCCTTGCTGGCCGAGGTCGAGGGCGAGGCGGCCGGCTGGGCGCTGCTCCTGCCGCGGCGCTTCCGGATGCGCGGTCTGTGGGTCTCCATGGGAGTGCTTGGACCCATCGGCGTCGCGCCGGCGCGCCAGGGCCTGGGGGTCGGCGGGGCGCTCGTGCGCGCCTGCCTCGACGCCATGGAGCCGAACGGCCTTCTGGCCGTAGTGTTGCTCGGCTCGCCGCTCCGCTACGGACGGCACGGCTTCGCGCCGGCCTTCGACCTGCACACGCTGCGAGTGCCCACCCACGTCCTGCCCGAAGAAGGCGACACGTCGGACTGGCGCGCGCTGCGGGGCGAGGACCTGGAGCCGCTGGAGGACGTGCACCTGGCGAGCTACGGCGCGATCAACGGCTGCGAGGAGCGACTCCCGTGCGCGCTGGACTGGGAGTGCCTCGCGCCGGACGCCCACACGCTCGTACGCGGCGCGGTCGGCGCGCCGAGCGCGTACCTGCGTTTCAGGAAGCGCGCCGAG
>Ga0326597_10001471_pt1 | contig 38015 bp, 34 predicted proteins | sample RVTome_12_FD_203789 | JGI IMG/M metagenome (GOLD analysis project Ga0326597, IMG submission 203789) | Soil microbial communities from uranium-contaminated site in the Upper Colorado River Basin, Wyoming, United States - RVT100D185 | ecosystem: Environmental > Terrestrial > Soil > Contaminated >... | reverse complement strand
GCGCGGTATGAGCGCACCCGTTCGGCGACGGCGACGTCGCCGAGCCGTTCCCTGGCGAAGGTCGCCACCAACTCGGCCGCCTTCCGGGACTTCGCGAAAACCAGGGTCTGGACCTCGGCCCCCACGAACGACGCAAGCAGGTCGCCGGACTCGCGCAGCAGCGAGCGGCGGAGTCCCTCGTCGACGTCAGTGAACGGCGGCTGCCAGATCCCCAGCGTCATGGGACCGCGCGGCGAACCGTCCTCGACGACCTCGGTCACCTGGAGGCCGGTCAGCGCGGACGCGTGCTCGGCCGGGTTGCCGATCGTCGCACTGGCCAGCAGGAACGTCGGGTCGGCCCCGTACCGTTCGGTGACCCGGCGCAGCCGCCGCAGCACCAGCGCGATGTGCGAGCCGAACACGCCCCTGGCCACGTGCGCCTCGTCGACGATCACGAACCGCAGACGGTGGAAGAAGTCCGCCCAGTACTGGTGGCCGGGCAGCATCGAGTGGTGCAGCAGGTCGGGATTGGTGAGGATCCAGTTCGCCGTTCGCCGGATCGCGTCGCGCTCGGGCCGCGGGGTGTCCCCGTCGACCACGGCCGCACGCACCTGGGGGATCTTCAGGTCCCGCAGCGAGCGCAACTGGTCACGGGCCAGCGCCTTGGTCGGTGACAGGTACAGCGCGCCGGCGGTGTCGTCGGCCACCATCGCCTCGAGTACCGGCAACTGGTAGGCCAGGCTCTTGCCACTGGCGGTCCCTGTGGCGACCACGACGTGCGTGCCGCCGTTGGCCAGCGCTCTGGCCTCGGCCTGGTGCGTGAACAGGCCCGTGACCCCGGCTTGCTCCAGCCGCGCCCGCACGAGGGCGGGGACGTCGTCCGGAAGCCCGACCTGACGCGCTCGTCGGGCTGGCAGCTCGACCAGGTGGATCAGGCCCTCGTCGTCGCCGTGCGCGCCGTCCTGGCCGGAGCCGAGCGCCGATGCCCTGGAGGTCCCGCCCGACGCCGACGTGGCGGCGACGAGTTCGAGTACCTGCCGGGGATCCACGCCGCCGGTCAGCCGCCACCCTCGAGCGAGGACAGCAGGCCGTCCTCCCTGACGTCGGCGAAGACCGCATAGGCGCCGTCAGACAGGCGGTAGACCGAGGCAGCCCCGGCCGTGCCGATGTTGCCCGGCAGCATGGCCTGGGCGACGTTGTCGGGCTCGATCTGCATGGCCAGCGTCGCCAGCCGGAGCAGACGGTCGGTGGGGATCGAGGTCTCGGTGTGGCGGCGGAGGATCGAGATGTAGTCGAGCAGGCGGGCGGGGGACGGGTCCTCGTCCCTGACCATCTGGTGCACGGCACGCATGACCTTCGCCTGCCCGTTGGACCGGCCGATGTCGCCGTCAGGGCGGGAGTACCGGTCACGGGAGTATGCGAGGGTCTGCCAGCCGACCAGCATCTGTCGTCCGGGCTGCAGGTCGGTGGATGCCCCGCGCGGATCGTTCAGTCGCTGCTCGACGTCGACCTCGACGCCCCCGAACTCGTCAACGCCGGCGATGAAGGCCGAGAACCCGGTGACGATGTAGTCGTCGACCTGGATGCCGGTCAGGTCGGTGATGGTCCCGACCGCGTTCTCGGGACCGCGGGTGAGCATCGCGTTGATCTTGGTCGTGCCCATCCCGCGAACCGGCACGTACGAGTCGCGGGGGAACGAGATGATGCTGACGTGCTCGCGGGCCTGGTCGATCACGACCAGGTGGATGGAGTCGGCGCGGCCGGTGCGCGCCCCTCCGCCCCGCGGTGGTCCCTCGTCGGATCCGAGCACCAGCAGCGCGTACATGCCGTCGTCGTCGAGCGGCATCGTCAGCCAGCGCCCCACCGCGGCCAGCGACGCTGTGCCGAGCACGGCCAACTGGGCGACCACGAGCAGCGCGACGAGCCCCCGGCGACCTCGCGGGAGGCGGTTGCGTGTGCGGTGCAGCCACGTCATGACGCCACCTCTGGCTCGGGCCCGGCCATGACCAGCGTCAGCGCGTACTCCTCGCCGATCGTGAAGGCGAAGGTCGCAGAGGCCACCGTCCCGTCCGCCTGGGTGACCTCGACACGGGCGGACGCCCATTCGAGGACGTTCTCGCCATAGACGGCGAGGTGGTACCGGGCCGACGCGACCGGGTTGTCGGGGTTGGTCAGGTCCGTGGTGACCGCGGTGATGCGGGGATCGGGGGGCGGCGGGGCCGGTTCGCTCGCGCTGGCACTCGCGCTCGGCTGCGGGTCCGCGCTGGCGCCTGATGCGGTCGGTTCGGGCGTCGGCTCCGGGATCTCGAGGCCCGCAGCCGCGATCGAGGCGAGGTCGCCGGGGCCGCCGTACTGAAGGTCATCGAGGTGGCCGTCGAGCCACGTGGCCATGGCGTCACGGACCTGACCGGCGCCGTCCTCGTCGAGCGGTTCGCGCGTGCCGTGCCCGAGGATCTCGCGCGAGCTCACGTGGAAGACGGCATCGACGCGCTCGCCCACGACCGGGTGGACCTCGAACGTCGATTCGGTCGCGGACGGGCTCGGGGGTGTGGTCTCTGGCTCCCCGCGGGAACACCCGACGGCCACGACGGCAAGCAACAGCGTCGCCGCGAGGCGTGGCAGGAGGGAACGCACGACGACCTCCGGGTCGGTCGACTTCTGACGCTACCACCGCCTCCGAAGGTCGCATGTGGGTCTCCGGACCCATTTTCTCCCACTTCCCGGACACGTGGCCGGGGCCATCGTCTGTACGCTCCCGGGCACGTGAGGAGGAACGGGTGGAACTGGATTCCAGAACGCGGCAGAGCGTCGCCGCGTACGACCGCTCTGCCCGTGAATACCAGGAGGCGTTCCGCCTGAAGCGGCCGATCGCCGACGTGCGCCGGTTCGCCGATCTGGTCAAGCCGGACGGCCTCGTGCTCGACGTCGGCTGCGGGCCGGGCTCGGACCTGCGCCTGCTCGGCGACACCCACGTGCACCCGATCGGGGTCGACCTGTCGCTCGGTGCGCTGAAGTTCGCGCGGATGCTGTTGCCGCGGCACGCGCTCGTGCAGTGCTCGTTCCTCGACCTGCCCTTCCCCCCGAACCTGTTCGGTGGCCTGTGGATGTCGTCATCGTTCACCCATCTGCCGCGCGGCCAGTGGCGCGACGCGTTCGCCGGCCTGCTCGAGCACCTCGAGTCAGGCCCTGTCTACTTCTCGTGCTACCGCGGCACCGCCGACATGGAGCAGATCGACGACCCGATCCTCGGACCCGTCCACCGCTCGCAAGCAACGGAGGAGGAGGTCGAGGCGCTGCTCTCCGCGCACGGCCTGCGAGACGTCTGGGCCGAGGTCCGACCGGATCCGATCGTCGACCGCCGGCGGCCGTGGGTGGTCGCGATGGGCGTGCGATGACCGAGGGGTCGGTGGTGGTCCGGTCACGCCGGGCCGCGATCGTCGGTGCACTGTGGCTGCTGACCGCGTTCGTCCTGGCCGCGGCGGGGATCATGCTGCTGGTCGACGACGGGCGGGTCTGGTTGGAACTGCCGCTGGCCGTCCTCGCCTTCCTGGTCGGGCTCGCCACCTGGAGGTCGCGCGTCGTCTTCGGACCGCTCGGGATCGACATCACGCAGGGCTGGCGCCGACGTCACCGCCTGTTGTGGGGCGTGGTCGACCGCGTCACCGTGGACACCACATCCTGGTTCTGGACGGTTCCTGTATGGCTGGAACTGACCGACGGCAGGACCGTGCTGCTGCCGGCCTGCTGGGGCCTGTCACGCCGTCGCCGGGTGGCCCTGGTCGACGAACTCGCGCAACTGTCGGCGGCCCATGCGGTCCTGGTCGCGGCGGTCGACCACGACCACACACAGGCGGCCTGAGACCGATCGGGCCAGGTCGTTGCCGAGGCCACGCGCGCTCTCATGCTCCTCTCAGGATGCCGGTGCATGATGAATGCATGGTCCGACGTCCACCACTGCTGAGGAGACCGCGATGAAGCTGTCCAGGAAATCGCTCGCCGGGATCGCCGTGGTCGGCGCCCTGACGCTGGGCGCGACCATCCCCGCCATCGCTCAAGACGGCAGCGAGGAGCCCTCCGAGTCCGTCGAGGAGTCGCAGGGCAGGGGTCAGGCGATCCGCGAGCAGCGTCACGCGATGCGCGAGCAACGCCACGAGCTGCGTGCCGAACGCCAGGCGATGCGCGAAGAGCACAAGGCGCTGCGCCAGGCCCAGCACCAGCAGGTCCTCGACCGCGTCGCCGAGATCCTCGGGGTCTCCCCGGCCGACCTCGCCGCCGCGATGGAGCAGGCCAAGGACGAACTCGGCGAGCAGCACCGTGCCGAGCGTGAGGAACTGGGCTTCGGGCCCGGCTTCGGCAACGGCATGGCCTTCGGCCACGACAAGGCCGACACCGAGGACTCCGCCACGCCATGATGCAGCCCCTGGGCTGACATCGAGCGGGAGTTCGGATGAGGATCCTTGTGGTCGACGACGACCGCGCGGTGCGGTCCTCGCTCGAGCGCGCCCTGCAGGTACATGGTTACGAAGTCGCCCTGGCCGACAGCGGCGTCGAGGCGTTACAGCGGATCGCCGAGTCGCGACCCGACGCGATCGTGCTGGACGTCAACATGCCGGGGGTCGACGGTTTCGGGTTGACCAGGCGCCTGCGCGGCGACGGCGACGACGTGCCCATCCTGCTGCTGACCGCACGCGACGACGTCGCCGACCGGGTCGTCGGCCTCGATGCCGGCGCGGACGACTACCTCGTCAAGCCGTTCGCGCTCGAGGAACTGCTGGCCCGTCTGCGGGTCCTCCTGCGGCGTGCCCAGCCGTCCGAGGCAGGCACGCGGGTTGTCCGCGTCGCAGACCTCACGCTCGATCCGGACACTGCCGAGGTCCGCCGTGGCGACCGGTCTGTCGGGCTCACCCGCACCGAGTTCGACCTGCTCCATGCCTTCATGCAGCATCCCAACCAGGTGCTCGGCAAGGACGCCCTGCACGAACGGGTCTGGGGCAACGACACGGCCACGGCCTCCAACACCCTGGAGGTCTACGTCGGCTACCTGCGCCGCAAGCTGGAAGCCGCGGGCGAGCCGCGACTGTTGCACACGGTCCGCGGCTTCGGGTACGTGCTGCGGGCGCCATGAGCTTCCGGGCCCGCATCACGGTGACCGCCGCGTCCGCGGTCGCCTTCGCGTTGCTGGTCGGTTCGATCGGGATCTACGTGCTGACCGCCCGGTCGCTGCTGCGGCCCGTCGATCGCGCGCTCGTCGAGCTGGTCGATGCACCGCGTGCGGACCGCCCAGGACAGGGCCGCGGCAGGCTTGTCGTGGCGAGTGGGTACGTCCAGGTCGTACGTGCCAGCGGCGAGGTCGTGTCCCCCGACGGTCCGGCGCGGCTACCGGTCACCGACCGCACCCGCGCGGTCGCCTCAGGCGACGCGGCAGCCTTCTTCGCCACCTTCGCGGTCGACGGCGAACGGGTCAGGATCTACACCGCACCGACGCGCAGGAGCATGGCCGTCCAGGCAGCGCGGCCGCTCGGGGAACTGGACGAAGCCCTCGCCGCCGTGCGGCGCCAACTCCTCCTGGGATCGCTGGCCGGCGTCGGGGTCGCGGCGCTGCTCGGCCTGGCGGTCGCGAGTCGTGCCGTGAAGCCCGTCGACGACCTCACTGCCCTCGCCGAGGAGGTCGCGACCACCCAGGATCTCAGCCGAAGGATCGCTGTCGACGGTGGCGACGAGATCGCACGGCTCGCCGCCGCCTTCAACCTGATGCTCGGCAACCTGGAGCAGGCCCGCAGTGCGCAGCAGCAGCTGGTCGCCGACGCCTCGCACGAGCTCCGAACGCCGCTCACGAGCCTACGGACCAACATCGAGGTGCTTGCCGACGTCGAGCGTCTCGATGTCGGCCAGCGCCGCGCGCTGATCGACGACGTCGTGGTCCAACTCGACGAGTTCGGCAGGCTCGTGGCGGGATTGGTCGAGCTGGCACGGGGCGACCAGCCGGCCGAGCACGCCGTCGCCGTGCGGCTGGACGAGCTCGTGGCCGAGGTCGCCGACCGCACGCGCACGTTCGCGCCGCCGGACCGCGAACTTCGGCTCCACCTCACGCCGACGACGGTGATGGTCGAGCCCGCCCGGATCGAGCGTGCCGTCGCCAACCTCATGGACAACGCCATCAAGTACGGCGCCGGACCCGTCGAGGTCACGGTCGCCGACGGGCGTGTCGAGGTCGCCGACCGCGGCCCAGGCGTCGATTCCGCCGACGGCGAGAGGATCTTCGCGAGGTTCTACCGGGCCGCCCGCGACCGTGATGCCCCTGGGTCGGGGCTCGGGCTGTCGATCGTTGCGCAGGCAGCCGCGGCACACGGCGGCAGCGTGTCCGTCGCGTCCCGCGAGGGGGGCGGGGCGGTCTTCACGTTGTCCCTCCCGCTGGAAGAAGCGTCCACTGTCCGATCGGACACTTGAGGCCGACGCGTCTTGTGCCGTTGTCTGTGGGCAGGCCAGGCGGCTGATCCAGGAGTACTCCCCATGAAGCACGTCCGTCCCTTTCGCGTTCTGGGGGCCACGGCCGCCCTGAGCGTCGTCGCCGTCGGCGCGATCGCCGCGCCCGGTGGTGCACCCGAGATCGACCTGGCATCCGAGTCCGGGACCGCCGAGATCCAGGCCGTCGAGGCCGCTGACGACACGGCGGCCCCCGTCGTGCGTGAGGCGGTTGCCGGCGAGGAGTTCCCCGGCGACGGACAGGTCGCCGCGGACGAGGTGTCGGCGCCTTCGGCACCGTCCGAGCCGTCCGAACCCTCCGTCCAGTCGGTGTCTGAGCCGTCGGAGCCCTCCGTCCCCTCGGAGCCGTCCCAGGAGTCGGTGTCCGAGCCGTCGGCGCCGTCAGAACCGTCGCCGGAGTCGGTGTCCGAGCCGTCTATCGAGTCGGTGTCCGATCCGTCGGCCGATGAGGACGACGACCTCGACTGAGCAGACCCGCCTGACGGACGCGATTCACGTCGTGTCGTCGGCTGATCAGGCCGCACGCTCCAGCCAGGCGGCGGCACGGGCAAGACGCGCCCGTGTCGCCGTCGGCCAGTCGGGACGGTGTGCGCGGTACGGCCCCGTCGCCAGCCCGACCCATGCGGCGGCGGCTCCCTTGGCGGTCTCGCGAGGGTCGACGAGATCGCGGTAGGCCTCCCACAGCTGCTCGGGGTACTCCCTTGCCGACGCCGCCAGGTCGGCGGCGAGATCGGCAGCCTCGACGTGGGCCACCAGTCGCCCCGCGTCACTCGCGAGGTCGCCGGGGCCGACGCCGTCGACGTCGAGGACTCCCGTCAGCGAGACGTCGTCGCGGAAGAGCAGCTGGCCGTCGTGCAGGTCACCGTGCACGGTTCCCACCGGCCCCGCCAGCGTCGCGACCTTCGCCGCGATCCGTGCGAGCAGGGGTGCCTCATCGGGCAGCAGATGCGACAGATGACGCACGTGGCGGGTGATGTCCGCGTATCGGCGGGGGTCCGCGCCGGTGCTGACATTGCGGATGCGCGCGAGGCGGCGCGACAGCTCGACGAGATCGGTGGGATCCGGCAGCGGCGAGCCGTTCACCACGAGCGTGCGCAGCGTTCGCCCGGGTAGGGCGGTCATCGCGATCAGCCCCTGCCCGGGTGAGCTGCCGATCAGACGAGGCACCGGCAGGTGGCGTCCGAGCCGACGGTGGACCTCAGCCAGCGCCTCGGTGCGTTCGCGGACCCGTTTGGACGTCCGTCCGCCGAGCACCTTGAGGAACAGGACGCGACCCCGATCGACGCCGAGGGCGACCTCGATCACAGCGCGGCGTGTCGGTCGGTAGGCCAGCGTGTGCAACGTCACTTCGCCCGGCGGGCCGCCTACGCGGTCGAGCATGCCACGCACCCGGACCGGATCGAGCGCTGAGGGGAGTCCCGGCAGGTAGGGGTCATGGGGGAATCGCCACACGTGGATGGCGACGTCGCCGGCCTGGACGATCGTGGCCCCGTCCGGGACGGTGCGAGCATCGACATGGGCAACGAGCTGAGCCTGGCGCTGCTCACCGACCTCCATGAGGGCGACGTCGTAGACGACGCTGGCGGAGCTGCCTCCGCGCCGGTGCACGCTGCGGATCTCGTGATCGGCGAGGCCGATCCCCGACGCGGCGAGCGCGGCCTGCAGCACGGGGGCGGCGTCCGGGCCGATCAGGAGGTCGACGGCTGCACGGACCGCCTGCTCGTCCATTCCTTGAGCCTCGTCGGAGGGAAGGACGGTACTGCCTCGACGAAAGGACGGGTTGGGTCGGATCCCCGCAGGGGAATGGGTCCGAGCGTCACCGCCATCCCGCGGTGAACCCCGGCGGAAGCTCCGCCGACACCGACGTCAGCGCGTCGGCGAGCACCAGGAGGACCATCATGGCAGACCACGACCACACCACCAGGGAACGCGAAGTCATCGTCACCGACGGCGGCGACGGGCACAACGGCGACCGTTCGGTCTCCTCGATGCTCATGGCCATCGTCGGAATCATCGTCGTCCTGCTCGTCGGTTTGTTCGCCATCCAGGCGATCAGCGGCAGCGACACCGGCGACGGCGGCCTCGACGTTCCGACCGAGGTGGACGTCAACATCGATGACGGCGCTGGCGACGGTGCCGAGGGCTGACACGCCTGACGACCCTCGCTGGGAAGCTGTGCGCGTTCAGCGCACGCGCGGTTTGCTGGTGTGCGCGCCTGGTGTGTCCGGACGGCGGCCGGGGCATCGGTGGCCGTGACCGATCGGTCGGGACGTGTCCTGAGGGGGGCCCAATTCTGAGCCGAGGAGACCGCAAGTGAGCCCGCAGTGAGCCCCACGGACCGCAGGACGAGGCAGTCGACGCGTACGCTCGCGCGCCCGCATGGGCAGGGAGTGTCAGTAGTGGCAGACGGCCGCCAGGGGCGGGATCCCTTGACCGCGTTGCGTGACTTCGTCGCCGACCTCGTCGTGGTCCGGTCGACCGATGCTGCGCTCGCCCGCCTGGTGCGCCACCTGGTCGTGCAGACCGGGGCCCAGGGCGCCTGCGTCAGCGACGCCGACGGCGCGATCCGCGCCGACTGGTGGCGCGGCGCACGGACCAGCATCGCCGCACGGCCCACCGAACCCCAGGAGTGCGCCTGGCCCGACGCAGGGTCGGGCAACGAGGTCGAGCTGCCGGCCTGGGTCTGCCTGGAACTGTCGGGACGGTCCCTGCAGGTCTGGCTGCTCTTCGAACACGAGCTCCCGGCGCCCGACGTCCGCCGCCTCGCGGAACTGTCGGTCGAGCTGGTGGCGCTCGCACCGGCCGTGGGCAGCGGTCAGCTCCTTGCCCCCGAGGACATCCGGGCAACCAAGGCCGTTCTGCAGGGACTGGAGCCGGACGAGGTCCTCGGACGAACCGCCGACCTGATGGTCCCGCGACTCGGCGACGCATGTGTGGTCTACGAGCGCCGCGGCGACGAGCTCGTCCCAGTGGCTGTCCGCGTCCGCCGCGGCACCGTCGAACTGGACGAGCTCGCCGAGCCGTCCCCTCACCTGTGGCCGGCGCTGGACGAGCGCGAAGCCATCCTCCTCTCCGGCAACGACGACAACGGCAACGACGGCTTCGACCCGGTGCTCGGGGACATGGCCAGTGCAATGTTCCTGCCGCTCGTGTCGGGTGGCGAGTCCATCGGCGGCGTCGCGCTGTTCGCCGCCCAGGTCGACGGGTTCAACCTCAGGGACATGGAACTCGCCGAACTCGTGGCCAGTTCGTCCGCCGCCGCCCTGATGGCCTCCACGGCACAGCTGGACGTCAAAAGGGTGGCCGATGTCCTCGTCAAGGCGTCCCTGCCGGCCCGGATCCCCACGATCGCCGGTTTCGAACTTGCCGCCCTGTACGTGCCGGTGTCAGACACCGCCGAGGTCGGCGGCGACTGGTACGACGCCATGGAACTGCGCGGCGGCCGGGTCGCCTTCGTGGTCGGCGACGTCGCCGACCACGGACTGTCGGCCGCGACGACGATGTCCCAGCTGCGCAACGGCCTCCGCGCGTTCCTCAGCGAGGGGCACGGCCCCGCCAGGTCGCTGGCGCTGCTCAACCACCTCGCGCAGCTCAGTGGCACGGGCGAGCTCGCCACCGTGCTCGTGGCCATCCTCGATCCGGCGGACGGGACCGTGCGCACGGCCAGTGCCGGCGCGGTTCCGCCGCTGCTCGTGCGGGCGCACGGCCATGGCGACGACACCGCACCGACAGGGCCCCTCGTTGGCGCCTTCGCGGATGCCGACTACCAGGAGCACCTGTGGACGGTGGGGGAGGGCGACCTCTTCCTCGCCTTCACCGACGGCGTGGTGGAGCGTCGTGACCGCGACATCGCCGACGGGCGTGCATGGTTGGCCGACCACGCCCGCACCCGCCCGGCGGGTCCGCCGGACCGCTTCTGTCAGTTGCTCATCGACGACCTGCGCTCCGACGGGGCCGGTGAGGACGACATCTGCATGCTGGCCCTCGAGCGGACCCCCCGCGACCAGGCGGTCCTTCGGCGCCGCATCGCCCGGGACACGGCGCTGCTCGGGCCGTTGCGCGTCGAGGTCCGCGGACATCTCGAGGCGCGCGAGGCCGACCTGAGCGAGCGGACCCTCGACGACGTCGAACTCGTGCTCGCCGAACTGCTGGCCAACGCGGTCGAGGCATCCCCCGAGGACCAGGAGATCGAGGTCTACGTCGGCTACGGCACCGGCCGGGTCACGATCGAGGTCTCCGACCTCGGCAAGGGGTTCACGCTACCGACCGAGATCTTGGTCGAACCGCTCGCAGAGCGCGGCCGGGGCCTGTTGCTCGTCCATGCCGTCGCCGACCGTGTCGACGTGCGGTCAGCGGCCGATGGGACACACGTACGGGCGGTGGTGCGTACCACCCCGGCGTAAACTCGTCCTCCACCAAACGCCTTCGGGGGCGAATCCATGACCGAGACACGCCTGACGGTGCGTCATGCAACCGCTGACGCCGGGTCCCTGCTGAAGTTGTCGGGCGAACTCGACGCCCACACTGCCGACCAACTCGCCGAGGAACTGTCCTCCCTACCTGCCAGCAAGGGCGACACCGTGGTCCTCGACATGACCGAGGTCCGCTTCGTCGACTCCGTCGGCCTGCGGGCCGTCGTCGCCGAACACAAGCGGCAGTCCGACGCGGGTGGCCACCTGCGCCTACAAGGTCTCAACGAGCGTGTGGCCCGCGTCTTCGAGTACGCCGGCCTGAACGACCACCTCGAGATCACGGGCGGCGCATGAGGGGGAAGGCATGACTCGCCTCGGGCTCACCCCCCAGGTCGGCACTGCCGACCCCTCCCCCCTGAGGGGGAAGGCATGACTCGCCTCGTCACACTCGGGTTCGAGGCGGACCTGGCGTACCTGCGGGTCGCACGGCTGACTGCCGCGGGCCTCGCAGCCGACGCCGGCCTGTCCGTCCACGAGATCGATGACCTGTCACTGGCCGTCGACGAGATGACCGCGGCGCTGATCTCGGTCGGCGACGGACAGATCAGCCTCGTCATGGCCTCCGACGACCGTGGTGTCGTCGTCGAGGGGACGACAACGGCTTCGGGCACGCCCGAACTGGACCCGATCGCCGAGAACATCGTCACGCAAGCCATTGACAGGTTCCGACTGGACACCGACCCCGTCGGGTTCACCCTGGTCAAGCTGGCACAGGCACTGGCGTGACCGACGTCCTCCCGGGACCAACGGATCACGAGTTGTTCCGGCGGGTCCGCAGCAGTAGCGATCGCACGGCGCGCAATGCGCTCGTCGAGCGGCATCAGGGCTTCGCGTACCACCTCGCCCACCGCTACGACAACAAGGGCGTCGAGGGTGACGACCTCCGTCAGGTCGCCCTGCTCGGCCTGGTCAAGGCCGTCGACCGCTTCGACCCGGAACGCGGCGTGAAGTTCGCCACGTTCGCTCGCCCCTACATCGAGGGTGAGATCCGCCACCACTTCAGGGACCAGACCTGGGCGGTCCACGTCCCCCGGTCCGTGAAGACCCTGGCCACGCAGGTCCGTGCAGCCGTCGACCGACTGTCGACCGATCTCGGCCACGACCCGACGCCGCAGGAGGTCGCCGACAACCTCGATGCCACCGTCGACCAGGTCCTCGAGGCCATGGACGCCATGCGGACCACACGCACGCGGTCCCTCGACGCGCCGATGGGCGCCGACGACGACGGCCCGACGATCGAGCCGCAGGTGATCGACGCGGGCTACCTCGACGTCGAACGAAAGATGCTGCTCGACGACGCCATCGCCACGCTCAACGAGCGAGACCGCCGCATCGTCGAACTTCGCTTCATCGAGGAGTGGTCCCAGGCCGACATCGCCGAGGACATCGGCGTCTCCCAGGTCCACGTGTCACGCCTGCTCCGCCAGATCCTCGCCGACCTCCAGGAACGCCTCCTCACCTCCAACTGACCCACCGAGGTGATGTGAGTAGGTCCAAGCGATGTGAATTGATCCAACATATGGGACGGATCCACATCGCTTGGACACATTCACATCGGTTGGGGTGTCCGATGGGGCAGGTTCGTTGGGTTTCCGGGGCGGGGCCGGGGGCATCGCTCGGGGTGCCAATTGCAGCAGGAGGCCTTCGGCCATCAGGGTTCAGCAGAAGTCCGAGCAACAGGACTGACCGCTTCAATCGTGCAGGGTCGACCGGCCGCTCGCCCCCCTGGCCGGTGACCCGCACAAACAGGGCCGTCCAGGACTCGTTCCGGGGCGGCCCTGTGGTGTGTGCGGGTTACAGGAAGGCGGGGGCGAACACCAGGGACACGATGGTCATCACCTTGATGAGGATGTTCATCGCGGGACCGGAGGTGTCCTTGAACGGGTCACCGACGGTGTCGCCGACGACGGCCGCCTTGTGGTTGTCCGAGCCCTTGCCGCCGAGGTTGCCGGCCTCGATGTACTTCTTGGCGTTGTCCCACGCGCCGCCGGCGTTGGCCATGAAGATCGCCAGCAGGAAGCCGGTCGCCAGCGCGCCGGCGAGCAACCCGCCCAGCGCCCGGACCGAGAAGAACCCGACCAGCAGCGGCAGCACCACGGCGAGTGCGCCGGGGAGCACCATCTCGCGCAGGGCGGCCTGGGTCGAGATGTCGACGCAGCGGGCGGCGTCGGGCTTGACGCCTTCCCTGCCCTCGCGCAGACCGGGGATCTCGGCGAATTGCCTGCGGACCTCGACGATCATCGCCTGGGCCGCCCGCCCGACTGACTTCATGGTCAGGGCGGCGAAGGCGAAGGTGGCCATCGAACCGATGAACAGACCGATCACGACCTCGACACTGGTGAGGTCGATGACCAGCGGGTCCGTGCCCTCGCCGACGGCTGCCGTGTACGAACGGAACAGTGCCAGCGCGGTCAGCGCGGCCGAACCGATCGCGAAGCCCTTGGCGACTGCGGCGGTCGTGTTGCCGAGCGAGTCGAGCGAGTCGGTGACCTCGCGCACCTCGGGGGGCAGGTGCGCCATCTCGGCGATGCCGCCGGCATTGTCCGAGATCGGGCCGTAGGCGTCCACGGCGACGACCGCGCCGGTCGTTGCGAGCATGCCGATGGCGGCGAGCGCGGCCGCGTACAGGCCTCCGTTGGCGATGTTGAAGGCGGCTTCACCGAGCGCGTAGGAGCCACCGATCGCCGCGACGATGAGCAACACGGACGCGACCGTCGACAGCATGCCCTCGGCGATACCGCCGATGATCACGGTGGCCGCGCCGGTCTCGGACTGGGCGGCGAGCCGCTTCACCGGGGTGTAGTGGTCGGAGGTGTAGTACTCCGAGGTGAAACCGATTGCGTACCCGGCGATCAAGCCGATGACGATCACCAGGCCGAGGTACATCGGGCTGTCGATCTCGGCGACGTCGCCGAAGACCCAGTAGGCGCCCGCGATCGAGGCCACCGCCGTCAGTACCATCGCCAGGTTGGTTCCGAAGTGCAGCTGCGCGGCCAGGCTCTTGCCCCTGCGGCCACGCACGAGCAGCGCGCCGATGATGGAGGCGACCATGCCGAGCCCGGCGATCAGCAGCGGGTACAGGAACGTGGCCTGCAGCAGCGAGCCGCTTGCGATCTCGGCGATCGCGCCGGTGTTGCCGACGGCGAACCCGCCGAACAGCAGGGCACTCAGGATGATGGGGGCGACGATGGCGCCGGCATACGACTCGAACAGGTCGGCGCCCATGCCGGCCACGTCACCGACGTTGTCACCGACGTTGTCGGCGATCGTCGCCGGGTTGCGCGGGTCGTCCTCGGGGATACCTGCCTCGACCTTGCCGACGAGGTCGGCACCGACGTCCGCGGCCTTGGTGTAGATGCCGCCGCCGATACGGGCGAACAGCGCGATCGACGACGCGCCGAGCCCGAAGGTCGCCACGACCGAGAACGCGTCGTCCACGCGGAGGACGTCGACGAAGAAGATGTAGGCGAGCGAGACGCCGAGCAGTCCGAGGCCGGCGACCGTGAAGCCCATGACGGCGCCGCCGCGGAAGGCCAGGGGAAGGGCCTTGGCGGCGCCTTCACGCGCCGCGTTGGCGGTCCGGACGTTGGCTGCCGTGGCGATGCGCATACCGACGACGCCGGCGACGGCCGAGAAGCTGGCGCCGAGCACGTAGGCCAGCGCACCCTCCCACATGCCGTACGGCAGCACGATCGCGATGACGATCGCCATGATTCCGACGAACACCGCGATCCAGCGGTACTCGCGCCGCAGGAAGGCAATGGCCCCCTCGCGGATCGCCGCTGCGATCTCCTGCATGACGTCGGTGCCGGGATCCGCACGGTTGACGACGATGCTGAAGTAGTACGCCAGTCCGAGGCCGGCGAGGGCCGAGACGGCGGCGAAGTACGGGATGATCTCCACGGTGATATCGCCCTCCGGTAGCGGACGCCGTGGTGCCGAGTCGGGCACGAGCACGGCGGGGTCGGGATGTCGACGGTGCAGGGGTTGGTGTCAGCGGGGTGGTGCGGCCCGGCGGCGGGGCGGTCCTGGGACCGTCTGCCGGCGGGGCGGACACGCGAGGAGCGAGTCGGATTGCCGGCTGGCTCGATGGGGCGGGACTCTACCGCAGTGCTTGCTAGCGGCGAAGCGGGCCCTTCCAGGCCACTGTGCGCTCAGCGCCCGGACGTCCCGGCGAGGTGTCCGCCATGGTCCCTCTACGAGGGACCGCCGTCGCAGCGCACCGGCCAGGTGGGGACGGCGGCTTGACGGGTGCGAGGTGGAAGGTCACCCTCACGCCCCGTCGACCCTGCCGTGGTCGGCATCACCGACGTGCGAATCTTGTGGGTGCAAGGCCCCAGCGCATCGCACGGCACCAACACCTCATCGAGTCACCGTGGCTGACAACCTCGTCATCGTCGAGTCCCCGGCGAAAGCCAAGACCATCCAGCGCTACCTGGGCGCTGGCTACGAGGTCATGGCCAGTTACGGACACATCCGTGACCTGCCGCGCTCGAACTTCGCCATCGAGGTCCACGACGGCGGCGGCTGCGAACTCGTCTACGAGGTCCCCGACAAGTCCAAGAAGCACGTCACGGCCCTCAAGAAGGCGCACGGCAAGGAGACGACGGTCTGGCTGGCCACCGACCTCGACCGCGAGGGCGAGGCGATCGCCTGGCACCTCGCCGAGGTGCTCGGGCTCGACCTCGACCAGACCAACCGGGTCACATTCGACGAGATCACCCAGAACGCCATCCAGGCCGCGTTCGCCGAGCCGCGCCGTCTCAACACCGACCTCGTCGACGCGCAGCAGGCCAGGCGCGCCGTTGACCGCATCGTCGGCTACCGGCTGTCGCCGGTGCTGTGGCGAACGGTGGCATCGGGGATCTCGGCCGGCCGCGTGCAGTCCGTGGCGTTGCGCCTGATCGTCGACCGCGAGGACGAGATCCGCGCCTTCGTGCCCCAGGAGTACTGGGACTTCACCGGGTCCTTCGCCCGCGACGGCGACGCCACCCCCGGCATCGAGGGCGCGCTGCACACCATCGGCGCCCAGCGGCTGGCCACCCCCAAGGACCTGCAGAAGGCCGAGACCGACGACAAGGCGCTGGACAAGCTGCTGCTCGTCGCCGGCGAGAACCAGGCCGAGGGCCTGCGGACCAGGGCGCTCGACCTCGACTACGTGGTCCGCGAGGTCCGCCGGACCGAGTCGCGGCGCAATCCCAAGCCGCCGTTCACGACGTCGACCCTGCAGCAGGACGCGGCGAACCGGCTCGGGTTCTCGGCCCGCCAGACGATGTCGGTGGCCCAGCAGTTGTACGAGGGCGTGAAGCTCGGCCCGCAGGGCGAGGTCGGCCTGATCACCTACATGCGTACGGACTCGCTGAACCTGTCCGGCCAGGCGCTCGGCGAGATCGGGGCGCTCGTCGCCGAGCGGTACGGCGACCGGTACACGCTCGACAAGCCGCGCACGTTCCAGTCCAAGGCCAAGGGCGCGCAGGAGGCCCACGAGGCGATCCGCCCGACCAGCGCCGGTCGCGACCCCGAGTCGATCAGGCGTTTCCTCAGCAACGAGCAGTTCCGCCTGTACGACCTGATCTGGAAGCGGACCATCGCCACGCAGATGACACCGGCCGTCTTCGACCGCGTGTCCGCGGACGTCGTCGGCACCGAGGCGGACGCCACCGACTTCCTGTTCCGCGTGACCGGGCAGGTGCTGAAGTTCGACGGCTACCTCAAGGTCTACCGCGAGTGGATGGACGAGGACGAGGACAACGAGGACCGCGACACGGGCTCGCTGCCCGACCTGACCGAGGGGCAGGCACTCGACCTGCGCGACCTGTTGACCGAGCAGCACTTCACCAACCCGCCGCCACGCTTCACCGAGGCGTCGCTGGTCAAGAAGCTCGAGGAAGAGGGCATCGGCCGCCCGTCGACCTACGCGTCGATCATCTCCACCATCGTGTCGCGCGAGTATGTGCAACTCGAATCCCGCCGGTTCTTCCCGACCCCGCTCGGCGAGGTCGTGACCTCGTTCCTCAAGGCCCACTTCGGCGAGGTCGTCGACGTCAACTTCACGGCACGGATGGAAGAGACCCTCGACGAGATCGCCGAGGGCGACGAGGCATGGTGTGCGACCGTGGCGCGGTTCCTCGGCGAGGTCGACGAGTGGGTCAAGGAACGCAAGCCCGAACGCCCGCGCCTGCCGCTGCACGTCCCGGCCGGCTGCCCGATCTGCGGCGCCCCGATGGAGAAGGTGTTCTCGGGCAAGTCCAAGCAGTGGTTCGCGTCGTGCTCGAAGTGGCCGGACTGCGAGGGCACGCTGCCGCTGAACGACGACGGCACGGTCGGCGAGCCCGAGCCCGAGCCCGAGTCGGACCCCAACGTCGTCTGCCCCGAGGACGGCGGCCTGATGATCCCGCGGGTCGGCAAGTTCGGCCGCTTCTTCGGGTGCGAGAACTACCCCAAGTGCAAGGGCATCACCAACGTGCAGCACCGCGTGGTCTACCGCGACCCGGACTCCGGTGACATCAGACCGTTCATCTCGCCGACGGACGGCAAGAGCTACCTCGAACAGCGGACGTCGCGCTACGGCAAGCCGTTCGTCGGGTCGACCGGCTACCCGGACGACCAGTTCGCCGTGTGGTCGCTGCCGTTGGCGTTCCCGTGCCCGGAGTGCGGGGCACCGCTGCGGCCTCCGCCGAAGAACCGCAAGGTCCCCACGGCGATCTGCACCAACCCCGCGGTCGAGCACGTCTTCGAGGCCGACGACTTCGACCTCCCCGAGGTCACCAGCATCGAGGTCGTGCCGGGCAATGCGCACTACGACCCCGCCGCCGGTGGGACCGCCCTGTCCCAGCCCGAAGAGTGGCCCGAACCGTTCGACCTCCGTCTGGTCGACACCCGCACCCCCAAGCCCAAGCCGGCCAAGAAGTCCGCGAAGAAATCGACGAGGAAGTCGGCCAAGACGTCGGGCAAGAAGTCCGCGAAGAAGACCTCCAAGAAGTCGTCTGGGTGAGGTTGACGCCACATCTGTCGCAAACCCCGCCCAGACGAAGGGCGCAACGTCTCTGGGTGAGGTTGGCGCCATATCTGTCGCAAACCCCGCCCAGACGCGCGGGGGGCGGGCGTGCGGGGGCGCGGCGGAGGTCGGTCGCTAGCCTCCACGCGTGGATCCCACTGAACAGACGGCCCCTGTCGGGCTCACCGTCGAGCGCCTCGCCTACCGCGACCTGCTCGTCAACCGGTCCTTCCGGAACCTGTTCCTCGCCGGGCTGACCTCGAGCCTCGGTGACTGGATCGGCGTCCTGGCGATCCTGGCACTGACCAAGTCGATCCTCGGACCCACCCGTGCCGCCGCGTTCGCCCTGTCGGGCGTGATGATCGCGCGCGTCCTGCCGACGTTGCTGCTGGGCCCGGTCGCCGGCGTGTTCGTCGACCGCTGGGACCGCCGGCGCCTGCTGATCGCCACCGACCTCGGTCGCTTCGTGGTCATGGCCCTCGTGCCGTTCGCCCAGGACGTGTGGGCCTTGTTCGTGGCGACGTTCGCCATCGAGGTCATGACGACTCTCTTCATCCCGGCCAAGGACGCCGTGATCCCCAACCTGGTGCGGCGTGACCAGCTGGTGCAGGCCAACCAGCTGAACCTCGGGGCCGCCTACGGGACGCTGCCGCTCGGCGGCGCGCTGTTCGCCCTGTTCGTCGGCGCTGCGACGACGTTGTTCTCGGACGTCGACTTCCTCCAGCAGCGGCCCGCCGCCCTGCCGATCTGGGTGAACGCGGGCTCCTACCTCCTTTCCGCGGTCTTCATCGCGCGGATCCCTGGATTGCGCGGACAGCGGCGCCGCGGGCCACAGACGGAGAAGCCGGGCGCATGGGCCGAAATGAAGGAAGGGTTCGCCTTCATCGCCCGCCAGCACCTGGTCCGTGCGCTCGTCGTCGGCATCATGGGCGCCTTCCTGGCCGCCGGTGCGGTGGTTGCGGTCGGCGAGCTGTTCGTCGGCGTGCTGAACGCCGGGTCGAGCGGGTTCGGTCTGCTCGTCGCGGTGGTCGGCGTCGGCCTCACCGTGGGCATCGTCGCCAGTGCGCCGCTCACCAGGCGGATCGCGAAGGAGCGGATCTTCAGCCCGGCCATCGCGGTCGCCGGCCTCGGTTTGATCGCTGTGGCGTTGATGCCCCGTCTCGACCTCGCGGCGATCCCGGCTTTCGTGATGGGACTCGGCGGGGGCGTGGCGTTCATCGCCGGCTACACGCTGCTGCAGGAGCACACCTCCGATGCCGTGCGCGGCCGCACGTTCGCGGCGTTCAACACCGGGGTGCGAGCGGCGCTGTTCGCCGCCCTGGTCGCCGCCCCGTTCCTGGTCGGATTGCTCGGCGTCGAACCGGGCTCGGGGCCCGAGGGCGATCCGATCTACATCATCGGTGGCGTGCGCATCACGTTGATGGTCGCTGGTCTCGTCGCGCTCATCGGTGCCGGGTACACGGGGTGGTCGATCCACCGGGTGCTCGGTGCACCACCTGATCTGCACCTCGGAAGTGGGCAGTCGCTGTACCGGGGTCCGGGTCTGTTCGTCGTATTCGAAGGCGGTGAGGGCGCCGGCAAGTCCACCCAGATTCGGTTGCTCCGGGCCGCGATCGAGCGTGCAGGTCACGACGTGCTGGTGACCCGCGAGCCCGGCGGGACCGACATCGGTGAACGGATCCGATCCGTCCTGCTCGACCCCGACAACGTCCTCATGAGCAACCGCGCCGAGGCCCTGCTCTACTCCGCCGCCCGAGCGCAGCACGTCGACCAGATCATCCGCCCGGCGCTCGACAAGGGCGCCGTCGTCCTCAGCGACCGGTACGTGGATTCGTCGATCGTGTACCAGGGGGTCGCCAGAGGTCTCGGCGACAGCGAGATCGCGGAACTCAACCGCTGGGCGACCGGGGACCTGCAACCGGACCTGGTCATCGTGCTCGACATCGACCCCGTCGAGGGACTGCGCCGGGCCGGATCCCCCGATCGCCTCGAACGGGCCGGCTTCGAGTTCCACGCCAGGGTCAACGACGCCTTCCGGCACCGCGCCGTTGCCGATCCCGGCCGTTACCTGCTGCTCGACGGCACCATGCAGGCCGAGGACCTGCACGCGGTCATCAGAGACGCCGTGTTCGCTCGCATCGCGGCGGTGCTGCCGTGACCATGCAGAGCGTGCGATGGGACGAGGTCGTCGGCCAGGGTCGGGCGGCCCAGGTCCTGCGGGCGGCGATCGACGCCGATCGACTCGGCCACGCCTGGCTCCTCGTCGGACCCGCCGAGATCGGTCAGCGCGAACTGGCCGTGGCGCTGGCCGCCAGCCTCAACTGCGAGGATCTGCAGGGCCCGTATGCCTGCGGCGCGTGCCGGACCTGCCGGCGCCTGCTGCACGAGACCCGGACCCCCGCAGGAACCCAGTCCGGGCACACCGTCCTGCGCGAGTTCTACCCGGAGGGCGCCAACCATCTGGTCGCGGCCGTCCGCGAGGAGTGGCTACCGACAGCCCACCGCACGCTCGCGGAAGGGCGCCGCCGGATCGTCAGGATCGTGCAGGCCGACCGGATGAACGAGGCCGCACAGAACGCGTTCCTGAAGGCGCTCGAGGAACCGCCGCCGTCGACGGTCTGGTTGCTCGAGGCCGAGGACGACAAGGCTCTCCTCGAGACGATCGTGTCGCGCTGCCGGCGCCTCGACCTGACGGCGTGGACGACCACCGACCTGGCCAGGCAGGCCGTCAGGCTCGGGCTTCCCGACGGCGAGGCCGAGGTGCTGGCGCGGGCGGCCAACGGGTCGCCCCGACGCCTCGTCGAGTTCCTGCAGCGCGAGTGCTCGGCATGCGGCCAGGTCTACTGGCCCGACACCGACGGCCGGATCCGGGTGGTCGTCGACCGGCGGACCCACGCCCGCGAGGAGACCTCCGTCTGCGTCAACAAGCGCTGCCGCCACTGCCCGTCGTGCCACAGTCCGGTCAAGATCGCCGACAAGCCCCGCCGTGGCGCCGTCAAGTACCCGTGTCCGGTGTGCGACTACGAACTCGACTCGGTCGTCCGTGGCCAGGAGGAATCCCGGCCGGTCACGCTGCTGCGAGACCTCGCCCGTCACCGCCACGTCGAGGTGATCCGGGAACTGGCCGACGTCGGACCGGTCGCAGTCACCGGCGTGGCCAGGTCAGTCACGGCATGGGCCAAGGCCAGCGCCGGCGCGCTCGAGGAGCAGCAGGCCGAAGAGGTCGCCCACCTCATCGAGGACTTCGGTGTCGAGGAGGACCGTGATCTGCCCGCCGGTCTGCTCACCCGCACCAGGAAGCGCCACAAGCGTGAGCAGCGCCAGCAACAGGCCACGGCCGTCGAGCGGTTCCTCGATGATCTCGGCACCTATCTGCGCGACGTGCTGGTCGTGCAGGCGACCGGTGACACGGACCCGTCCGATGCGGTGGTCAACGTCGATCGGATGACCCACATCCGGGTCGATGCCGAGCAACTGCCGGCGGCGGCGGCGGTTCAGGGACTGGCGCACATCGCCGCATGCCGGCAGGCACTGGACGAGTTCAATGGACAGCCGGAGCTGCAACTGGAACGGGTGCTGATGCCGCTGTCAGTCGCGCTCTACCGCAGTCGCTGACGGGTCGCCGACGTCGATCGCCTCGTCGATGTCGGGGTGAGGCTGCGGCTCCTCGTCGGAGTCGGCCGCTTGGGCAGCGGTCACGGGAAGTTGGACCACGAACCGTGCGCCGCCGGAGCGCACGCCGTCCTCGATCCAGCAGGTGCCGTTGTTGCTGTCGCACAGACGGTGGACGATCGCCAGGCCGATCCCGACACCGGGCTGGGCTCGGTCCAGCATGGAACCCCGTTCGAACGGCCGGAACACCGCCTGCCGGCGTTCCGCAGGGATCCCATGGCCGTGGTCCTCGACCGCGAGGACCACGTGGCCGCCCTCGGGCACGGAACCGTCGATGTGGATCGGACCGAGCGGCGCGTACTTACAGGCGTTCGACACCAGGCTGGCAAGGATGCGGATGAGGTGCCGCGGGTCGACGTAGGCACTGACGGGAGGAACGTCGACGACGACGCGGCGGTCGAACTCGATGGCGGTGGTGTCGGCCACCTCCCTGGCGATGAGGTCGACACGTACGAGTTCGGGGACGGTGAAAATCGGCCGGTCCTTGCTCTCGTCCACGTCGAGGAGGTCGTCGACGAGCTGGGCGAGCTTGCGGGCCTGCCGTGCCATGCGGTGCAGCAACTGCTCCTGCATCATCGGGTCGATCGTGTCGGCCCGGCTGGTCAACAGGTCGGCGACGCCGAGCAGGACGGTCAGTGGCGTGCGGACCTCGTGGGACATCGAGGTGATCAGCAGGTCCTTGGTGTCGTCGAGTTCGCGGAGTCGGTCGAGGGCCTCCATCTCACGTTGCAGCGCGTTCTCGAGCGCGGTCACGCGCGCCTCGGCTGATCTGGCCTGGTCGGCCAGTTCAGTGACGTCGGTCATCGCGACCGCGATCAGCGGCGGGCCGTCCGGTTCGGGCAGGGTCGTGACGATGATTCGTACCTGACGTCGTGACCCGTCCGGACGATGCAGTTCGACCGCCGGTCCGTCGGTGATCAGCGAGGCTTCGCCGTCGTCATGGCTGGCTGGCGCGTCGATGCCGATGCCCTCGGGCAGCAGTTCGTCGAACCGGGTGCCCATGAGCGCGCCATCGGGTTGGCCGAACAGGTTGTGGGCGCCGGTGTTGGCCTGGGCGACGGTCCCGTCGTGCCGGACCAACAGCATGGCGTGGGACGTGTCGTTCAGCAGGGCGCGGTGGGCCTGCTCGAGCGAGTCGGTGGTCCGCAACGCACGTCTGGCGACGGCGATCCCGGTCCCGATGGACCCGAGTACCGCGAGGCCTGCGACCAGCGTCGCCCGCCACTCGATCGGGGCGTCGAGCGCCGTGGTCACGGCTGCTGCAGCGACCGCGAGCCCGCCCGTCACCGCAAGCCCTGGGATGAGCACGCGGAGGACGGGGTCGTCGGTCGGTGCGCGTCGGATGCCCCACCCGGCGGCAAGGGCGATGAACGCTGCGACCGTCGGCACCGTTGTTCCAGACGTGCCGATCCCCGGCCCCGTGGGGTCGGTGAACGCGAGCCCGAGTAGCAGCAACCCGCCGATCGACGCCGCAACGATGCCGAGCAGCGTTGCGGCACCAGGCTGCCGTGCGACGAGCACGGCGAACCCGACGGCAAGGCCGAGCAGTGCCGTGGTGGGGTCGGCCATCCAAGACGGTGGGGCCGACGTCGCCCACAGAGCGAGGGTCGTGATGGACACGCCGACGGCGGCGACCGCCGACCGGGACTGGCGAAACTCGCTGCTGCTGGCCATCGTGAAGGCGAGCAGCGCCACCAGGATGGCGGTGCCGGGGGACATCCTTGGCGCCCAGACAGCCGTTTCGACGACGACCTCGTCGAGACCGGCTTGATGACCGGCCAAGGCGACGAGGGCGATGCACGCCGCGGTCAGCCCGCCGATGGCGGCTGCGCGGCGTGACTCGTCCCTCGGGTCGGGCACGGCGTTCGATCCTTTGACGCACCGGCCCCCGTGCTGGCGCTGTCGCTTGGTCTCGATGGTCCTATGGGGCCCGTCGACTGTTTTCGGCGTGCCTGTAGTACTTCTGTAGCTAGTGGTCTTCGTCCGACTGGACATTTCGCGCTTCCAGGGCCGATCGGGCGGCCGTCAGGCGAGCGATTGGCAGGCGGAACGGTGAACACGATACGTAGTCGAGGCCAAGACCGTCGCAGAAGGCGATCGAGGCCGGCTCGCCGCCGTGTTCCCCGCAGATCCCGATCTCGATGTCGTCGCTGGCGACGCGGGCCTGGTCGACGCCGATCTGCATGAGTCGGCCAACCCCGTCCTGGTCGATGGTCACGAACGGGTCGTCGAGCAGCAGGCCGTACTCGACGTATGGGCGCATCAGGATCCCTTCGATGTCGTCGCGCGAGAACCCGAACGTCATCTGGGTCAGGTCGTTGGTGCCGAACGACAGGAACTCGGCGTGGGCGACGATCCGGTCGGTGTGCAGCGCCGCACGTGGGGTCTCGATCATGGTCCCGATGGGGACGTGGAGGTCGAGGCCTGCGTCGGCGAGCACCTGATCGACCACGACCTTCACCCGGTCGGTCTCGTAGGCCAGTTCGTGTGCGCCCACGGTCAACGGGATCATGATCTGGGGCCGGGGGTCGAAGCCCTGTTCGGCGAGCGTGACCGTGGCCTCGATCAGGGCGCGGACCTGTGCGCCGTACAGGTGAGGCTTCAGGACCGCAAGCCGGACACCGCGTACGCCGAGCATCGGGTTCTGCTCGGACCAGTAGCGCACGGCCGCCAGCAGGCGCTTGCCCTGGGCGTCGAGGCCGCCTTCCCGGTCGGCGATCTCGAGCTCGAGCCGGTCGGGGAGGAACTCGTGCAGTGGCGGGTCGAGCAGGCGGACGGTGACGGGCAGCCCGTCCATGGCCTTCAGCACCCCGAGGAAGTCTTCGTACTGCACCTTGTGCAGATCGGCCAGTGCGGCGCGTTCCTCGTCCTCGGTCTCGGCCAGGATCATGCGCTGGACCACGGGCAGGCGGTCCCCGAGGAACATGTGCTCGGTGCGGCACAGTCCGATGCCCTCGGCCCCGTTGGCGCGGGCACGCTCGGCGTCCTCGGCGGTGTCGGCGTTGGCGCGGATCCCGAGGCGCCGGAACTCGTCCGCCCAGGCCAGCAGTTGCTCGACCTGCTCGATCGGCTCGGGCGTGATGACCGGGACCTCGCCGATGACGACCGCGCCTGCGGTGCCGTCGACGGTGATCACGTCGCCTTCGCGGAACGTCGTCGTCCCGACCGTGGCCGTGCCCTCGTCCTCGTCGACCTGCAGTTTGTCGACCCCGCAGACCGCGGGCTTGCCCATGCCGCGGGCGACGACGGCGGCATGGCTGACCGAGCCGCCGCGGCTGGTCAGGATGGCTTGCGCCGCGATCATGCCGTGGAGGTCGTCGGGGGAGGTCTCGGTCCGCACCAGGATGACGTCGACCCCCTCGGCGGCGCGTTGCTCGGCGCGGGTGGCGTCGAAGATGGCCTCGCCGACGGCGGCACCGGGCGAGGCCGCGACGCCCGTCGCCAGGATCGTGTAGTCGGCGTCGGGGTCGAGCCGCGGGTGTTGCAGTCGCTCGAGATCGTCGGGGGTGAAGCGCATGAGCGCCTCGTCCTTGGCGATGAGTCCCTCGCCGACCATGTCGACGGCGATCTTGGCCGCGGCCTCTGCGGTGCGCTTGCCGACGCGGGTCTGCAGTATGAACAGCGTGCCGCGGTCGATGGTGAACTCGATGTCGCACATGTCGCGGTAGTGCTGCTCGAGGGTGGTCAGCACCTGGCGCAGTTGCGCGTCGATCTCGGGGAACACGTCCGCGAGATCAGCGAGAGGACGGGTGGCACGGACGCCGGCGACGACGTCTTCGCCCTGGGCGTTGACCAGGAAGTCGCCCATCGGGTTCGCGTCGCCGTGCGACGGGTCGCGCGTGAATGCGACGCCGGTGCCGGACCGGTCGCCGGTGTTGCCGAACACCATCGCCTGCACGTTGACGGCAGTCCCGAGTTCGTCGCTGATCTTCTCCATACGGCGATAGTCGCGCGCGCGCTTGCCGTTCCAGGACTGGAAGACGGCATCGATCGCCAGGCGCAGTTGCTCACCTGGATCGGTCGGGACGGGGTGGCCGGTCGACTCGGCCGCGAGGTCATTGAGACCGTCGCGCAGGGCGTGCAGAGCGGCGGTGTCCAGCATGGACACGTCGGTGACGCCGGCGGCCTCGGCCGCGCTGTCCTTGAGCTCGCGGATGCTGTCGTCAGGCACCCCGAGGACGACGGAGCAGAACATCTCCACGAACCGGCGGTGGGCATCGGCGGCGAAGTGCGGGTCACCGGTCTCGTCGGCGAGCGCGGCCTCGACCTCGTCGTTCATCCCGAGGTTCAGGACGGTGTCCATCATGCCGGGCATCGAGAACTTCGCGCCTGACCGCACCGACAGCAGGAGCGGCTCGTGCGGCCCGCCGAACGTGCGGCCCAGTGCCTCCTCGATCCCTTTCAGTCCGGCGGCGACCTCGTCGGCCAGCTCGCCGGGCCACGCCTCGTGGTGCATGACGTGGCGGCAGGCTTCGGTGGTGACGGTGAAGCCTGGCGGGACCGGCAGTCCCATCCTGGTCATCTCGGCAAGGTTGGCTCCCTTGCCCCCGAGCAGGTCCTTCTGATCGGCGGACCCTTCGGCGAACTTCCACACCCAGCGCATCGACGTTTCCTTTCGCGCGCAGGCGAACCCCCTCGGGCTGCCGTTGCACCCTCAATCATGGCAGGACAACAGGTCCCCGCGCACGTGCCGTTCGGCCCGACATGCTCTCGGTACGTTGTGTCACGTGGTCAGCAGTTCGGCTGCGGCGTTGGCGGTGCGGGTGCGTGAGACCGCGGTCAGCACCGCGTGGTCGGCGACCCGCAGGTTCACCACCTGGTCGGCGGTCAGGCGGCTGCAGATCCAGGACCAGTGGACGGCGACGTGGTCGCCCGGCTGCAACGGTTCGGCGCCGGCCAGTGCGTACCCGTTGTCGGCGACGGTGAACCGCTCCCACCGTGACGGCCCGCGCTGCAGCGTGCGGCCGTCCCAGGCAAGGCGTGGCACCCCGACGATGGCTTGGTCGCCGTCGACCTCGACGACCCTCCCCACGCGGATCCGGCAGCGGTCGAGGACGTGCATGGCGGGGTCGACGTGACCGGTCCGAAGCAGGCCGATCCAGGGGGACACCGCGACGACGTGGAAGTTGTGGTGCGGGACGGCACCGGCGCGCACGACCTCGAGGATCTCGTCGAGGTCGGCGCCGGCGCGGGCGCCGAAGCGGTCGACGACCTCGCGGACGAGTCCGGGCCCGCCCGCTCGGCGCAGCAAAGGCCCGCCGATCCAGTAGGCCTCGACGACGCGTGGGTCCAGCGGGTCGGCGATGCCTGCGGACGCGGCGATGTGGCGCAGGTACGGCCATGCGCCCTCGAACTGGCGGGCGAGTTCGGCAAGGCCGGGGTCGGCCGTGGTGGTCGCCGCGTACTCGAGCAGGGCCGGTGCGTCCGCCGGCCCGCAGTAGCCGAGCGCGTTGGGCGGGTACGCGTACCGCGCGAACGTGAGCGCCCCGGCGCCGTTCACCGCGACCTCACCACGTCGTCGGCCGGAGCGACCGGTTCGACCGTCCGGCGGGAACCGGCCAGCAGCGCGAGTGCGCCGGCCACCAGCAGGAGGCTGCCGGGTGCGACCGCCCCAACGGGCTGCAGGCCACGGGCCACCGCGATCACCGACGACACCAGGGCGCCCAGCGTGAGGACAGCCGTGACGTCGATGGCTGGTGCGCGGGCCAGGGCGGCGAACCAGGTCGCGACGTACGTGGTGAGCAGGACGCCGCTGACGCCGATCCACATCCACGCGTCGCCGGACAACGCGCCGAGGTCGGCACGCTGGGCCGCCGACCAGGCGACCAGCAGCACCGATCCGCCGGCGATCCTCCATGCCCCGGCGGTGCTCGGTGCCATCCAGGCCAGGAAGCGCTTGGCGACCACGATCTCGATCGACCACAGCGCGGTCGCGCCGAGCACCAGCAGTTCACCCGATCCGAGCGTGACGGATGGCAGGTGACCGACGAGCGCCGCCTGCCCGGCCACCAGCAGCGCGATCGCCAGGACGTGCAGCACCCGGATCCGTTCGCGGAGGAACACCACGGCGAGGATCGCCACCCACACGACCAGGGTCTTGTGCAGGAAGTTGGCGTCGGCCGAGGTCGCCCGCGCCAGGCCTTCGAAGAACATCACGAACGGCACCGCCCCACCCAACACCGCCAGCACGACCCCCGCCGCGACCCCCCGCCACCTCGGCAAAGGGGGCATTTCCCGCGGATCCGCGGGTTTCTCGACATCCGCTCCGGGTTTCGGGCCGCTCGCGCGGTGGGTGGCGACGGCGATCGCGATCGCTACCAGCAGGAGGCCGGCGACGAGGTTCTTCGCTGTCGTGTAAAGCGTCGCGTTGCCGACGGCCTTCACACCGAGGGTGTTGAAGGGGATCGCGATGCCGCTGACGACGGCGGTGCCGGCGGCGAGCAGCAGGCCTGTGCGGTGACGTGTCATGACGGGCTCGAGAGTCGGGCCGCGGCCGCGGTGGCGGCCTGGTCGGCGGTCAGTTTGGACAGGACGTGGCCGGCGTGGACCAGGACGTGGTCGCCGGGATGGAGGTCGTCGATCAGCGTCACGGCGGACTGGACCCCGCGCGCGGGAAGGTCAACGAGGACGTGGCCAGGTACCGCGGTGTCGGTGACCGTGGTGACGACGGCGAGCTCACCCAGGCACATCGCCGGTCCTGTCTGCCGCGTGGAACGCGATCACGGCGGCGATCACGGTCGGCATGGCCTTGACGACGGCTGGGCCGAGGTCGGTCCCGATGGCGACGTCCTCGAGCTCGAGGCCGATCACCTCGACCTTCGTCGGCAGGTGGCCGAGGTTGTCGAGCAGCGCGATCTCCTCGGCCAGACCGACGGCATGGCTCGAGAAGGACGACCGCAGCCCGGTCGGCAGGTGGCGGGCCTCGAACTGCACCACGGTGCCGGGCACCGCACCCGAGCGGATCGCGTCGATCACGACGAGGCGCTCGCATGCCGCGACGTCGTCGATGATGCCCAGCAGTCCGGTGGTCGACGTCACCACGTTCGTGTCAGGCAAACCGAACGCTTGCATGGCTCCCGCGGCCACGAGCCCCACCGCATCGTCCCCGCGGTCGGGGTGGCCGAGACCCACGACGAGTGTGGTCATCGTCGTCCCTCCACGTGCAGTTGCAGGAAGTGGGTGGAGCACGAGATGCACGGGTCGTAATTGCGGATGGTCTGCTCGCACCGCCACGTCAGGGCGTCGTCGTCGAGGTCGAGGCTCTGCTCGACGAGCGCGGCCAGGTCCTGCTCGATCGCCCACTGGTTCTGCGAGGTCGGCGGGACGATCCGCGCGTCGGCGATCAGGCCGTCCTCGCCGAGCGTGTACCGGTGGAACAGCGTGCCGCGGGGCGCCTCGGTGGCGCCGTGGCCGCGACCTGCACGTGCCGGGACGGACACGGCAGGCTCGGATGGCCGTTGGTACGAGGTGATGATCCGGATGGCCTCGCCGATGGCTTCGACCGTCTCGACGGCGCGGACAATGATCGACCGGAACGGGTTGCGTTCGGGGGCGACCAGGCCGATCTCGGCGGCAAGTGCCTTGGTGCCGTCGGACAGCAGGTCTCCGGCCAGCGCGAACCGGGCGAGTGGGCCGGTGAGGTAGCCCGTGCCGTCCGACAGGTGGGCGTGCAGGGCGGTCGAGTGGGGGATGTGCTCCTCGACGACGTGATCCTCGAAGTCCTCGACCGGGACGTCGATGCCTGTCGTAGTGACGATGCGGCCGGACTCGAGCGGGTACAGGTGGTCGTGGCGCAGCGACAGGAACGCCGTCGGCACCTGGAGTTCGGGGAACTCGAACCCTGCGACGACGCGGGTCAGTTCGGCCGCGGCCTCCCATGCCCATTCGAGCCGGGGCAGCAGGGCCTCCAGGTCGCGTGCGGTCGGGGCGCGGTGGAACCCGCCGACCTTGACGTTGATCGGGTGAACGGCCCGTCCGCCGACGACCTCCAGGATGTCGTTGCCGAGGCGTCGCAGTTGCAGGGCCGTGTCCACGAGCTCGCGGTGGTCCTTGGCCATGTCGACGACCGAGTCGTAGCCGAGGAAGTCGGGGGCGTGGAGCATGGCGATGTGCAGGACGTGGCTCTCGATCCACTCGCCGGTGTAGATCAGGCGGCGCAGGACCAGGATCTCGTCGGGGATGGTCACGCCGCAGGCCTGCTCGATCGCGGCGACCGCGGACATCTGGTAGGCGACCGGGCAGATCCCGCAGATGCGTGCGGTGATGTCGGGGGGCTCGTGGTGGGCACGGCCGACCAGCAGCCCTTCGAAGAACCGGGGCGGTTCGTAGATGCGCAGGATGGCCTGGGTCACCTTGCCGTCCTCGACGCGGACGTGGAACGCCCCTTCGCCCTCGACCCGTGCGAGGGTTTCGACGTCGATCCTGCGGTCGTAGGTGTGGCTCACGGAGTGGGCTCCTCCGCCGCGCGGCTGGCTGCCTCGAAGGCAGGCGCGGCGGCGTTGAAGGTCCGGTACAGGCGGAGCAGGTCGGGGCGGGTGACGCCGAGTTGGTCGGTGAGCCACGCGGACAGCGCTGCGGTGTCGGGGGACTCCATCGGGCCGAAGCAGCCGTAGCAGCCACGGTCGTAGGCGGGGCAGCGGGCGCCGCACCCGGCCTGGGTGACCGGGCCGAGGCACGGGGTGCCGTCACGGACCATGACGCACGGGGTCCCGCGGAGCTTGCACTCGACGCAGACGCTGTAGGTCGGAACGGTGGGTGGCCGCCCGTGTAGGAACGCGGACACCACGTCGAGCAGTTGATCGACCTCGATGGGGCAACCGCGGAGTTCGAGGTCGACCTTCACGTGGTCGGCGATGGCGGTCGAGGTCGCGAGGGTGGACAGGTGGTCGGGGCGGGCGTAGACCATCGCCGCAAACTCCTCGACGTCGGCGAAGTTGCGCAGCGCCTGGATCCCGCCGGCGGTCGCGCACGCGCCGATGGTGATCAGGGTCGTCGACTGGGCCCGGATCTCGTGGATGTGGTCGACGTCGTGGGGCGTGGTGATCGAGCCTTCGACGAGCGAGACGTCGTAAGGGCCTTCGACCATTTCGCGGGTCGCCTCGGGGAAGTAGGCGATCCGGACGCGGTCGGTGAGGGTCAGCAGTTCCTCCTCGGCCGACAGGATCTGGAGTTGGCAGCCGTCGCATGACGCGAACTTCCACACGGCCAGCGTGGGTCGGTCATCGTGTGATCCTCCCCCCTTGGGGGGAGGGGCCGACGTTGTCGGCCTGGGGGGTGAGGATGATGTCGCGGTCGTCTCCTTCATAGCTCTGCCACCTCCATCAATCGGGCGGCGAACGAGTACGGAAAGACCGTGCCGTCGCGGCAGATGAGGATCGGGCCCAGTTGGCAGTGGCCGCACGTGCCGACGCCGCAGCGCATGGTGCGTTCGAGCGACACGTAGATGCGGTTGGCCGGTACGCCGAGTTCGATGAGGTCACGGGCGGCGAACCGCATCATGATCTCGGGTCCGCACAGGAAGGCGTAGGTGTCGTCGGGCTCGACCTCTAGGCCGGGGATGAACTGGGTGACCACGCCGACACGCCCCGGCCAGTCGCCGTTGGCACGGTCGACGGCGATCTGCACCTCGATGTCCGGAAGGCCGCCCCAGCCGAGCAGTTCCCGCCGGAACAGCAGGTCGTCGGGGGTGCGCGCCCCGACGAGCACGGTCACCGACCGGTATCGGGCACGTTCGGCGTTGGCGACCTCGATGGTCGGTCGCAGCGGGGCAAGACCGAGGCCGCCCGCGACGATCACCAGGTCATGACCCTTGGCGTCCTCGACGGGCCAGGCGGTCCCGAACGGTCCACGCAGGCCGACGAGGTCGCCGGGCCGCATGGCGGTCAGGGCGTTGGTGACGCCGCCGACCGCACGGATGGTGAAGGCTGGGTGGCCGTCGGCGTCCGCCATCGAGATCGAGATGGCGGCCTCGCCGATTCCCGGGACGTACAGCATGCAGAACTGGCCCGGGGCGAAGGTCAGCGGCTCCTCGCCGTCGGGCGGAGCCACCCACAGCGTGGCCGTGTCGTGGGTCTGGGTGGCGGTGCGCACGACCCGGTGGAACGCCGGGAGGAGCGGCGGTGCCGGTGCGGCTGGTCCGGGCCGGGGGAGCAGGTCCATGGGGCGAAGTAGCTTCAAGCGGAGTGCTCCCCGAACAGGTCGAGCAGTCGGACGCGGGTGTTCTGCAGCCGATCGACCACGACGCCGAGCAGCCGGGCATACAGCTGGGTGCCGGGAAAACCGTCGGTGTGCAGCAGTTCGTGCAGGGCCGCGCCGTCGACCACGAGCAGGTCGGTTGCGCTGATGGTGCGGGCGTCGAACCTCCATCGGTTGGGCGGCACGATGGCAGACCAGCCGAGCACGTCGCCGTCGTGAAGGGTCTCGATGCGCAGGTTGCCGCGGTGCGGGTCGTGCAGTTCGACGGCGACGGTGCCGACCTCGATCAGCCGCAGCGCGTCGGCGGGCGCGTTGGTCTTGAACAGGTGGCGGCCTGCGGGGGCGGATTCCTCGGTCGTGACGGCGGCGAGCCGTTGCAGGGCCAGGCCGTCGATGCCGGTGAGGAAGGGATGGGTCTCCAGCCGGACGACGTCGATCATGGCTGGTCTCCTAGGACTGGGCGGCGGCGAGAGCGAGGTCGGCGAGCACGTCGACCTCGACGGTGAGGTCGATGCCGACCGGGCACCAGGCGATGCAGCGGCCGCACCCGACGCACCCAGAGGTGCCGAACTGTTCGACCCACGTCGACAGCTTGTGGGTCAGCCACTGGCGGTAGCGGGCTTCGGCGGTGGTCCGGGTGGCACCGAACGCGGTGTGCGAGTAGGCCATCGTGAAACACGAGTCCCACCGTCGCCACCGCTCCGCGTGGTCGCCGGTGAGGTCGACGGTGTCCTCGACCGTGGTGCAGAAGCAGGTCGGGCAGACCAGCGTGCAGTTGGCACAGGTGAGGCAGCGTCTGGCGACGTCCTCCCAGTGCGGGGAGTCGAGGTTGTCGCGCAGGATGTCGTGGGCGTCGGCGTGCAGGTGCTTTGTCTGGCCGGTGGCGATGGCGGTGGTCTGGGCCGTCGCTCTTGTGACGTCGGCGTCGTCGGCGGGTTCGGTGGTCAGTTCGTCCAGGACCTCCTGGCCCGCCTGGGTCAGGGCCCAGGTGAGGAAGCGGTGGTCGTCGGTACCCGGGTCGAGTTCGGTCATGACGAGGTCGGCGCCTCCGGTGACGGCCGGGCCGGTGCCGGCCGACGCGCAGAAGCAGGTGCGTTCGCCGTGGGCGCACTCGACGGCGATCAGGAACAGGTTGGCCCGGCGGGTGAGGTAGGAGGCATCGGGGACGGGTCCGGAGGTGAACACCCGGTCCTGGATGGCGAGGGCCGCGAGGTCGCAGGCGCGGACGCCGAGGTAGGCAATCGGTCGGTCGGGTGTCGGCTCGGGGGCGAGATGCCAGGTGCCGTCGGTGTCCCTGTCTGCGGTGAGCACACGGCTTCGGGTTGGCAGGACCGCCGAACGGGGAGAGGTCGGACCGATGACGGCGGCGAAGACCTCCGTGGGTTCGTCGGCGGGGACGACTCTCGAGACGCCGGGGTGCTGTTCGAGACGCCAGCCGGCGGCGAGGTCGTCGAGGCCGTTGACCTCGTCGAGCAGCACCGTGCCGTCGCGGTGGACGGGGCCGCGGACCTCGTAGCCGCGATGGCGCAGGACAGCGATGAGGTGGTCGACCTCAGCGGGTCGGAGCAGGCATTCGCCCGGCATGACGTGCGCTTCCGTTGCGTCCCTATGACGCTACGCACGACAACTGTTGCGGGCGAGGGCCGCCGGACCCGCCCCGATGGGCCGTACGGCAGTTTCGGCGCGGGTTGGAGGGAACCTGTGACGGTTCGCCCGTCAGCCGGCGGTGATCCTGCCTTCCATGCCGCCCTGGCGGTGGCCGACGACCGAGCAGTAGTAGGTGTAGGTGCCGGCCTCGAGGGTCACGGTGCCGGTGGCGGTCTGCCCACTGCCGGCCTCTACGACCCTGAGGTCGTCGAGGTCCTCGATGACGAAGTCGTGGGCGACGCTGCCGTCCGAGGTCAGGGAGACCGTGATCTCTTCGTCGGCGGCGACGTCGAGCTCGGTCTTGTCGAACTCGAGGCTGTCGTTGCCGGTGATGGAGACGGCCGTGTCGGTGTCGGGTGCCGTGTCACCGGTCGTGGAGGTGGAGGTGCCTCCGCCACACGCGGTCAATGTGGCGGCGGCGCCAAGGGCAAGGGCAGTGAGGGCGGTGCGGGTGCGCATGGAATGTGCTCCTGGGGGCTCGTGGGAGCCATGTGAAGAATGGCACAAAGTCGGAGACGGGAAGGTACCCGCGCCCGGTGGGACTGCAGCCATCGCCAGGTGACGTGTCGTGCACCTACCCCGCGCCGCATCGTCGTTTGCTGCATGGTTTCGTCCGCACGCCCGGACGCGACCATGCACGAAACGCGCGCTCCCCGGTGATCTCCAGTTTGCTGCATGGTTTCGTCCGCACGCCCGGACGGTTCCATGCACGAGGTTCGGCATGCCACGGGCAGTGGAGGCCGCGGGGCAGGCGGTTGTGGGGGTCTTCGGGGCGTCGGTATCCTCCGGCGCTCGTGCTTCCGCGGAAGCACTTTGCTGGAGTAGCTCAGTTGGTAGAGCAATCGCCTCGTAAGCGATAGGTCCGGGGTTCAAGTCCCCGCTCCAGCTCCGCTTCCTGGGATCCATCCCACGGATCCGGGCACAGACGTGGAGCCCGAACGGGACACCTCGGGACTGTGCCCCGAGGAGCCGCCGCTGCAATCGGCGGCGAAACACCCGTAGCCACCCAGGAATCGACCATCTGCCCTGAGCAACAGGCACCGTGCGGGTATGAACACCGCATCCATCTACGCGGACGAGCTGCGCGCCGAGCATCACTTCGATGCGCTGCGTTCGCCGTGTCACGACGGCACGCCGCCTCCTTGCGCCGGCGACCGGTCATGCCCTTGGCCGACGTCGTGCGCCTCCCGGCCCACGCGACCGTCACCGTCCCTATGGTCGCGAGCGTTCCCCCGAGCGGAACCCCTGCGAATCCGGTAGCGTCACCCCTTGGGATTAGCCCGGTATGACCAGTTGTTCATGGTGCGGTGGCACCGCGGGGCTGGCCCGGAAATCTCAGTGGAGAGGGACTCCCATGGCGATCGGGACACAAGTCGGCCACGTAGGGCTGGCTGCGCCGGAACGGGACCAGTTGCGGGCCTTCTGGGAGTTGTACGGCCCGCGATTGGAGTCGGTGTCGGATGCCGTGCGGGAGCGGCTCGCTGACGATCCAGAACTCGGTCCGATGATCGAGGCGATGTCACCTGAGGAGCGCAGTGCGCAGCAGGAGCGGTCGGCCAAGCTGACCGAGGCCGCGCTGGTCGATGGCGACTGGGACCCGTATCTACGACATATGGCCGAACTCGGTGCTCAGTACTGCCGGGCCGGGCTGAGCTTTCGTGCGTGGTTCACCGCGGTCGGGGCGACGCGTCGCGTGCTCAGCCCGATCCTGGTCACCGAGTGCGCCAACGACAGCGACCGGCTCGTGGAGGCGCTCGCCGGGATGGCACGGTGGGTGGACCTGACCATGTCTGCGATCGGGCAGGCCTACCTGGATGAACGGCAGCGCACCATCGCCGCCCAGCACGCCGCGATCCGGGAGCTGTCCACGCCGGTGCTGCAGCTTCCTGACGACGTCCTGCTGATGCCGCTGGTCGGGGCGATCGACAGTGACCGTGCCGCGCAGATGACCCAGGTGCTGCTGCACGGCATCGCCGAGCACCGAGCTCGGGCTGTGGTGTTGGACGTGACCGGCGTCGTGCAGGTCGACACGGCGGTCGCCGACCACCTGATCCGCACTGTGCGTGCGGCACGGCTGATGGGCTGCGAGGCCTACCTCACCGGCCTGTCGGTGGACAACGCCCAGACGCTGGTGCGTCTCGGTGTGGACATGTCCGAGATCACCACGCTCGGGACATTGCGGGCTGGGCTGCTGGCCGCCACCCGACAGTCCAGCGACGCGGCCCGATGACCGCTGACGGGAGCTGAACAGCACACGAAGGGGCAGAACATGGCTCGCGTACCGTTGCTCAGACAGGGCAGGGTGCTGATTGCGTCCGTCCCGGAGGGGCTGGACGACTCCGACCTGCGCGCATTCCAGAACGAACTGCTGACCACCATCGGACGGCATCAGGCAACCGGCGTGGTCGTGGATCTGTCCGCGCTCGACGTGGTCGATTCGTTCACCGCCCGGATGCTGCAACAGGTGGTCCGGGCGGCACGGCTGCGGGGAGCCCGTGGTGTGCTGATCGGGATCCGTCCGGACGTCGCCTACGCGATGGTGCGGCTGGGGCTGACCCTGGACGTGCCCGCGGCCCGCGATCTCGACGACGCGCTCGCGTGGCTGGATCGGCAGGTCGCGTGACGGCCGGCGCGGGCGCGGGCGAGCAGACCCGTGTGGAGGTCGCGGTCACCACTGACGCCGATGTCGTCACCGCGCGCCTGGACGGCCGGTCCCTGGCCGCGGAGATGGGCTTCGCTTCGACGGAGCTGGCCCTGATCGCCACCGCGATCTCGGAGGTCGCCCGCAACCTGGTCGCGCACGCGGGCCGGGGGACGATCGTGATCACGGCCGTGGATGGTCCGGCTGGTCCCGGCATCGAGGTGGTCGCCCACGACAACGGCCCTGGCATCCCCGACATCGACCGGGCCATGCAGGACGGGTTCACCACCGGTGATGGGCTCGGGTTCGGGCTTCCCGGTGCCAGGCGACTGATGGACGAATTCGAGATCACCTCCGCCCCCGGGCAGGGCACGACCGTTCGGATGGCCAAGTGGGTCTGAGCACGCTGACCGGATACGCGCCCGGCATCGACTGGGCGGCCGCGGCACGCCCGCTGCCGGGACAGCACAACAGCGGCGACGCGTTCGCTGTGGTCAACGAAGACGACGCCACCACGCTGGTCGCGGTCATCGACGGCCTCGGTCATGGCGACGAAGCGGCAGAGGCAGCCGCCACGGCCGTCGCGACCGTGCAGGACTGCGGCGGCCAGCCGCTGGAGGTCGTGTTCGGGGCCTGCCATCGGGCTCTTGCGTCGACACGTGGTGCGGTCGCCAGCCTGGCACGCATCGACTCCCGCACCCACACGATGAGCTGGGCTGCGGTCGGCGACGTGGACGCAACCGTGGTACGCGGCCCACGCACCACCAGCGACCGGTCCCGCGAGACGATCGTGGCCCGCGGTGGCGTCGTCGGGATCGAGTTGCCGCCGATCTACGAGTCCACCGTCTCACTCGAACCCCAGGACCTGCTGGTGATGACCACCGACGGGATCGACGCGGTCTACCGCCACAACCTGGTGACCACCGGGGCCCTGGCGGCGATCGCAGATGCGATCCTGCAGGCGCATGCGCTGGAGCGCGATGACGCCCTGGTGCTCGTCGCCCGCTACCACTCAGGGCGGCCATGAGCTCATCGGCCAATCAGCGCGTCGCCACCGTCGCGCGGTATGTCGAGGGACTGCGCCGCTACGTGGGCAGCGGTGACGACCGTCACCTGGCCGCGGCCTACGACATCGGCCGTGCCGCCCTGTCCGAGGGCACCAGCATGATGCGGCTGCTCGCCGATCATCAGGAGCTGCTCGCCGACCTCGTCGCCGGCATCACCGGCCCGGACGACGGCATCGGGGTCGCCCGGGCCACGACGTTTCTGAACGAGGCGCTCGCCCCGTTCGAGATCGCCCACCGCGGCTACCGCGAAGCCACCGCCGTGCTGGCGGACCTCAGCGTGCTCGACCATGCCAGCGACGCCATCCTCATCCGCGATGTCAACGGCATCGTCAGCTATTGGAACGGCGGTGCCGAGGAGCTGTACGGCTACCGGCGCGGTGAGGCGCTCGGAGCCCGGCTCGACGACCTGGTCAGCACGCAGCTGCCCGAAGACCCCGACGACATCCAGCGGCGCCTCGAGCGCGACGGGGTCTGGTCCGGCCACGTCGAACGCACGACCCGGCACGGCAACCAGATCACCGTGGCAATGCGGTGGACCGCCCGGCAACCCGCCGGCGAGCTGTCCGCGATCCTGGAGATCGGCACCGACGCGACCCGGCAGCTCGAGACCCAACGCGCGATGGAAGAGGCCTTCGAGAACGAACGGCGCGCATCCGCACTGCTCCGCGAAGCCGACGAGATGAAACAGGCCTTCCTGCAGGGCCTGTCCCACGAGCTGCGAACCCCGCTGACCAGCATCCTCGGCATGGCCCACACCCTCAACCGCAGCGACGTCGAACTCGGCACGGACATGCGCAAGATGCTCATCGAACGGGTCACCCACAACGCCGTCCGTCTCGACCGGCTCCTGCAGGATCTCCTCG
>Ga0326597_10001470_pt1 | contig 38060 bp, 27 predicted proteins | sample RVTome_12_FD_203789 | JGI IMG/M metagenome (GOLD analysis project Ga0326597, IMG submission 203789) | Soil microbial communities from uranium-contaminated site in the Upper Colorado River Basin, Wyoming, United States - RVT100D185 | ecosystem: Environmental > Terrestrial > Soil > Contaminated >... | reverse complement strand
CGACCCGCCGGGCCGTCGCCGGCTGGGGACTCGAGCTGGGCGCGCTCGACCCGGAGGAGTACTCGGCGAGCCTGACCGCCGTGTGGATGCCGGACGGACACGACGCGGACGACCTTCGCCGGCTGATCCTGGACCGCTTCGACCTGTCGCTGGGCACCGGCCTCGGGAAGGTCAAAGGTCGCGTGTTTCGCATCGGCCATCTCGGGGACTTGAACGACCTCATGCTGGCCGCGACGCTCTGCGGCGTCGAGATGGGCCTGGCCGTCGCCGGCGTACCGCACGCCGCCGCGGGTGTGCGCGCGGCGCTCGAGTACCTCGCGCGTTCGGATACCTGAGCCCCGTGGGTCCGGTGAGTGGATCATCACCGCGCGTGTCGCCCGCGGGTGGCGCCGGGCGGGGCCGCCCCGCCCGCCGCGCAGGCGCCTCTCCCGTTGGGGTGGAGTTGGCGCCGATCCGGGGTCCCCGCCGCGCACGCCTGCGCGGTGGGGTGGTGAAGACGGGTGGGGCTGCCCGGCGACAGGACCCGCGGGCCGCCGCCTGGTCGCCGACTCGAGCGAGCTACGGGCTAGTGAACGATAGCCGGGAGGGGCAGGACGCCGCATGAATCCCGCCACCGCCGTCACCACCAACGTCGTCCTCGCGGTCGTCGGCTTCGCGGGATGCGTCGCGCTGCTGATGGTCCTCATCGCCAGGTGGAAGTGGCACGTCTTTCTCGCCCTGTTGCTGCCGATCCTGCTCTTCGGCGTGCTTCCCGGCATCCAGCGGAACAACTTCATCGCGGCGTTCGAGCAGGGGTTCGGCGACACGCTGGGGAAGATCGGCGTCGTGATCGTGCTCGGGTCGATCATCGCCGAGGCGTTGCGACATACCGGCGCGATCCAGGTCATCACCCGCTCCATGGTGCGGCTGGTCGGCGCGGGGCGCATGCCCTTTGCGCTCACCATGACGGGTTTCGTGCTGGGCATCGCGATCTTCTCGGACGTGGCCTACGTGATTCTCAACCCGCTGGTGCACGCCGCCGCGCACACGATGGGCGTCGGCATCGGGACGATGTCCATCGGGCTCGTGGGCGCGCTCCAGCTCACCCACGCGATCGTCCCGCCGACGCCCGGACCGCTGGCCGCGGCCGCGCTGCTGGGTGCCGACATCGGCAAGGTCATCATCTTCGGGGCGATCGCGTGTCTCGGCGGCGCGGTGGCCGGATGGATCTGGGGGCAGTTCGTCGCCGGCCCGCGAATCACGACGAAGCCGGCGCAGGAGTTCAGAAGTCAGGGCCTTCTCGACGCGGTAGATGGTGAGCGGCTTCCATCCACGTGGAGCGCGTACGCGCCGATCGTGATCCCGGTCGTGCTGATCAGCGCCCAGAGCATCGCGGGGCTGGCGCTCGATCGCGATCACCTGCTGCTCGTCATCCTGTCGTATGTCGGCTGGCCCGTAGTCGCGCTGACCATCGGCCTGTGGCTGGCCTTCCGCAACATCGGTCAGGTCGAGAGCCGTGTCGAAACCGTGAATCGGTGGGTCAGCGACGGGCTCAAGACCTCGGCGATGATCCTCGTGGTCACCGGTCTCGGCGGGTCGCTCAGCGCGATTCTGAAGGGAACCCCCGCGGTCGAGTTCGTCGCCCGCTTCTTCGCGGAAAACGGACTGCCGTCGATCCTGCTGCCGTTCATGATCGGGGTGATCGGCAACATGCTCACCGGCTCGACGACGGTGGGCGTGATCACGGCCGGCTCGCTGGTGGCCCCGATGCTCGGTTCCCTCGGTCTCTCGCCGGAGGCCGCCATGCTCTCCGGCGCGTCGGGGTCGGTGATCATCAAGTACGTCAACTCGAGCTACTTCTGGGTCTGCACGTCGCTCAGCGGGCTCGAGGTCAAGGACGCGCTGTTGGGATACGGCGGCGTCACCTTCGTGGGGGGAACGACGTCGTTCGCCGTCGTGTGGATCATGTGGGCGGCTGGTCTCGTCTGATGCACGGGACGCCGCCGGAAAGGCTGGGCCGGCGGTGTCGTTGACCGGATCTCCGGCGACGGCCGCGCTCGAGCGGGCGCTGAACGCGGCGCTCGCTGGCGAGGTCCGGTTCGACACGCTGTCGCGGGCGATCTACTCGACCGACGCCAGCGTCTATCAGATCCTGCCGGCCGGCGTCGTCATTCCGCGCTCGGCGAGCGACGTCATCAACACCGTCCGGATCTGCCGCGAGGCAGGCGTGTCGATCACGGCGCGCGGCGGCGGCACGTCCCAGAGCGGGCAGGCGGTCGGCGCGGGCGTCCAGATCGACTTTTCCAAGTACATGCGGCGGATCCTGGCGATCGACCCCGACCGCGCGACGGCCGTCGTCGAACCGGGGATCGTCCTCGACGAGCTGAACCGCCAGCTGACGCCGCACGGCCTCGAGCTGCCCCTCGATCTCTCCACCGCGGGCCGGGCGACCATCGGCGGCATGATCGCCAACAACTCGTCCGGGACCCGGTCCATCGTCTACGGCAGCACGATCGACTACGTCCGCGAGCTGAAGGTCCTGCTCGCCGACGGCAGCGTCGTCACGATGGGTCCGCTCGACGCGTCGGAAGTCGACCGGAAGTGCGGGCAGGCCGACCTGGAGGGACGGTGTTACCAGGTCGTGCGGGACCTGGCCGGCCGGCACGCCGCGGAGATCGATCGCCGGTACCCCCGGATCCTGAGGCGGGTGGGCGGCTACAACCTCGATCGATTCGTCCGGCCGGACGGCGCCTTCGACCTCTGCAAGCTGATCGTGGGCTCGGAAGGCACGCTCGGCCTGGTGCTCGAGGCCACGCTCGCGCTGGTCCCGCCGCCCAGGGCCCGGGCGCTGATCGTGGCGCAGTTCCGCGAGCTCGGCGACGCGATGACCGCGACGCCGGTCATCCTTCAGCACGGGCCGTCGGCCGTCGAGCTGATGGACCGCCATCTGCTGGGCATGACCCGCGGCAAGAGGGAATTCGAGCCGCTCTGCGCGTTCCTCGTCGGCGACCCCGGGGCGATCCTGATCGTCGAGCTCACTGGCGAGTCGGTCGACGAGCTGCCGCATCGGCTCGATCGTCTGCAGGCGGACCTCGAGGGACGCGGTCTCGCCACCCACGTGCACCGCGCGGTCGAGACGCCCGCACAGGCCCGCATCTGGAAGCTCCGTCAGGCCGCGCTCGGGCTCTCGCTGGCCGAGGTCGGCGACACCAGGGCGATCTCGTACGTCGAGGACACGGCCGTGGCGCCCGAACGGCTCCGCGAGTACATCGACCGGTTCCAGGCCGTCCTCGAGGAGCATCGGACCCGGGCCATCTTCTACGCGCACGCGTCGGTGGGGCTGCTCCACATCCGGCCGGCGGTCAACATGAAGACCGCCGAGGGCGTCGGGCGGTTCGCGCGGATCGCGGAGCAGATCTCGGACCTGGTGCTCGAGTTCGGCGGCGCTCTGTCGGCCGAGCACGGCGACGGCCTGGTGCGGTCGCCGTTCCAGGAGAAGATGTTCGGGCCGATCCTCTACGACGCCTTCCGCCAGATCAAACGGACCTTCGACGAAGCCGGTGTGTTCAACCCCGGGAAGATCGTCGACGCGCCACCCCTGACCGAAAACCTGCGGTACGGCACCGCCTATCGCACGAACGACGTGCCGACGATGTTCGACTTCGACGATTTCGGCGGCCTGTCGAGGGCGGCTGAGCAGTGCGGCGGCGTCGGGACATGCCGGCAGACGCTCGCCGGGACCATGTGCCCGTCGTTCATGGCGACGCGCGAGGAGTCGGACACCACGCGCGCCAGGGCCAACGCCCTCCGCCTCGCCATCTCCGGGCAGCTGGGGCCGGACGGCCTGACGGACCCGGCACTCTACCCGGTGCTCGATCTCTGCTTCGAGTGCAAGGCGTGCAAGTCGGAATGTCCGACCGGCGTCGACATGGCGCGGATGAAGAGCGAGTTCCTCCATCAATACCAGCAGGCGCACGGCGTGGCGCTGAGGTCGCGGGTGCTCGCCTCCGCCGAGCGCCTCGCCGCCTGGGGCAGCCGGCTGGCGCCGGTGTCGAACTGGATCGCGGACAACGCGGTGGCGCGCTGGCTCAACGAGAGGACGTTGGGCCTCGACGCGCGGCGGCGCCCGCCACGCTTCTCACGCCGCACGTTCGAGGCGTGGTGGAGGCGGCGCCTGGCGGCGCGGCCGGTGTTGGCAACACCAAGCGGTCCGACGGTCGCGGTGTTCGCCGACACGTTCACGAACTTCTACGAGCCCGGGCACGGCATCGCGGCGGTCAGGCTGGCCGAGAAGCTCGGTGTGCGGGTCGTCGTGCCGAGCCGCGTGTGTTGCGGCCGACCGCTCATCTCCAAGGGCTTTCTCGATCGGGCGCGGCGCCAGGCCGCCGCCACCGCCGAAGCGCTGTTCCCTCTCGTCGAGGCCGGGGTGCCGATCGTCTTCGTCGAGCCCGGCTGCTACTCGGCGGTGCGGGACGACCACCCCCTGCTCCTGCGGGGCGAACTTGGCCAGATGGCCCGGCGCGTGGCGGAGGCCTGCCTGACATTCGAGGAGTGGGCGGAAGCCGCCTTCCAATCGTCCGGCGGCGCATCCCGCGCGCGCATCGACGCCGGACCGCGCAGGGTCCTCCTGCACGGGCATTGCCATCAGAAAGCGTTGGTCGGGATCGGCCCGGCCGTCCGATTGCTGTCACGGATTCCGGGGTGCGAGGTCGTCGACGCCGACAGCGGGTGCTGCGGCATGGCGGGGTCGTTCGGGTACGAGCGCGAGCACTACGCCGTGTCGGAGGCCGCGGGCGAGCGGCGGCTGTTCCCGGCCGTCCGCGGGCGCGCCGCGAGCACGACCGTCGTCGCCCCGGGGTTCTCCTGCCGCCATCAGATCCGCCACTTCACGGGCGTGGACGCCGTGTCGGCGGCGCAGGTGATGGAGCCCCTGGTCCGCGCCGCGGTTACGCCTCCGTGATCTCCTCCTCATCTACCCGTCAGGCCGCCTTTCCGCAGTCCGGCGATCGCTGACGTGGTTCACCACGAAGGGCACGAAGCTCACGAAGGGGTGCACGCGCGAGCGACGACCGGACGCCGCACGCGTCCGCGGGAAGGAACCGCGGGTCGGGCACGAGCGCGCTCGCGCTCGGTCCCCATCCGCGCGTTCGTGCCCGAGCCACGGCTCCTTCCCGCGGACCGGCCGAGTTCCCTGAATCAGCTGAACTCGGCCGGCCCGGTCGTCGCTGGGATGATTAGGCAAGGAGAACGCGGAGGCGCCGGTCCATACCCCGTGCGCTCGGTGCTCTCCGTGAGGTCATGGCGCCGGCGGCTCGGGCTCGGTGATCGACAGCGCGTCGAAGTACCGCCGGTAGAAGCCGCGATCGCGCGTGAGCAGCCGGCCCGCGCGCACCTGGGCGTGGGCGCCGACCAGGAAGTCGCTCACCAGCCGCGTGCGCCGTCCCCCCGATCGACGGTACGACCGCCACTGCGCGCCGGCGAGGCTGGCCGTCGGCTCGTCGAACGGATCGAAGAGAATGCCGGCGCTCCCGAGCGCCCCCGCGAGCGTCCGGTCCTCGTCGAAAAACGCCCGCAGCTCGGCCCAGACGATCGGACACACGATCAGCCGGCCGCGCAGGCGCGCCGCCTCGAGCGCGTCGAGTGACGCGGTGCCGAAGCGGGCGTCGTTGGCGAGCACGTCGAGCAGGACCGACGTGTCGACGGCCGTGATCACCGATCCCCCTCGTCGAGATCCGACCTCCAGGCCGGGCCGCGCGTCTCGGCCAGGTAGGCGTCCACGTCGACGCGCTCGCGCACCAGACCGACGAGGCGACGGACCGGGGCCGCCGACGTGACCCGTCGAACGAGAATCGCGCCGTCGCGCTCTTCGAACGCCAATTCCTCACCGGCCTCGATACCAAGGCTCTCCCGGAGGGGCTTGGGAATGGTGATCTGCCCCTTCTCGCTCACCTTACTGACCATGGCAGTATTGTATGAATTCCTACTAATTTGGTAAACCACTAAATATTAGTTGCTTACACGTCGTGCTCATGAGCAGTAGTCTCGGGGCCGGAGCCCCGGGGGACCCGTCATGCCGAGTGGGCGTGCGCGAGCCAGGGCGAGGAAACCTCACGTGTCGATCGAGAACCCGGCGCGGGCGGCGGACGCGGTCCGGCGCCTGCGGGCGCTCGGCAGCCCCGCGCGCGCGGCGTTCGCTCAACGGTATTTCAAGACCGGCCCTGGCGAGTACGCCCATGGCGACCGCTTCCTCGGCCTGCGGGCGGCGGAGATGCACGCGCTCGGGCGCGAGTTCCAGGCGCTGCCCCTCCGCCAGGTGGCCGCGCTGCTCAGGTCGAAGTGGCACGAAGCGCGGCTGCTCGCCCTGCTGATCCTCGTGCGGCAGTACGCGAAGGGCACGCCGACGGCGCGCGAGCCATCTTCCGCCTCTACCTCAGGCACACCGCGCGCATCAACAACTGGGATCTCGTGGACTGCTCGGCCGGGCGCATCGTGGGGGCGCACCTGGCGGAGCGCGACCGCGGGCTGCTCCGGCGGCTGGCGAGGTCGCGATCGGCCTGGGAGCGGCGCATCGCCATCATCGCGACGTCGCACTTCATCCGGCACGACGACTTCGACGACACGCTCGCGATCGCTCGACTGCTCCTCGCCGACGAGCACGACCTGATCCACAAGGCGGTCGGCTGGATGCTGCGCGAGGTCGGCAAGCGCAACCGGACCGTCGAGGAGGCCTTCCTGCGCGACCACGCCGCGCGCATGCCGCGGACGATGCTGCGCTACGCAATCGAGAGGTTCCCGGAGCCGACCCGACAGCGCTACCTCCATCGCGGCCGGTGATCGCCGCGCCGTGCTACCATCGGTCCCGGACGCGACGCGATGACCGACACGGCGGACGTCGTCATCATCGGCGGCGGATGCATGGGCGCGAGCGTGGCGTACCACCTCGCCCGTCGCGGCGTCGCCGACGTCGTCCTGGTCGAGCGCGAAGCCGTGCTCGGGGCCGGGTCGACGGGTCGCAACGCCGGCGGCGTCCGCCACCAGTTCTCCCACGAGGCCAACGTCCGGCTGTCGATCGAGTCCATCCGCCTGCTCGAGCGGTTCGAGGACGAGGTGGGCGCCGCGATCGACTTCCACCAGCACGGCTACCTCTTCCTGCTCTCGGAGATGGCGAACGTCCAGGCGTTCTCGCGGCACGTCGAGACGCAGCAGGGTCTAGGCGTCGACGTCGAGTGGCTCACGCCCGAGGCGGCGGCGCAGCTCGCTCCGGGTCTCGAAGTGGACGGGGTCCGCGCCGCGACGTTCTGCGCGCGCGACGGCATCGCCGACCCGAACGGCGTGACGATGGGCTTCGCGAGAGCGGCGCAGGCGGCGGGCGTGGAGATCCGGCGCGAGACCGAGGTGACCGGAATCGCCGTCGAGCACGGGCGCCTCGCGGCGGTCGAGACCAATCGCGGGCGCATCGCGACGGCGGTCGTCGTGAATGCCGCCGGCCCGTGGGCGCGGCTCATCGGCGCGATGGCGGGCGTCGAGGCGCCGATCACGCCGGTGCGCCGCCACATCTTCATCGCCGCGCGGCCGGCGGGCGGTTGGGCGGGCCGCGCGCCGGAGTCGCGCCTCATGGTCATCGACTTCGAGACGACGTTCTACTTCCATCGCGAGGGCGCCGGCCTGCTGTTCGGGATGGGCGACGCGGGGGAACGGCCCGGATTCGACACGACCGTGCAGTGGGACTTCCTCGAGCGTGTGACGCCGGTCGCGGCGCGCCGGCTCCCCGTCCTCGGAGACGCGGCGATTTCGCACGCCTGGGCCGGGCTCTACGAGATGACGCCGGACGCGATGCCGATCATCGGTCCGGCACGGGAGGTCGAGGGCTTCTACCTCATCGCCGGCTTCAGCGGCCACGGGTTCCAGCACTCGCCCGCGGCGGGCCGGATCCTGGCCGACCTGATCGCGGGGCGCGATCCCGGTTTCGATCTCTCGCCGTTCGCGCTGGAGCGCTTCGCCCGCGGTGCCGGCACGGGGGAACACCACGTCGTGTAGCAGGCCGTGTCGACGTTCACCACGGCCTGCTAGTCCCGCAACTCGGTTGGGTTGACACGCGCGGCGGGTGCGCCGGGCGGGGCCGCCCCGCCCGCCGCGCAGGCGCCTCCCCCGTGACGGGGCTCTTGGCGCCGAGGACGGGTGGGGCTGCCCGGCGACAGGACCCGCCGCGGATCCTCAACCCGTGTGAGCTCAGGAACAGGTGCGCGCGGGACGGCCGGTTCCGACCGCGTGTTACGATCCGGCGTCAGACACGTGCGCCGGGACAGATGCGACGACACCTCGCCCTCGGGCCGATCGGCGCGTGCCTTCTGATGACGGCGTGCGGGGGTCCGGGCAGCCGGCAGGCGCTGTACGCCGGCGGCACGATCCCGGACCTGGGCGCGTGGACCGAAGGCGTGCTCGACACGACGAGCGAGATCGAGATCGCCTTCCGCAATCCGCGGGCCGAACTGGCGGCCATTCCGTACTCGTCGATCGTCTGGCTCGAGTACGGACGGGAAGCCTCCTGGCGCGGCGCAGGCGGATCGGTCGCGGCGAAGCCGGTCGGCATGTGGCCGTTCGGGCTCTCGTCCGGACGCGGCCGGCACTTCCTGATGATTGTGTACACCGACACGCACGGCGAGGAGCAGGCCGCCATGTTCGAGCTCGGCCGCGACATCGTCCGGTCGACGGTCTCGGCGCTCGAGGCCAGATCAGGCAAGCAGGTGCTCTATCGGGACGAAGCGGCCAGGAAGCAGTTCGAGGCGACGCGGTGAGCCGCGCGCGACTTTGCCTGTCCGCCCAGGTCTGAAGACCTGGGCCACTGGAGTCCGCACTCCTGGGCCACTGGAGTCCGCACTCCTGGGCCACCGGAGCCCGTATTCCTCAAATGAGCCAGCGAACAACGGAACCGCAGGCGCGTGGGGCTGCTACCCGGCGCGTCGGTCAGCTCGCGCGATGGGCGCCGGTGGCGCTTTTTCTGGGCCTCGCCGCCGCCCGCACGTGGGGCGTCACCGATCGCTTCTGGATGCTCGGCGACCAGATCCGCGATTGGGGGATCGCGCTCGGCCCCTTCACCAGTCTCCCGCTCGTCGGCCCGGTCACGCACGTCGGCGGCTACACGCTCGGCCCGGCGTTCTACTGGGTACTCTGGGCGATCCGCGTCGTGGTCGGGCCGTGGTTCGACAACCTGCCGCACGCGGGCGGCATCGGGTCGGCCTTGCTGCAGTCGGGCGTGGACGCGCTGCTGCTCGTCGCGATCTGGAAGCGCACGTCTTCCGCGTGGCTGGCGTTCGCCACGGTGCTGCTCGTGGCCACCGCCCCGTACGACCTGGCGCTGTCGAGCACGGTCTGGAACCCGGTGATGGCGTCGGTGCTCGCGAAGGCGGCGATGGCGCTCGTGCTGCTCGGCTGGCCGGAGCGATCGCTGGGGCGCGCGGCCGTCACGGCGACGGTGGCCTGGGGCGCGTTCCAGTGTCACATGCCGGCGCTCTACCCCGCGCTCGGCGTGATGGTGGCGATCGTCGCTCCGCCGCTCGTCGAGCGACGCGCCCGCGTCGCCGCCCGCCGCGCGCTCGTCGTCTTTCTTGTCGTGCTGGTGATGCAGGCGCCGTACGTGGCGCATCGGATCTGGCGCGATCCGGGTGGCGGCGGCGCGGTGTCGGTGGTGGACAGCCTCGGCCGCATCGCGACGGGCGAATCGCCGGTGCGGTTCGGCTTGAGCGCCGACCTGTTCGCCCAGGCGTTCGCGCTGATTCAGATCCGGCCATGGAACGCGACCTGGCTCGGGTGGCTGGTCGTGCTGGGCGCGGCGATCGTGACCGTGCGGCACCGGCGGGACGCCGCGCTGCTCGCGGTGACCGTGTTCCCGCTGGCCCTGACGTTCGCCGGCTACGCGCTCTGGCTCGGCGCGTCGGATGCCTACTACTACATGTCGGTGATGCCGGCCGCGGTGCTGACGGTCCTGCTCGGCGGGACGGCGTACGGGTCGTCGCGCTGGCGACGCGGGGTCGCCGTCGCGATGTGCGTGGCCGCCACGCTCGTTGTCCCGGCGCGCCTGCGGGACGCGCAGGACATCCACCGCATGCCGGAGTACAAGACGATCCTGCGCGCGTCACGCCAGATGGCCGCGCGCGGCGTGCCGCTGCGCCGCATCGAGGCCGGTTTCCTCCTCCCGACCAGCGAGCCGGACTTCCTGTACCGCATCCTCGGCGGCCGCCTCGCACCCGACGCGGAATGGACGGCAACGGTCAGCCGCGATGGAACAGTCGTCTATACGAGAGTGCAGTGAACCAGTTCACCCATCCCGCCAGTTCACCAATTCACCTGTTCACCAATCCACCAATGCCGTACACGTGGCCCGCCGTCCTGATGACGATCAGGCCGTTCGAGATCGCCGGCGTCGCGACGATCGTCTCGTGCATCGGGATCTTCGCCAGCTCGTCGTAGCGCCGTCCGGCCTTCACGACGAACACGTCGCCGTCCTCGCTGGCGAAGTAGAGCCGGCCGTCGGCCGCGACGGGCGACGCGGAGAAGGCGCCGCCGCCCCCCACGCGCGCGCGGTAGACGCGCGTGCCGGTCGCCGCGTCGTACGCCGTCAGGATGCCGTTGCTGTTGCAGGTGTAGAGCTGGCCGCGATACAGGATCGGCGTCGGGATGTACGTGCCGTCGCGGTCGTGGCTCCACGCGATGGCGTCGCTCGCCGACCGGTCCTCCGGCAGCGAGAGGTCGCCGGCGCCGCCCGGCCTGATGGCGTACACGGGACGCACCGGGGGATAGCCGCCGGTCACGTAGATGAGGTCGGCTCCCACCACCGGCGTCCCGACCGTGATCTCCGAATTGGGGCCGAGCGACCACAGGAGCCGGCCGGTGTGCGGGTCGTACCCGCGAATGGTCGGGCCGTTGGTCACCAGCTCGTCGCGGTCCAGGCTCCGGTAGATCGTCGGCGTGCCCCAGGTCGAGATCTCGTCGCGGTCGGTCCGCCACACGTCGCGGCCCGTCTCGACATCGAATGCGGCGAGGAAGGACCCCTTCTGCACGTCGGCCTGCACGATCACGAGGCCGTCGTACATGATCGGCGAGCTGGAGTGCCCCCACTGGTAGGTGGGATCGAAGAACCAGCCGCTGTCGAGGGCGCCGATCTCCCGCTTCCACAGCAGCGCACCCTCCGTGTCGTAGCAGACGAGCAGGCCGATGCTGCCGAAGAGCGCGACGACCCGGCGGCCGTCGGTCGCCGGCGTCGAGTTGGCCTGGCTCGCCTTCGGGTGGCGCTTCACCTTCGGCGCGCCGGTGAACACGTCGCGCTCCCAGACCACCGCGCCGGTTGCGGCGTCGAGCGCGAAGACCTTCCACGTGTGCTCGGAGAGATCCTCGACCGGAGCGACGTCGCCGTAGAGGCCCGTCCGGAAGCTGTCGTCTGCGCGGCGGTTGACCGCCGTCGTGAGATACACGCGGTCGCCCCAGACGACGGGGCTGGAGTTGGCGAGGCCGGGAATGGGCCGCTTCCAGCGGACGTTCCGGCCCGTCGCCGGATCCCAGTCGGCGACGGCGCCCTGCCCGTCGGCCGTGCCCGAGGCGTCGGGGCCGCGGAACGACGGCCAGGGGCGCGGCGCGGCGCGCTCGACGGGCGTGGGCATCTCGTCCGCCGCCGGCGTCTCGGGCGCGGCGCCCGCGGCGGTCGCGCGCGCGAACGCCATGCCGCCGGTGCCGCGACGGAAAGCGACCTGCTCGATCGCCCCGCCTCGCCCCACGAACGTGATCTTCACGTCGGACATCTCCTTCGTGACGAACTCCGCCGGGGCGACGGGCACCAGCGTCAGCGCAGGCACGCCCGCGGTCTCGAAGACGAGCCGGCCGTCTCGCATCGACACGATCGCGCCGGTCCCGGCACTCTCGTTAAGCGGTCGCGCGCGTTGACGTCGGCGCCGCGCGTCACGAGCAGGCGCACGACCTCCAGGCCGCCCTTGTCGGCGGCGAAGATCAGCGCGGTCGCGCCATACCGGGTCGTCGCGTTCACGTCGACGCCGGCATCCAGGATCCGGACGACGCTCGCCGTGTCTCCGGCGCGTGCGGCGTCCCAGAGCGCCTCCGGTGAGGGGGCGGGCTCCTGCGGGGGAACAACGAGCGCGAGCAGCAGGCTGCAGAGAACGACCGTCAGCGGCATGTGCGGGACCTCACAGGAAGGAGGAACCCTAGCTTATGCGAAAAATGCTCCTGTCCCCTTTTTCGCCGTGTATGCTGAACGGAACATCAGCCCGTGTCATCGAGGGGGGGTTTCGGATGCGATCGCATGAACCTCGCGCACGAACCGGCGGAGCCCTGGTGGCGGTGCTCGGCCTCGCGCTGGCTCTCGCGGCGGTTGCGCTGCCGGCGCGTGGCCTCGTCGGCCCGGACGCGCCGCCGCCAGCCGACCGGGTTGAGATCGTCCCGGTGGAGGGCGAGGCGGCCAAATACTGGTCGCGCTGGCGCGGACCGTCGGGCCAGGGTCTGGTCGCCGGCACGAACTATCCCGATCGCTGGTCCGCGACCGAGAACGTCCTCTGGCGGACCGCGGTGCCCGGCGACGGCAACTCGTCGCCGATCGTCTGGGGCGACCGGATCTTCCTCACGACGTCGCGCGACGGCGGCGCGAAGCTGTCGCTGCTGTGCTTCCGCCGGTCGGACGGCGAGCGGCTGTGGGAGACCTTTGCCCCCACCGAAGGCGTCGAGCACGCGCACGAGAAGAACGGCCACGCCTCGGCGACGCCGGTCACCGACGGCCGCCGCATCTGGGCGTCGTTCGGCACGCACGGGCTGGCCGCCTTCGATTTCGACGGGAAGCTCGTGTGGCACCGCGACCTGGGCGACCTCGACAACTACCACGGCAGCGCGGGCTCGCCCGTGCTGCACGACGGCCGCATCTACCTCTACCAGGACATTCGCCCCACGGCCACGCTCAAGTCGTTCGTCGCCGCGTTCGACGCGGAGACAGGCGAGACGGTGTGGTGGCAGGATCGCGAGGCCTCGGTCGGCTGGGGGACGCCCGTGGTCATCCGCGCCGGCGATCGCGAGGAGCTGATCGTCAACAGCCAGCGCCAGGTCTGGGCGTACGACCCGAGGTCGGGCGAGCCGCTCTGGTGGGCGCGCGGGACGACGCGTGAGGTGATCCCGACGCCGGTCGCCGGGCACGGCCTCGTGTTCTGCTCGTCGGGACGCGCCGGTCCGACGCTGGCGATCCGTCCGGGCGGAACCGGCGACGTGACCGACACCCACGTCGTCTGGTCGATGCCGAAAGGCTCGCCGTTCGTGCCATCACCGCTCCTCGTCGGCGACGTGCTCTACCTCGTCAACGACATGCAGAGCATCGTCACGGCGTACCGCGCGACGACGGGCGAGGTGCTGTTCCAGGGACGGCTGGGCGTGGCGCAGCGCGAGGGGTTCTCGGCGTCGCCCGTCCACGTCGATGGCCAGGTGTTCTTCACCAACGATCAGGGGGAGACGTTCGTCCTCGCGGCGGGCGACGAGTTCACGCTGCTCCACGTCAACACGCTCGGCGAGCGCACGCTCGCCTCGCCGGCGCTCGTCGACGGCCGCTGGTACTTCCGGACCGCGCGCGAGCTGCTCGCAATCGGCGAGTGAGGGCGAATGTCATGAATCTCCGCAGCATCCTCCTACGTGTTGGTGTGCCAGAGCGCGACCTCCGATGAGCTGATCGGATCGCACGGGTCCTGGGACTTCGGCGTGTTCGTCGCCTCCTCGTCCGAGCTTATGCCTCGTACCGAACGCCGGCGGGTGCGCGTCCTGGTCGAGCCGGGAGGGACCGAGCTCGCCGTCGCGGAGGTCGCCGACACGACCCTCGCGCGGCTGGTCGGCCTGCTCGGGCACGCGTCGCTCGAGCCGGGCGAGGGAATGGTGATCGAGCCTTGCTCGTCGATCCACACCTGCTTCATGCGGTTTCCGATCGACGTGCTGTTCGTCGATCGCGACGGCCTGGTCGTGCGGGCGGTACGGGCGATCGAACCGTTCCGCGCGGCGCTCGGGGGTCCCGACGCGCGTCGCGCGATCGAGCTGCCCGCGGGCACCCTGGCCCGGATGAGCGTCGAGTCCGGCGTCCGCGTGCGCCTCGTCCCCCCCTGATGCGTCGGCCGGCCGCGCGCCCGGCCGGCTGGTAGGATGGTTCCCGGACCCGCCATGCCGACGCTCCGACGATTCCTCGTGTGCGGACTGCTGATCGGGGTGGCGCGCCGGGCCTCGCGGCCTCGCCGGCGACGGCACAGGACCCGCCGGCGCGCTCGCGTCTGGGGCTGGCGCTCGGGGGCGGATCCGCGCGCGGCCTCGCCCACATCGGCGTGCTCCGGTGGTTCGAGGAGCACCGCATCCCGATCGACGTCGTCGTCGGCACCAGCATGGGCGGTCTCGTCGGTGGCGGGTGGGCGAGCGGCATGGACTCGGCCGAGATCGAGGCGCTCATGGCCGGGACCGACTGGGACCGGATGTTCCTCGCCCAAGCGCCGTTCGAGGCCAAGACCTTCCGGCGCAAGCAGGACGCCCGCGCGTTTCCCTCCCAGCGCGTGTTCGGCCTGAAGCGCGGCCTGCGGCTGCCGAGCGGGCTCAATTCTGGCCAGTTCGTCCAGCTGCTGCTGGACCGGATGGCGCTGCCGTACGGCGACCTGGAGAGCTTCGACGATCTGCCGACGCCGTTCCGGTGCGTCGCGGCCGACCTCAACACGTCCACGGTCGTCGTCCTCGATTCGGGCTCGCTCGCGTGGGCGGTGCGCGCGACGATGTCGCTGCCCGGCGTTCTCAGCCCGGTCGTCGGCGACGGCAGGGTGCTGGTGGACGGCGGCATCCTCGACAATGTCCCGGCCGACGTCGTCCGCAGCCTGGGCGCGACGGTCGTCGTCGCGGTCGATGTCGCCGCGGATTTCGCGCGCCCTGAGCCGCCCGACACGATCTTCGGCGTGCTGGGCGGCTCGCTCGACACGATGATGATCGCCGCCACGCGCGAGACGCTGAAGGCGGCGGACCTGGTGATCGATCCGGATGTGACCGGGTTCGGCAGCCTCGACTGGCGCCTGAGCGCGGAGTTGATCACCCGTGGCTATCAGGCGGCGGACGTCCTTGCGGAAGAGCTCGCGCCGTACCAGGTAACCGAGGCGAAGTACGACGCGTGGAAGGCGGAGCGGGCGCAGCGGCGACGCGCGGCGCCGTCCGCGCTGGCGTTCGTCAGGGTCGAGGGCGTGCCGGAGCGCGACGCCGAGCAGGTCCGCCGGCGGTTCGCGACCGATCTCGTCGGCCGCCCCCTCGACTCGAGAGCGGATCGGCCTTCGACCGCTGGGCGCGCGCGCGGGTCCGGGTCAGCGTCGCCGTCGGGTTCATCATGGAAACCGTGGTCGGCCCCGTGTCGGCGGCCGGGGCCTTCGATGCCGACGGCCACCGGCGGCTCTACCTGTCGCTCGGCGCGTTTCTGCGATGACCGGCGAAACTTCGGCCTGCCTCTGGTGTATGCTCAGCGTCCGATCATGAGCGCGATCACGCTGCTGTTCCTGGCGCTGGCCATGTTCGGCGCCCTGTACGTGTCGACCTGGGTGGCCGCCCTGTGGGCCGCGCGACGCGACGGGCCGCGCGACGACGAGGTGGGGAGCCTGGCGCTGCCGTCCCGGCTGGAGACCGGGGTCGGGTTCGTCACGAACTTCTTCGACACGCTGGGCATCGGGTCGTTCGCGCCCACGACCTCGTTCTACAAGCTCAAGCGCATGGTGCCGGATCGGCTCATCCCCGGCACGCTCAACGTCGGGCACACCCTGCCCGTGATCGCGCAGGCCTTCATCTTCATCGCGATCGTCGAGGTCGACACGGCGACGCTCGCATTGCTCATCAGCGCGTCGGTGCTGGGGGCCTGGCTCGGCGCGGGCATCGTCAGCGGCTGGTCGAAGCGCAAGGTGCAGATCGGCATGGGCTCGGCCCTGCTCGCCGCCGCGACGCTCATGCTGATGACCCAGCTCGACCTGTTCCCCTCCGGCGGCGACGCGCTCGCGCTCGCGGGCTGGAAGCTGGGCGTGGGGATCGCCGGCTCGTTCATGCTCGGTGCGCTGATGACGCTCGGCATCGGCATGTACGCGCCGTGCATGATCATGATCGCCCTGCTCGGCATGAACCCGAAGGCGGCGTTCCCGATCATGATGGGCGCGTGCGCGTTCCTGATGCCGGTTGGCAGCATCCGGTTCATCCGGATGCGCGCGTACCGGCTGCGGCCGTCGCTCGGCCTGGCGCTCGGCGGTGTCCCCGCCGTGTTGATCGCCGCGTATCTCGTCGGCTCCCTACCGCTCTACGCCGTGCGCTGGCTGGTCGTCGTGGTGGTCGTCTACACCGCGGTCGCGATGCTGCGCTCGGCGTTCGTGGAGCGCGCGGTCGCCGTCCCCACGGCCGTCGAGGCGGTCGCGGATCCCGCCGGACCCGCATCGTAGGTCCGCGGGCATTGCGCGGGCATTCCGTCGGCATTGCGCGGACATTCCGCGGGCATTCCGTGGCCATTTCGTGGCCATTTCCGTAGCACCCCCATGAGGTCCGCCATGCGATCCCGCGCAGCGCTCGTTGCTTTCCTGGTCACGGCCCTGGCGGTTGCGGCCGGCGTCGTGCTTCGCGACCACCCGAGCGAGGGCCCGCAGGGCATTCCTGGGCCCAGCGGCACGCACACCGAGAACGGCCTCGCCGGCTTCGCCAAGATCCTCTGCTCGGGCGTGTTCGTGTCGGAACGGGAGCCGGAGGACGTCGCGCACGGCAGCGCGTACTTCTTCATGCCGCGCGACGAGCAGGACCGGGTGACGTGGACGATCGATCGCGAGGCGAAGCTCGCGCGCGCCACGCTCGGCGACACCACCCGCGAGGCGCGGTTCTACGGCGATCAGGGGTGCATCATCCAGGTCTCCGACCTGCTCCCCGGCGAGCCCCCCCTCATCTTCTTCACGCCGGTGAAGGTGACGACGACGCTGCCCGACGCCATGACGATGCCGTGGCCGATGGGCGACGCGCCGGACCCGTCGCCCCTTCCCGAAGGTGTCGATCGAGAGAAGCTCGACGCCGCCGTCGAGGCGGCGTTCGCCGATCCCGAGGCTTTGACCGCGGCCTTCCTCGTCGTGCACAAGGGCCAGATCGTCGCGGAGCGCTATCGGCCTGGCATCACGAAGGACACGCAGCTCGAGAGCTGGTCGATGGGCAAGAGCCTCGCCGCGACCTTGTTCGCGCTGCTCGTGAAGGACGGCACGTACACGCTGGAGCAGCCGGCGCCGGTGCAGGCCTGGCGGCGGCCCGGCGATCCGCGCGGGACGATTCGCAACATCGATCTGCTGCGCATGAGCGCCGGGCTGAGGTTCCTGGGCAACCAGGAGGAAGGCTCGAAGGAGACCTACCCGGATCACTACTACATCTACACGGGCGCCATCGACGCCTACACGTACTCGATCACCAGACCGCTGGAGTACCCGCCGAACACCGACGGCCGCTACCGTAACTCCGACCCGCTGGCGATCGGATACCTCATCAGGCGCGCGGTCTTCCTTCGCGGGGAAGAGTTCCTCACCTGGCCGCAGCGCGCGCTGTTCGATCGGATCGGCATCCGGCGGCAGGTGCTCGAGACCGATCCGTTCGGCAACTTCCTCATCACGGGCTACGACTACGGCACGGCGCGCAACTGGGCCCGCATCGGGCTGCTCTACCTGCAGGACGGGAATTGGCTGGGCGAGCGGATCCTGCCGGAGGGGTGGGCGACGTTCGTCAGCACGCCCGCGCCGGCCTGGCGGCGGCCGGAGTACGGCGGCCTGTTCTGGCTGAACCGCACCGGCACCTGGAACCTGCCGCCCGAGACCTACTTCGCCGCGGGCGCCGGCGGCCAGAACACCTGGATCGTGCCGTCGCACGATCTCGTGATCGTGCGCATGGGCCACATGCGGGGACAGGCCGCGGCGAGGGCCGCGACGAACACGGCCCTCGGCCTGGTGATGGAGGCCGTCGCCGGATCCGGAGGCCGGGGGCCCGGGGCCTGAGACCTGGGGCCATCGCCTCCGCCTCCGCTCGGCCCGCCACGGCGCAGAGCCGAGCTACGGCGGACCCCGGAACTACGGTCTCCGCACCACGATGTTCGGCACGTTCCGCTTGCGGAGCAGCTCGTTGAACGCCGCGAGCTCCTGGCTGAGCAGACCGTCGAGCTGGCCCAGGTGCTCGCGCAGCTGGCCCGCCAGGATCTTCTGCACCTCGGCCTGCTGGTCGGTCGGTTTGAACTCGCCGCTCGCCAGCCCGTTGGCCAGGTAGTTGATCTTGCCCATGAGCTTCGACGCGTAGCGCACGCCGTCCTGGCCCGCGCCGGTCAGCCGCAGGTCGACCAGGTTCATCTCGAGATCGATCAGCCTCTGGTTCAGGTCGGTGCCGGCCTTGACGATGCCGGCATCATCGACGAGCCTGACCAGCGCCTCGATCTGGCTTCGCACGATCTCGATCCGGTTCACGGCGTCCGCCGCGTCGTTCAGGTCGCGGCGAAGATCGAAGAGCATGCGCGTCTGCGCCTCGATGTCCGCCTCGGTGCCGCCCGAGTTCGGGTCTTTGCGGACGACGAGGGGCCGGCTCTGCTCCTTCCCGCCAACGGAGAGCTTCACGGTGTAGGTGCCGGGAGGCGCGAGGACGCTGAGCCGGCCGGTGCCGGGCGCTGGCCGCCCGTCGGGGCCCGGCACGATGTCCGGGGAGTACAGCGGGCTCGTGCGCAGCCGCGCCTCCCGGGTCGGCTCATGGCGCAGGTCCCAGTGGACACGGTTGAGCCCCGCCTGTTTCGGGCCGGTCAGCGTGCGCACGACCTCGCCCTTCGCGTCGAGGATCTGGATCTTCACGTCGCCCGCGCCCGTAGCAGCTGTAGCGTCCGGCTTCAGCCGGACCGCCTTCAGGTAGTAGGTGATCGACGCGCCGTACTCCGGGTTCTCGCCGATCGTCGGATCGGAATACGGCGTCGACGGGGCCGCAATGTTGCGGAACCGGTAGGCCTGGCGCAGCGTGAACAGGTGCGCGTCGGCCGCGAGCACCTGCGGGGTGAGCTGCTGCAACGGCGTGACGTCGTCCATGATCCAGAAGCCGCGCCCGTAGGTCGAGATCACCAGGTCGTTGAAGTGTTCTTGCACGACGATGCCCGACACCGGCGCGTGCGGCAGGCCGTTCTGCAGGGACAGCCAGCGCTCCCCGTCGTCGAACGACACGAAGATGGCATTCTCCAGGCCGAGGTAGAGCAGACCGCGTCGCACCGGATCCTCGCAGATCACCTTCGCGTAGCTCAGCATGTCCTTCGGCAGGCCGTTGGTGATGGCCCGCCACGTCCGGCCGTAGTCGCTCGTCTTGTAGACGAAGGGATCGCGGTTGTTGACCTGGTGGAAGTCCACGGTGAGATACGCCGTGCCCGCGTCGTAGCGCGAGGGGACGATGCTGCGGGCCGAGCCCCACGGCGGCAGGTTCGGCAGGTTCTTCGTGACGTTCGTCCACGTCTTCCCGGCGTCGCGCGTGAGCTGGACGAGACCGTCGTTGGTGCCGACCCAGATGAGCCCTCGCTCCCTCGGCGATTCGGCAATCGCGTAGACCACGCCGGCGTGTTCGACGCCGATGTTGTCGGGCGTGAGGCCGCCCGAGCTGCCCATCCGGCTCCGGTCGTTGAGCGTCAGGTCGGGGCTGATGACCTCCCAGCTCTGCCCCCCGTTGGTCGTCCGGTGCACGTGCTGGCTGCCCATATAGAGCGTGTGGCGATCGTGCGGGGAGATGTGCAGCGGCGCGTCCCACACGAACCGGTACTTCAGGTCGGCCGCCGGCCCGTTCGACTGGTGGGGCCAGACCTCGACGTTCCGGAACTGGCGCCGATCCTCCTCGAACCGGACGACGATGCCGCCCACCGTGCCGGAACCCGAGGCCGTCGACCAGATGATGTTGGAGTCCACCGGGTCTGGCGTGGCCCAGCCGCTCTCGCCGCCGCCGACCGAATGCCACATCGCGCGCGGAATGACGCCGCTCGAGAGCCGGCTGTTGCTGGGACCGCGGTACGACGGCTCGTCCTGCTTGTTGCCGAGCACGTTGTAGGGGATCTCGTTGTCCACGGTGACGTGGTACATCTGCGCGTTGGTGAGGCGCTGGCGCAGCCAGGTGCGCCCGCGGTTGATCGAGATCGACAGGCCCTGGTCGTGACCGACGATCATCCGCTGCGCGTTGGCCGGGTCGATCCACATGTCGTGGTGATCGCCCCCGGGCGCCTCGCCGCGTGGCAGCACGGTGAGGGTCCGGGCCCCGTCGAGCGACTTCGCGAAGGACGCCGTCAGGAAGTACGTTTCGTCCTCGTCGTCGGGCGCCACGGCCATGCGCGAGTAGTAGTGCGCGCGCCCCATGGCGTTGCGGTCACGGCTCACGAGCGTCCAGGTCTCGCCGCCGTCTTCGGACCGCCACACCTGGCCGCTGTCGGTCTCCCGGCCGTTCCAGGGCGCGCCGTCGCCGGTCTCGATGAGGGCGTAGACGCGATCGGGGTTCGACGGCGCGATGGCCACGGCCACCTTCCCGACCGGCTTGGCGGGCAGCCCGCGCCCCGTCAGCCGCGTCCACGTCACGCCGCCGTCGCGCGACACGAACAGGCCGCTGCCCGGTCCGCCGCTCTCCCGCCCCCAGGTGTGAATCTCGAGCTGCCACATCCCCGCGAACAGCACGCTCGGGTTGACCGGGTCCATCGCGAGGTCGGAGCAGCCCGTGTTCTCGTCCACGAACAGCACCTTCGTCCAGGTCTGGCCGCCGTCAGCGGTGCGAAAGATACCGCGTTCGGGCTGCGGGCCATACGCGTGTCCCAGCGCGCAGGCGAGGACGACGTTCGGATCGCGCGGGTGGATGACCAGCCTGGGGACGCGCCCCGTCTGTTCGAGGCCCATGAGCGACCAGGTCCGGCCCGCGTCGGTCGACCTGTAGACGCCCTGGCCTACCGAGATGTGGCTCCGGATCTTGCCTTCACCGGTGCCCGCCCAGACGATGTTCGGATCGGTCCTCGCGACGGCGAGCGACCCGATCGACTGCACCGGCTGGTCGTCGAAGACGGGCGTCCAGTGGATGCCGCCGTCCGTCGTCTTGTAGACGCCGCCCGACGCGGCACCCGCGTAGTAGACGTACGGGTCGCCCGGCACGCCGGCCACCGCGGAGAAGCGGTTCCCTTCCGGTCCGATGAACCGCCAGCCCAGCTGGCGGTAGACGTCCGGGTCCACCCGCGCGCCCTGCTGCGCGTGGCCCGCTGGCAGGAACGTCGCGGCGGCCAGCACCAGGACCGCGACCGACACCAGCGATCGGCTCCCCTTCGACATGTCGACCTCCACTATTGCTGGTCCGGGTTCGCGAACGCGTCGAGGAGCGTGCCGGCCGTCAGGAGCACGACAGGCCCGAGGATCAGCCCGACGAACCCGAACGCGACGACGCCGCCGAGCAGGCCGAGGAACACGACGAGACCGCTGCCCGACGACCGCCCGCTCAAGAGGAGCGGGCGCAGAATGTTGTCGGCCATCCCGATGCCCCCCACACCGATGGCGACGAGCACCACGGCGCGCACGACGTCGCCCGACAGGAACAGCCAGACCACCGCGGGCAGCCAGACGAGCGCCGCGCCCACCACCGGCACGAGCGAGCTGAACGCCATCACCACGCCCCAGAGCACCGACGACGGGAAACCGAGCGCCCAGAACGTGACGCCGCCGATGAACCCCTGCACGGCGGCGACCGCGAGGCCGGATCCCAGGCTGGCCGCGACAAGGGTGCGCGTCTCGCGGAGGAACCGTTCGCGCCGGGCCTCGCTGAAGGGCAGCAGACCCCGGACCGTGGTGGCGTAGGCCGGTCCGTCGCGCAGGAAGAAGAACAGCGCGAACAGCATCACGGCCATGCCGAAGAAGGTCGAGGCCACGTTCTGCAGCACCGCGCCCGCCCGCGGCACCAGGAAGGCCGCGAGACGCTCGACGCCCTGCGCCACCAGCGCCGAGGGATCCTCGGGCAGCGCGAACGGCGATCGCTCGCGGACGGCCTGCCACAGCGCGAGCAGGCGATCCGGCGTCGCGCGGTCCCAGTCGGTCTGCTGGACGGCCGCCGCGGCGCGCGTCGCCTCGCTGACGAGCAGCGACAACAGCGTGGTGACCGGGCCGATCATCACCAGGGCCGCGAAGGCCGTCACCGCCAGGGCCGCGCGGCTCGGCCGCAGCCGCCGCGAGAGCCAGCCGTACAGCGGATACAGCAAGATGGCGAAGATCGCGGCCCAGACCAGCGGCTGGAGAAAGGGGCGCACGACGCGGTACGCCAGGACGGCCGTCAGGCCGATGACCCCGTAGAAGATCACACGCGCGAAGCGGTCGCGTTCCGGCTCGGGCGCCGTCATGGTGGCCCCCCATGCTACCGGATCTGGGGCCCGGCGTGGCGCAACGGGCCAGTAGCGAAGCTTCGCCTCAAACCGCCGAGTGACGGACCAGCGGGCCAGGACGGCGAATCTTCGCTACTAGGCGGCCGCAGAGCGGCCGCAACTAAGACAGCTTCTAAAGCCCAAAACTTGCTTCATTCGTAAGGACACGGGCTTTAGAAGATGTCTAGCGCTTGGGCGGCTGGGCGAGCGGGTTCGGCGGAAGCGGATTCTCTCCCGGGTTGGGCGGCACGAGCGGGGGCTTGGGCTTCGGCTTCGCGGACATGTGACGCTCGCCATTTTCGGCGCGTGACCCGTGGAGTGGCAACGCCGATGCCAGCCGGGCGGCGCGCTCAAATTGGCGCCTCGCCGACCGACGGCGCCGCCTGGTCGCAATAATTCGGGTCTTGCCTTCCTGTACTTATCGGGTCTATGATTCCGATCAAAAAAGGCCATGCTGATCCGCATCCTGGTCGCCATGGACCCGCCCGCCGTGCGGCGCCGGGTCGCCCGTCTGCTGCAGGGCCCCGGAGTCGAGCTCACCGCGGTGTCGATCCGGTCTAACCTGTGGGCACGCCTGACGCACGAGGACGCCGACCTGGTGCTGCTCGGCGCCGACGCGGCCGAACCCCCCTCCAGCCTGATCGCCTCGATTCGCAGCCTGCCCGAGCGGCCCGAGATCATCGTGCTCAGGCCGCGCGAGGACGCCGAGGAGCGCGCCCGCATGCTCGCCGCCGGCTGCCTGGCGGTCCTCTGGCTCGGGCTGCCCGACGCCATGCTGGCCGAGACCCTCGGCGTCTTCCTGGCCCGGCGGCGGGACGATGCGCTGCGGCGCCTGCGGGCGGACCGTCCCGACGAGCGGTACAGCCTCAACGACTTCATTTACGCCAGCCCGGCGATGCAGCGCTTCATGACGCTCGCCCGGCGCGTCGTCGCGTCCGACAGCGCGCTGCTCATCCTGGGCGAAACCGGCGTCGGCAAGGAGCGGCTCGCGCGCGCCATCCACGCGGAGAGCCCTCGCGGCGTCGGCCCGTTCCTGGCGGTCAACTGCGGCGCGCTGCCCGAGAGCCTGCTCGAGTCGGAGCTGTTCGGCCACGAGGAAGGGGCCTTTACCGGCGCGACGCGGGCGCACCGGGGCTACTTCGAGATGGCGCACCGCGGCACGATTTTCCTCGATGAAATCGGCGAGATGCCGCTGCACGTGCAGGTCAAGCTGCTCCGCGTGCTGGAGGACCGCCGGCTGCTCCGCGTCGGCGGCGAGCGCCCCGTCCAGATCGACGTGCGGGTCATGGCCGCCACCAACCGGGACCTCGACGCGGAGCTGAAGTCCCGCCGCTTCCGGTCGGATCTCTACTTCCGTCTCGCCGTCGTCACGCTCACGCTGCCGTCGCTGCGCGAGCGGCGCGAGGACATCCCGCTGCTCGTCCGCCACTACCTCGACCATTTCCGCGCGTTGCTCGGCCGGCACGTGACCGGCGTCAGCGACGAGGCCATGCGGGCCCTCACCGACCACGACTGGCCGGGCAACGTCCGCGAGCTGATCAACGTGATGGAGCGGGCGGTGCTGCTCTGTCCCGGCGCGGCGCTGGGGGTGTCCGATATGCCGTCGTCGATCGCGTCCCGCCAGCCGTCGGCCGAACCGGACGGGTCGGCTGGCGAACCGCCCCTGATCGAGGAGGGCTGGCTGGACCGGCCACTGCCGTCGGCACGGGCGGAGCTGCTGGCGGCCTTCGAGCGGCGGTACCTGACACGGCTGCTCGCCTCGACCCACGGGCGGTTGTCGGAGACGGCGAGCCGGGCGGGGGTGAACGCGCGGACCCTGTTCGACCTGATGCGACGGCACGGGCTGCGGAAGGAGCCCTTCAAGCCACGCCACGATCGGCAGTCATGACCCGATTTTTTGACGCCTGCGCCGCGCTCGCGCGGCCGAATCCGGGCTCGCCTAAACCTTTGGAATAGAGGGGCATGCCGCAGGGCGGCCGCGTCTGCCCGCGCTGGCAGGCTCTTTGCCATTCCACGCGGCGTCCGCCGGTTGTCCGCGGCGCGTGGGTGCGCCCGCGCGAGCAGGCGGATCGTGCCCCCGAGGCGGGGCGATTTCGTGAGGAGAGAGAACGTTATGCGTCAAAAACTGATCGTGGCCATGCTGCTCGTGGGATTCGGCGCGATGGCCGCCGGGTGCGCGAGTCCGCCCCAGGCGGACATCGACGCGGCGAACGCGGCGATACAGACGGCCTCGACCGCGGGCGCCGCGGAGTATGCGGCCGACTCGCTCAAGTCGGCCCAGGACGCCGAGGCCACGCTCAACGCGGAGTTGCAGGTCCAGGAGGGCAAGTTCCGCTTGTTCCGCTCGTACTCCAAGGCGGCCGAGCTCGCCGCCGCGACGAAGCTCGCCGGCGAGAAGGCCGAGCAGGACGGGATCGCCGGCAAGGAAGCGGCGAAGAACGAGGCCATGGCGCTGATCGAGGAAGCCAAGTCGACGCTGGCTCAGGCGCAGGAGATGCTGACGAAGGCGCCGAAGGGCAAGGGCACGCAGGCGGACCTCGAGGCGCTCAAGGCGGACCTGGCCGGCGCCGAGGCCGCCATCGGCGAGGCCGACGGCGCGTTTTCGGCGGAGCGCTATCTCGACGCGCGCGCGAAGGCCGAGGCAGCCAAGACCGCGGCGGGCGGCGTGACGGCAGCCGTCGAGCAGGCGATCGCCGCGAGGAGCGGCCGCCGGTAGCATGGGCACCGTGCCGCGCGGCCGTGCACGCCGCGCGCTGTGGGGGGGCACGATCGCGGTCGTCCTGATCGCGATCGCCGCCCTCCTTTTTTCGTCGATCGCGCGCCAGCGAGTGACCGCGGCGGACGCGATCGCACGCCGTGCGGGCGCGGCGGTCGATCGCGCCCGCGGTGTGGACGCGCTGGTCTGGGCGGCCGACGAGCTGCTGGCCGCCGAGCACGCCAGGCGCCAGGCCGAGGTTGAGCGCCGGCTGCAGGAGGGCCGGTGGTGGTGGATTCCCGACTACACCGAGGCTGAAGCGGCCTGGCTGGAGGCCGAAGCTGCGGCGACCGACGCCGAGGCGCTGACGATCGACCGGCGCGAGGCCGCCCGGCGCGGCGCCGACGAGCGGCTCGCGCTCGCGAGCGCGGCGGTCGAGCAGAGCGCCGGGCTGGCCGCGACGATCCACGTGGGTGCGGACCGGCTCGCGCTGTTGTCGCGCGCGCGGCTGGCGCTCGACGAGGCCCGGGTCTTCCGGCGCGAGGGCGACTACGGCAGCGCGACGACGAGCGCCGACCGGGCGACGGACCTCGCCGGCCGCGTGCTCGACCACGCGGCGGCGGTCGCGGCGCGCTACGCCGACGCCCGCGTGGTCGACACCTGGCTGCGGTTGAAGGAGGACACGATCGCGTGGTCGCGCCGTGAGCGGCGCGCCGCGATCGTCGTGTCGAAAGAAGGCCACCGCGTCACGCTGTACGTGAACGGCGATCCGTTCAAGGTGTATCGCGCCGACATGGGCTTCAACTGGGTGGCGGACAAGCGGTTGGCCGGCGACGGTGCGACCCCGGAGGGCCGCTACACGATCGTGGAGCGCCGGAGCGGCGGTGCGACCCTGTACTACAAGGCGCTGCTGCTCGATTATCCGAACGCCGACGATCGCCGGGCGTTCACGCGCGCGAGACAAAACGGCAACCTGCCGCCCGGCGTCGGCATCGGCGGGCTGATCGAGATTCACGGCGAGGGCGGGCGCGGCCGGGACTGGACCAAGGGCTGTGTGGCGCTCACCAACGCCGACATCGACGATCTGTTCGACCGCGTCGGCGTCGGCACGCCGGTCACGATCGTGGGCAGCGACGAGCCCGGGCCGTTGGCGGCCCTGGCGGCCGAGCGGGACGCACCGGGCGCCGGCGTGAGGCGCTGAAGCCGTGGACGCTGAACACCAGACGCCGACGTGGCGCGCGGGACTGGCCTGGCTCGCCACGCGGTGGCGCCGGGCGGCGGCCGTCGCCGGCGGGGTCTCGGCGCTCGCGTTGCTCGCCGCCTGGGCGGGGACCGGCTACGCCTACGCGCCGTATGCCGTCGCCGCTGCCGAGGCGCACGCGCTGGGTGCCGGCGACACGGCCGCGCCCGAGCGGACGACGGCGCGCCTGCGCGCGCGCCAGCGTCAGCTCCGGACGCAGCTCGCCCGCCTCCGCCCGCGAGGCCTCTACATCGTCATCGATCAGACCAACAACCGTCTCTACCTCCGTAAGGACGACGAGCCCGTGCTCGAAGCGATCTGCTCTGCCGGGTCCGGCATGGTGTTGAAGGAAGGCGAAGGGGGGCGGCAGTGGGTCTTCGACACGCCGCGCGGGCGGTTCCAGGTCCTCTCGAGGATTGAGAACCCCGTGTGGAAGAAGCCAGACTGGGCGTTCGTCGAGCAAGGGGAGCCCATCCCCAGTAACGCGGCCGAGCGGTTCGAGGCCGGCACGCTCGGCGAGTACGCCTTCTACTTCGGCAACGGTTACCTGATCCACGGGACGCTCTACGAGCGGCTGCTGGGTCGCAGCGTGACGCACGGCTGCATCCGGCTCGGGCGCGACGACCTGCGCCAGTTGTGGGCGAAGGTGCCCGTCGGCACGCCGATCTACATCTACTGACGGGCGGCGCATGCACAGGGCGTCTCGGATTCGGCGGCTGGTGAATCGCGGGCTCGTGCTCGCGGCCATGGCGGCGCTCGGCGCCGGCGTGCCCGCCGACGGCGCGGCGCAGGACCCGGCGGCGAATCCGGCGCAGGAGGTCGCGCGGCTCGAGGCGGAGAACGCGGCGCTCGACGCGCTCGTCCTGCTGGCCGGCGGCAAGGAGTTCTACCTCGTCCTCGATCCGGCCTCGCCGAGCCTCACGCTGATGCTGCGGGGCGCCGAGCTGCGGCGCTACGCGCTACTGGGCCTGGAGGTCGGCGTGCCGCGGGTGGCGTTCGTGCGCCGGCACGAGCCGCGGCCCTGGCAGGGGGTGATCTGGGCCGACGGCCGCCTCGAGCCGCCCCGCGAGGTGGATCGCCTCGAGATCATCGCGCCGGCACCAGGCACGTCCGAGGCCGCGGCGCCGGAGACCCCGCCCGCGATCCCTCCGACACCCGAAGAGGCGTATCCGGTCCCGTCGCGCTACCATGTGCTCTTTGCCGGCGGGCCCGCGATCGAGATCCGTCCGCGCGAGGCGGACACGTCCGCGAGCCGCTGGTCGCGCGTCACCGCGTGGTGGAGCGCGCGCTGGCGGGACACGGTCGCGGCGCTGCGGGCGACTCCGGACGACCTGGTGCGGCTTCGTGTCGTGCTGTCGCCCGAGGACGCCGGGTCGCTGTACCGGTCGCTGCCGCCCGGCACGAAGCTGCTGGTGCTGAGCGGCGGCGGTGCGGGTGGGATGGCGCCGCGATGACGTCGGCTCGCGAGAGGAGACGCGGGATGGATCGTGTGGTGCGGGTGGCGCTCCTGGCGGTGGGAGTGCTGGCGAATGCGGCAACCGGCTGGGCGGGGCCGGCGCAGGAAGGGGGCGGCGGCGAAGCGTCGCTGGTCCTGCCCGATCTCACCGCCGTGCGCTTCCTCGGCCTCGACGGCTGGACGCTGCTGGCGCTCGGGCTCCTGGTCTGCGCGGTCGGCTTCTGGTTCGGGCTGGCGATCCTGCGCCAGCTCAAGCGCCTGCCGGTCCACGCCGCGATGCTCGAGATCTCGGATCTCATCTACGAGACCTGCAAGACCTACCTGATCACCCAGGGCAAGTTCATCCTGGTGCTCGAAGCGTTCATCGGCGCCATCATCGTCCTGTATTTCGGCTTCCTGCTGCGCTTCGCGCCGATCAAGGTCTTCATCATCCTCATGTTCAGCCTGATCGGCATCGCCGGCAGCTACGGCATCGCGTGGTTCGGCATCCGCGTGAACACCTACGCGAACTCGCGCACGGCGTTCGCGTCGCTGGCGGGCTGCCCCCTGCCGCTCCACGTGATTCCGCTCAAGGCGGGGATGAGCATCGGGATGCTGCTCATCTCGGTCGAGCTCTTCCTGATGCTCTGCATCCTGCTCTTCGTCCCGGCCGACTACGCCGGCGCGTGCTTCATCGGCTTCGCCATCGGCGAGTCGCTGGCGGCGGCCGCGCTCCGGATCGCGGGCGGCATCTTCACGAAGATCGCCGACATCGGCTCGGACCTGATGAAGATCATCTTCAACATCAAGGAAGACGATGCGCGCAACCCCGGCGTGATCGCGGACTGCACGGGCGACAACGCCGGCGACTCGGTCGGTCCCAGCGCCGACGGGTTCGAGACCTACGGCGTCACGGGCGTGGCGCTCATCACGTTCATCCTGCTCGCGGTGCCGGACGAGACGGTGCAGGTCCAGCTGCTCGTCTGGATCTTCATGATGCGCGTGATGATGATCGTCGCGAGCGGCCTGGCTTACGCGATCAACGCCAATCTCACCAGCGCCCGCTACCGCGGCGCAGTCGAGATGGACTTCGAGGCGCCGCTCACCTCGCTCGTGTGGATCACCTCGTTCGTGTCCATCGCGCTGACCTACGTCGTGTCGTGGATCCTCGTCGGCGGACTGGGCGACGGCACGCTGTGGTGGAAGCTCTCGACGATCATTACGTGCGGCACGCTCGCCGGGGCCGTCATTCCCGAGCTGGTGAAGGTGTTCACGTCCACCGAGTCGCGCCACGTGAAGGAGATCGTCCGCTCGGCGCAGGAGGGCGGAGCGTCGCTCGGCATCCTCTCGGGCTTCGTCGCGGGCAACTTCAGCGCGTTCTGGCTGGGCCTGACCATCCTGTCGCTGATGAGCGGCGCGTTCATCGTGAGCACGTTCGGGCTGGCGGCGCTGATGGTGGCGCCGGCGGTCTTCGCGTTCGGCCTGGTCGCCTTCGGGTTCCTCGGCATGGGCCCGGTGACCATCGCGGTGGACTCGTACGGCCCGGTGACCGACAACGCGCAGTCGGTGTTCGAGCTGTCGGTGATCGAGCAGATTCCAGGCGTGAAGGAGGAGCTGAAGCGTACGCAGGGCGTGGACGTGGACTTCGCCCACGCCAAGCACCTGCTCGAGGCGAACGACGGCGCGGGCAACACCTTCAAGGCCACCGCCAAGCCGGTGCTCATCGGCACGGCCGTCGTCGGCGCGACGACGATGATCTTCTCGATCGTGGTGCTGCTCACCGAGGGCCTGACGACGAACATCGACAAGATGTCGATCCTCCATCCGCCGTTCCTGCTGGGGCTGATCGCCGGCGGCTGCATCATCTACTGGTTCACCGGCGCATCGATGCAGGCGGTGACGACCGGCGCCTACCGCGCGGTCGAGTTCATCAAGGCGAACATCCGGCTGGAAGGCGTGACCAGGGCGTCGGTCGCCGACAGCAAGCGCGTCGTCGAGATCTGCACGCAGTACGCCCAGAAGGGCATGTTCAACATCTTCCTGACCGTGTTCTTCGCGACCCTGGCGTTCGCCTTCGTCGAGCCGTTCTTCTTCATCGGGTACCTGATCTCGATCGCGCTCTTCGGCCTGTTCCAGGCGATCTTCATGGCCAACGCCGGCGGCGCGTGGGACAACGCCAAGAAGATCGTCGAGGTCGATCTGAAGCAGAAAGGCACCGAGCTCCACGCCGCCACCGTCGTGGGCGACACCGTCGGCGATCCGTTCAAGGACACGTCGTCGGTGGCCCTGAACCCGGTCATCAAGTTCACGACCCTCTTCGGCCTCCTGGCCGTCGAGCTGGCCGTCAAGCTGGCCTCGGAGACCGGGCCCTCCCTGAGCCGCATGCTGGCGGCGGCGTTCTTCGTTGTCGCGGTGACGTTCGCGCATCGATCGTTCTACAGCATGCGGATCGCCGGAGGAGGACCGGCCACCGATGTCCCTGTTCGCCACCAAACCGTTTGAGCAACTGACCGCCGAAGCCGCCGAAAGCGGGGAGCACGCGCTGCGGCGGGTCCTCGGGCCCGTCAACCTGACGACGCTCGGCGTCGGCGCCATCATCGGCGCCGGAATCTTCGTCCTGACCGGACTGGCCGCCGCGCAGTACGCGGGGCCGGCGATCGTGCTGTCCTTCGTGTTCGCCGGCGTGGCGTGCGCGTTCGCCGGCCTCTGCTATTCCGAGTTCGCGTCGATGATCCCGATCGCGGGCTCGGCCTACACGTACGGCTACGCCACGCTCGGCGAGTTCGTGGCCTGGATCATCGGCTGGGACCTGATCCTGGAGTACTCGATGGGCGCCGCCACCGTGGCGGTCGGCTGGTCGGGCTACGTGGTGAGCTTCCTGCGCGACCTGGGCGTCGTCGTGCCGCCGGCGCTCACGGCGGCCCCGGGAACGGTGCTCGTCGAAACGGCCGCCGGTCGCTGGGAAGCGCTCGCGAACGTGACCGCGCGGCTCACGGCGCAGGGCGTCGACGCCGCCACCCTGACGCACGTCACCGCCGTGTTCAACGTGCCCGCGGCCGTGATCATCCTGGCCGTGACGACGCTGCTCGTCATCGGCATCCGCGAGTCCGCGAACGCCAACTCCGCCATCGTCATCGTCAAGGTCGCGGTCGTTCTGCTGTTCATCGCGGCCGGGGTCGCCTACGTGCGGCCGGAGAACTGGCATCCCTTCGTGCCGGCATCGACCGGACCGGGGACGTTCGGGTGGGGCGGCGTCACGCGCGGCGCGGGCGTCGTCTTCTTCGCGTACATCGGGTTCGACGCCGTCTCCACCGCTGCGCAGGAGGCGAAGAACCCGCAGCGTGACATGCCGATCGGCATCCTCGGCTCGCTCGTGATCTGCACGATCCTCTACATCCTCGTCGCCGGGATCCTGACGGGCATCGTGCCCTACACCGAGCTGAACGTCCCGGACCCGATCGCGGTCGGCATCGACGCGATCGGCCTGGCGTGGCTGTCGCCCCTCGTGAAGATCGGCGCCATCGCCGGGCTGAGCTCGGTGATCCTCGTGCTGCTGCTCGGCCAGCCGCGCATCTTCTACACGATGGCGAAGGACGGCCTGTTGCCGCCCTGGGCGGCGAAGATCCATCCTCGGTTCCGGACGCCCTACGTCACGACCATCGTGACCGGGGTGCTCGTGTCGATCGTGGCCGGCCTGGTGCCGATCGCGATCCTCGGCGAGCTGGTCAGCATCGGCACCCTGTTCGCCTTCGTGATCGTGTGCGCCGGCATCATCGTCTTGCGGCGCACCAGGCCGGAGCTGCCGAGGCCCTTCCGGACGCCCTTCTCGCCGATCGTGCCGGCGCTGGGGATCCTCAGCTGCGGCTACCTCATGTGGAGCCTGCCGCGCGATACGTGGCTGCGGCTGCTGATCTGGATGGCGATCGGGATCGCCATCTACTTTCTCTACAGCCGGCACCACAGCGCGGTGGGACGATCGCGCGGCGGCGCATAACGGTGTCTGGTGCCTGGTGCCTGGTGCGGAATCCGCTGACGGTCGCTTCGCTCCCGGCCACGACCGGTGAAGGGAGCGGCGACCGCTTACAGCGAAGCGGGCCTAGGACCAACCACCAAGCACGCACCGGGAACCAAGCACCAAGCACCAAGAACTGACGTTCATGTCGGCGCATTGGGGTTAACATGGCCTGACGCTGCATGGGCGCCATTCCGCAGGGCCCCGACTTCGAGCACCTCTTCGCCGACCTGGTCCGGCACGCGCCGGTCTGCCTGTTCTGGGCCGACGCCGGCGGCGCCTGCACCTTCGTGAACGACCGCGGCCTGGCGTTCACGGGGCTGTCGCTCGACGCGTGCCGCAGCGAGGGCTGGTCCCAGGCGGTGCATCCCGACGATCGGGCGCGGGTGCTCGCTGCCTGGCGGGACGCCATGGCGCGGGGCGAGCCGCTCGACGTCGAATTCACCTCCGTCGGCGTTGACCAGGATTCCCGCTCGACCGTCGCGCGCACCGTGCCGGTCCGCGATGGCGCCGGCGTCCTCGTCGGCTTCGCCGGCGTCATCATCGACGTGTCCGAGTCGCGGGACGCCTCGCGCGTCCTGCAGGACACCGAACGGCTCCTGGCGTCGGCGACCGAGGCGGTGGCCGACGCGATCTTCACCGTCGAGTATCCCGCCCGCAGGATCCTGTACGCCAACCGTGCCGTGACCGACGTCTTCGGCTACGACGTCGCCGAGGTGCTCGGACGCTCGACGCGCCTGTTGTATGCCGACGACGCCACCTTCGAGGCGTACGGTCGCGACCTGGCGAGCGCGCTCGAGCGGGGAGCGCGCCGGTTCGGCATGCTGTGCCGGCTCGTCACGAAGGCGGGCGAGGAGGTCTGGGGGGAGATCAGCACGAGCGTCATGAGCCGCGAACCCCCGATGACGCTGATCAGCGTCGTCCGCGACGTGACGGACCGCCAGCGCGCCGTCGAGGCCCTCCGGGAGAGCGAGCGGAGGGTCACCACGCTGATGGCCAACGTGCCGGGCATGGTCTACCGGTGCCGGAACGACCGCGACTGGTCGATGGAGTTCGGCAGCGACGGATGCCGCGAGCTGACCGGGTACGCGCCTGACGAGTTGACGCTCGACGGGCGGATCACCTACGCGAGCCTGATCCATTCCGAAGACCGCGAACGGATCTGGAACGAGGTGCAGGAGGCCGTCGCCGGGCGAAAGTTGTTCAGGCTCAGTTACCGCATCACGACCGCGCAGGGCGAGGAGCGATGGGTCTGGGAGCAGGGCGCGGGGGTGTTCGGCCCGGACGGTGCGCTCCAAGCGCTCGAAGGCCTCATCATGGACGTCACGGAGCGTCGCCGCCTGGGCGAGCAGCTGCGCCAGGCGCAGAAGATGGAGGCCATCGGCCAGCTCGCCGGCGGCGTCGCGCACGATTTCAACAACCTGCTGACGGTCATCCTGGGCTACAGCGAGCTCGTCCTGGACTCGCTCGACGCAGGCGACGCGCGCCAGGCCGACGTGCGCGAGGTCCTGCAAGCGGGACGCAATGCGGCCGCGCTCACCCAGCAGCTCCTTGCGTTCAGCCGGCGCCAGATCCTCGCGCCGACGGTCTTCGACATGAACCGGGTCGCCGAGAGCGTCGCGAAGATGCTCGGTCGCGTGATCGGCGAACACGTCCGGCTCGCCACACGCCTGGCGCCGGCCCCGGCGTTCGTCAAGGCCGATGCCGGACAGATCGAGCAGATCCTGGTGAACCTCGCGGTGAACGCGCGCGACGCCATGCCGGAGGGCGGTGTCCTGACGATCGCCACGGACACCGCCGACGTCGTCGGACCGACGGCGGAACGCGCCGGCATCGAACCGGGGCGGTACGTCCGGCTCACGATGACCGACACCGGCACCGGCATGGACGAGGCGACGCAGGCGCGCATCTTCGAGCCGTTCTTCACCACCAAGGAGCAGGGCAAGGGGACCGGGCTCGGCCTGGCGACGGTCTACGGCATCGTCCGGCAGAGCGGCGGCGGGATCTGGGTAGAGAGCGAAGTCGGTCGGGGTACGGTCTTCACGATCTGCTTCCCGTCCGCGGGCGGCGCCGAGCCTGAGCCGAAGGCCCCGCCGGCCGCATCGGCGGCGCGCGGCCGCGACGAGGTCATCGCGCTGGTCGAGGACGACCCGGGCGTGCGCTCGTTCGCAGCGGCCGTGCTGCGGCGACAGGGCTACACGGTGATCGAGGCCGAGAACGGGAACCGCGCCCTCGCGCGCCTCAGCGACCGGGCCACCCCCGTCGACCTGCTGATCACCGACGTGGTGATGCCGGACATGAGCGGCCGCCGGCTGGCCGAGCAGGTCGCCGCCGCCGGCCTCTCCGCCCGCGTCCTCTACATGTCCGGCTACACCGCCAACGCCATCGTCCATCACGGGATGCTCGATGAAGGGCTCGACTTCCTGCCCAAGCCCTTCTCGGCCGACGCGCTGACGACGAAAGTCCGAGAAGTGCTGGATCGGTGAGGCGCGTCAGAGATCCAAATCGTGGGGACCGGACGCCTCGGCGGGCCCGGCGGCGGGCTCGACCGGCGGCGGCTCGTCCGCTGGGGGAGCGGGCGTCAGCGGCTGTACGGTGGCGGCTGTCCTGAGCTGGCGAGTCGCGTGCACCTCGGCGCCGATCACGCTCACGCGAATGCCGGCGCGCAAGACCATCACGAGCTGCTGCGCGCCGACCATCAGGAGGATGAGCGCGCCGGTGTCGGCGGCCCGGGCGCTCCTGAACGCGCCGTAGCCGGCGAAGAGCGCGCCGACCAGCAGGCCGCCGATGACCCAGATGCCGTAGGCGCGTAGCGGGTGGCGGGCCACCAGCGCCGCGGCGCGCACGAGCGCCAGGAGCGCGCTCCGCCGATCGCGGTCGAGCGCCAGCCGGATGCGCGCGTAGTCCACGGCGATCAGCCAGAAGAGCGCGACCAGCGCCAGCAGCGCGGCCCGCGCGAGCTGCATGAGGTACCAGCCCGGCTCCCACGCGCTCTCGCCCGCGATCCGCGAGAGCGGCTGGAAGGCCAGGGCGACCGCGCCGAGCGACACGCCCGCGGCGACGGCCGCCACGACGAACACCCGCAGGAACCGCCAGAAGAACCCGCCGGCCCCCGCCAGGAACCGGCGGAGAAACGGCCCGCGCTCGCTCGCCAGCAGCACCTCGAGCGTGCCGCCCGCGGCCAGCGCCTGCCCGAGCGCCGCCAGCACCGTGACCCCGCCCAGCGTCGCGATGGCCAGGTTCCAGGGGGACGTGACGTCGTGCTTCGTCAGCTCGCCGAATGCAACGAGGTTCAGGCCCTCGAGCAGCGCGTCGGCGCGCGGCGCGTTGGCGGTCGTGTTGCGCCAGACGCGCCAGATCGGTGCGGCCACCGGCAGCGTGAGAAGCGCGCTCCAGGCCCAGAGCACGAGCGCGAGGCGCGGCTCGACGAGTGCCCTGCCTAGGCCGTGAGCGAAGCTGCGGAGCGTCTTCATCGTCGTCACGGTCCGGCTAAAGCCGGACTCTACGCCGGTTGTCATCGTGTCCGCCGTCAGGCGGACCTTTACGTCGTCGTGTCCACCTTCAGGCGGACCGTGTCACCACAGGATCGACGCGATCGCGTTCTGCAGCCAGAACGAGACGCGCGCGGTCCAGTGCGCGGCGACCCGTGTATCCGGCCGCGTGCGCCGCGCGTTGTTCAGCCACGACACGTCCAGCGGCACGGCGCGATCGGGGTCGAGGTCGGCCCACTCCAGCCTGGCCGGCCGCACGAAGCGGAACCGGCGCCACCGGTCCTGCCCGTCCCAGCGGAACCGCTCCGGCTGCGATCCCTCGAACTTCATGGCGACGTCCACGGGGAACCGCACCGTGCCGCGGTTGCTGACGACGACGGTGGCCTCCCATTCCGCCGCTGCGTCTTCGTCCTCGCCCCGCGCCTCCGCGGTCACCTCCTCGTCGTTGCCGAGGCGTCCGGCGGGCGGCCGGACGCGCTTCGTGCTGATCGAGATCTCGTGGTCGAGCACGCCGGCACCCTCGACGGTCTGCCGGAAGAACCAGCCCAGATCCTGCCCCGCGACCTCGTTCGCGACCGCATAAAAATCGTCGCTGGACGGATGGCGGAAGCGCCAGCGCTCGTGGTACGTCCGCATCGCGCGCGCCATCGTCCGGTCGCCCAGGTAGTGCTGCAGCGTGCGCAGAACGATCTCCGGCTTGCTGTACGCGTAGAAGCCGTACGCGCCGGGGGTGCGGTAGGTCCAGGCGGGCTGCCGGATGGTGTCGTAGACCATGCCCGGGCCGTTCGTCATGCGGATCATCTCGACCGCGCTCATCCGCAGGCCCGGCAGGTCGGCCATGTGGCGGTAGGCGCGATCCATCACCAGGCCGCTCGAGTACGAGTTCACGCCTTCGTCCAGCCACGCCTCCTCGAACTCGTTGTTGCCGACCAGGCCGTACCAGTACTGGTGACCGAACTCGTGGACCGTGACCGCCTCGGGCGCGCGCACCGCGCTGAAGGGCCAGAAGCTGAAGACCCACGACGACCCCGCCGTGATGAACGTCGGGTACTCCATGCCCCCGGCGCCGCCGGCGCCGGGGGCCGGATCGACGATCGTCAGCGTCGCGTAGGGGTAGCGTCCGTACCACAGCCCGAAGTACTTGAGGCTCTGCTTCGCCGCGTCGATGTAGCGCGCCGCCTGCGCCCGGCGCGACGGCTGCATCAGCACGATGATGTCCACGTCGGACAGGCGCAGCTCGTCCACCGGCCGATCCAGGTGTTCGGCCAGCGCGGCGTACTCCGCCTCCGTCACTTCCTCCGCCGCGGAGAAGCGGCTCGTGACCTCCACGAAGTTCGGGTCGGCCGTCCAGGCGAAGTCGTGGACGTCGGACTGCTCGTACGCGTAGGTTGTCGTGCCGCCCGGGTTGTCCGCGCGGGCGATCCGGACGCCCGTGGCGCCGACGACGAAGGAGGTCGGGACGGTGAAGTCGACGAGGAAATGCCCGTAGTCGGCGTAGAACTCCGAGTTGGCGTGGAACTGATGGCAGTTCCAGCCGCCGGCCTCGCGCCCGCGCGTGCCCGCGGGCTCGTAGACGCCGAGCTTGGGGAACCACTGGCCGACCAGGTAGAAATCGCGGCGGTGGCCCGTGCGCGCGAACACCTGCGGCAGCTGGGCCGTGAACTCGATCTCCAGCTCGACCGACGCCCCGGGTGGCACCGGGGCGGGCAGCTCCACCCGTGCCACCGTCCGATCGTCCGCGTTGTCATCGTCCGGGTGCTCGAAGGTGAGCGACGGCAGCAGGTCCGTGCCGTCGGCGAGGCGCAGGGCGGTCACGTCGATCCATCCCCAGCTCCCTTCGGTCATCGCGTCGTTCCGCAGCTGGCCTCCCGACTCGCGGTAGAAGGTGCTCAGCGTGTTCCGGAAGGCGTTCAGGTACAGGTGGAACCACAGGTCCGGCACCGTGTCGCCGGACGGGTTGCGCCAGACGATCCGCTCGCGGCCGGCGAGCCGCTTGGTCTCGGGATCGAGCCGGACGCTGATCTGGTAGTCGACGACCCGTGGCGCGGCGGCCGGCAGCTGGTCGGCGCGGGCTGGAGAGACGAACGCGAGGAAGAGGAGTGCCGGGAGCAGGCGCGCCATGATCGCTCCGGGAAGGACGGGCCGACGAAGCGGAGCGTAGTCCGCGGGTCGGGTCGAGTCAAGCATGGCCGCCGGGTAGCGACGGGCGGTTCGGGCGCGAGCGCGCCGACGTCGGGCGGCGAGGTGGAGGCGGCCGGGTGGAGCGGCGGCCCGGCAGGCGGTCGCGGTGGGCCAGCTGGCGATGCTGACGCCGGCTTGCAGCCTATCGAGGGGACTTCAGATCTGAAACACCGTGCAACCCCTTGTCGTCCAACCGGTTTCGCGTGCCGCGCGGATTCCGGCGGACGTGCTATGCCGGTCGAGGATCCATGGTGTCGGGGACGGCGAGCGAAACCCCGTCCCGGTCGGGACCGGGAGTGTGGACGCTATGCCGACCAGCCTATCAACGCCACCGCCACGCCGCCTCAGTCATGCTACGATTCGCATGCGCAAGGGGATGCGGCGGCATCCGTCCGCGCGCCCTCGCCACGCTAGGCTGCGAAGCCCTGCAGGCTATCGCCGGCAGGCCCGGGTCCCTTTGCAGCTTAATAAGTCGTTGAACTAAACCGCTGATCGCGGTAGGTCTTGGGAGCACGTTCGTCGGGTCTTCTTAGATTCCTCGTCCGCCTCCTCGGGTTCGTCCTTCCGTTCTCATCTCGTTGCCATCGCCTCCACAATGATC
>Ga0326597_10001468_pt1 | contig 38072 bp, 24 predicted proteins | sample RVTome_12_FD_203789 | JGI IMG/M metagenome (GOLD analysis project Ga0326597, IMG submission 203789) | Soil microbial communities from uranium-contaminated site in the Upper Colorado River Basin, Wyoming, United States - RVT100D185 | ecosystem: Environmental > Terrestrial > Soil > Contaminated >... | reverse complement strand
GATCTCCTTTTTTCTTTTGAGCATGGCGATACATTTTTTGCCATACCGCTCGAACGTTCCCGATGCAAGAAACATGGGTTTCACTCCCCAACGAATATTTGCCTGCCGCATCTCTGTTTCATTCAGGGCGAAGAAGTAAAGCGGAATTTCCGGATGGCCGATGAGCATCGTTTCGGTCCAGCCACCGAAGTCGCTTGCAGCAAGAATGCCGTCAATGTGGCCGCTGAGTGCCAGGATCTTGAGCGCGTAGCCAACAGAAGCGCCGGTGGTTGCCGGAAATCCTTCCAAGAGCGATACATCGTCAAATACAGAAGCCTCTGCCTCTTCGATAATTCCCGCCATCATTTTGACGGCCTTGAGCGGATATGTTCCTGTGGCGGTTTCTCCAGAGAGCATGACGGCATCAGTGTGATCAAACACCGCGTTTGCAACGTCATTGACCTCCGCGCGCGTTGGCCGAGGATTGCGAATCATTGAGTCTAACATCTGCGTTGCGACGACAACAGGAATACCCGCCTTTCGACAACGGTCGATGATTTCTTTTTGTCGAACAGGGACTTCTTCTGCCGGAATCTCGATTCCAAGATCTCCTCGAGCAATCATGATTCCGTCGGCGGCATGCAGAATGTCATCAAACGCTTTAATGGCTTCAGGCTTTTCAATTTTTGCCATGATTCGCGGGAGCACCTGTCCCTTTTTACCGAATTGTTTGAGCATGCTTCTGAGAGCCAGAATGTCATCCGCGCCCGTTACGAACGAGACAGCAACCCAATCAAAGCCCTCTTGGACGGCAAACCGAGCATCCTCGCGGTCTTTTTTTGTGAGCGAGGAGAGAGAAAGTTTCGTATCAGGAAAATTTAGACCTTTGTGCGACGTGACGATTCCTCCATTTTTTACTCGCACCGAAATATCTGAACCTTTTACGCCCGTTACCTTTCCTTCGATCAACCCATCATCAATAAGAATCCGGTCGCCTTTTTTTATGTCTGTGTGAAGATTTTTATATGTGAGTGGGATCGCCTCGCCTGCATAAGCTTTTGCGTCGGTGGAAAAAACAACGGTCGAACCAGACGTTAATTTCATTCCTTCTGCCGGTAGCGCACCTAGTCGAATCTTTGGACCCTGCAAATCTGCGAGTGCCGCCACCGGTTCGCCGGTTTTCTTTGCGGCCGTGCGGAGATTCTTTAAAAGCTTGCGGTGTTCCGCCGGCGTGCCGTGGGAAAAATTTTGCCGCGCTACATTCATCCCTGCTCTTATCATGCTTGTGAGCGTAGAAACCGAGTCGGATGCCGGGCCGATGGTGCAGATAATCTTTGTTCGTTTCGTCATATCCTCCTTAATTAAAAACGATCTGGATCTAATTCTTCCAAAACAACTTCTATCGTCATCACCTCATCGTCCCGGGCAATTTGGAGCGTAACGGTATCTCCCGGGAGGAGTTGGGAAATCGCGTGCGTGAGGGAAAATTCGTCGCTCATCGGTGTGCCATCCATCGAAAGTATGATATCGCCCCCACGAATCCCCGCCTTGTCCGCAGGCGAATCTTCAAAAACAGCATCCTCCTCTTCAAATGCACCCGAAACAATATATGCGCCATGGTCGTAGGCAAGTCCTTCTTCTTTTGCAATCTGCGGCGTGAGAACAACATACCGGACACCAAGCCATGGCCGGACAATGCGTCCGTAGGTTTGGACATCATTGATTATTTTCGTAATGTCATTAATCGGGATAGCAAAACCGATTGACTGCCCTTCAAAACTCACCGCCGTATTCACACCAACAACTTCGCCGAACAAGTTAATGAGTGGACCGCCCGAATTTCCCGGGTTGATTGCGGCATCTGTCTGAATCGCAGAATCAATGACGTCGGACGAGCCGAATGCGTCACCTGCGACGACGCGACGGTTGATTCCGGAGATGACTCCCTTGGTAACCGTGTTGCGAAATTCAGAAAGGGTATTCCCGATAGCGATCACGGTTTGGCCAATGCGAAGCGTGTCGGAATCGGCAAGTTCCGCCACCGGAAACGTATCGCCCTCAACTTTCAAAACCGCAATATCGAGAAACACATCGACCGCGACAAGTTCTGCCGGAAGCTCCGCTCCATCGCTTGTCACGACCGTAAAAACGGCGCTTTCGTCCGATACGACGTGACGATTCGTCACAATGTATCCGTCGCTACTCACAAAGAAACCTGTTCCCCCGCCGATTTCGATCAACTGATTCCCTTCTTCTGCCGTCATCGGTTCAAGCGGAAAAAAGAATGGGTCAGAAAATTCAACATCACCTCCGGCTAAATCTTGTCGACGTTTTTCGATCACAACACTCACAACAGCCGGAGTAACACGTTCAACAACGGCAATGGTCGCGCTTTCTTCTTCGACGAGTTCGATGATATTTCGTTCAACTTGTTGTTCGCTCAAATCCGTATCATTCAAAAGGGCTTGCCCGAAAAGCGCGGAACCTTGGCTGGTTCCGGTGATGAAGGTTGCAACAATTCCGCCACCGATTGCCCCCATGAGCGCGGAGACGGCAATCGCTACCAGAAGAATCGTGGATGGTTTGGTTTGGTCTTGCATGTTATTTCTTTTTGGATGGTTTCTTGGCACGACCTGAGCCAAGTAGTTTTTTCAACTCAGCCTCAAATGTCTTCACATCTTCAAACGAACGGTAAACGGATGCAAAACGAATGTACGCAATCTTATCGAACGACTTGAGGTGCTTCATCACGATTTCCCCCAACTCCTGGCTTGTCAGTTGGCCTTTGCGTTTTTTTTGAATGCTTCGCTCGATGTTGTGAACAAGCTTTGTAAATGTGACGTCAGTGTACGGACGTTTTTCAAGAGCCTTTTCCAAACCTCGGACAAGTTTGTCTCGCCCATAGGTTTCCCGCCGGCCATCGCGTTTTACCACCGTGAGGTCGAGTAGTTCAATTTCTTCCGTGGTGGAAAACCGGAAGCCGCATTTTTCACATTCGCGCCTGCGCCGGATATTCATCCCATCGGCAGAAGCACGCGAGTCGACGACTTTTGTGTCTTTATGATTGCAGACAGCACATTGCATAGCGAGAGTATTTTATCACAAAAAAGGGAATCAGGAATCAGGTATCAAGGGTTTGTCAACAATACTAAAATCAGGGATTTAAACCCCTGATTCCTGATTCCTGATTCCAAATTCCCTACATCATCTTTTTGCGAATAAACGCCGGAATCTCAATTTCATCTTCTTCTTGCGACTGTTTCGAAATCTTTGGAAGAGCCTTGGAGATCATTGGAGCCATCTTTTTTGGCGGAGCAGCCATCGGCGCTTCTTCGACTTTCTTTTGCGCGGTAAAATTCACTTCCTGTTTCACATTATTTTCATCGCGGACACGCAGGAATGAGCTTGGCGACCATGTTCCCTGTGCCTGAACCTCAACGGAGTCGGGTGATGTTTTCCGATGCTCTCGACTGTCAAATCCCGTTGCAACAACGGTCACGCGCACCTCATCCTTCATCCCCTCGTCGACATTGGCGCCGAAAATGACGCGGGCATCTTCGTCAGCCGAACCGGTGATAACCTTTGCCGCTTCTGCAACTTCGTGCATCCCGAGATCATCTCCGCCGGTGATCGTAAAGAGAATGCCTTTTGCTCCGTCGATGGAAAGCTCGAGCAAGGGGCTCGCAACGGCCTGCTTTGCCGCTTCGGTGGCACGGTTTTCGCCGGTTGCTCGTCCAATCCCCATAAGCGCGGAACCGGAATTTTCCATAATCGCTTTTACGTCCGCAAAGTCCACGTTGATAAGACCGGGGATCGTGATAAGTTCGGCAATTCCCTGCACACCTTGTCTCAGTACATCATCCACAACATTGAAGGCATCCATGAGAGATGTTTTCTTGTCGATGATCTGGAGGACGCGGTCATTTGGGATTGTGATGATAGCGTCGACGTGTTGAAGAAGTTTTTCGAATCCTTCGTCGCAAATCCGTCGTCGCTGTGCGCCTTCAAATGAGAAAGGTTTTGTTACGACCGCAACCGTGAGCGCGCCGATATCTTTTGCAAGTTTGGCAACTTCTGGGACAGCGCCTGTTCCGGTTCCCCCGCCAAGACCGCAAGTAAGGAACACCATATCGGAACCGTTCAGTGCATCCCGGATTTCATTTTGGTTCTCCTCGGCTGCTCGCGCGCCAACATCCGGATTCATCCCGGCACCGAGACCGCGTGTCAGCGTTTTTCCTATGGGAAGTTTCTTTGGCGCAAGGTTCTGATTCAACGCCTGAACGTCTGTATTCACCGCAATGAACTCGACCCCTTTAATATTGTCACTGATCATCCGATTCACCGCTGCTCCACCACCGCCTCCAATTCCAACAACTTTGATCTTCGCGAATGTCTCAATGTCAGGTTTGACTTGTGCCATAGGGTTGTTCAGGACGTGTTCAAGCTGAACACATTTGTTATTCAAAAAGATGCTGAGTTGAGCCAAATTTCATCCTTATCGTAATCAGTTGGTGTTCATCTGTCAAGGAGAAATAAAAATTGCGCGAGGTGTCGCACAATTTCATCCTTCAGAATTTTCTTCGTTATTTTATATCGCTTGCTCACACAGCGGGTTATCCACCGTCCACTGAGCCATTGTGAGCCAACTTTACTCTTTAGGGCTTCATGGAACGGAGCATTTTCTTGAACCCGGAAGAGATTTTATCCATGCCTTTCAGCTTGCCAAATAAGTTTCCGAATCCTCCGCCCTCGCTCATCCCTTGAATATTTTGTGCCCAAAGGACAAGTCCGATTGCCGTACTCATCGATGGATCCGCAGATCGATCGATAACGGAAGTGACCCCAATCGGCGTTCCAAGCGCTGAGGGAAGACGTAAATGCGTTTTTGCCGCGTCGAGCATTCCGTCAAGTTTTGCCCCGCCACCGGTAACGATCACGCCAGCCGGCAACATACCGGAACGATCAACCGAGACAAGTTCTTTATCGACCATTTCGTAAATTTCCTGGACACGTGCATCGATGATGTCCGCGACAAAACGGCGACCAACGATTTCGTCCTCGTGCGAACCAAGTTCTCGAAGGTTGATTTCCTCTTTTTTGGAAATGTGTTCCGGAAGGCATGTCCCGTACCGTAATTTTACTTCCTCGGCAATGTCGATAGATGTTCTAAGTCCGATGGCGATGTCAGAAGTAATGTGATCGCTGCCGATCGGAAGAACAGCTGTGTGCAAAACGTCTCCCTCTTCGAAAACGACCAGCGAAGTCGTGGACGCACCAACATTAAGCACGCAAACGCCCAAGTCCTTTTGCCGCTCGCTCACGACCGCCTCTGCGGTTGCTAAAATCGAAAATACCACATCCTCAATATCAAGACCGGTCCGATAAATGCATTTTGTAAGGTTTTTGATTTGAGAAGAAAGTCCTTGAATAATGAGTGAATCTACCTCGAGACGGATGCCGTTCATTCCAACCGGATCTTTAATGCCGCGCTGCCCGTCTACGATAAAACTCTTCGGAATCACATGGATGATTTCGTAGTTGGTTGGAGTGGCAACGGTGCGCGCCGCTTCAATGGCTCGGTCAACGTCTTCGTCGCGGATTTCTCCGTCTGAGCGACCGACACCAACCACGCCTCGACTTTCCTGAGAAAGGATGTGGCTGCCGGTAATCCCCACCCAAGCCCGGTTGATTGGAAGACCTGTAATGCGCTCTGCCTGTTCCAGTGCCTTTGAAATCGAAGAAACCGCCTCCTCGAGGTTTGTAATGGTGCCTTTGCTGATGCCATATGCCGGAACTTCTACCGCGCCGACAATATGAATCTGCTCCTTCCCATCAACGGACGGAACAGGTTTGCCAACCGCAACCCGAACAGCATGCGAACCAACATCTAATCCTGTGTAGATTTCATCTGCCATAACTCTCAATCAGTATAGCCCTATTTTTGCTCTAAAACAAGCTTATTACGTGGGGCCAGAATATCGTAAAACCGATGATAAGCGCAATAAGGGACGTCGCAAGAACAGCTCCGGCCATAATGTCCTTAATATCCCTGACAGCCGGATGGATCCGTGGCTTAAAGGTGTCGACGATGCGTTCAAAAATGCTATTAATCATCTCGAGCGTGAGGATGGCACCGATGAGAAGAAGGACAACGATAAACTGATTTGTTGTGATCCGAAAAAGAATGGAGAACAAAATTGCCACACCCGCGAGAACGACGAGGATGCGAAAATTTTGTTCATGCTTGAACACTAAACGTACCCCACGAAAGGCGTGCGTCAAACTTTTTAAAAACTGCTTGACGGAAATCATAGGCGAGGATCAATACCGAGCGATGTGAGAATTTTTGTTTGCAAAGGGAACATCTTTTTGGAATCCTTTGGCGTTTCGTGGTCGTAGCCGTAAAGGTGAAGCATACCGTGAACCAGGAGGAAGATAATTTCATCGCGGGTCGAGTGCCCCATCTCTTTCGCCTGACGCTCGGCTTGCTCGTAGTTGAGAATCAGCTCTCCGAGCGTTTCGGGGTCATCCAGAGAAAAGGAGAGGATGTCCGTTACGGCATGTTTACCTCGGTACTGTGCATTCAACCGTTTCATTTCCTTTTCAGACACGAAGGCGACAGAGACGACTTTCTCTTTCTTTTTCAAATCTCTTTGCACCGAGCGAACAGCTTCTTCGACTCGAACTTTTGGAACGCGCTGTCCCCCGCGCAATCGACTCTGATTAATCTCAACAGGAAAGGCTTTCATGTCACAAGTCGTTCAGTTCAATACTGTTGAGCATCATTTGGAATGTCTGCAGATAATCGACGGTTCCCTTGATTCCGGTGTTGTAGCTGAAAATCAAGACATATTGTCCCCCATCGACATACGCGGTCATTTGATCTTGGGTAATCAGGGCGTCATATCCGTTCTTCGTCGTTGTTGAAACGACATTCGCGCCCGGAGATTGTTGCCTGATCCACGTTTGCAAATCTTGATCGACCGACTTTGTCGTAACTGTGAGGACAATTGTTTCACCTGTCGTGGCAACAAAGACGACATTCAAAGGATTCGCTTCTTGCACCTCGGTTTGCCAAATAGATGGATAGAGAATTGCGTACGGAAGAGAAACGCCCTCTGGGGCATCTTCATCGTCGTATGTCAGGGCAAGACCGGACTCAACCAGTGTTCCCGGGGCGAGCGCGACCGGGTTATATCGATGGAATACTTCATTTCCGTCGAGGAAGCCGTCGCTGTCTGTGTCGGGCAAGAAGGGGTCGGTTCCGTAAACGATGCGTTCTTCTACGTCCGTCAGTCCGTCGCTGTCCGTGTCGGCACCTGGTGTGACGCCGTTTGGAAAGGGACTCGTCGGCTCGGGAGTGGTTGGCTCTGGGGTGGTTGGCTCAGGTGTGGTTGGCTCTGGAGTGGTCGGTTCGGGCGTGGTCGGTTCGGGCGTGGTTGGCTCGGTCGTGATGGGAGTCGGTTGAGCAATTTCGACGGGCCTGAGTCCACTAATAACGATGTAGGCCGCAACAGACAGGCCGGTAAGTAAAATGATGCCCACAGTGATAATCACCTTGGTTGACGTTGCCATTCCCGGCCTTACCACAGCTGGAGCCGGCCCGGGGAGCGGTTTGGGCACAGGCCTTTGCGCAGGTGCCGGAGCCGGAGCCTGCACAAGTTTCTTTTCCGTTTTTTGCGGTTCAGCCATGAGCTTGCCCGAAGCCCCATGCCGATATTCATTCGGCATGGTCACGAACATTCCGTTCACAGAGGCGATTTCGCTTCCGGCAGGTGTTTCGAGTTTAGATTGTTCGTCTTTGGCTTCCGCCATAGGAGATTCTCCAAAGGAAATTACTAGCTCTTAGGGACTTCAAATAGTCGACCGGGTCCGTTTGGATCATACCCACCGCGGACTTCTTCTCCGTCCGTAAAGCCGTCGCCGTCCGTATCCGGATTGAGCGGGTTTGTTTGGTAGACCTCTACTTCTTCACGATCAAATAAACCGTCTGCATCCGTATCGGTAGATGTTGGACTGGTTCCAAGTTCAATTTCTTCCTCATCGCTAAGTCCATCGCGATCCGTGTCCGGTTCAGAAACGACCGGTGGAATGACCGGAGGTTCTTCTTCCGTTTCTTCCTCTTCCTGCATCATCGCCTCGATATCTTCTTCCATTGCCCCGCCGTTTTCTTCCACAGATTCCTCTGGCATTTCCGGCGCCGCGGGAGTCCGTGAGGAGAGTAAGAAATAAGCGAGGAAACCACCAAGCGCAATAATCACAATGAGCACAGCAGCGAGGATCACTGTTTTTGTTCCACCGCCTCTTTTGCTCCCACCGGAAGAAGCGGATGGAGAAACCATCGGCTCGGCAGGTGCGGCCTGCATGTCGGGAGCGGGCATGGACGGTGCAGGTGCCTGCGGCGACGGCACGGCTTGTGCAGGTTCAGGAGTTGGTGATTGTTCAAACGTTGGCGCAGGTTCGGTCGGCTTGTTTGTTGGAGGGACAGGACTTGGTGTTCCGGCCGGATCAACATCCGCGAACATGTCCTCGGGCTCTTTCTTTTGGGCATCTTCGAACATAGGATTAGGTGATAGGTGTTAGGTGTTAGGTTATTGTAGCAGACCGGGTCCGATAGGTGAGTATCCGCTGGCGACTTCTTCCCCATCTGAGAATCCGTCCCCGTCCGTATCCGGATTGAGTGGATCCGAGCCGTAAACGTTTATCTCCTCTCCATCGGAAAGTCCGTCAAAGTCTGTGTCTGCAACCGTTGGATCCGTTCCCGCCATTTCCTCTTCCCGAAAGACAAGTCCGTCTTCATCCATGTCGACAACGCTCATGCCATCGATACAACCGGCCGCAAGTTCTGGAACGCTAATCTCGGCGCACAGACTCGCATCCCCCTCAGAAAGTGCCGTTTCTTTCAAGCTCAGGGCATCACAATATTCTTGGCCTTGTGCTGCCAAACATCCTTCCTGGCTAATCATCGACTCCCGATGATAATCTTGGCACAAGTTCCGGGTTCGTTCATCTGAAATGCGGCCGCAGTCCGCTCTTCCGGATCCATCGGTTGCCATCTGCAAGACAAGCGTGTCTGCACATAATTGCTTTTGCGTTTCGTCTTGGATACCTTCACAAAAATCCCCCTCTCCGGTTTCATGAGCGAGCCGCCAAACGCAGGCATCGAATTCACTACCTTCAAGCATCTGACAAATTTCTGCCATGCCGAGACTCATGGCAGCCTGCTCGACTTTATTCCTGCGACAGGCCTCGGGGTTCACAGCAGATGAACAACTTGCCACTGCCTGCTCGACTTGTGTCTCGACTCGATCCGTCCGCTGATCCTGGATGCTTCTTGACTGCCGCGAGCGGACAAATAGGAACGCGCCGATAATCAAAGCAACGACAACCAATACAGCAACCACAATCATCGCAATGGCTTTCCATGGCTTTTGCGGTGTCGGTGTGATTTCTTCGTAACCATTCATATAAATATGCAAAACTGGTTTTAGAATCGAAGTGGAACATATTCCTCCCCGAGAGAGGACGAAGAACAATTTCCAAAGCATTGGTCCGGAACACAGGTGGCGCCGTCAAATCCACACCATTCGCTGGAATTATTTGATCCAATAACGCATGGTGCACCATAAAAGTATACATTTTCGCTAGATTGCGGATCATCATAAAATGATTGAAAACCACACGTTCCAAGCTCGTTTCCGGATCGCTCAATGATCGACGCATCTCCAACGCAAGTGCAGTCTGCTTCACTATTCGCACAGAACGTGGCAGAGCGATTGGCAGGATTAACTGCTGTTTGAAAACAGTAAACAGGCAACGCTGACCCATCGCACCATTCTCCCTCTTCGATAATGCTGTTTCCGCACTGTGGACCCGTTTCGAGATCAGCTTCGGAACCTACTTCGGGTTCTGAAACAGCTGGGAACACCGTTCCCGGGCCGACTCCTGATGGACAGTAGGTGAATTCGAAATCACTGAGCGTGATCTGCCCTTCTCCGTCAAACACCACGTTGAGCGGCATGGTGAAGGATGATCCTGTACATTCAAATCCGGATGGGAACGGAAGTTCTTGCGCGTTTCCTTCACGGATATCTCCGTTGGTGAAAGTCGTCACTCCTTCCACATCCGTAATGAAGTTAAAGACTCCTCCGAGAATGTCATTCACAATCGATTCATACATCTTTCCGATCTCTGACGCATTGTCCGCTTGGAAGGCATAGTTTTTATCCGAAGAGGGACAATCATTCTCATTTCGCCACACGGTACCGCAATTATTGCTGGAAAGGTGAGAAATCCAACCATGACTCCTCTTCCCTTCCCCGACAATGGCGGCCGAATAGAATTGGATATCTTCATTTCGTGCACGGTCGATAATTTTCTGCTTCATTTCTGCAATACACCACTCGGTTGGGTTTTCAATCGTACTTGCCCATCCGTCTTCCAGCTGAATTTTCGCGACCGAATTATCTCCATCTCTTCCATCCCCCATGCAGTCCACCCAATTTTCCCCATGCGTCACATTCCCGTCTGAGAGAAAAACGAGAATCTTAATCTCTGCGCCGCTGTTGTTCAACATCGTTCGTGCCCGGTGCATTCCCATGTAACCCGGCGTCCACTGATAACAAATTCCGCCGCCATCGGCACAGTCATACGTTGCCAAAGCCGTCTCAAGGTACCCGCGATCTTCCGCCCGCCGCAGACCTCCGGAGTCGTTATTAAATCCATCGTCGTTTTCTTCGACGTCGGTATCATCATCCGGACCGGCAAAACTGATGAGACCGATTTGCATATCGCCGCCGATCGCATCGTAAGAGTCAAACAAATCATTTATCGCTGAAAGTGTGGATTCGCGAACGTAGTCGATGCGCTGGCGATTTGTTCCATAACAGTTCGCTGAACCGTCAACACAATGACCCATACTGTTGCTGTGGTCGGTAACGAAGACAACCGCAACGCTCGGTGGAACGATTCCGCTCTTGTCGACGTCAGCTGTAAAACCGGTCGCGACGGTACATTGTGGGATGTAGAGGAATGCACTGTCCGGAGAAAATCCGGATCGATAGCTGAAGAGTTTAATTGCTTCTGATTGTGATGAACCGGCGGCACTCGTTTGAGCGAGAAGTGACGTGGTTTCAAAATTCACCGGACAGCTCGTATTGCAATTATCTCCGCAACGTGGAACCACGCACTCACCTCCACGACAACCAATCGTATTATCATCGATGTTGAAGCCCGTTCCGTATTGGAGTCCGGTGGCCGGATTGATCGTACACGTGGTGCCGTTATCTTGTCCGCCGTTACAAACTCCGAGGAAGCGACACGTACGCTCTGCATTTCCACAAACATTTCCCTCATCTCCCGAAAGACAATCATTTCCTTGCAGGACAGCCCTTCCGGTCTGCACATCCGTGCAAGTGTAGGTTTGAGCGCTTCCGTCGCAAAGTTCTGTACCGTTGATAATCCCATCACCGCAAAATGCACCCGATTGGCTTTGCAAACGGCAGCTGTTCGTGCAGGACTGGCAGATGCCACCGTAACCGGCCTCGCAAGCCTGACCATTCCTCTCGGCGTCATCGCAAGATTCCACGCCGGAATAAACGAATCCATCACCACAGACATTGATCTCGCAGGTGTTCAGACAGGAGTCTTGATTGTTTTGATTTCCATCGTCGCACGCTTCGTTTCCTTCCTGGATATTGTTCCCGCAAACCTGGTCGCCACCGGAACACTCGCTCCAACCACCCCAAGCGCACGTCGAACAGCTTCGCGTTCGCGTCAACTCGTATACCTGGGCGCCACACGTTCCGTCACAAGACGCGTCGCTTGTACAAGAATCTCCGTCGTCGGAACCTGTGCCGCCGCCCGTACACACGCGCGAAGATCCGCAAGCAAGCGCTCCGGATCCGCACGAAGATCCGTCCGTACAATCCGTATCACTGGTACACGACGTCAAATCCGCACATAACGCACCGCCCCATTCTTCAAATTGCCCATCACAAACTTCTGCCCCATTCACCTCGCCGTCTCCGCAGGAAGGACCCGGGAAACTGCAATCAAAGGCACAGCTCATCTCGTAACTTGCACTGTATTGCCCGTTATTTCCGGTACAGTTGGCAGAGGCCCAACTTTCCGGATCCGAAAGTGCTCCACTTTGGGCATTTCCACAATCGCACTGCTCGCCTCCGGCAAGGTACCCGTCTCCGCAATAGAAGCGGCCGGAAAGAGTGCAGTCCTGGCTACAATGACCGTAGCTCCCGTTCAAAATTCCGTCATCACAATCTTCACTCGCCTCAACAATTCCGTTTCCACATTGGTACGGCGAACATTGCGAAACAGACGTCGCAGCCGTTTCCCATTCACATTGGTTATCGGCATTGCGGAAGCAAGCGATATTTTTGAGACCGCCCACGCACACCTCTCCGGCGGCGATGTTGCAACCCGCGTTTGAACCGATACTACACGACTGGGCACCAAGCGTGCCGCTCGGCCCAGCACACACCGTACAGGAAGCAGAATCTACCGAACCGATTTCGCACACTTCCGATACGCCGACAATGCCATCTCCGCAGGCCTCTGAATTTCCAAGAACTCTGCCGTCACAGAATGATGAAGTTGCATTGAATCCTGCAGGCAAAGCCGTTCCGGCATAATTTGGAATATCAACAACGATCTCAGCATAGTCACCCTCATTTGCATCGATCGCGAAAAACCACGGTGCCTGGTTGTATTCAAGCTGAGCGGAAAGGGTAAATCGTTCCTCACCAAATGAACGGAATCCATATGCCTGTGAACCTTCTTGGCATTGGAACGTGCCGGATGCAGCATCAAAACACGTTGTCGGATCAAACGGATTCGCGCAGCTCACGAACGCATTGAGCGGATCGATCGGCAAAGAAGTCCCGAGCGTATTTCCCAAAACCGAATTCCATGAAGGCCAGACGCTGTTGGTCGTCGCGCGAATAAAGGATCCTTCCGCAATGGCCGGTACAGACGGAAGACAAAGTTCTGCTCCCGGACACTGCGCATCCACCGTACACGCTTGCGACTTTGTCACGGAACAATGTCCATTTACCTCTCCCCAATCCTCGAGCGTGCGCCGGATGAGAGTGATGTCGCTCAAGCGTCGCATGTCGCGCGTAAGTTTCGCTTTTTCCGCATCGCATTCACTCGTAACACCAGAAGCAAGGGCGCAGTCTGCGTTCGTAGAACATTCTGTTCCGGTCACGCTACAGACTCCTCCCAAACAAGACTCCTCGCATTGCGTATCGAAACTGCAACTGACAAAGTTCCCCTCCGCATCTTGGATATATGCATCCCATGTTCCATCGGAATTATTATCGACACGGCAAATGTTCACGTCAGAAACATCATCCGTATTTGCATTGAAGCGCCAATTTTCGAGCACTTGTCCAAAAATATCTTCGGATGCATCACCAGCGTCCGCATTGAACGAGAGTACATAGATGTTTGGATAAATATCTCCCGTCTGATTCGGAGCGGCCACATACGCCGTATTTCCTTCGACAATCGCATCGTAGCCGTCAACCAACGTACGGGTTGGGGATCCGGTGAATCCTTGCGCGGCGTACCAAGAGAGCGGATCAAGATATTGATCGTTCGCAACCGCTCGAACACCAAATGCATCTCCGGTTCCGTCAACAATGAAGAGGAATTCCCGGAAGATTCCGCTGAGCGGAGCCGGTACTTCTACGTCGGAAATTGCCGGAAGATCACCAGCCACTCCTTCCTCACCCGCATCGCGACAGTAGTGGAAAGAAAAGTTCAGTCCGAGTTCATTGCTCGATACGTTGTACTTGTCCGTGAACGGCCAGTTTCCCGCAGGCGTGATCGGCGGCCACGGATTTTCACACAGAAGAGCGGAAACATTGAGATGCCCGGTAACAGATGAACCAACCGGTTGAGTATCCGGGGAGAAGGTATTTGCTGTGAATTGTGCGGACGCCACGAGAGTCGCCCTTCCTTCTTCTCCTCCCGCGCTCGCCACTGCCTCATAATCGGCAATGCCTGAGGCGCTGAGCGAGACAATCTCCGGATGGTTGGAACCGTACCCAAGAGTCCACTCGTATACGCCTTGGATAGGAGAAATCTCTTCCAGTTCATTCGATCCTTCTAGAATCGTGTAAGGGGTAACCTGAATGCCGTGTGCCTCTCCCGTGGTTGTGAAAAGAGTCGGACTTGGATCAATGAGCTCATCGGTGAACGACTCAATGTTTCCCTCGTCTTCGATGGTGACTCTGTCGAGTTCGCAAATTTCTGAAGTTGTCCTGAATCTCGAAATCGTCTTGATCCCCGTAATGTTTCCGGAAAGCCCGACTCCGTTTCGGCTCAAAACGCCTTCGGGATTGCCATCGTAAATGTTTGGATCCGTTGCCACCTGGAGCAAATAAATCCGGTCCTCTTCCAAAAGATCTGGATAACGAAGATACACTTTTGATCCACCACCCGGAGTGGTCTTTACTTCGTAATCGACACGCATGAGACAGGCACGCAGAGGAACGCCCGCATGTGCATCCATCCCGAAGAATTTCTGTACGCGATATTTTACCCCTGTCCAGAGCCGAGCAAACCATCCTTGATTCGGATCTTTGAAACTGATCAAGAGGTGATTCTCATCCGTCGGACAATTGGATGCACTTCCAAATAATTCCAAGTAAAGATTTGGCCGGTACTCACCTCCGGTAATCAAACCGTCGCCGTTTTCGTCAACGGTTTCGTCGAGGGTACTTTCGTCAATAATCTGGGTAAATTCGACAGCAACGGCTGTATTGCGGCAAGCTCTCCAATCGTACTGAGGTGTGGCCGGTCCGGTATTTGGACGACCATAACAACACCCCGTATTTCCGCAACCGAGCGAACTCGGCGCACCGCAGGCTAAATCCGTTTCGCAGGAACACTCCACGACTAATTCCGCCTCGCCGACCACACCGGTCGAATACGCGCTGATAACGGATGTGGCTTCTTTTGAAACAGGATCAACCTCTCGAGCGACAAAGTCCGTAACTTGTGCAATGCCATACGGGCCAGCGGCACTTGGAGCGTCCGATTCCGCTTCACATTCCTCTCCAAGACCAGGCACCCCACCGTCACCGCAATACGATGCGGTCGCGTAATAGGCGGAAGCCCCTTCGTTCAAACAACTCGAACTACAACCATCCCGATTCTTGCTATTTCCGTCATCACAGTCTTCCCCGAAATCCAGAACACCGCCGTTTCCGCAACACGGGCCGTTTACAATCATGCATGGCTCGGAAACGGATGTGTTGCAATCCGCCGCCGTCGAACAGGACTTTTTTGAATCGCGACACTCTCGGACGCACTGAAGCGTTCCTTCGTTCAAGCAACGAGAAGAACAGCCGTCCCCGTTGGCAAAATTCCCATCATCACAGTCTTCTCCGTTTTGACGGACGCCGTCCCCACAAATGGCATAGGCCAAACTTTTCGGCGTCGACCCTTCGTTCAAACAAGTTGATGAACAACCGTCACCGCTTCGTCGGTTTCCATCATCGCACTCCTCACCACCAAGCGTTGGGAGCCATTCTCGCAATCCGTTTCCACAAACAGAACCTTTCAGAGTACTTCCTTCGTTTGTACAAATTGAGGAACAGCCGTCCCCACTTTCCACATTCCCTAAGACATCACATTCTTCACGTGATTCGATCTCGCCATTTCCACAACACTGGGTACCGGAAACCGTGCAGGTATCTGTCGCGTACGGACAAGTGCTGTCCTCGCCCGAACAAGCATCGCCGCTGATCGAACAGGTTCCCCCGCAGCTGCCAGATGAACACTCTGCGTTTGCGCCGCACGCATCTCCCGCATCTGCCGCTCCCGCACACTCACCTTCATCGCATGTGCCGCTGTCACAGGTCGATCCATCCGTGCAAGCTTCGCCAGCGTCCGCCACATCCGCGCAGACAACTGTCTGACAGACTTCCGTACAGTTCGCGCTCGATGTGCAGGCGTTTCCACTCAATGCGCATGTGGAGCTACAAGCGGCAAGTCCTTCTAATCGACAAGTTGAAGAACAGCCGTCCCCGCTCTGGTCATTTTCGTCGTCGCAATCTTCTCCAAATTCAACATCACCGTTTCCGCAAATTGGATCCGCCGTTGTGACAGGTGCTCCCGCATTCAAGCAGGCGTTTGTGCAAAAATTCGGCAATTCTGTTGCGAGACTGATCGCGCCTCCTTCGAGCATAAAGGCAACGTCAACCGTCGGATCAATATCGATCGCATCAACGGCTGACCAAGGCGGACTCCAAGAAAAATTCCTTGAACTCAGAAGCTGTCCATTCACCGAACAATCATCCACCGCTCCGAACGCGCTGGCAATAAATTCTTGCCGTTCCCCGGCATGGATCAGGCGCGCCGTAGCCGGAAGAACCGAAATGCGGTCAATCGAACAAGAAACGTCATCATTTTTTGTCCGGAAAATCCAAGAGAAATTCTGCCCATCATTTGCTCCGGCTCGAGAAAGAGGAACGAGACTGCTGGACAGGATGGCATCTCCGGAAAGAACCATCTTGTAATAGGTATTTGCTTCGAGCTCATCTCCTAAATCAAAATCAATCTGGACAAGCCGACAGGTTTCCCCAAGCGGATCAGGAGTCGTATCTTTACAGCTGATATTGGTATTGGAAACCGACTTCGCTGTGAGATTTTCTAGACACAGAGCATTGGTACACGAGGAAAGCGTCATGTTTCCGGCCACCAGTGTGGAGGCAAGCATGTTCGTGTTAAAGCCAATCTGGATCGCCGCGTTTACGCAGGCGGTATCGCAACTTGGAGAATAGGAGCTCACCTCAGGATCAAGAAAGTTAATCTCGAGCAATCCGGTATCGGAAGGATTATTCGTCGACTTCGGGAACATGGCCGTGATTTCAGCGTCCCGTCCTGATTGGGTTTCTTCTTCTGCCCGGACAATGTTCGCGCAGGAATTGAAGGTTTCAGGTGTCCCGTCATCGTCTGCATCGATTCCCGTTAACACAGCTCCGGAATAATCCGAGTCCCACTCCACGGTTTTTCCTTGGCAAGAAAGGACAACACAACGATCGTTTGCCGCGATCGGCTGGGCGAGATACGAAATTTCCTGTCCCGCCTCGGTGGCGGTTTCTTCATCCGGATTGAGATACACGTCTCCGATTTCGCACAACGTATCCGCGCCGGCCGTCGTGAAGGTCCAGCTAAAATCTTCGTCCATTGGTTCGCCCGGTTCGGTGGCAGAAATGTAGGCAGACAGAATGCCGTCGGCCTCGAGGGTAACCAGGTAGGTTGAGTTTTCAACAAACGGCTCCTCGGGCTCCCAGTGGAAAGTCCGAGCTGAGACAAGTGTTGGATCGATGCCTCCAGACACAGATTCGAGTGCTCCCTGCCCTGCGCACGGATTTTCGCCGGTTCCGATACACCGCTCCACGCGAACGTTTTGGAAAAAGGTGTCCGTGTTCATGTCGATGGAAAATGTGGCGGTAACGGCCGCATCCAAACAAACGGATTCCGGCTGACTCCAGCCAATCCACGGCGACGGCGATAATGCTACATCGTTACACTGAACGAGAACGCGCGGGGTGAGCGATAGCGGTCCGGTTGAGAAGCTGAACGCGTAATACGAATCAGCCACGCTGACCGGACAACTATCTCGACACGTTCCGTCCGAACAACATTGCTTGCCTTCTGTACAAATACCCGCATCTTCACGGCAATCCCCAACCTCAAAGTTCACCGGATTTGAACTGTAGCCCACCGAATTACTGACGGCGACCGGACCGGTAACGGCCGTATCCGGAACAGCGACGCTGCTAAGCTTGTCCGCGCTCCAAGCGACCGACGCAATATCAACAACCGAAGCGCTTATCGAAGAGCCGTTGTAAAAGTTTATCGCCCCATGGAGCGATCCAAAATTTTCTCCAAAAATCGACACCTGGGTTCCGATCGGTCCGGCACTCGGCTCGATGGAACACATGCTTGGGCCAGGCTCATCGTCGAGCAAAACGAAGTCCAATCTTTCGGTCACCTGTCCGTCTTGTCGTTGAACAAAGACTTCGTAAGCGCCGGGTTCCGCGAGCGCGCCGCTTGCATAGGTTTCAGGAACTTTGACCGTGATTGAATTGGGATGCCAAAAATCCGGACTACAGACCGCTGGAAAACTTGTGCTGGCAAGCGCGAGACCCTCCGCATCGCCTCTTGCCACATTTACAAATCGAACCGTTCCTTCTGCTGTGCCAAAATTCGATCCGTACAAGGTTACGTACTGATCTGGCGGCCCCCAGTTTGTTTGAGACGTGCATGCGCCGCCGCCAGGACAATCCGTATCTTGTCCGCACACCGCTCCGTTATTATCTCCGCCACTGCAAGCTTTCCAGCCTGTATCGATAACATTTAATACGGGCGGTGCACCCGCTCCGGAGGAAACCACGCGATAACCGACCGCATTTGATCCTTCACGACCAAAAACACATGCATCATCCGGCTCGTCCGTACAATCAAGATCTGAGTTGCAAAACGCTCCGGAAATCGCACACACATTATCGCCGACAAATGTCTTCACTTTGTAGTTTCTCGCATTGAGCAAAGGAACGACAGGAGAAATGTCTGTACTTGCCCAGCCGGAATAAGATGACGCTTCATAATTTTCAAAATAGACGGTTCCACTGCCCTGGGAATCCCCAAAATTCACCCCCGTGAGCGTAACTTGACTTCCCCCTTCCCCGGCCGAAGGAGTCGCCATACAAATTCCCGGACGCTCGACATCGTTCACGTCGAAGTTGGTGATGTTTGTCCCAAAAGCATCATCTGTCCGATCCACATCTCCTGTTGCGGTGTTTACGGAAATCGGACCGTCCACAGCACTCCCGTCCACCTGAATCACGATTTGGCCATCCAGCCATTGTGTCGTCGCATTACATTCATACGCGTTCACAGTAACCTGGTCGCCGTTTTCTGTTCCAAGAAAGGTGACGCTTCCCGGAGCTGCACCGAATCCCTTTCCAAAAATCGTGATGAGGTTTCCAGGCGCGCCGTCTCCAGGCGAAACGGAATCGATTTGCGGAACGGAAACACAGACACCTGCCTGGCACACGCCTGTGGAGCAATCCGCGTTTGAATCGCAAGACGATCCTGCACAAGATCCGCAATACAGTTCACTTCCGGCATCTCCCCCGCAATCCACACCCGTTTCTCCCAAGTCGGTGTCCTGCACGCCGTTCGCGCAGTTTGGCGCGCGCAGAACAATCGAAGTCTGTGGGGACACATCAAAATTTCCCGCACAATCCAATCCGCTCGACCAGATGTCGTAATTTCGATTCGTTACAAATCCCGCCGTATCCCACTCTTGTGCCACATCCGTAAAGAAAAAGTTTGATGGGTCGAGCGCGCCTGCGGTGCTTTGCTCAATGCCGGCGTTGTATACCTCAGCACTTTCTACAATAAAATTCACGGATGAAACGCCCACGTCGTCTTCGGCAAGTGATTGAAGAAGTTCGATATCACCAACAATTACGCTTGCTCCCTCCTCTGGCGCATCCATGGACAGGCTCGGTGCAGATGTATCGATTCCTTCGCCCACGGTAAAAATGAATGAACAAGGATTGTTGATAGAACAATCGATGGTTCTTCCGCCAACGCTCCGCAATGTCGAGGAAAGGACGCTTGCCTCGTACGTGACACCAGACTCAAAACAGCGCTCGTTTGGGTCTTCTGCACATACGGCGTTTGGAAGAAAGGAAACGCGTTTTCCGGAAACGGAAAAGGCTCCATCAACCGGCTCTCCACCTTCTTTGACCACGGTAATTCCTCCCGCATCTACGGTTGAAGGTGATACATTTTGAGAAAAGATAAATTGCAGTTCCAGGTTTTGGAGGGCGGGCGCACATTCGTCATTGAGCGAAGCGAGATAAAACGAACCCGCGCCTGGGCCGCCGTCGCCATAAAATCCTCCGCCGCCGGGAGGACCTCCCGCACTCGAACCGCCGCCGGTGGCTCCAACAAGCTGGCTGATGACAAACTGGGCAATCGCAAAAGACGACAACGCAATCACCAATCCGATCACCCCATTCGTGATCGTTTGTTTGGCTTTTTTTACTCGATCATCATTTCCACCGGCCGTCATCCACATGAATCCTCCGTACAAAATCACCATAACAAGGACAACTCCGGTGAACCCGAGGAAAATACGGATGATGTTGGCGATTGTGCGAACCAGATTCGCTTGGCCCAGTCCGGCCTCAGCGGCAAATTCTTCCCCTGTTTGCGCAGATCCGAAAAAGTCCTCAGCTCCAAGCGGTGTCTCTTGCGCGAATGCCGGAAGAGCAAAGAACAGCCCGCCAGCGATTGCAAGGGTGAAAAGGAGAAGACTAATTCGCTTGAGCGAAAGGGGAATCATAATTTATTGGGAAGAATCCGGCAGATAGATCGGCGCAATATTAACAGGCAGAGTCGATTGGATTTGACAGCCGGGAGCGGCCGTTGGTGTTCCGTTGCAGCAATACGGCAGATCCGGTTGGGTCTGGGTCGCACAGCGACCTTCATCATTCCCAACAACCGGTCCAACAGCCGGATGCATGCAAATCTGGTACGCACTTTTTACGTCGTTTGTCGCAACCGAATAATAGCGCCAACCGCCGTCGGCAAGGCTGACGAGTGTCGGATGATTCACTTCCACAACAGAATAAGCAACAACATCTTCCAATCCCGCTTCTGCCCCGCTTGCGGCAAAGTCCGTCTTTCCTGCTGTGAACCAAAATTCATACCACGGATCCGGCCACAGCTGGACGTTGCTTGACGACAGCGTTGACCCTTTCATAGGAAGACTGAACGTAAAGCGTACCGGCGCCAATCCGTCGACATCAAAATCATCTACTTTTGGCGTGATGTGCACGATTTCCGGCACGCGGTCGTCAACGTCATTATTTGTGAGGAATGTCCACGTGTAATGGTCGGCAACGTCCGGATCTTCCGAGTTGTCTCCAATCGTCCCTTCTGCCACACGATCGCCGTCGCCATCAAGTGAATTTCCAACCGCATCGACAAGTCCTGCATACCGAACGCCGATTTGCTCTGCTTGCGGAGCTTGTCCGGCAAGAATTGGAGCCGCTCGTGCGGTAACGGCGATCGGGAGGCCTGCGTCGGAGCCGGGAAGACAGAAAATGGTGTCCCCGCACGGATCTTCCCCGCAAGCAGTCGTTGGAGTAAACGTGACGGTGCGATAAGAATTGCTGGGCTGATATTCTCCTTGAACAATTGCATCCGGACTTTCAACCGTAATATTGGTGAAGGTCTGCCCTTCGTCCGGAAGGTATTGTCCGGTCGAAGCAACTGGATCCATGGCTTCGTTGAACGTAATCTCAACGCTGATATTGCGCGCGTACGAAGTCGTGGAGGTTCTCGGAATGACACTGACGATGCGCGGAGGTGTCAAATCAACCTCCGTCGATACCTCAAATGTCCAACGATACCCGTCCGAATAGTTACCGGTAAACGCCGCGGATCCGTTTGCAAGTTCAATGCCCGGTCCGAGCCAGACAGAATAATTTACGTCATCTACCCCATCTCCGAGCAGGGGAACCGGATCGAAAACAAACGTCGTGGGATCTTCTTCATTGAACGACACAACGACATCCGTGTCGCCGAGCGGACTGTTCGGTTGATTATTCGTCACGTCAGCGGTTTCAAAAATGAGAATGTTGTCCGAATTCAAATCGCCGGAGTCGCCTCCTGTCCAGCCACGAATAATGGTTGCCGGATTGATCGGCTGTTTGAACGTGACAAAGATTTTTGTGTTGCGTGGGATATCGATGGCGTAGCGGGCAGGATAATGACTTTCGAGAATACCAGCGCCTAAAGAACCGGAAAACGGCTCCGCGTACTTGTCCGCGATGGCGGTCACTCCTCCGCCGAGGCCCGTTGCCCGAAGAAGCGCATTCAAGATAAACGTCGTGATCGCGTAGGAAGAAAAAATAATCACGAGACCGATCACCGTATTTCTGAGGACCGTCTTTGCTTTTTTTACTTTGTCTTCATCGCCCCCGGCCGTCATCCACAAAAATCCTCCGTAGATAATCAATACGACAGCGATAATCCCGAGCACGGAGAGAAAGATGCGAATGATGCGCGCGATGAGAATAGGGAGCGGAGTTGCGGCAAGGCCTGTTTCTGCACCAATCGTTGCCAGACCCGTTTGCTGAGCAAGCGCTGGCGAGGCAACGGCGAGAAAAGCGGCAAGACAACAAAAAGCCGCAGCACCAAAAATAGCGCGGGAAATAATCGATCGGCGACCGATTTGTTGGAAAAGTCGCAACATGCGGCGAGATCTTTAAACTGAGGTTCTTTACCCTTATTGTACATGAATTTCCATCAAGAGCACAGGAAAAATGTGGATAGGAAACCAAAAACCCGCCAATATTTCAGGCGGGTTTCTCTTTGAAACTTGTTACGAGAGATTTTGAAGGGCAACGGTGGCAATCGTGAAGATGGCCGCAATGAGAATACTTCCCAAGATTCCCGTTGACATTTTTCGGATCGCGGACTTATGTACCTCGTCGCGACCGGAAGAAATCATGTACGTAAATCCTCCGATTAAGATCATATTCAAGCTCACAATGCCGAGCAAAATGAGAAATGCGCGCGCCACGCGGACCATTGGAACCACGAAAGCACTCGTGCCATTCGCGCTTGCCTCTGCAAGAACAGGTTCCGGCCCCGCAAGAGCCAACAGCAGACCGATCACGATCGCGGGCAAGAGCCGAGCAACCATCTCTTTCACGCGCGCACCGTCCGCGCGGCCAGCCACCGCCTTCATCGCGGCTCCCATCGCTTTTCCCGTGTCAGCCTTTGACGTTGCTCCTGAATTCGCCACCGCCTCCTTTACGATTTTCTCAAGCTCTTCCTCCCCCATCTGCGCCGGCATGTATCCTTCAAGAACGGCAACTTCCGCTCGTGTCGGCTCAGCCAAATCTTCCCGGCCGGCCGAGGCAAAACTTTCAATTGAATCTTTGAGCTGTTTCATCTGTGACTTGACCACTGCCATCACTTCCTCATCGCTCAGATCATGCTGGACGTCGATCTGCTTATTCTTCAAGGCAGACTTCAACATACGAAGCGTGGAAAGCTTCGATCCATCTTTGGCCTTCATGGCCTCTTTCATGTCGTTGGAAATTTGGTCTTGAAGCGTCATAGAATTTCTGAGGTGAACAGCAAGATGAAACACGAAACTCGAAATCCAGAGGTTTCGAGTTTGTGACATGTAGGTTCAATTACCGTCTGCGAGAACCGCGACGGCGGTCTTCGACGAGAAGTCCGACTTTCATCAGATAGTCTCGTTTCTTTCCGATTTGGAGACGTCTGAGAGCACTGGACTTTTGCTTATTTTTACTTGGCTTTGCCGAGTAAAAACGCAGTTTTCGCGCTTCTAGAATGTTTCCGGATTGCTGTACGCGTCGACCAAATCGACGCATGAGGCTCTCGAAACTTTCTCCTTTTCGACGTTTTGCATCTGCCACAAATTTCACCTTCCTTTCAATTGATTTATACGGATTCTTATCCGACCAAATAATGCCAAAATGACACGTTTTTGTCAAGCGTGGATTAGTCTTCCACAGCTTGTTGGCGGACAGGTTCGACTCCTTCGGACTTTTGCAGTTTCTTTTCCACAATAGAAACGATCTTTTTCATATCGACAATCTCCTGCGCACCGGAATCCATGTCGCGGACAATCACGGTTTCATCCAGCACTTCTTTTTGACCGAGAATGAGTGTGAGTTTCACGTTGAGCTTATTGGCGACCTCGAGCTGAGCCTTCAGGGCATTTTTTCCAAAGGCTTCTGCAACAGGAATGCCGGCTTTTCGGAACTCCTCAAACAAACCGAGTCCGACGCGACGCGCTGCATCTCCAAGCTGGGCAAAAAAGACATCGGGTTGGTTTTTTGGTTCCGGCGGATGTTCGCGCTCGAGCAGGGTGCGTGCAACGCGTTCCATTCCGACAGCGAATCCACACGCCGCTGTTTCCCGCTCTCCCCCAAGCGTTTCAATCAGCTTGTCATACCGTCCACCTCCACCGAATGCGTTTTGCGCTTTTGTGCCGTCGTCATCTGCCGGCCAAACCTCGAAAACCGTTCTCGTGTAATAATCGAGCCCTCGCACAAGGTACGGATTCAAAACGTACGGAACTTCAACTTCATCCAAAAATTCGAGTACACGCATGAAGTGCTGTTTCGAATCATCATCAATCCAGTCAACAATCTGCGGCGCACCTTGAAGCAATTCCTGCACAGCCGGATCTTTGCTGTCGAGCAGTCTGAGCGGGCTTTTTTGAAGGCGCTTCTTGTCGTCCTCGCCGAGTTTTGAACGGTGCGGACGGAAATACGCAACAAGTTCGGTCAAGTAGGACTGTCTCGATTCCGGCGTCCCGATCGAGTTGATCTGGATGTTTACGTCGATGCCGAGTTCCTTAAAAAACTCATTCAAGATCAAAATAAGTTGGGCATCCACAATCGGTTCATCTGCGCCAAGCACTTCAAAACCGAACTGGTGAAATTGGCGGTACCTGCCGGCCTGCGGACGATCGTGACGGAACATCGGTCCGACGTACCAAAGCTTCACCGGCTGGGGAAGCTCCAACATGCCGTGGTTCAAGTAGGCGCGGGCAATACTTGCCGTTGCTTCTGGCCTGAGGGAAACACTTCTTCCCGACGGATCCTGGAAATTATACATTTCCTTCTCGACAATATCGGTTTGTGCGCCGATCGTCCGATTGAATACTTCGCTGCGCTCCAAAAGAGGCAAATCAATGCGATCAAAACTATACGCCTCAGCAAGACCGCGCGCGGTGTCACGAATAAGATCCCATGCCGCCTGCTCTTTCGGCAGAATGTCACGGAAGCCGCGAAGCAACTCCGGTGGAGCTTTTGTCTTTTTTGAAGGAACCTCTTTTCCTGCTTTTGCCTCCGGACTCTTTGCTGTCGATTCCTTTTTCTTGGTTCCCTTCGTCCCTTTCTTTTGTTCCGGCATAGATTTAGAAGTTATATTCAGGAAGATCAAATGTGGTCGCGCGCGAGATCGGCAATCCTCGTACCCACACGCGTCCGATGATTTCATTTTTCATGACTGGGCCGAAAAATCGCGAGTCAAGGCTTTCGTTTCGATTGTCCCCAAGAACGAAAAACTCTCCGGGTGAAAGTGTGGTTTTTTGCTTTCCTTCGGTGGTTTCCACAAGGTAGTTTTCTTCGGCAATGATGCCGTTTGGATGCGCGTCGTTATAAATAACGACATTTCCATCTGTGATCTCAACGGTTTCCCCAGGAAGAGCCACGACCCGTTTGATAAAGAATTGCGACCGGTCGTTCGGATACCGGAATACGACGATCTCCCCGCGCATGGGCTCCCGGAAACGATAGGTCAGCTCATCGATGACGAGATATTCATGATCGTAGAAGTTCGGTTCCATGGACGCGCCTTTCACGTAAAACGGTTTGATCAAAAAGTACCGAATCGGGAAAATGATCGCCGCGGAGATGATCACGATCTGCAAGACCTCCAGAGTAAAGAGCGTAATCGAACCAAGTGTTGGCCCAAGCTTGCGATGAAGGAAGCCGTCCGCAGCAGAATGATGTTTTGTTTTAAATAGTCCCATAATGGCAAGATTGTTTGCAAGATACCATAAAAATTTAGGAAGATCAAGGGGTTATGAACTTGTGAGAAGAAAAAAAAATCGGTAAGATACGGAGGATTATGAACCACAAAATGAAGATCGATCTTCTGCGCGAAAAATATGAACTCGAGCGTCCGCGCTCGCGATCTTTTGGTTTGCTCCCGCGACTCCTTCTCGCCGTTCTCATCTTCACGTCCATCGCTGGCGCCGCCTTTTCCTATCAGGTTACCGCCTCGAGCGACGCAGGAGGCTCCTTTCCGCGCCTTTCTCTCTTTTCGACCTTGAAACAATTCGTCGTGTCAGGAGACCGTCAGCTTGAAGGCGAAAAAGACGACCGCATCAATCTCTTGCTCATGGGAATTGGTGGAGAAGGACATGATGGCCCGCAACTTACCGATACGATCATCTTCGCAAGCTACCAGCCGAGCACAAAAGACGTCGGGATGATTTCCATCCCTCGAGACATGACCGTACCGATTCCCGGACATGGTTGGAGAAAAGTAAACCATGCCAATGCCTTTGGCGAAATGAAAGAACCGGGAAGCGGTCCACTCCTTGCCACAAGCGTGATCAGCGAAACCTTGGATCAAAAAATCAATTATTTTGTCCGCGTCGACTTCGACGGCTTTGCACAACTCATCGACGACATCGGTGGAATTGATATCTACGTTGACCAGTCGTTTACCGATTACAACTACCCAACCCACGGCATGGCATATGCGAATTGTGGATCCATTGACCAAGTAGGCGAAGACGGGGAAACAGTTTCTGTGTCTACGTATGGTTGCAGGTACGAAGTTCTTACGTTTCAAGAAGGCTGGACACACATGGACGGCGACACGGCTCTCAAGTACGTCCGCTCAAGAAAAGGAACGAACGGCGAGGGTTCGGATTTTGCGCGCGCACGTCGCCAGCAAAAAGTTCTGTTGGCTGTGAAAGATAAAGTTTTTTCCGCAGAGACCTTTCTCAATCCGGCTCGCATCACCCGCATTCTCGACACCCTGCAAGATCACATCGCCACAAATCTCGATACCTGGGAAATGATCCGTCTCGCCAACGACTTCAAAGACATTAGCCTCGAAAATGTAACGTCCCACGTACTCGATTCATCGGAAGACTCGCCTCTTTACGCCACGTCCTTAAACGGTGCGTACGTGCTGCTCCCCAAAAATGACGATTGGTCGGCGGTACAAGATTTGGCCGAGCATATTTTTGAGACTGATGCGCTCTCCACAGTCATGAACACAGATGCTCCTCCAGAAGAAAAACCAAAATTTGTTCGCGTTGAAATCCAGAACGGCACAAAAATTACCGGACTCGCTTTCCACACGTCCCAACTCTTGGACGGACAGGGATACGATATTGTCAAAATCGGAAATGCAGAAACTCGCGACTACGACCACACAGCCATCTACGATCTCACGGATGGGAAAAATCCTGAGGCTCTCAAGTCACTCCGTGACTTTCTGGACGCAGATGTCACCTTGTCGACAACCGGCTGGCTTGTGAGTGGCGACATTATTCCAAAAGAACTCACGCTTTCAAGCGAAGATGAAAAACAACTCACGACCGAGCAAAATATTGACTTTTTAATCATTTTGGGCGAAAATTCTGCGAACCTCGTGAGAAACTAATCGCATGCGTCCAAACATTCCCACTATCGTTCTCGTTGGTCGCACCAACGTAGGAAAATCAACGCTATTCAACCGCCTTACCGAAACGAATAAGGCGCTTGTTTCTGATGAAGCGGGAACAACGCGTGACCGAAAAGAAGGAGAATGTCTGTGGCGCGGCACGATTGTGAACATTGTCGATACGGGCGGCCTGGATGTTGCTTTTGCGGATGAGATTGAGGAAAACACCGTGAAACAAGCTGAACTTGCAATGGCAAAAGCGGACATCATTCTTTTCATCGTCGATACAAAGGCCGGACCGCTTCCGCAAGAACGGGAGCTGGCCGAGAAGCTGCGAGACGGAAAGGTGCCGGTCATCGTCGTCGGAAACAAGGCGGAGACGGCGAGTGCACGGGCAAGCCTCGAATCGTCCGAGTGGCGACTCGCCGGCCTTCCTGCGCCATTCCCTATTTCCGCCATCCGCGGATCCGGCGTCGGAGATTTGCTCGACATGATTTACGACAACCTCGCGGCTCAGGGGAAAAAGCCGGCAACACTCAGCCAGGTTCAGGCAACCCGCATTGCCGTTATTGGAAAACCAAACGTTGGGAAATCTTCCCTCCTCAATGCCATTCTCGGAGAGGAGCGATTCATCACCAGCCCCATCGCCCACACAACGCGCGAGCCAAATGACGTGCTTGTGGAAATTGGCGACCGATCATTTATTTTCATCGACACGGCCGGCATGCGGAAAAAAGGAAAAGTCCGCAAAGAAGGAGGACTGGAAAGAATCGCCGTTGAGCGCACAGAACATATCTTAAAAAATACCGATGTCGCGCTCTTTGTCCTTGATGCCGCTGAAAAAATCGGCGCGCAGGAACGCACGCTCGGGGGCATGCTCAAGGATTCGCGCGTGGGCATCATCACCGTCGTAAACAAATGGGATCTTGTGGAAGACAAGACACCAAGCACACTGAATCAATTCCGGAAAATCGTGGAAGCATCTCTTCCCTTTCTTACCTGGGCTCCCATGATTTTTATCAGCGCCCTAAAAAAACAGCGTGTAAAAAATATTTTCGATGAAGTAGACCGCGTGCAGGCAAATAGATACACCGAGATTCCAGAAAAGAAGTTGAATGACTTTTTAAAATCCGCAATAAAAAAACACAAACCCTCCAAAGGAAAAGGACCAAAGGCTCCGAGCGTCATTAGCATGAAACAGGTCGGCGTTGCCCCGCCGAGTTTCCTGCTCTACATCCGCGCACGACAAACCGATGAACTCCATCCGAGCTATCTTCGTTTCTTGGAAAATCGACTCCGCGAACAATTTTCACTCGAAGGAACACCTATCCGCATCGGGATCCGTCGAGCCCAATCAACTGCACGATAATATGAAACTCATCATCGGGCTTGGAAACCCTGGGAAAAAATACGAATCTACCCGACACAATGTCGGGTTTCTCGTGCTTGATGAGCTCGCAAGAAGGTGGGACGCAACATTCCGCAATAAGACGGCGGTGGAAGCTGAGCTGGCAGATGTTTCTCTTGAGGACAGCCGGATGATCCTCTGCAAGCCGCAGACGTTCATGAACGCAAGCGGAAAAGCCGTACAAAAAGTGATGAAAAAAAACAGCCTCGACCCACAAGACCTCCTAATCATTTACGACGACGCGGATCTCCCCCTTGGAGACATTCGGTACCGCAGCGCAGGGTCTGCCGGCGGGCACAACGGAGTCCAATCGATTTTAGATCTCTTTCCACGCAACACACCCGTAGCCCGTGTTCGCGTCGGCATCGGTCGTCCGAATCACTCGGATTATGCTCTGGAAGATTGGGTGCTCAGCACGTGGACAGACAAAGAACGTGAACGCTTGCCGCAAATAATCGAAGCAGCAACAGACGAAGTCCAAGAACAGATCCAAACCTAACTCGCATGCTGCGCTCACCACATCCACCATCCCAAGAAGATCTTGGATACCTGCTTGCCCTCGTACGATTTCAAAAACTCGGTGCGGTTCGGCTTGGAAACCTGCGAAATTTTTTTCCAACCTACAAGGATATTTTTCACGGCAGCCGTGAGGAGTGGCTGGCGGCATCCATTCCGCCAAAAGTTACCGAAGCATTTTTTGCCGCGAAAGCAACCTTGAATCCAGAACAGGAATGGAACTTGCTCGAAACAACCGGTGCCCACGCGATTGCTTTTGAAGACGACCGGTACCCATCACTCCTGCGCGAGATTTTTGATCCGCCCGCCGTTCTATTCGTGCGCGGAGAACTTTCCTTCAATGAAAAAACACATCTCGCTGTCGTCGGATCACGGAAAGCCACACATTACGGAACACGCGTCGTGAAAGAACTCGTCCAGCCGCTCGCCCAAGCCGGCTTCGTCATCGTAAGCGGGCTTGCGATCGGGATTGACGCTTGTGCGCACGCCGCTGCGCTTGAATCGGGCGGAACGACTGTCGCCGTGCTTGGAGCCGGCGTTGACGACAACAACATCTACCCTTCACAAAACCGCTCACTTGCCTCGCACATCATGGCCGGCGGCGGTGCAGTGATTTCCGAATTTCCGATCGGCACCCATGTCCTCAAACAAAATTTCCCTTTCCGCAACCGGATCATCGCGGGGATGAGCCATGCAACGCTCGTCGTCGAGGCAGCGGAAAAATCCGGTTCGCTGATTACCGCACGCTCAGCGCTTGAATCAAATCGGGAAGTTTTTGCTGTTCCCGGATCGATTCACGCTCCGCTTTGTGCTGGACCGAATACTCTGATAAAGGCCGGAGCGATTCCGGTAACAGAACCAAATGACATTCTTGAAACCTTCGGCCTTTCGGGAAAAACCCATTCCCTTTCCGTCTACTCTCCCGCCAGCGAGGAAGAAAGAAATCTCATGGAAGTTCTTGGCGGCGAACCTATTCACATCGACGAAATCGTCCGCGCCTCTGCCCTTCCTCCCGCGACGATCACAAGCACGCTCACATTACTTGAAATCGAAGGAGCCGTTCGCCACGTGGGCGGAAGATTTTACGTGCGGGATGCTTCCAAAACTTGACGAAATGAGGCAACTCCCTCATTATCCAGAACATGTCAAAAACTCTTGTCATCGTTGAGTCACCAACGAAAGCAAAAACCATTTCCAAATTTCTCGGGAAGGACTACACCGTCCTCTCCTCTTTTGGCCACATCCGCGATCTTCCAAAAAGCGCGCTGGGCGTCGACACCGAGCATGACTTCAAGCCGAAGTATGTCATTCCGACAAAGGCAAAAAAGGCCGTGACAGAACTAAAAAAAGCCGCAAAAGATGCGAATGAAGTTTTACTGGCAACTGACGAAGACCGCGAAGGAGAAGCCATTGCCTGGCACATTGCAAAAATTCTGGATCTCGACGAGAAAAAAATCAAACGGATCACCTTTCATGAAATTACAAAGCATGCCATTGAAGAATCTCTGAAGGAGCCGCGAGGTCTCCATGAGAATCTCGTGAATGCACAGCAAGCGCGCCGCATTCTCGACCGACTCGTGGGCTACGAGCTCTCGCCTCTTCTCTGGAAAAAAATTCGATATGGACTTTCCGCCGGACGTGTTCAGTCTGTTGCGCTTCGTCTTGTTGTCGAGAGAGAACGAGAACGAAAAGCGTTTCACATCGACGAGTACTGGACGATCGATGCCGAGTTCGAAAGGCCTGCCCGACCAGATGCATCCGACTCCGCGGGCGGGGACCAAGTTTCCTTTTCGGGAAAACTTGCAATGATCGGCGACAAGAAACTTGAAAAGCTCGACATCCAAAACCAAGCCGCCGCAGACGACATCATGAAGCAGCTAGATGGCAAAACGTACATGGTTTCGGGTGTGGAGAAAAAAGAAGTTTCGAAAAAGCCGCCGACCCCCTTCACGACTTCTCGTCTCCAAATGGAAGCCAACAGCAAGCTCGGCTTTTCGGCAAAACAAACCATGGCCTTGGCACAAAAGCTGTACGAAACCGGTCGTATTACCTACATGCGTACAGACTCGATGAACCTTTCGGAAAAATTCATCGGCGAAACCCAAACGTTTGTCGTCGAGACGTTTGGCGATGCGTATAAAACGGGAGGCGTGCGATTTAAAACAAGTTCAAAGGGAGCTCAGGAAGCTCATGAAGCGATCCGTCCGACCGAAGTCACGTCAACGCCCGACGCGCTCCGCCAAGAACTTGACGACGAGAGAATGTGGAAACTGTACCAGCTCATCTGGTCGCGCACCGTTGCCTCGCAATTACCATCCGCCAAACTTGAACGAACAAGCGTCGACATCAAGGCAGGCGACTATACGTTCCGAGCCAATGGAAACGCGATTGTGTTTGACGGATTTATGCGCGTCTACCGTTCGGCAACAGAAAAAATTCTCCCCGAACTCGCATCCGGCGATGTCGTCGACGCAACATCCGTCACACCAAACCAACACTTCACCGAGCCACCTGCGCGTTATTCCGACGCGACGCTCGTGAAGTCGCTTGAAGAACATGGCATCGGAAGACCGTCGACCTACGCACCAACCATCAGCACGCTTATCGACCGCGAATACGTGGAGCGCGACGAGGGAAAGAAACTTGCTCCGCTTGATACGGCATTTATTGTGAATGACGTGCTCGTCGACCACTTTCCGAACATTGTTGACTACGAATTCACCGCCAAGATGGAAAAAGATCTCGACGAGGTCGCGGAAGGGGAAACGGATTGGGTAGCGATTCTGCGAGATTTTTACGTTCCGTTCCATGAGAACATTGAGGCCAAGAATGAACAGCTCAAAAAAGAAGACATTATGAAAGAAAAGGTTCTCGGGAAAGATCCGGAAACCGGATTGGATGTGATTGTCCGACTCGGTCGTTTTGGTCCGTTCGTCCAACTTGGAACTTACACGGAAGAGGACAAAAAGGAGAAAAAGCCCAAGCCAAAAAGCGGATCGCTTTTGAAGGGCATGAGCTTGGAAGATTTGACCCTGGAAGAAGCTCTCACCATTCTCGAACTTCCTCGTACGGTTGGAACCACAGAAGACGGCGAGGAGATTGTCGCCGCCATCGGTCCTTACGGGCCGTATGTAAAAGCAGGAAAAGCATACGGGTCGCTGACAGAGGAATTTGATCCTCGCTCGATCGATGAGGCAACGGCGCGGAAGGTTCTTCTCGATGCGGCAGAGACAAAGCGAAAGTTGATGGAACCGCTTGCAGAGCTTGGAGACGACCCGAACTCAGGCAAACCCATTCAAATAAAAAACGGTCGCTTTGGCCCGTACATCACCGACGGCGAAACGAACGTCTCCGTGAGAAAAGATACGGAACCAAAAAATGTCACACGTGAAGACGCTATCGAGATGCTTGAAAAAAAACGAAAGGCACCAAAACGTCCTCGAAGAAACAAGAAATCATAAAACCCGCACCAAGCCTTGCCTTGATGCGGGATTTTCTTTTTCTCCATCTTCCCTACTTTCTTGCACTCTTCCTCTGCGTGCTCTCCACGGCCTTTTTCTCCCCGCGAGCTTCCTTCGCCTCTACGTCCGCTTGCGCCTCCATTTGCCTACCGGTGTGCTTTTCAATCGGCCAAAGCAGTGCGTCCAGTGTTGACTTCCACAAACCTGGCGCCTGTTTATCTCCGCTATCTTCTATTTTCTTGAGCAGCCAGTCAGAGAGATGATCCGCTTTTTTTATGGACCAGCCGACCGCCTTGAAAGGCGCTGCAATAAGCGCCTGGGCAGGAAGAGCCCAGAAAGGATGTTTCTTGGCAAACTTTTCCACTGGCTCAATAACATCTGTCAGTTTTTCCCCAAACGTACCGAGCCATCCTTTCTTCTCTTTGGGTTTGGGAGGTTCTGGTGGTTCAACCTCGACTCCACTCAACTTTCGAATGGCCGCCACATCCCGTTGCTTCTTTTCCTCTGCTGCTCTTTCTCTCTTCAGCATCAACCGATCGACGCGAGCGCGTAATTCATGCTCGGCGATTGCCTTTGCTTTCTCGCGTCGTTTTTGAGCTTCTAAAGCCGCAGCATCTACCGAACTCTTCGGAGCGTCCGCCGTGTCCGGAGCTCTGCCAGCATCCGGCACAACTCCCGGCACGTCCGGGGAACTCGCATCGGTATCGATACTTGCTCCAATCCACCGATCCGGGGATGATTTTCCACTTGGCATAAAATTGATTATTACACATTCAACGGTAGCAATGTTCACGAACCGCGTCAATTCTGGCTACGCCGCAGGGCTGGAAAAATTTCGGAAAAAGGTGTTTACTCAGTGGGTGAGAACCTATCCCGAATGATTATGGCGGAAAGAACGTACACGATCGACGAACTCCTCCACGTAATTGAGAAAAACTACCAAAACCCGGATAAGGAATTAATCCGGCGTGCTTTTGATTTGGCAGAGAAAGCGCACAAAGGCGAAAAGCGGCTCACGGGCGATGACTTTGTTTCCCATCCGGTCGCTGTTGCCTACACGCTTGCCGAAATGGGCATCCATCTCAATGTCGTTGCCGCCGGCCTCCTCCACGATATCGTCGAAGACACGGATATTGAAATCGAAACTCTCCAAAAAGAATTCGGAGACGATATTGCTGCGCTCGTCGACTCGGTCACAAAGTTGAAGCAAGTCCGGCTAAAAGGAGAAGCAAGGTATGTCGAGAATTTGCGGAAAATGTTCTTGGCAATGGCGAGCGACGTGCGCGTGGTTTTCATTAAATTCGCCGACCGCCTTCACAACTTGAAGACGCTCTACGCCATGCCGCGTTACAAACAAAAACGAACGGCGCTGGAGTCACTCGAAATCTTCGCACCGATCGCAGGACGCCTCGGGATGAACGAAATGCGCGGAGAACTTGAAGACGCATCCTTCTCCTACCTCTACCCAAAAGACTTTCAGCATGTCAAAGCAATCCTGGACGTAAAGGTTCGCGAGAAAGGCGCGTATGTCAGCCGTCTCATCGAAGAGACGGAAAACATGCTTGGTGAAACGGCCGTCAAAAATGTGCAGGTTCATGGACGCGTGAAACGTGTCTACAGCCTCTACAAAAAACTCAAACGCTACAACAACGACACAAGCAAAGTCTATGATCTGATTGCCGTCCGTATCATTGTTGAGGACGTGGAGGATTGTTATGCCGTGCTTGGTATCTTGCATCAAAAGTGGAAACCCGTTCCCGGACGCATTAAAGACTTTATCGCCCAACCGAAACCCAACGGATACCAATCCCTTCACACGACGGTTTTTGCAACCGATGGAGAAATTGTTGAATTCCAAATTCGAACCCAAGAAATGCACGATGTGGCCGAGTATGGTGTCGCTGCCCACTGGAGATACAAAGATCCAAGTGTGAAGACGATCAAAAATGTGAGATGGATGCAGGAACTTGGAAACATCCACAAAGAACTTGACGACCGTAAGCAATTTCTCGACCAACTCGAAATCATGAAGATCGATTTGTTTCAGGACCGTATTTTTGTCTTCACTCCGGGAGGCGACGTGATTGACTTGCCCGAGGGAGCCACGCCTGTCGACTTTGCTTACGCCATCCACACCGAAATCGGAAACACCTGCACGGCCGCACGCATAAACGAGATGATGCGCAACCTGGACACCCAACTCAGGTCCGGGGACATTGTGGAAATTCTTACGGATAAAAATAGACGGGGACCGAATCCTGATTGGCTAAAATTCGCCAAAACCCGCCATGCGCGCAACAAAATAAAAGCCGCCACCAAGCACACCATGCGCGGCTGGATCACAAGCGTCATGACCGGACGCGATCGCGCAAAAAAACATCGAGGAAAATAATCCCTTCGACTCGGATACAAACTCAATGGAATATACGAGATACGTTATTGCCTGAGCTTGTCGAAGGCCTCGTGGTGTTATTGTTTAAGCCTGCCCGTCCGTAGCGGAGCGAAGGAGGGTCGAAGGCTTTGTATCATCCAGACAAACGATCGAGGAGCTCGAGTAATTCTTCTTTTGAATAATATTCGATTGTGATCGTTCCTTTTCCTTTTTTTTCTGTGATCGAAACTTTGGTTCCGAGAATTTCCCGCAAGCGTTTTTCGTGAGCAAGGATGTTCGGGTCTTTAGCCGAGGAACGTCGCGCATGGCTCTTCACGTTTGAAACACGTGCCTCTGCCTCCCGCACGGTTACGCCGCCGCCAAGCATTTGTTCAAAGAGCTTTTTTTGCTTGGCCGGATCTTTTTCTGCAAGAAGCGTGCGGGCGTGGCTCTTGGTAATCTTCCCCTCTTTCAAGGTTCGAAGCATACTTTCTGGAAGGTCGAGGAGTCTGAGAATGTTTGCCACTGCCGAACGACTTTTCCCAACACGCTTGGCCACATCTTCTTGTCTCAAATTAAATTCATCGATGAGCGCGCGATAGGCAAGCGCTTCTTCGATGGCGTTTAAGTCCTGACGCTGGATATTTTCAATCAGGGCAATCTCGAGTTTTTCTTGTTCTGTTGCATCTCGAACAACCACCGGGACTTTTTTCATTCCAAGCGTGCGCGCTGATCGAAGTCTTCGCTCACCGGCAACGAGCTCATAACCGTTCTTTGCCTTGGTCACGATGAGAGGTTGGATAATTCCATGTTCTTGGATAGAGTTCATCAGGTCTTCCAAGTCGCTCGGAGAAAAATGTGTGCGAGGCTGGTGTGGGTTCTCAATAATGTCGTCGACGGAAACCTCAAGAGGGTCTCTTCCTGATTCTGGAATGACTTGTTGAGTGATCGTTTGTTTTTGCGGGATCAGACTTCCAAGTCCTTTCCCAAGTGCGGAATGTGAAGGCATGCAAGTAGTTATAATACACCCTCATCTCGAAGCATGAATTCGCGTGTAAGGCGCTGGTACGCCCGCGCAGCTTTCGATGAAGGATCGTAACCTAAAATCGTTTTTCCAAATGAAGGTGCCTCGGCCAGCCGAACACTTCGCGGAATCACGGAACGGAAAATTTTGTCCGGAAAAAATCGGTACAATTCCTCGAGCACTTCGCGAGACAGTTTGGTACGCGAATCGTACATGGTAATTACGGCTCCCATGAGGTCAAGTTCCGGTTTGATGTTCTCCTTGACGAGATTGACGGTATTGAGAAGCTGACTCAATCCTTCGAGCGCATAATATTCCGCTTGAATCGGAACCAGAACGGAATCGGCTGCCACAAGACCGTTAATGGTGATGAGGCCGAGCGATGGCGGATTGTCGATCAGGATGTAATCGTAATCGTTTTTAATTTCAAGAAGTGCGTTGCGCAAAAAATGCTCACGACTCTGTGCGTTCACAAGTTCGACCGCTGCTCCGGCAAGGGCTTGTGTGGACGGGACGAGACGGAGGCCTTCGTGATTTGTGTCTCGAACAAGATCGCGCATGCGATGCGTTCCCACGAGCCCCTCATAGACTCCCGGGCCGATTGTACGATGGTCAAAACCAAGACCCGACGTGGCATTTGCCTGTGGGTCGAGGTCGACAAGCAAGACGAACTTCCCGGCTTCTGCTAAATATGCGGACATATTCAGCGCGGTTGTCGTCTTCCCCACTCCTCCTTTCTGATTCACAACAGAAATGATGTGCGCCATAAGAACGAGAGTATTATACAGGAAAAAAAACAGAAAGAAAAGAAAAACCCGCCCGAGCAGACGAGTCGCGTCTGATGCTGGCGGGACCGATGAGTCGGTCAGTTATCGTCCTTCAGCGCGCCGTCCGTGAGCTGGAGTTCTTCTCTCAGAGATTCCCTTTGACACCGGTCAAGAACCTGAGAAGCTCTCTCGAATTGCGTCTTGCACTCAGTGATGTCTTTGATCACTTGCTTGAAAATGGTCATAGGCACAACCCTGCCGGTCTGCATTTCCGAGACCTTTTTTGAGCAAACCGTGAGCTGTTCGTCGAGGGTATCGTGGGAAGTTGCACATTCCCGGAGCAGGAGACTCTTGACGTCAACCATTTCTCGACAAACGAAAAGCTCGGCTCCCACCTGCCGAATCTCTTCGACACGTTCCTTCTCGCTTTTCTCAAGAAGATGGATCTCTTCGACACGATCCTCCTCATTTTCCTCAAGGAGACGCAGCTCCATATCATGGCTCCAATGCGCAGCGAACAGGAGATTCTCTGCAATCAGGACAATAAGGAGTAGCGTGAACCACGGACCCGAGTCTTCCAATTCTTCCCCCGAAGACGAGGATTCAAGGATACGGCAGCCAGCCCTAAATGTCAACAGAAAAAACACCTCTCATAAACCGAGAGGTGTTTTTGGTGGCTGGGGTGGGGATCGAACCCACGACCTCGGGCTTATGAGTCCCACGCTCTAACCAACTGAGCTACCCAGCCCCGAAGCTCCCAGGTCGGCGAATTTTCTGCTTAGTGCTGCGCTCCTCGACGACGTACATTTCGTACGTCTTACTGCGGTGCTCGCGATTAGGCAGAAACTTCATCCAACCTGGAAGCTTCTCAATAAATTGTGATCCTCGTTGCGCTGAAACCTCATCCAAACTGAAAGTTCATCGATTTCGGCAAAATCTTACCAAGCAATTTCGCTTTATTCAAGCAGTGTGCTCCAGGCCTTGTACAGATGGTGGGCAGAGAGGGACTTGAACCCTCACGGTGTTGCCACCACGGGATTTTGAGTCCCGCGCGTCTACCAGTTCCGCCATCCGCCCTTCATCTGTACAAGAATCGGAAGCAAATGTAGCAAAAAGATACCTTATTTAAGAGCGATTGTCAACGGCTCTCAATATGGTTTTCTGTAACAAGGACGTGATATTTTCCTGTATGCGGGAAATGAATTTTTCCTCTCGGTGTATCCTGCCGAGATATGGAGAACATCATTATGTCCCG
>Ga0326597_10001467_pt1 | contig 38081 bp, 27 predicted proteins | sample RVTome_12_FD_203789 | JGI IMG/M metagenome (GOLD analysis project Ga0326597, IMG submission 203789) | Soil microbial communities from uranium-contaminated site in the Upper Colorado River Basin, Wyoming, United States - RVT100D185 | ecosystem: Environmental > Terrestrial > Soil > Contaminated >... | reverse complement strand
GAAGCCTACGGAGAGAGGTCCTGGACGACTCGCCGCGGATCCGGGAAGCGGCCCTGATGGGCCGATCGCAATCCAAGAAAAATCCACGTTGGGTGTTGACGGGGCTGGCCTTCTCATGGAAGGCACCCTTCTTTACACTCGTCAACGCCACCCTGCCGATCCGTTGGAAGGAGCCGCGGCTACTTTCCCTGTTGTGTGGACGGGTGCCGGGCACCGACCTTGCGCTTCGTTCCGAGGGCAAAGACGAGCACCGCCGCGAGCACGAAGGTGGCGAGGATCTGTGACGTGGAGACCGCCCCTCCCAGCCAGAGCCCCCGCTCCCCATCGCCCCGGAAGGTCTCGAGGACAACGCGCGCGATCGCATAGGACGCGGAGTACAGGGCGAACAGGGCTCCCGGGCGGAGAGGCAGCCGCCACGCTCGCACTCTCCTCTCCACGACCAAGACGAGCAAGGCGAGCAGGAGGCAGGCCGCCGCCTCGTAGAGCTGAACGGGATGAAGGGGCACCCCCCGGAGATCTTCGGAGACGGCACTTCCGGGATGGGTGAACGACACGGCGAAAACGGACTGGCTCTCCCGGCCGTGGTCGCAGCCGGCCAGAAAGCAGGCGCCCCTTCCCACCGCCTGGGCCAGAGGAATGGCCGGAGCCAGGGCGTCGAGCAGCGCCCCCGGAGAGATCCCACGCCGCCGGCAGAAGCACAGCAGCCCCGTCACCCCACCGACGAAGCCGCCGTACCAGGCGCCCGCCGTCGTGAAGAATCCCTCGAGGAAGCCCCGCCACGACGAGAACACGGTCTCCGGCGTCACGAGCATGGGTACGAGGCGTGTGCCGAGCCACGCTCCGAACAGAATGGGCACCGCCGCCGCGATCATCGTTCCCGGAGGTTGACCCGCGCGTCGCGCCCTCGCCTCGGCCACCACCAGGCCAACGAGAAACGCACACACCAGGACGGGCCCGAAGAGACGCACGGACAAGGGACCGATCTCGATCCAGGGCAGCATGGGAGGAGCTCCGGGAAAAGCGCCTCGGCCGGAACGGTACGTGCCGTCCCGGCCGAGGGCAGTGATCGACTGAGGGTTACTGGATGACGCCCGAGAACTCCATCGTCGAGCGAATGCCGCCCGATTCGGCAGCCAGGCCCTGGAAGAAGTACCGGGCTCCGATGAGCGTCGGGTCGTAGGGAATGGACAGGAAGAAGTCGACCCGCCCGTTGCCATCGGCCACGGCCGACCCCAGCGTGAGCTGGCCGGACGGATCGAGATCCCACGGCACGCCCCCGACATAGAGGGTCGGCACCACGAGGTGGCGGGAGGCGTAGAAGGTCACCGCGGCCCCGGGCTCGACCCCCTCCACGACGATCTGTGCGCTCTGGCCGATGACCAGATCGGTGTGGAAGTTGGCGTCGTAGATGTAGTCTCCCGAGACACTCACGGTATCCGTCGGATACACGCTGGCCGACGTGACGCCGTTCTGGGTGTAGAGGCGGAAGGTCTGGAAGTTGGTGCTGAGGGTGGATTTCAGCTTGGTGAGATAGGACCCGTTGTCGGTCCAGTAGTCCATCTTGTAGTCCCACCATCCGCACTGCGTGCCCACGAAGCCGACCCCGATCAAAACGCCCTGCATCTTGAAGGAGTGGGGGTTGGCCAGATTGTTGGTGACCTCGAGACAGCCGAACGCCTCGGCTGCGGTCATGTCCAGGAGGAGGTCGAGATCCTCGACGGTGACCGTGAGCTGAGAAAGTCCGGTGTTCCGGACCCTGATCTGGATGGTACCCGAGGCGGGGTAGGTCTCCAGGGTCAGCCCGTCGTCGTAGCTCACCGCGAAGAAGCTCCCGGGATCGACGGAATAGGTGTGGAGGTTCCCACTCTGGGAGGTCCGGGTGAAGTTGAGGTTGACCGACATCGGCGAGTTGTCGAAGGGATCGACGAAGTTGGTGCCGCAGACGGGCTGGGCCTGCAACGGCACGAGTCCGACGATCTTCTTCCCTGCCTGCTCGGCCGCGCTCTTGATGAGCTTCTCGCCGGCTTCCTTGAGCATGTCGAGGGTCTCGTCGTCACAGGCGAGATAGGCGTCGTTGGCTGCCGCCTTGTTCTTGATGAGGGGCTGGATGATCCCCTCGTCCCACTGCTCGATGCAGGCCTCTTTCTCTGCCTGCTCGTCGTACTCGGTATTGCACTTTTCCTTCTCGCTGGACGCACGGTCGATGGTCCCGCAGGCGGTCTTCACCCACTTGTCGTAGCGCTTGTCGGTCTTCGAATTCCACTCGCAGGCGCTGGCGAGGCCGAAGAGGACGAGGAGGACGGGGAGAAGAAGGAGATCTCCCTTCTTTGCACTTCCACGCATGTCTGATGGTCTCCGTATCGGGGATGTGGCGACTTGCCGGGTTGAGCTCTCCGCCACCGTCGCTGGACGGCGAGCGGACGGGTCAGGGCGATCACGGCCGCGATCGTACGCCGGAGTGAGCGTTGCCAGCAGGGCGGACGGTTGCGGATCGTTGCTATTTTTCGGGTGGAGGGGCGAGGGACGCCTGCCCGAGGTTGGGCTCGTGCGGGTCAGCTTCGCGGAGTGAGGGGGCGAGCCCTCAGGAGTCGATGGCTACCTCCTCCACGGTGGCGTCGATCCTGAAATACAGGGACAGCGCAAGACGTCCCTGCTCGGTGGGAGGCCCGACGGGCAGAAGCATGCGGATCGCGCCTCCCTCGGTCTGTCGAGCCAGCGAGGGATCCTCCTCCCTCACCCACACCATCCGGGGCACGTGTGGCAACGGAGCGAACCCCACCGGGTCGCGTACGAACACGGTGCTGGTCGCGACGACCTGGCCCGCAGCATCGGCGTACACGACCTCCGAGCCGTAGCCGAGAGACACCGAATAGCTTCCCGGCGACAGAAACGGCTTCAGAACCGGAACCTCGGTGGCAAGGACGCCGATGACCATTCCCGACCGTCTCGACACGGACCTCATGAGGTCGCTCAGCCCGGTGAAGGCGAGGCCCTCGACCGGTGCTCCCGCCACGCGGAGGTGCCGATCACGCTCCAGCGGATCGGGGCTTCCGGGCCGGCACACGAGGCTCACCCGATCCTCGAAGGCGACGGCGGGAATCGGTCTCCGGGATCCGATCTCATCCCACGCGTCCAGCAGGAGATCCCGGCCGGGATCCGGACTGCGTACGCACCGGAAACCGACGGCGCCGAACGACTGGGTGGCTCCAGCCGACTGCCGGAGAAGGACTGCCATCTCACCCTTGCCATTCTTGAAGGAGCCACCGCGCAGCACGAATCCCCGGGCAAGATGAAACTCCCGGTCATGACCGTTCCCCGGATAGGGCTGGATCTTGGACGACGTCCACTCCCAGACGTTGCCGGTGAGATCCAGGATGCCGTACGGGCTCGCCCCCTCCTTGAAGGAGCCGACAGGAGCGGATCGCCGCGTCGGGCGATCACCCCACCGACACCGATCACCGCTCCACTCGCTGCCCCAGGGAAACCATCGCGGGTCGCTTCCACGCGCCGCTTTCTCCCACTCGATCTCGGACGGGACTCGTTTTCCGGCCCATTTCGCGTACTGTTTGACCTCCTCGAGATCGACGAAGGTCACGGGATGATTCTCCTTGCCGGCGGGAATCTTTCCGTGCTCCCAGCCGGACGGAGGCCTCGCCCCGGTGGCCAAGATGTAGCGGAAATACTCGGCGTGGGTCACTTCGTGACGATCCATGAAGAAGGAGGGGACATCGACCCACCGCTGCGCAGGATTGATGAGGGATCTCCTGGCGAGCGACTCCGGCGCCCGGCCCTCACCCAGAACGTGATCGGAATAGGAGCGTAGCTCCTCCTCGGTCACGCCGAGCGGAAAGCGGCCTCCGGGGACGAGGATCATGTCGCCAGGCAGGGCAAGCCGCGCACGCGGGAAAGGTGGCGCCGTCTCTACCGGCACCCTGAGCTCCGGCTCTCCGCGGAACGACTCTTGCAACCGGGAGTGAGTGTCGGCCGCTAGATCCTCGGGGCTTCGGCGACGGTCGTCGTTAGGGCCTGCCGGCGGCTCCTCGCCGATCTCCGGAAGGGGTCCGTCATCAGGGGGACCGAGAAGAACCAGGGCCAGGACGGCCAGGACAGCGAGTGCGAGGAATCCGAGCGCGATTCGCCCGATGATGGTGGTTCGCCCATCCGGCTCGTTCTGCATCGCTCATCCTCCTGGCCTCATCTCTACTTCAGACCAGGGGAGGGGATCGAGGTTTCAAGTTGCGAGCCCGAGCGCCCGGGATCGACCCCGGAGGCCCTGTCCCACACGACGCGGTGCGAATCCCCTCACTTGCCCACATCCTTCACGCACCGGAAGCCCACCGCCTCGAAGGAGTGCTGACCCTCGGCGCTGTTACGCAGGAAGCTCGCGAGCTCGTACGTGGAGTTCATGAACGATCCGCCGCGGATCACGTAGCCCCGGGCGCGGTTGAACTCGGAATCGTTGTCGTTGCCGGGATAGGGGGCGATGTAGGTGGAGGTCCACTCCCAGACATTGCCGGCGAGGTCCATCACACCGTAGGGGCTCTGACCCTTCGGAAAGGATCCCACGGCGGTCTTTCCGGCCGGTGCCTCCATGGCGTTCTTGCAGCATCCAGCGGCCCACACGTTTCCCCAGGGGAACCAGCGTCCGTCGTGGCCCCGCGCCGCCTTCTCCCACTCGATCTCGGTGGGAAGGCGCTTGCCCGCCCAGCGAGCGTAGGCGGAAGCATCGTCGAAGGTGACGAAGGAGACGGGGTGGTTCTCCGTCCCGCGAGGAATCTCGCCGTTTTCCCAGTTCGAGGGAGGCACGGCCCCGGTCTCGGTGACGTAGACGAGGTACCGGGCGTTGGTGACCTCGTGGATGTCGATGAAGAAGGGCTCGACGGGGGTCGACCGCGCGGCGCCCGAGATCACCGAACGCCGCATGAGGTCCTTGGGTGTTCGGCCTTCGCCGAGCATCGCCTCGGTGAAGAGGCCAAGATCCGCGCCGGTCACGCCGAGCGGGAAGGCTCCTCCCGGGATGAGGACCATGCCGGGGGGAGGGGTGGAGGTGGCGGAAGGGTCGATGGCAGGGGCGTCGCCCTCCTCGAAGTACGCGATGTAGCCGAGCTGCCGGAGAGCCTGAAGCGTCGTCGCGTCGAAATCCTTGGGGGCTTGGCGCGGAACGCGTGCGGGTTCGGGAACGGGTGCCGGATCGGGGACGGAAGTCGTGACCGGATCGGGGTCGGGGGGTTGCGGGTGTTGGTCCTGGTCGACCACCGCGACGACGGTGGTCGGCTCGAGCTCCGGCGCGTTCCCGGACGAGAGCACGACCGTCACCGCAAACCCGAGGCCCGCCACGACCGCCGTTCCTCCCACGAGGAGCGGGGTGAGCGAGATCGACGAAGCCGCGGCGAAGGCCTCCTCTCCCGCGAACGCGACGAGGGCAGAGGTCCAGGCGCTCCTCTTGCCGCCGTGCTTGGCGTCGAGCCTCCCGCGCAGGAGCTCGAGCGCTCTCTGCAGACGCCACCTCGAGGTGGGGGGAGGAATGTGCTCCATTCGCGCGATCTCGGCGAGCGAGATGCCCTCGTAGTAGTGGAGGATCAGGGTCCTCCGGAAGGGATCATCGAGAGACGCCACCTCCTGGGCGAGGTTCCGGTGAAGCTCGAGCCGGGCCACGGCGTCGTCGGGGGAGAGGGCCTCACCCACGGCGCCCGGGGCGACCTCCTCCCGCGCTCTTCGCCGCGACTCGCTGCGCGCGCTCTCGCGGGCACGGTTCGTGAGCACCCTGTGGAGCCATCCCCGCACGGAGCCGGGCTCCCGCGGGCCCTTTCCCTCGACGCCCCTCGCAAGGGCGTCCTGGACGAGATCCTCTGCCGCCGCATCATCCTGCACGAGGCCGCGGGCAAGCCTCCTTGCCCACGAGGCGTGGGCGAGGAGATCCTCCACCGTCGCGGTGCGGGCATTCTCGTGAGCCATGGCTCATCCTCCTGGCCTTCATCTTCTCATGAATTCCAGGAGTGAGATGCCGCCGGACCCGGAACCGATGGCTCTTTTCCGGCAAGAGGGCCAGAAGGGATGGGGTGTCGGGCGGATGGGGGCCGCTTGCTCTCCCCGGGGACTTGCTGGTAGAGTGCAACGGGTCTTCCGCCGCAATTCATCTGGGTGCCCGGCCGGAGCCTGCCACATGACAACAATGCTGCGCTCGACGGTGTCTTGCCTCCCCTGTCTCCTGCTGTTCGTCATTCTCACCGAGATGCCCGCCAGCGCGCAGTTCCGCGGGGACCGGCTCGTCGGCCAGGTGCCGGCAGACCTCGCATCGGCAGAGGACGTGCAGATCGTCGTGACGGGTCGCAAGTTCTACGTCACCTATCCCGCAGAGGCAAACGACGTGCGCGTCGCCGTGTCGCGAAACGCGGGTCGGATCTGGGTCACCGAGCGCTCTCTCGGTGATGTCGCCGACGTGCATCTCGCCGCCGCGGAATCGATGGCCGCCGTCGCGTTCACGGCGCCGTTCGGGAGCGGCCGCGCCGTGTTCGTCGACACCACGTTCAACTCCGGAGTTTCCTGGACTCGCACGCGCCTCGGAGACGCCGCGACCTCGATCGACGGTGCCCCGTTCGCGGTGGTCGACGGCTTTTCCGTCAGCGTGCTCTGGTCGGAGAGCCAGGGCGGCCCGAGCGTACCGCTGCTGCAGGTGTCGACCGATGGCGGGGTCACCTTCCTCGCCACGCCCCGAGCCGCCGTACCGGTGAGCAGTCCGACCTATCGCGGCGGGGTCGCGGCGAGCGGTGATTCCCTGTTCGTGGTCTTCCACCTGAGCTTCCGCCGATCTGACGATCGCGGAGCCACCTGGTCGAGTCCGATCCCCATCCCGGTTCAGTACGGCAGCGTACCGTTCTATCGGTCTGCAACCGTCGCGGTCGAGCCGGACGAAATCCTGACCGTCACCACGCAGACCGCCGTCTTCGGAACGATGTCCTCCTACGAACAGTCGGACGTGTCCGTCTCCGAGGACGGTGGTGGGACCTGGACCGTGAACACCGTCGGCGCATTCCAGCCCGTGGTCAGCCGCGACGACGACTCTCTGCTCGTCACCACAGGCGGCGATCCGGATCCCCTGTCCGAAGGGAACGCGAGCTTCACGCGATTCTCCACCGATGGGGGCCAGACCTGGTCCCCTTCGCGGCACATCGCCTTCACCTACGAGAACGAGTTCTGCTACCGGGCGGACACATCCCACGCGCGGTTCGGCGACACCTGGATCGTCGTCTATCGCGAGTCCTGCGCGGCGGGTTCCTGGCAGATCCTGGCGACATCGAGCGACGATGCCGGCGTCTCGTGGGCAAACCCATACCCTCTGAGGGATGCTGGGCCGACGGCGATTCCTCCGATCGCCTTCGGCTTCGATCCGGCGAGCGGATGCGCGGCGGTGGCCTGGATGGAAGAGCGCGACGGCGTCTTCGGCCTCCGGGTGAACGGCGGGCCAATCGATGCCGTCGATCCGATCGCGTGTCGCACGGGAAACGTCGACTCGACGCTCGGCCCCCCGGACGACGTGCTGTTCCTCAACGGATTGGCCGGTGACGGGCCCGAGCGCACGATCGACATGCTCGCCAGTGATCCGTTCCTGCTCTCGATCGAGCGCCCCGCGTCCGAATCCGAGAACACCGGCGATCTCGAGTACGCCCTGTTCTTCTGGCTGACCTCGCCGAGCGCGGGAACGACTCGAATCCTGCCCAGGACAGTCGGCGGCGTGTGCATGCCCATGGCACCGCTACCAAGGAGCGGCCACCCCGCGCCTTCCGAGCGCATGAACGCCATCGGATACGAGAACAAGATCGGAGCATCCACTCTTCCCGCACCGCCCGGCCCTGGAGTGATCCTGGACGACCTTCCCTTCCCGGCTCCCGGTATCGGCGAGGTCCGGGTCCTCGTGCAGGGCCTCGTCCGCAACGCCGCGTGTCCGAACGGGTCCGTGGCGGTGACCAACGCGCTCGACATCAGGATTCGCTGACCGCTTCCGGATCCCGCCCACGACGGGCGACCACCATCAGGCCACGCCCGCTTGCGCCGCTCACACCACCGGATCGTGCTCGAACGGGCACTCGCCTTGCTTGCAGTGGCGCAGTCCCATCGACTGGTACTTGCGGTAGCCGTCCGGGAAGACCGTGACCACGGTGCCGAAGCGCTCCTGGAGCCTTTTCGCCGCGAGGAAGTTCGCTCCCGACGAGACGCCCACGCAGCAGCCGTGGGTCTCGCGCAGGTACTCGGCGGCCGCCTTCGCGTCGTCGCTCGAGATCGCGATCACCTCATCGATGAGCTCGGCCACGCCTCCCTTGCCGTCGCTCGCGATGGCGGGAATGAAGCCGTCGCCGATCCCCTGGATGTCGTGGGCTCCCGCCGGCCCGCCGCTCATGATCGCCGATTCGAGAGGCTCCACTGCCACGAGATACACCGACGGAGACGCTTCGCGCAACCGCTTGCCGACTCCCATGATCGTTCCCCCGGTGCCGATTCCCGCCACGAAGGCACCGACAGGTCCCCGGCCGCGCTCCTCCACCTGCGACAGGATCTCCTCGCCGGTCGTGCGGTAGTGGCAATCGACGTTGAGGGGATTCGAGAACTGGTCGGGGTTGAACCAGCCGTTCTCGGTCGCCAGGCGGTCTCGGATCGTCGCCGCCTCGGCGAAGCTCCCCTCCTTCGAGCACAGGACGAGATCCACGCCGAGCGAGCGCAGGATCTCCTTTCTCTCGTCGGTCATGTTCTCGGGCATCACGATGGTCACCCGATATCCCCGTTCGCGGGCAAAGAAGGCGAACGCGATGCCGGTGTTGCCGCTCGTCGCCTCGACGATCCTCGTCCCCTTGTCGAGGATCCCCTGCCGCTCGCTCTCCTCGAGAATGTGGACGGCGATCCGGTCCTTGATGCTGCCGCAGGGGTTGGTGCACTCGAGCTTGGCGAGGATCCCCTCGACCTCGATGAGCGGGGTGTTGCCGGGCATTCTCATGGGTCCCTTTGTCGGAGAGAACCGCGCCGGGTGCCATGATCGAGATCAAGGAACCCTGAACCCGATCGTTGGCAGTGTTCCGCCTCCTCGATCTCCGCTATACTCGTTCCCGGGCCAGATGACGCACGGAAGGCCGACGACGGCCGGGGAGGACGTTTCATGCCCGAGGAAGATCTGCAGGCCCGGGTCCGCGCCATCGGCGACCTCCTGGGTCACTTCCGCATCGAGCGCCGGGTCTACCTGGGTGTGACCCTGGCCTCGGTGCTCCTGCTCCTGGGATGCGCGGTGCGCTTGCTGCTGGCCCCCGAGGCCCAGCCCGCCCTCCTCGTGGGGCTCTTCGGCGGCACCGGCGGCATCCTCTACACGACCGGTCAGCTCCTCCGCATGTGGAACGACGCCCTGCGCGCCGTCTATCCCGGAGACGAGCGATGACCGCCGCCTTCGAGATCCCCGTCGACGAGAAGGAGCGTCTGCGCAAGAAGTCCAACCGCGCCGCGCTCGTCTCCCTGGTGGGCGCTCTGATCCTGCTCGGAGCCATCGTGGTCTCGGCCCTCTCCCTCTCTCGCCTCGAGGCCGAGGCGAAGGACCGTCGCGCCGAGCTGGCGAGCCTGGAGGCCGTGACCGAGAAGCAACGTGACCGTGCGCAGCAGGCCCGCGCCGAGGCCGAGCGCGTCCAGAAGGAGCTCGAGGAGGGTCGTCTCGAGCTCGCCGCGCTGGAGAAGGAGAAGCAGTCCCTTACCTACCAGTGGGAGGTGGCCAGCCGCACTCTCGGCGAGCAGAGAACGCTCACCCGCGAGATCGGCGAGAACCAGCGCCGCGAGCTTCCCCTTTCGCTCCTCGTCGAGCCCCGCACGGAAGCCGTTCCCCTGAGTGAGAACCGCTTCGAGTTCAGGCTCTGGCTCGAGGTGCCCGAGGAGCGAAGGAGCGCCCTGGAGAAGGTCACTTACGTCTTCAACCACCCGACCTTCCCCGAGCCCGAGCAGACCTCCACCGATGCGGCGAGAGGCTTTCCTGTCTCCTACGTGGGATGGGGGGCCCTGAGCCGGGTCATCATCCGCCTCCACGAGAAGGGCGGCAAGACCGAGGAGATCGCGTTCAACATGCACGAGGCGATCAACAAGACGAGCCGCGTGCCGGTGCGCGAGAAGGGAATGCCCCCGGCGGAGTTCAAGGTTCCGGAGTACGTACCGAAGAAGTGATCCCCAGGTGTTCAGAAGTGTGCCAGGCACCGTTCTTGCACAGGCAGGTGTTCAGAAGTGTGCCAGGCACCGTTCTTGCACGAGGTTCCGGAGTACGTGCCAAGAAAATGAGCCGTGGGTGTTCAGAAGTGTGCCAGGCACCGTTCTGTACACCTGGGGTGGGCACCGGCGCGAGCCTCCTTGCCCTGGCCCTCCGGAACCCGTAGGATGGAAGGTACCCCCGCCGGACACGCGACCATGGAGGAAAGAGGATGACCCCCATCCAGAGATCCGCCCCCGTGACCCTGGCCCTGATTCTGTCGCTGACCGTCGGCAGCGCCTTCGCGGCACCCTGACCGCCCAAGTTCGCTGGCCCGGGCGGCCAGGTTCGACCCCGGGGGCCGAGCGGGTTCCCGACCGCTGACCCCTCCCCCCTTCCCCGACCCAGCCTTCCCGGCGACCCCTCGCCCCGCCCCTCCGGCCCCGGCGGCGGCGTCACCCCCGGTGTTCCCGTCCGCGGCGGCACGACTCCGGGAGCCCGGACCGCCACCAGGAAGGGCACGGTCAAGAAGGACCCCGGCTCCTTCGACTGGGAAAAATGGTGGAGCCAGGTCGAGGGTCTGTTCCTCTACGGACCGCAAAGACTCACCACCGGCTCGGGAGAGGCCAGCGAGCGCGAGCGTGAGACCGCCCTCGCCGTGCAGTCACTCCTCGCCGAGCACGCCGCCTCCATCGAGGATGACCTGCAGATCGTGCGCGACGCCATGCTCGCCCTCGGCCGCATGCCCGGCGAGGAAGCGCTGCACGCCCTGCTCTCCTCTGTCAGGAAGGGACATCCCCTCGGCGTTCGCGATCCTGACGTCGCGGCGTCGCTGGCCATGGCCCTGGCAAGCACGCGTAATGCCGAGGTCGCGCCACGCCTTCTCGCCCTCGCGACCGAGGTCAACCAGCCGACCAACACCAGGAGCGTGTGCACGACGCTCATCGGCCTTCTCGACGGCGCCGATCGCGAGACCGTCGATGCGCTCAAGGCCATCGTCGAGGCCAGGACGGGTCGCGACGAGGTGATCTGCGCGGCGGCGATGGCCCTCGGTGCCATGCGTGGCTACTCGAGCACCGAGATCCTGAGGAAGAGGCTGGCCCGCGAGGAAGGCATCTACGTGCGGAGCCATCTCCTCACCGCACTCTCCTTCACCTCCGATCCCGCCGTGACCGAGGATCTCCTCCCCTTCGTGAAGGACTCCGACCGCTTCCTGCGCCTGGCGTCCATCCACGCCCTGGGTGGTCTCCTCGACGGCACGGGCACCCTGACCGGTGAGAAGGCCGAGGACTCCGGACATGCGCCCGACGCCATCGAGCGGGCTCGAGGCATCGCCTCGGTGCGTCTCCGCGACGTGGCCGACCACGGTCCCGACCACACCACCCGGGGGCTCGCGCTCCTCGCCCTCGGTCGCATCGGTGGCGACGACAACGTACAAGCCCTGCGCAAGGTGGCCCGCGACGGCCAGGGCCAGCTCCGCGCCGCGGCCTGCCTCGCCCTCGCCCTGACGGGACAGCGACAGATCGAGTCCGATCTCTCGCGCCTCCTCGTCGACGACAGCGAGATGGACGAGGTCCGGGCGGCGGGAGCCATCGCCCTGGGGATTCTCGGCGACGTCGGCAACTCGGCCCGGGGCCGTCTGCGCGCTCTCACCGCAAGGCAGCACCCCTCGATCCTGCGACGCTACGCCGCGGTGGCGCTCGGCCTCCTCGGGGACCATCCCTCCCGCGGCGCCCTCGAGAAGAATCTCGCCGCCAGCGACGGTGACCCCGCGGTTCGCATCTCCGCCGCCATGGGCCTCGCGCTTCTGGGCAGCGATCCCGCCCACTCCTTCCTGCTCGAAACCATCCGGGGCGAGAAGGACCCCGACCAGAGAGCGGCTCTCCTCGCCACCTTCGGGGCCAGCCCGACCCGCGCCCCGGCGCAGAGCCTCCTCGAGATCGCCCGCAGCGATTCCGATGACCTGCCGCGCGCCGCCGCCCTCCATGCCATGGGGCACCTCTACGACGAGATGCGGCCTCCCCGCATGGCGCGGCTTCTCTGCAACCGCGACTACTTCATGGACGCCAAACCCCTCAACACGATTCGCGACAATCTCTGATGGCTCCGCACCTGACGGTGCTTCGCGGCCTCTGATGGCTCCGCACCTGACGGTGCTTCGCGGCCTCTGATGGCCCTTGTTGATGGACACGGCAAAACCCCGCGACCGGAGCCAGGATCGGCGACCACTCGGCGCCCCCGACTCGACCCGGATGGTTGACCAGAGGCCCCGTCCCGGACCCCGGTCGCGTGGCGGATTGATGTCACGAAGCGGCTCAGCTCGCGGAAGGATCGGGAGCCCCCGACGGAAAGACCCGTCGCGCGCGCTCCATGATCTCGTCGTTGCTCAGGTCTTCCTTCCTGGTGGCCACCGACCACTGGTAGCCGAACGGATCGGCGAGCTGGCCGTAGCGATCGCCCCAGAACGTATCCGAGACGGGCATGGTCGGGGTCGCCCCGGCGCTCACCGCGTTCTCGAAGAAGGCATCGACGTCGCTGACGTAGAGGTGCAGCGTCACCGGAACCTTCTGGCCCTCGACGGGACCCAAGCAGCCGAAGTCTGGCATCTCGTCATTGAGCATCAGCATGGAGTTTCCGATGCGAATCTGGGCGTTCATGATCTTCCCGGTCTGTTCGCACAGGTGCCGGTGGACCTCCTTCGAGCCGAAGGCCCTGGAGTAGAATTCGATTGCCTTCCCGGCATCCTTCACCACGAGATAGGGGGTGATGGTGTGAAACCCCTCGGGAACAGGCTTGACGCTGGACATGGTGTCTCCTTTCGACAGGGACGGGGAAACGGTCGGAATGAACATGGGCACCCTGGCGGTGCGTGCTACCGGGATTCCGTGGGCAACCGCTCCGGAGGCTCGAAGGCCCGGGCCTCGGCAGGCCGTCCGGACTTCGTGTAAAGCTCATGGAGGAGATCCCGGGCCGCCTGCGTCTCTGCGTGAGAGGCTCCGAGCTGGCTCACGAGGACGGCATGGGCCGGAACGAGATACCTTGCGGCCTCGTCGTACCGGCCGGCACGAGAGAACGTCCTCCCGATGCGAGCCTGGACGGTGAGCGTGAACCACGTCCCGCTCCTGTCCATGGGCGGGGGAAGGCGCCGCCGGATCTCATCCAGCAGATCCTGGCCGCGCTGCCGATCTCCCGAGGCGAAGGCCCGCTCGGCGAGGATGGAGAGAGCCTCTGCCTCCTCCCGGGCGAGATCGAAACCGCCCTCACGGATGAGATCGAGGGCCAGCTGCGCCATGCTCTCGCGCAGGCGAGGCCGCGTCGGCGACACCGCGTTGGCAAAGCCGATGAGCAGCCTCGCCACGGCGCCGCAGCGAAGATCTCGGACCTCGAGCCTTTTCTGAAGCTCCTCCCGCAGGAGAGGAACGAGCTCGTCGAGCCCGGGATCAGCACAGCTTCCCGGAGTGATCCGGTAGGAGACGTCGGTGCACTTTTGCTGCATAGCGGTGAGGACCGACACGACACCCGCGTGCTCGGGCCCGAAGATGGGCTGGGCCATGCGGAACATGGGGAAGTAGGGGCTGCTCAGGCAGGTTCGCGCCAGAGCATCGCGATACGGGGATCCCTTCTCGGGCTGCTCCCAGGCATCGTAGAGGGCAATGAGCCGGAGGAACGATTCCACTGCCATCCAGTTGGCCTCGTCGCCCACCGCCTCCAGGATGGCGACATGGCTCACCAGGAGATGCTCCTCGGCCTCGTCGTATCTCCCCTGCGCGATCCTCGTCTCACCCAGCCCCGACTCCGCCACCGCGATGGGAAGCGATCCCTCGGGAAGGGTGCGCTTGAGGCTCTCGAGCGAGGAAAGAATGAGCTCCTCGGCCTCGTCGGCTTTTTCCGTCCGGCTGTAGAGCCCCACGAGAAGCTGCACGGTGGTGGAGGTATCGGGGTGCTCGGGTCCGAGCTCGCGGGTCTGGATGTCGAGCGCCTTCCGCCAGAACACCTCGGCATGAGCCTCATGGGGCGTATACCACAGTGAATAGCCGCAGGCGAGAAGGGTGTCGGCCACGATGGGCCAGAGGGGGTCCCCCGAGCCCAGCACGCGATCGGCCAGAGCGGTGGCCGCACGCATCATTCCATCGGTGCCGGCAAGCGCCTCGGTGTCCTGGCCCCACGCTCCTCCCTCGACGGTGGAGTTGAAGAGAAGCAGCGCCTGCGCGAGGTCGGGATGGCTCTGCCCGATGTGCCGTAGACCCACGGACCGCGCCTTCTGCGCCATGGCAAAGGCGTCCCCTCTCTCCAGGTAAAAGCAGACGTTGGTGAGGGCCCAGAGAGTGGCATAGAGCTCACCATCGTCGAGAGCGACCGAGGTCGTTCCCGACGCGTGGGCCTCGTCGCTCAGCGGCAGCGCGATCTCCACCGCGCGACGCAGGTGCGTTTCGGCGAGATCGTGCTTGCCGAGAGTCCGGTAGGCGCGGCCGATGGTCGAGCGCACACGGGCCTCGGCCCAGGGCTGGCCGGCAAACACCGTTCCCACCTGATTCGCGGCGTGCTCGAGGAGCGATTCCACCGTGACCGCGGGGTTCCGGGCCACCGACGGATCGGTGAGAGAGAGGGTGGCGAGGCAGAAGTCGAGGGCGGTGAGGGCATGCCGGGCCTGGGCCTTGGCCTCGTCGGCGCTCTTGCTCGCCTCGAGCATGCCGAGGGTCGTACCCACCATGCCCGCGAGGAGCGCCATCAGGATCAGGCTCGCCGAGATCACCGCCGCCCGGTTGCGGGCGAAGAACCGGCTCAGCCGGTAGACGGCTCCGGGAGGGCCGGCGAGGACGGGCTCACGCCGCACGTGTCTTCGGATGTCTTCCGCCATCTCACCGGCCGAACCATAGCGCCGGTTCCGATCCTTCTCGAGGGCCCGGAGGACGATCCAGTCGAGGTCCCCGCGCAGTCGCCGCGAGAGGTCCTCGCGCTCGATCTCCCGGCGACGCACCGTCCCCGCCTCCCTGGAGGTGCTGACCCGCGCCGAGGGGCGCTGGGGAATCTCCTCGCGAATCCACCGCCGGATCTCGGCGAGTCCCGCATCCTTCACGATGTCGACCGAAAACGGGGTCGTCCCGGTGAGGAGCTCGTAGAGAAGGACCCCGAGCGAGTAGATGTCGGTGCGGGTATCGACGTCCAGAGCCGAAGGCTCGGACTGCTCGGGGCTCATGTAGGCGGGGGTGCCGATGAACTGCTCGTACCGGGTGAAGAGTGTCTTCTCGGTCAGACGGCCGTGCATGGCCTTGGCCACGCCGAAGTCGATGACCATGGGGACGGCACGACCCTCCTTCGTGGTGACGAGCACGTTGCTCGGCTTGAGGTCGCGGTGGATGATCCCCTTCTGGTGGGCGTGCTGTACGGCATGGCAGACGTCGGTGAAGAGATCGAGGCGGGCGGCGGTGTCGAGGGCGTTCTTGTCGCAGTACTCGGTGATGGGGAGCCCCTTGACGAGCTCCATCACGAAGTAGGGCCGCCCCGACGAAGTGGCGCCGCCGTCGAGGACCCGCGCGATGCACGGATGATCCATGAGAGCGAGGGCCTGCCGCTCGGCCTCGAACCGGGCCACGACCTCGCGGGTGTCCATGCCGAGCTTGATGATCTTGAGGGCGACCTTGCGCACCACGGGCTCGAGCTGCTCGGCCATGTAGACCACGCCGAAGCCCCCCTCGCCGATCTTCTGCAGGAGCTTGTAGCGGCCGATGACGTTGCCGGGCCCTTCGCTCAGGGCTGCCGCGGGGAAGGGGCCGCCGGCGAGGAACGCCGGCGCCAGCGAGGCTCCCGCATCGAGCCGGAGGAGGAGCTTCTCCACGTGGGCGATGAGACTCTCGTCGCCAGAGCTCTCCCTCTCCAGATAGCCACGACGCTCCCCGACAGGGAGGTCGGCGGCTCCCTGGAAGAGCTCCTCGATGCGGTTGAGGTCGTGATCGGCCATGGCGGATGCGCTGTTCCAGACGGACGCGGGCATGACGGGCACCTCCCGGGGGCCGGCCCGGAACTTCCCGGGCTCTCGTACCCCAGTGCGCCGTCGGCCGGCGGAAGCCTGAACTCTTTCCTCGATTCTTCCTTACCAGAACAAGCGTCGTCCCGGAAGAACGGGTAGGATTTGACACAGAGTTCGTGGAGAGAAGAGAAGAGAGGGCACAGAGAAGACAAGAACAGAGGCGCCGGCCGAAGCGGCCGCCGCTCAGAAGTTCTTCTCGCTCGTTCCTGCAGCGGCAATCGCTTCGATTGCCGCTCCTCTTCTCCCTTCCCTCCCTCTTCCCTCCTTTTCCTCTGTGTCGAAACGAGCCCCTCGCCCACCCCCTCGGCAGCCACGCCCCCGCTGCCCGCCCGCGCGGCTACCCCTCCAGCTCCTCCTGGAGCCACACCTTGATGAACCGCCACTCCCGCTCCACCGTCCCCAGCGAGACCTCGAGCGCCCTTGCGGTCTCCTCCGCGGTGAGGCCGGCGAAGTAGCGAAGGCTCACGATGGCGGCCTTGCGCGGATCGCTCTCCTCGAGCTTCTTCACCGCCTCGTCGACGGCGAGGACGTCGGAGACGGGCGGCTCGACGGGGATCTCGACGTCGGCGAGGTCGACCCTCTCGCGCCCTCCGCCGCGTTTTGTCCTCTTCTTTCTGCGCGCCTCCTCGACGAGGATCCGGCGCATGGCCTGGGCGGCGGCGCCGAAGAAGTGGGCCCGGCCGTTCCAGCCGGGATCCTGGTTCCCGACGAGACGGAGGTAGGCCTCGTGGACGAGAGCCGTCGCCTGGAGGGTCCTCCCCGGAGCCTCGCGGGCGAGGCGGGCCCGGGCCAGCGCCCGGAGCTCCTCGTAGAGGACGGGGAGGAGCTCGTGGGCGAGCTCGGAGGCTCCCACGTCCGCCGTCTCGACGAGCCGGGCCACGGTTCGTGCCCTCTCCTGGGCGGGGTCCTCGGGTCGCGCGCTCATGCCCGCATCTTGCTCCGGGAGCCCGGATCGCGCAAGATTCAAACGGCGTTCCCCCCGCCTGGCACCGTGCTCAAGTCCAAGGGGGCCAAGGACCGAAGACCATGGAGTGGATCCCTGACCCCGGGAGCGAGGACATGGCTGACAAGCCGGACAAGAAGAAGCAAAAGACCCTCGCGCGCATCGAGGACGGCGTGAAGGCCCTCGGGACCGAGGCAACGGGGCTCCGGGACCGCCTCGCCGAGACCGCCGGACGGCTCGAGAGCCTCGAGGAGTCGCACCGGCGCTGGGGACGACTCGAAGAGTCCCTGCGCAAGGTCGAGCGAAAGACCCTTTCGAGCGCCATGCGTACGCTGATCCTCGTGCTCTTCCTCACGGTGATCGTGCTCCTCCTGCGGGATCTCTTCCGGGAGGATCCGGCTGAAGCCATCGGCACGCGCCTCACGGAGATCGAGACCCGGGTCGAGGAGCGGATCCAGAACGTGAAGCCGTCGCTCGACCGGCTGGAGTCGCGGTTGAAGTCCACCCTCGCGGGCGTCGAGTCAGAGGTCACCTCCCTCGCCCAGGAATCGCGCAACACCCGGCAGTCCCTGGCCGCGATCTCCACTCTTTTGGCGAAGGGAGCCACCACCGAGGACGCGGAGCGACTGGGCAAGGAGATCGCGCAGATCGCTTCCCGCCTGATCGAGCTCGACCTGAAGATGTCGGCCCGCCTCGCCACCACCGCCGAGGAGCTCCGCCAGCTCCGTGCCGACAACGAGGAGATGCGCGCGGCCGTGCGGAGCCTCGACGAGAAGATCTCGGCCCGACCCGAGAAGCGCGACGTGGTCCTCGTGCCGCGGGCAGAGCCGCCGCGGTAGCGCCGATCCCCCCCGACGCGGTTGCGGCTAACCGCTAAGGGCCGCATGCCCTTCCTGCCGATAGAGACCCGCAGGAGTCTGCGCCATGGATCGCCTGGCGCCGGCTCCTGGCGCCGGCTCGCCCGGGCCCTCGGCCCCGGTGATGAACCAGGCGCGCCCGGTGGGTATCCGAGGCAGGAGGAAGGCGTGGCAAGAAGGGCTCCGTTCACGTTCCAGATGAGGCTGGCGATCCTCCTCTTTCTCGCCACCCTCCTCTGGGGCTCCGCGGGTTACGTCCTCATCGAAGGCTACCCCCTCATCGATGCCTTCTACATGACCGTCATCACGGTCACCACCGTGGGCTTCGGCGAGGTCCATCCGCTCTCGAATGCCGGCCGCCTCTTCACGTCGTTCCTCATCCTGGCCGGCTTCGCCACCCTGGCCTTCTTCGGCAACGCACTCCTCGACAGCCTCGTCCAGAAGATGTCGACCTCCAGCACGAGGGAGAAGAAGATGAAGCGCAAGATCGCTCGGCTCACGGGCCACACCATCGTCTGCGGATCGGGTCGCGTCGGCAGCGCCGCGGTGGAGACCCTCAAGAAGGCAGGAGCCCCGTTCGTGGTGATCGAGAGCGATGCCGCTCGCTGCTCGAAGCTCATGGACGAGGGGACGCTCCACATCCTGGGGAGCGCCCTCTCCGAGACCGGCCTCATGCACGCACGCATCAAGGACGCCCGCGGGCTCCTCGCGCTCCTCGACACCGACCCCGATAACCTGTTTCTCACGCTGACCGCCCGCGAGCTCAACCCGACGCTGCACATCGTGGCCCGCGGTGAGGGACCCGGTTCCGACAGGAAGCTCCAGCGGGCGGGAGCGGACCGGGTGATCTCTCCCTTCTCGGTGGCCGGCATCCAGATCGCCCGCGATCATCTCGAGGCCCTGAGCCGCAATGCCGCGTGCTCGGTGGAGAGCTCGGGTCCCGAGGTCCTCTGCGCCGACCCCCACGATCGGACCCGGAGCCTCTACATGCGTCTCCTGCGCCAGGCGGGGTTCCGGCCGATCTCCGCCACGAGCACCGACGACGCGTGGCGGCTGCTGACCACCTACCGGCCCGGCCTCGCGGTGATCGACAGGAGCCTGGCGCCGGGCTCGGCCCTCGACCTCTGCCGAAAGATCAGGAGAGAGGAGTCACTGTCCGCGACACGCATCGTCCTCTTCGGCATCGAGCACGATGCCTGCCAGAGAGAAGAGGCCTTTGCCGCCGGAGCCGATGCCTGCCTGCCGCGAAGCAACGACGGCTCGGCCCTCGTGATGACCCTCGAGAACCTCCGGCGCGGCGGCCACGAGATCCCCGATCACGGCGACGACGCTCCGGTCAGCCCGGCTCTCGACGTCGGATCCGATCCCGTCGCTTCCCCCCTCGAGCAGTGGCGACGGAACGAGGCCGCGGGCGGCGACGGCTCCTTCCTCGAGGATCTCCTCGGCGCCTTCCTCGCCTCGACGCCCCACGTCGTGGAGGAGCTCCGGCGCGCCCTCGACCATGGCGATCGCGACGACGTCCAGCGCACCGCGAAGGCCCTCGAGCTCTCCCTCGATCGAGTCGGGGCAACCACGGCACGCGATCTGGCCCGGGAGCTCGCGGAGCACGAGGGAAATGATCAGAGCGCGGCGAAGATCCTCGCCTCGCTGGATCGCGAGGTGGAGGTGGTGACGCGGAAGCTGGGGGAGAGGATGCAGGGGTAGAGGGGAAGAGGGAATCGGTTGTTCCGTGATGGACGGAGGCTTGGTCTGGGCCTCCGGGTCCGGATCGGGGGCAGGATCGGGCGCCGGTTCGGGTTCCGGTATCGGGAACCGCGACCGTGACGGGAACGGGAGCCGGTGCCGGCCGCGGAACCGGATGCGGAGCCGGATCCGGACACTCAGAACCGGAACCGGAGGCCAACGGCAACAGCCACGGATCGTCCGCGGCACCATAACCTCACGCGGTATTCCTCCGCAATCTTGCGCCGGCCTTGCCATTCGATCATAAGCAGGTTATGATACCACCATGAACGATCCGATCCGACAGTACCTGGCGGAGATCGGGCGACGGGGAGGACGCAAGAGCCGACGGTCTCTGGATGCCAAGACGGCGCGTGACATGGTCAGGGTGCGGGAAGCACGCCGTGCATACCGTGAGTTCCACGCCGCTTGCTTCTGGTCCTGTGACCCGGCCTACAGGATCCAACTTGTGGACGTACCCTGGGTCGTCGAGCAGTTGAGGCGGCACGGAGGACGCAGAGGCTGGGAGGTTGCAACCCGGTTATGCCGCTGACCGAGATCCAGAAGCGCATTGCCGTACTCCTGTCGGGCAATCGAACACCGGACAGCTACCTGGCCGGTGGTGCGGCATTGCACATCGAACCGAACTCGAAGCGATACAGCAACGATCTCGACTACTTCCATGACTCGGAGGAGCGCGTCGCGTCGGCTTTTGCCGAGGACAGGAAGACTTTGGAGGCAGCGGGCTACGAGGTGGACCTGCTCCTGGATCAGCGTGGTTTCATTCGCGCCATCATTCGCGGGGACAAGCACGAGACGAAGATCGAGTGGGCGCACGATTCGGCGTGGCGCTTCCTGCCACCGATCCGAAGCGAAGTCGCCGGATTCCAGTTGCATCCCGTCGATCTCGCCATCAACAAGGTCCTTGCCCTCGCAGGGCGAGACGAGGCACGGGATTACCTGGACATCATGGAAGCCCACCGGACCATCCTCCCTCTCGGAGCGCTTTGCTGGGCAGCTGCGGGCAAGGATCCAGGCTTTACACCTCTCTCACTCTTGACGCTGCTGAAGCGGAGAGGGAAGTACCGGCCCGAGGACTTTGCCAGGCTCATGTTGACGGAGCCACCAGATCTCGTGAAGCTCAAGGGGCAGTGGTTGAAGGCGCTCGACGACGCCGAGGAATTCGTTCGCGCGCGTCCTCCCGAGGAGGTGGGTTGCCTCTACTACTCGCCGTCGCTCTCGGCTTTCGTGGCTGACCCTCGCGGGGAAGACGAAGGCGTCCTGCCCCACTTCGGGCGTCCTGGAGGGGTTCTTCCGAGGTTTCCGTGATCCTCGCCGACCCGGCCAGGGGCGCTCCCTACTCCTCCCCCAGGAACCCCCTCGCCACCGCCCTTGCCTCGTCGAGGCCAAAGCGCGTGAACGTGTTCGCCATGAGGACTGCCACCACCCCCTGATCGGGATAGACCACGATCTGGGCCCTTCCCCCGGCGATGGAGCCACCGTGGTGATAGAGGGTGCGTCCGTCCGCGTCCTTTCCGACCCGCCAGCCCAGCCCCACCGCGTAGTCCGAGGACCGGGCTCCGGGAACGGGGGTGAACACCTCGCGCCTCGCCTTGTCGCTCAGAAAGCCTGGCCCCAGGTGCGCCAGCGCGAGCCTTGCCAGATCGGTGGGTGACGAGAGAAGGCCACCTCCCGCCCACTTGTAGCTGTTGTCGACGTAGGGAACGTTGATCACCGAGCCATCCTCGTTCACGTGGTAGAAGCCGGCCCGATGGACAACGATGGCCCGGTTGTCGTCGGCGGCCGTGGAGAAAAGACCCAGGGGCCGACACACCGCCTCGTCGAGGTAGACGAGAAAGCCCTTGCCGCTCGCCCCTTCCACCACCGCGCTCACCAGATTGTAGCCGTAGCTGGAGTAGGCATGGGCCGTTCCGGGCTCGAAGAGGAGTGGATCGTCGGCGAAGATGGCGATCCCGTCCTTGACCGTCTCGAATCGCGGATTGCCCTCGAGGCCGTCCTTGGGACCGTAGTGACGGATGCCCGCGGTGTGAGAGCAGAGCTGCCGCGTGGTGAGCTTCCACTTCTTCTCCGGAAAGTACGGGACGTAGGTACGCACGTCCTCGTCGAGGTCGAGCATTCCCTCGTCGACGAGGCGCGCGACCGCCGCCACCGTCAGGAGCTTGGAGAGGCTCCCGATGCGGAACCGGGTCTTTGGCGTCACCCGGGTCGGGTTCTCGAGATCGGCCTGGCCAAATCCCTCGGCCCACACGACCTCCCCGCCCGCCGCCACCGCGGCCGAGAGACCGGGGAGCGAAAGACGCTCGTGGAGACCCTGGCAGACCTTCCGCGCCTCGTCGATGGCCCGGGCCCTCGCCCCCGAAGTAGACACCGCAGGAGCACTGCGGACGCCGGCGGCACCCTCCTCGACGGACGTCTGGGCCAGGGACGGCCAGCCCGTCGTCAGGACGAAGACGGCGGCCAAGAGGGTCGCGATACGGCCACGGCGGGTTCCCGGGAAGCACGACTTCAGGACGCTCACGGCATCTCCTTTCGGTGCCGCCCTCGCACAGGGCCCGGGCAGCGGCACGGTTGCTTCGGGGCTCGAGCCCGGAGGACTCCGGCTCACACTAGCCAACATACGTGACGCAGCCCCTGCCGCGCCTGCAACCCTCCTCATCTTCTCCTGAGGTTCTGGTAAGGGCGCCCAAGTCGCTTGTGGAACGGCAGATGTAGAATGGCCGGTCATGCACCCCCCCTTCCAGATCGGTCCCTGGACGGTCATTCCCCTCGAGAATCGACTGCGATGCGGGAAGACGACGGTGCAGGTCGAGCCCAGGGTGATGGAGGTTCTCGTGCACCTCGCCGTGCGAAAGGGAGGCGTCGTCACCCGCGAGGAGCTCTTCGCGGAGGTCTGGGACGGCGTCCGCGTCACCGATCACGTCCTCTCGCGCTGCATCTCGGAGCTCAGAAAGGCCCTGGGGGACGACTCGAAGACCCCGTCCTTCGTGGAGACCATCAGGAAGAGAGGCTATCGGCTCCTGGCCGAGGTGCGCCCGTGCGAGGGAGTCTGGCCGCCGGAGGATCCATCGGGGGACGATCGCTCACCCGCGGCGCCACCCTCGGATCGGGCACCGGCCGTGACCCCGGCCGTCCTCGTCACCTTGACCCTCGCTCTCGTCGTCGTGGCCGGCCTGGTGTTCTGGATTCTTCGCCCGTCGCCCGCCCCCCCGTCCGACCCGCCCCCCCGGGAGGTCCCTCTCACGTCACTTCACGGCTCCGAGCTGGATCCGGCGCTCTCCCCCGACGGAACTGCCATGGCCTTCTCCTGGAGCGGCGAGGACGGCGAGAGCTACGACATCTACGTCAAGGACCTCGCCACCGAGGAGGTGCGGCGATTGACGAGCGACCCCGGCGAGGACAAGAACCCCTGCTGGTCTTCGGACGGCGAGAGGATCGCGTTCGTGCGCTCCGCCGGAGAGTCCAGTGGTCTCTACGTGGTTCCCGCGCGCGGAGGCGAGGCCCAGGGCGTGAGCCCGACCGTCTCCGGAGACATCTGCGATCTTCTCTTCACACCCGACGGCCGGGCGCTCCTCCTCATCGACCGCCCCTCGCCGGACGAGCCCTTCTCGGTGTTCCGGCTCGATCTCCTCTCCCGGGAAAGGACGCGCCTGACGGTCCCACCCGCCCACTTCTTCGGCGACCGGGACCTGGCCGTCTCCCGCGACGGGACCCGGCTCGCGTTCGCGCGCGCGGAAAGGCCGGGGATCGAGGATCTCTACGTACGGAGGATCGGCGGCGGCGAAGAGAAGCGGCTCACCTTCGACCGGGCCTCCATCACCGGGCTCGAGTGGACGGCCGACGGAAGCGAGATCCTCCTCTCGTCGGGCCGCGGCGGATCCCTGCGGCTGTGGCGCATCGATGCCGCGGGAGGAAAGCCGCGTCCGATCATCGGATTCGGAGAGCACGCCTCCGATCCCATGCTCGCCCTCGGGAGCGATCGGCTCGTGTTCGAGAGAAGGCGGTACGAGATCAATCTCTGGGTGACCCGGAACGACGGTGAGCGGTGGACCGAGCCCCGGCCGCTGATCACCTCCACGCGCTGGGACTGGATGCCCCGTTTCTCTCCGGAAGGAGATCGGATCGCATTCCTCTCCGACCGCGGTGGAGACGCGACGATCTGGCTCGTGGACGTCGACGGCGCCCACCCCCGGCGGCTGGGAGCACCGGGGGAGCTTCGGGTCCGGTCGTTCGACTGGTCACCGGACGGAACACACATCGCGCTCGAGCACACCGACGAACAGGGTCGCTCCGACCTCACCCTTCTCACCCTCGAGGACGAAGGCGTCAAGGTGGTCGTGCGCCTCACCCGGAGCGAGGCCAACGAGACGAACCCGCGCTTTGCGCGCGACGGCCGCTCGATCCTCTTCGTCTCCGATCGATCGGGAAAGTGGCAGCTCTCACGGATGAAGATCGACGGATCGGGGGAGCAATGCCTCACGCGCGACGGCGCCATCGAGGGCGTCGAGACCTGGGACGGGCGATCGATTCTGGTGCGACGGCCCCGCCTGGCCGGGCTCTTCGAGATCCCGACCGGATCCGGATCGCAGGCCGCATCCGGAGTGGCGTCGCCATCGGACGCTCCACCCGTCCGGCTCGCGGTCGCGATCCCCGAGGATGACGGTGACTTCTGCGCCTCTCCCGGCGGCATCTTCTACACCTCTGCAGGGGCCAGACCCTCGGTGCTCGAGATCCACTTCCACGACCTCGCCACCGGAACCACCAGCAACCTCGATGGAGTCGAGCGCGGCCTCGGACAACCCGGGGGGATGGGGCTGGCGGCGAGCCCCGACGGCAAGACGCTCGTCTATCCGCGCACGGATCGGAAGGAGAGCGACATCGTCATGGTGGAGGGGTTCCGGTAGGCCTCGCAGACTTCAGGGGAGGATGATCTCGAACTCCACGCCGTTGGTGGCAGCAAAGCCGTTCGGGCCGGCAGGATCCCGGAACCAGGCCTGGGCCCACCCGATCTGTCCTTCGGGAAAGTGGCGGTTGGGTCCGATGGCGATGCCGAGATTCAACGCACCCCCCATCCCGGCCCTGACGCGCCGGACCCGCAGGATCTCGGGCACGAGGATGCCGCCGTGAAAAGGAGTCAGGGCCAGGGAGAACGAGACGATCAACCCGCCCTTCTCGTTCAGGGGCGCATCCGTCACCGCGACATGGAACACATCGGGGTCGCGGGTGAAGGACAGCTCCAGCGAAGGCACTCCGTTGCTGCCCTCCAGGGAATACCCGATGTCGGTGGCATCGACACCCCGGTACAAGGGGAGACAGCTCGCTTCCACCTTGCTCCGCATGAGGCTCGCCACCTCGGGATGGAAGTAGGTGGTGATGTACTCGAACCCGCCGCATGAATTGCAGTAGCTCATGATGGTGCCTCCCTCGGGAGGACAGAAGGTCTCGTCCTGACAGGGCCCCCAGACCGCAGGAAGGGCGCACTCGTCAAGGGGAGGGCAGTACTGGTGCGTGTGCACCGTGCCGAAGTTGTGACCCACCTCGTGGGCCACCACGTAGAAGTCCTGATTCAGGGGGTGGCTCGGGATCGTGGGAAGAGGGCTCTGTCCGGTGATGCAGCAGGACACCGAGAACCCCCTCTCCTGGCTGCAGAGCGCATCGATGAAGCCGGCCCCGCAGATGAGGTCCGCTCCGCTCATGATGTGATAGAGGTCCCCGGAGACGGGGGCCCCTCCCTCCCGCCAGGCGGCCTGGAATTCGTAGAGAAGGTCGACGCAGTTTCCCCCCATCTCCTGGGTCGTCCACGGATCGGCGGGACCGGTGTAGAGCCCGAGGTAGGGGAGGGTGAGAATGGCCCCGATCTGCTCGCGATATCGGAGGCCGACGGCTCCGAAGATCGAGACCGCGTAGGTGCGGGCGGCGTCCAGGTCACCGAAGACCTGGAAGTACTGATAATCGGTCTCCACCGGAATCCGGCAGTCGTAGAGCGGCAGGAAGTCGTGGGTCAGGGCCTGGCTCCCGGAGACCGGCTCGGGAAACGGTTTCCATTCCTCGAGCAAGGGGCCGGTTCCGCAGTCAAGAGAAGTCTCCAGCCCGTTGTCATGGGCCCACGCATCCGTCACCATCCAGGCCCGACTCTCCGACCAGTCGCCATCCGGGCCGGGCCCCGCCATGAGGTTCACGCGCTCTTGCCCGTGAATCCATCCCCGTGATCCATGTCGGGAGAAGGCAAGAAACACGTTCGAGCCCTCCTGCCCCACGATGGTGCCGGACCACATCGAGAGCCCGTTCTCCAGATCACCCTCCCCGGCACGCTCTCCGTCGACGAAGAGCAGGGAATCGGGTCGGCTGACATGGACCCGTCCGACATCCAGGGAAACGCGTCCTCCACCCGGCAAGGGAACATCCGAGAGCCTCGCGCGGTCGAGAGCCTGGAGACGAGCAACGGCTTCCGTGTCGACCGTCACCCGGAGAGCGCCGGCGTCCTCACCTGGCAGCTCTCCTGCCACCTCGCAAAGCGGGACGAGAACCTCCGGATCGGGCATGGCCAGCAACGGGGTCGATGCGGCCACGAACAACATCACGGGGAAGAGAATCCGGATGCACACGGACTGCATGACAGGGACTCCTGGATCGAAATCAAGGTGTTCCGAGCAGATCGTGGACGTCCTGCCGATCGAAATCATGTGCGGAGCCGACGACCACACCCCCCGATTGTACCGTCGCCCGGTCATCGCCACAATCGGGTGCCCCCCCCCGAACCGACGGCTCGCATCGCTCGACCGGGGGGTCGAGGTGGTGGCGCGGAAGCCGAGGGAGAGGATGGAGGGGTAGAGGGGCTCCCCGGACGCGCTCTCTCGATCGGGCCGTGGTCGGGATTACCCGGAGCTTGCTCTCCTGCCTCCGGGGGGTTTCCCTTGCTTTGTTCTCCTGTGCGGAATCCATGGGATACACTTCCCCACTTGGACTCATCGTTTGATTCCTTGGGGTCATGGGAAGGGAAGAGACCCGACCTGAGGAATCGTTTTCATGCAGAATGCGCCACGCCGTACCGATGCGCTCCTGGTTGTGCTCTCCGCCGCTCTCGCGACGATGGTGGTGATCGCGTACAACCTGTACCTCGACGAGGCACCCTTCCCTTCCACCCCCTCGCACGACTCCGTCACCGCGGAGGTCGAAGCCACTCCAGCCATGACGGAGTGGACCGAGGGCATGAGCTCGACCCTGGTGCCCCCCCCGCAGCGGACCTCTTCCTCCTCATCGCACCCTCTCGCGGATGCCGAAGAGGAAGACCGCTCGTCCGGGTCTCCTGATTCCGTCGAGAAAAGCCCTCGCTCGAAGCTGTCAGACGACCTCGTCGCCCTGATGGAGTCGGGCGAGCCCGGTCCGTACCGGGTCATCGTCCAGACCGTTCCGGGATCCGGCCACACCTCATCCCTCGACCCGGTCCGGGAGTGGACCAGCAGCCGCAACCTCTCAACCGAGGAAGACTTCGAGTTCATGGGAGCGGCGGTGATGCGTCTCGAGAGTGACCAGCTTCTCGATCTCGCCTATCGGGGAGAAATCAAGTGGATCACACCGGACCGCGAGCTGCGGGCCGATCTTGCCGTCGCCGCCGCCACCCTCGGCGTCGATCAACTTCGAGATCTTCCCCCTGGCCAGGCCTTGGACGGAAACGGCGTGACCATCGCCATCATCGATTCCGGCGTCGACCGGAGGCATGTCGACTTCGGAAACTACGACGGGACGGGCGGGGGCGCTCCTCGCGTCCGGTCCGTCGACTTCGTCTCGGGCAAGAACAGGGGAAAGGACGGGTACGGTCACGGAACTCACGTGGCGGCCATCGCTGCCGGCGCGGGGCTCGCCTCGAGCGACGAGCCGACCCCTTTCGTCGGAATCGCCCCCAAGGCAGAAATCCTCAACCTGCGAGTCCTCGATGACGAGGGCGTCGGCTACGTGAGCACCGTCCTCCGGGCCATCGAGTACGCGATCAAGGAACGCAACACCCAGAACATCCGGGTCCTGAACCTCTCCCTCGGCCACCCCGTGTTCGAGCCCTTCCGCGAGGATCCCCTGTGTCTCGCTACCGGCCTCGCGGTCAACGCCGGGATCGCCGTCGTCGTCGCGGCTGGAAACAGCGGGAGCAGCGATGGCCAGGTTCTCTACGGCGGCATTCACTCGCCGGGCAACGCTCCGTGGGTGATCACCGTGGGCGCGACCAAGACCCAGGGGACCGCCCGACGGAGTGACGACGCCGTCGCGTCCTACAGCTCGCGCGGCCCGACCCTGTTCGACGGCCTGATCAAGCCCGATCTCGTCGCCCCGGGAGACCGGATCATCTCCAGCCAGGCCGAAGACTGCTTCCTAGCCCTGGAGTATCCGCAGGTCTTGTTCCCGCTCTCCGACGGGTCAACCGATCGCTACATGCGGCTGAGCGGGACCTCCATGGCCACTCCCATGGTGGCCGGAACCCTTGCCCTGCTCTTCGAGGCCAACCCGTCTCTATCGCCGAACGCGGCCAAGGCGATCCTCCTCTACACCGCCGAGAAGATGGTCGAGCCCGACCTCTTTTCCCAGGGGAACGGCATGTTGAATTCCCTGGGGGCGGTCGCCCTGGCCAGAAGCATCAGCGGAAACTCGAAGTCGATCCAGGTCAACCAGCTCTGGCTCGCAGCCTCGTCGCGGGAGGAAGCGAAGGGAATCGTCCAACCCTACAACCGGATCGCAGATGAGACGATCTGGTGGGGAGCGGCCTTCACGTATGGCAACGGAATCCTCTGGACCCACGACAACCTCTCCTGGACCGGTCAGGACGTGTGGGGCCAGGGCATCCTGTGGACCCACGGGATCCTCTGGTCCTTCGGATCCGCATGGATCGATGACCTCATGGCCTTCAAGCAGGCGATCTACAGCGACGGCATCCTCTGGACTCACGACAACGGCCACTCCAGCTACCTGTGGGCAGACGGCATCCTCTGGACCCACTCCGAGCTCGAGGCGATGGGCATCATCTGGACGCATACGATCCTCTGGAGCAATGCCGATCTTCTGGGCCTCTGGAGCCCGGGTCTCATCGACCCGTATTCGGTGGATCTCTTCGGCGACAAGCGAGGGACTCTCGTCGACGGGGAAGACTACTCCGCAACCGGCTACTCTTTCGGAGATCAATCCGCCCCCTACTATCCGGACCCGCCGGACGGACAGTAGGCGGACGCAGACTCCTGGGCGATCCGATATCGAGATCGCGTCGGTCCCCCCCGGACAAACAGCCTGGACCCATTGTCGACCTTCGGGTAGCATCCACCTCCGGAGGGTCCAATGGTCAGACGATTCCAGCTCCTCGATTCCTCGAGCCCGGCGTTCCGCCCGTCCCTGGCCTTTTTTCTGCTGATCTCTTTCTTCATGGGGATGGCCCCTCTCTCCCTCGCCGACGACTGGCCGACCGGCAACGGCGGCGACGCGAGCCGGATCTCTCGCACGACCGAGGTCGGACCCACCGCGGCCACGATCCTGTGGAGCGGAGGCCTTCCCGCCATCGTCTCCCAGCAAGCGGTGATCGGGGAGGGGCTGGTGATCCTGCCCCGCATCGCGAGCTTCACCATTCCCACCGGGACCTGGATCGTGGCCCACGAGCTCGAGACCGGGGCGATCCGCTGGCAGGTGCAGCTTCCCTTCCAGGATCCCGACGAGTGGCGCAGCAAGGTCACCGCGGTGCGCGACGGCAACGTCTACGCCACCCGCTCCGGGGGAGAGATCAATCCCGCCACCCTCTTCGCCCTCGATCCCGCCGACGGGTCGATCCTGTGGGAGTCCGACGCGCTCATCGAGGAGAGAACCACCGAGACCCTCGCCTTCGCCTCCGACGGCGACCTCATCGTGGGAAATTTCTCGAGCCTGTCCCGGATCGACCACACCAGCGGCAACACCGTGTGGAGCCTCCCCCGCAGCACCCCCACCAGCAACGGCGCCCTGGCCGCGGTGTTCGGCGACCGGTGCTACATCTGGGAACCCTCTCCGGCGGGACCCATCGTGACCGCCTTCGACATCGAGATCGGAATGCGCCTCTACTCGAGCCCTGCCGTGTCGGGCGGTTTCATCCAGCAGCTCGGCCTCTTCGTGGGACCCGAAGGCACCGTCTACGCCCCCCGCACCCAGAACAATCCGGTCACCGACTTCCTCGTCGCCTTCGACGACACGGGCACCGGCCTCGTCGAGAGGTGGAGGGTACCCATCGGCTACGTCCCGTTCGCCAGCCACGCCGTCGGCCACGACGGTAGCGTCTACGCCTACCGGACGGTGCGCCACGACAGCGAGGTCGACCTCACCGTGATCCGGCTGGATCCGAGGAACGGTGACCTCCTGGATGAATCGCCGGTCATCCTCTCCGACTTCCCCGTGCAACCCCGGATGGCCATCGACGCGGCGAGAAAGCTCTACCTCACCAACGGGGGCTTTCCGAACGGCAAGGTCGTCTGCTTCGATGAAGAGCTCTCGGTCCTGTTGGTCAGCGGCGATCACCAACGTGAACCTGGGCGGACCGGCTCTCGGCCCCCGGGGAACCCTGGTCGTCTGGCGGCGTCGGCACCGACGTGCGCGCCTACCGCACCGGCGATGCGCTCACCCTCAACGCCCTCGATCCCGGGGTGACCGGAACCACCAACACGCTTCTCTTCCGCGGGGCGACCCCGGGAGAGCGCGTGCTCCTCACCTTCGGCTTCATGAGCGGGACCACGGCCATTCCCCCCTGTCCCGGGCTGTCGCTGGGGATCGCCAGCCCGCGGCTCCGGGGATCCTTCACCGCCGACGCGAACGGAGAGATCGCGCTCGTGGCCGACCTCGGGGGGCGTTTCTCGGGCCTCACCGTGTTCGCCCAGGCCCTCGAGCGCAGGACGTGCCGGCTCAGCAACCGGGTGGTGATGACGCTGCGATGAGGCCAGGGAGGAGCGCTTCTTTCGTTTTTCTTGAATCCCTGCAACCCTCCTGAGACACGGATGGAGTGGTCTCGCGGTCCGCGGTCGAGACGGGAGTCCCGTCCGATCGAGCCGACATCTCATCCGGGAGGACCGACATCATGAACCGAGCCACCTTCGTCACTCGATCGGTGTATGTCGTCTTGCTCGGCCTCCTCTGCGGACGCGCCTCCACGGCGCAGGTGCCCGTGGAAGCGGTCAAGCTCCTCGCGGACGACGCGGCGCCAAACGTCGGTTTCGGTCGCGCGGTCGCCCTTTCGAACGACCTCATGGTGATCGGCGCCCCCGGGGCGAGTGTCGCCGCTTCGGGGGGAGGGGCGGCGTACGTCTACCGCCGCATCGATGGGCAATGGCAGGAGGAACGACTCCTCGTGCCGACAGACGCAGATCCCGGGGCACGTTTCGGCTCCACGGTTGCGATCGACTCGCGAGCGGGCTCCGGCCGCGTCCTCGTCGGGGCGCCGTTCCATGGCACGTCCGGAAACAGTCCCGGTCGTGCCTACCTATTCGACCTGATCGGTGACGAGTGGATCGAGACCGCGGCCCTGTCACCGTTCTCTGCGGAGAGCGGCGCCCAGTTCGGTTCCGCTGTCGCCCTCGACCGCGACCGGGCGGTGGTGTCCGCGCTCCTCGAGGGCGGAACGGGAGCGGTCTACGTCTACGAACGATCGGACGGAATCTGGATCCAGAGGAATCGCTTCAACAACGGGCTCTTTGGCTCCCACTCGTTCGGCGAATCCGTGGCCATCGATGGCGAGTGGGTCCTCGCCGGCGATCCGCCGGAGGCCCAGGTGGTCGTCTTTCGCAGGATGAATGGTTCCTGGCAACGGTTCGACCAGTTCCGCCCCGCCGGAGGCTGGGCGGTGGCGATCAGCGGTGAGACCTTCATCTCGGGCGCCGTCTCCGAGGTCGCAGGTCGCGGCGGCGAAGCCTTCGTGTACCGTTTCGACGGCGTCGGGTGGGTGGAGAGCCAGCGACTGGAAGCGTCGGACACGGAAGGCATCCAGGACGCGTTCGGCGGCGCGGTGGCGATGCGCGACGGATTTGCGGTCATCGGGGCGCCCACCGCGCCGGGAGCCGGGCCCGCCGAGGGTGCGGCGTACGTGTTCGCGGAGAACGACGGCGTCTGGAACGAGATCGCGAAGATGACTCCCTCGACCGGCGCCCCCGTCACACGCGCGTTCGGGGTATCCCTCGGTGTGTCGCGCGACTCGATCGTGGCCGGGGCCGGCTTCGACGACGAGGCGGGGATCTCGGCCGGAGCCGCCTTTGCGTTCCTGCGTGGCGAGGTGCTGGCCGGCACGGTGAATATCGGCGACGGATCGCCCCCCGCGAACGTCTTCAACCTGAACGGGCAAACGGGCGGGGTAACGCGCGTGGTCGATGTCACGGCCGGCGAGACCACGACACTCGGCGTCGGGCGAGCGCCGTCCTCCGTCCGCGGAGCGTACGCGGTCTGGATCATCGACGGCCGCATCACGGCTGGTGCGCCGCTCCTGCGCAAGAGGGGCACGCGCACGTTCAAGCTGGGGACGGGCGCCGCGTGTCTCCCGATCACGAATTCGGTGGCGCCCGGTCTCTGCCCCTGCCCCTCCGAGACCTTCCCCATGGGCCGCACCTCGAAGGGCCTGGGGCCGTCAGCCGCCGCTCGATACTGCCTCAACGCATCACCAGGGCTCCCGCCTGCGCCGACGAGCTTCGAGATGATCTTCCCCGTGGGTGACTTCTTGATCGGCGGACTGGTGGAGGACAGAAACTCCTACCACTCCCCCGACTACGAGGTCTCGGTCGGGAACTGGATCCGCGTGGAGTCGAGGTAACGCCACTGTTTCACCGACACGGATGGAGGCGTGCCTCTTCCTCGGCGAACGCCAGGCCTGTCCGCTCCTGACCGGAAGCGACCCACACGCGTTGCGCGCGAGCCGCCGCGGAGCGATCCATGGCGAGACAGTACTTGCTCAGGCGATTCATCCGGGGTTCGAGGTCGGCCAGCAGGATCTGGAGCCACCTCGGTATCCGCTCGTTGACCTTGATCTCCATCACCACGACGTCCTGGGGAAGGATGGCGCGGTTTCGAGCCGGCAGGGACAGATCGAGTCCATGGACCCGGTACCGGAGGAGAAAGTCGAATGTGACCCGGACCCCACGCTCGTAGCGACTGCCCTCGTAGGCCTCACGCTGATACGAGGTGATGCAGGTCGGTCGCAGCCCCCTGGACCAGACCAGGTTCGTCACTTCACCCATGAGTGCTCGATCGAGATCATCGCCCATCCCCGCGGGGCCGGCCCCACCCCTGCACAGGTCCCTGGCGCTCTCCCAGTCCATCCGGATCCGTCTCTTCTGGACCGTCCGATCGACCCTCTGCTTGATCTCCACATGAACCGCACCGGGGTCGAATGCATCGTAGGATCGAATCCGGAGCTTCCTGCGCACCTTGACGCCATCGATCTTCTCCCGATAGCAGACAAGATCGTGGCTGTCGTAGTAGAGACTCGCGATCGGATACCGCCCCCCTGCTCCCGCGCGCGGGTCCACCCTCATGTGCCGGATGAGCTGCTCCTTGATCCTTCGATAGTGCTCGTGGCGAATGACGTACTTCAACTCGAAGCGATTGAAGGTACGGATCATGAGTCACCTTCCCGATCCATGGACAGCTCGAGCTGGCGTAGCTCCCCTTCCTCCACGAAAGGCTCGATCCTCCGGAGAATTCGCCTCGCCCCGTCGAGATCCTTCGCGTTCACCCTGAGGTGAAGCGCCTCGATGAGCCAATCCGCGTTCCCCCGGGTCGATCCGATCCGCTCGAGGTAACTCGCCCTTTGCTCGCGCTTCTCGGGCAACCTGACGTTTCCCTCCCACCAGGCCTCCCCCGTCAACCAGACCACGGAGACGATCAGAGCGGCGGCGACCGCACACAGGTAGAGAAAGCCGAGACTCGGGAGCATGCGCCGATTCACTGCACCCTCTCGTCGCGAATCGTCGCCCGCGAGTGCTTGTCCAGACGGATCTTCTCGGGGCACCCGTCGAACTGGACCCTCGACGCGTTGAGGGTGCCTCCCTCGCCGTAGCGCCAGTTCTTCTTGTAGAGATCGATGGCCACCGCGCACTCCGACATTCGATTGCCCTCGAACCGGACCACGGAGGCGTCCTTGATCTGGATGCCGATCGTACAGCGCCAGAAGACGGAGCTCTCCACGAGCAAATCCGAGGCCTCGCCCACGGAGATCCCCTTGTCGCCACATTCCTGGAACTCGCAAGCCTCCACCCGGGCGGTGGTGGTCATGAAGTCCAGGCCATCATTTCCCGATCCGATGAACCGTGACCGGGTGACCCGGAGATCCGCGCAGCAGTCCACGTCCAGCCCGTCGCTTCGCGCCTCGAGAAATCGACAATCGGTCACCACCGCCCCCTTGCAATAGGCGAGATGAACGAGGTCGTCTCCTTCGTGGTTGCGAACGAACTGGCACGCGAGGAGGACCAGCCCGTCCACGTCGTGAAAGGAGATGGCTCCCGAGTACTCGATCAGGTCCTTCTCTGCTCGAGACCCGTCGGTGAACACACAGTGCTCCAGTCGGGATCCGTCCGCGCCCGGGCCCTGAAGGGCGAAGGTGCCCCAGGGCGCCGATCCTTGAGGCCTGAACCGGATCGGATCGACATCGGTCCCGAGGGCCGTGACCTTGCCGTGGCAGTAGAGGGACACGGCTTCACCGAGCAAGACCTCGGTACCGGCCACGATCTCGAGGCTCACGTGCTCGGGAAAGACCCGGGTCTCCTCGAACACGACCTCGCCCGGACCGAGGACGACCGTCTCGGGAGGCGCTCGCTGGATCTCCCAGGGATGAAGCGAGATGGTGCCATGGGTCTCTTGCACGCCATCCGCTGTGAAGTCGAAGGTCACCGGCTTTCCGGTGATCGCATTCACCCCTTCGAGCCCGGAGATCCCGACCGGACCCTCCTTTGCCATGAGGAAATAGGAATAGACGAGTGGCGCCGGGTCCAGCGTGCATTCCCCGTGCTGGACCCGGTTCTGGCCCGGAGCGAGGGCGCCCCTTCGCTTTCCGGGGTAGAGCACGTCCCCGATCAGGATCCGGCGGGGCTCCTCGGGTGCGCGGGAGACCGGAAGCTCCTCGTCTCCGGCGTCAAGCTCCCGGTTTCGATTCCTGTCCCGGAGGAGGCGCAGTCCTTCCCGATCGTCGGCGAGCACGATGGCCTCGAGACGCACCGCGACCTCTCCGTCCGACTCCACATCGATCCTGACCCCGCCCGACACCTCGCCCGTCCCGTATCCGGCCGCCGCGGCATCGAAGAACTCCCGCAGAAACGCGTGTCGCTCGTCGATACCCAGAAGGTTCTCGCGGACATCCGCGTCGTAGTCCTCCATGTCGAAGACGGTCAGAGGAAGCACGTGGGGCTTGAGTGCCCTGCTCGCCTGGAACGCGCGACTGTCCCGGTAGATGTCTGCCTCCAGGGACGGACGGACCTTTTCGTCGTACGCGAGGATCCGCTCCTTCATCCGCTCCGGATCGAACGCCTCGTCGTTCATCAGCCCGTAGAGGGTCTCCTGGCGCAGGTGCTCGAGCTCGGGAATCAGCTTCCACTTCAGAAGGAGTGGGTTCAGAGACGAGTCCAGCGCCTTCGATTCCAGCGGCCAGATGTCGACATCCCACGCGATCGGCTCGACTCGTCCCGTGATCGGGTCGAAGTAGAACCTCTGATTGTGCGCGAAGTCGTGGTGAACACACCCCGTGATGTTGCAGAGGCTCAGGAACCGTGCGTAGGCGTAGAGGTTGATGTGCTGCATCGCGAAGTCATGGAACCGAAGCAGATCCGCGTCGTTGAGGACGTCGAGAAAGAGCTGGATGTCTCGCGTATCTCCTTCTTTCTCCGCGTTCCTCGAGACGCTTTTTTCCCAGTACCTCGCATTCTCGAAAAGGGCGCTCACCCCGGTGAGCGGGTTCCTGGGCGCCTCATCCCCCGCATAGACGCTGCCGGGCATTCTGCGGCATCTGCGGATGACGCTCTCGTCGATGGGATCCTGCCAGAGATACACACCCATGTACCGGCTGTTGAGAACCATCCGGATGGGAAACACGCGCGGCGCGATCAGTCCCAGCTCCGCCGCCAGGTCCATGGAGATGGCCTCGTTGTAGGTGAGGCACGACCTCGGGTTCTTGAGGTTGATCTTGCGGGACCCGAGGATCAAGGACGATTTTGGCGTCTTCACGCGCCAGGATTTCTGTGGATACAACCAGTGCCAGTGGTTTTCCCCGACATAGTGCACCTCGACGGGCACCGTCGGGCCTCCGTCCATCCTGAGAGCCGCGTTCTTGTACACCTTCATCGCCTCGATCCGCTCGTTCTCGGGACCGAGGAGGCCGCGGTCGAGCTCGTCGATACTTCCCGCCGGAATCGCGAGGTGGACGACGGGAATCTCCGCTTCGAGGGGCATCTCGGGAGCGAGGGCGGCGATGCGAATCCGGTTGATCTGATCCTTCAGGTAGAACCGGACGAGCTCGGGCGTCAACCCTGCTCCTCTCGACGAAGCGATGGTTCTTGCCCGTGCGAGCTGGATGAAGGTGTCGACCAGGAGCCAGCTCACCAGACACAGCACCGGCAACGAGAGGATCACCGCGGTCCGGAGCCGGCACCGATAGAGGCGGTGAAATGGACGCAGAGACACGGTGGTGCCGTCTCCTAGAGGTCGATCTGTTGCTGCCCCTCGATCAACGTCACCCGATGGTCGGGAACCAGGTCCCGGATCTCGCCCAGGAAGTCAGATGGCTTGAACTGCTTCTTCAGGCTCACGCTGTACACGAGCTCGATCAGCTTGCCGTGGACGACCGTCTCGATCCCGATCAGGTGAGACTCGAGAAAATACTTCTGGAACGGAATCTCGAAGGTCTGCTCGTGGGGATAGCCCTCGGGAACCTGAATCATCAGGATTCGCTCGGTCAGGCTCCTCGCGAACGGCTGCAAGGTGTAGAGAATCCACATGATGGCGCCAATGGTCACGGCGGCGAAGGCGGCGAGCATGTAGAACCCGGTTCCGCAGGCCATTCCGATCGCCATCACGAAGAACACGTAGCCGACGTCCTTGCTGTCCTTGACCGCATTCCGGAACCTCACCACGGAAAGCGCTCCGACGAGAGCGAAGGCTCGCGCGATGTTCGACCCGATGATCAGCATGATCAGGGAGACCACGGTTCCCATCAGAACCAGGGTCTCCACGAAGCTCTGGGAGTAGGACACGCCCCGGTGCGTGACCTGGTAGATCTTCGCCACGAAGAACGAGAGCACGAACGACAGCCCGAGGGAGAGGGCAACGTCCCAGATCGTGAACATGCCCGTCATGTCCTTGATCTTGCCGACTTCGCTGATGAGCTGATCCATGGGGACATCCTTCACGACGTTGTGCGAGCGAGGGCGGTCAACCCTGCCGCGAACGCACTCAAGTCCTACTCCACGTTCGACTTCGTGCCGCCCTCTCCTTTACGGAAAACTGTTCCGGCCGGCCTGCCCGGCCAGGGATCACCGGAGGCCGAAGTGCTGCTTCCAGAAGGCCATACCCATCGACTCGAGCATCACCTTCTCCTCGCGTCCGTCAAGGCTGATGACCTCGATCGCGATCTTCCCGGTGGGGGCCGCTTCGAGCCGCAGCAGGACGTCATCGGCCGTGTCGCCCATGCCCGTGGCAATCCAGGTGAGATCGACATCCTCCTCGCGATGGAAGAAGAGCGGCAGCGAGCGGGAGACGCCGATGTCACCCGCCATCCAGACCACGGGTTTCCTGGTCGCCAGTCGCTTCAGGTGAGGGAGGACGTCGCGCCGGAAGCTGCCATCGGTCCGGTAACCCTGGCGGGAGTTCAGGTGCAAGAAGACGATATCGAAGCGCGGGTCGTCGGGAACGAAGAGCAGTCGGTGCGAGAACAGCACCACGCTCGCGATGCGATCTTCCTTTTCGGCGGCGTTCAAGGCACCGTCCAGAAAGTCGAGCTGCTCTCCGCTGATCCGTCCGCGGTCGAGCTCGGTGTCGAGGATCAGGAACAGGGTGCGCCCGAGCACGAAGTCCCCGTACGAGACGTCACCGAAGTGCCTGCGGTACAGCTCACGATTTCCCACGTCGTGGTTTCCCACGGCGTTGAACAGCGGCATCTCCAGCCTCGATGTGAAGCACTGGCGAAGGGATTCTATCCTTCGCAGAGCCGGGTTTCTGACCATGTGTTGCGTTGCATGCCCAGTGGCACGGGCGGGCGGTTCTCGTTGCACGTTCCATGGCACGGACTTCGGGGCGTTCCGGCGCTTGAGGGAGGTGCTGACCGGCTCGGATCGGTAGGATGGCCGGTCG